>Ga0194119_10000075_pt1 | contig 179333 bp, 173 predicted proteins | sample TA2MahC100mmetaG_FD_148620 | JGI IMG/M metagenome (GOLD analysis project Ga0194119, IMG submission 148620) | Freshwater microbial communities from Lake Tanganyika, Tanzania - TA2015018 Mahale Deep Cast 100m | ecosystem: Environmental > Aquatic > Freshwater > Lake | place: Tanzania: Lake...
TTTCCTCGCCGCGAAGCCCTTCCAGGACGATGCGGATCTTGTCCTCGGCGGAATGGTGCTTGCGCGTGGCGCGGCGAATATCGCGGACCAGCTTTTCGGCTGGTACCCGCGTGGGCCGGCCAGCGAACTTCTGGCTCATCTTCACTCTCCTTGGGGTTACGATGAGATAGAAATCCTCCGTTACTCAAATCGCCAATTTGGTCCCATAGGCGCTGACGGGGGACAATTGATGATGCGTCTGCCCATTCTTTTGCGTGCAGCGGTAAGCCTTTTTGCCTGTAGCACTGTCGAACGGCTTTCGCGCCTTGGTCAAGGCTCGGAATTGGCGAGCATTGAAAACCCAACATCCGATCCGCGCTGGCGCCCGGTGATAATGCCGATGCCCAAACCGGGCGACCTGCCTCTTCAAAACAACAGCCTATGGCGTCAGGGTAGCCGGACCTTTTTGCGGGATCAGCGCGCTGCGTCTGTCGGTGATCTGGTCATCGTTCTGGTGTCCATCCAGGATGAGGCGGATATGGAAAATTCCACCAAGCGCAATCGTGACAATAGCGAAAGCATGGGATTTCCCAATCTACTGCGCTTGGAATCCTCCTTTGGCCGGCTTCTCCCTTCCGGCTTTGATCCTTCCAAGGCAGTATCAGCAAGTTCGGCCAGCGATGTGACGGGCGCGGGTACGCTCAAGCGTTCTGGGCAGATCAATCTACGCGTTGCTGCCACGGTCTCGCAGGTGCTGCCCAATGGCAATCTGGTGGTGGTTGGCCGCCAGGAGGTGCGCGTCAATCAGGAATTGCGCGATCTGCATGTGGGTGGAAGCATTCGCCCGCAGGATATCGGGTCCGACAATACCGTACGCCATGATCGTCTCGCGGAAGCACGTATCGCCTATGGTGGGCGGGGCACGATCAGCGATGTGCAGCGCCCGCGCTACGGGCAGGAATTCATGGATATCCTGCTGCCCTTCTGATCTTGTGATGGCGTGATTCTTTTGGCGGGATTATGCCTCATGCTCACCGATCGGCGTGCTTGCGTTCGTAATGCTTGCGGTATTTCTGCGTGACAAGATCGGTCTTCACCACCACTGAAACATCGGTCGTGTTGAACTGTTCATCCAACACGGCGCCATCGCCGACAAAACCCCCAAGCCGCAGATAGCCCTTCACCAAGGGTGGCAAGACCGCGAGCGTGGTACGCTTGTCAATGCTCGCCGGGTCCTTGCGCCGCATGTCCACAAAGCGTTGCGGCAATGCGCGAGGGCGTAAATCTTCTGGCGCCAGATGGAAGGCGTGCAGATAGGTCAATTGATCGGCCAACGCATCCAGCTCGATGCCGGGCAGCGAAGCGCAGCCAAACATCAGCGCAATATCATGGCGGAAGACATAGGCCGCGATGCCATCCCACAGCAATTGCAGCGTGCCGCGGCTGCGATAGGCGCCGTCCACGCAGGACCGGCCCAATTCCAGCACCGGCGCCGGATAGGCGACGAGGCGAGAGACATCATATTCGCTTTCTGAATACCAACGCCCGAGCTGCGCCGCGCCCTCCCGCCGGATCAGGCGATAGGTGCCAACGACTGATTCCGGCCCCTCGCCCCGATTATGATCCACCACCAGCAAGTGATCCGCCACGGCGTCAAAATCATCACGGTCACGATGGCTGACTGCGGTGGCAGCATCGGCGCGGGCGCCCATTTCCCGATAGAAAACCCGATAGCGCAGCGCTTGCACGGCATCCAATTCATCAGCCGTCCTCGCAAGGCGCACGCCCAGATTGCCGGCGCGCAATTCTTTAAAGCCCGCTTCGGGAGGGGCAGGCTCATCCTGTTTGATCGGCATCAGCAATCCCGTTTCAGGGCGGCCCCATTCCTGGAATGCCCCAGGGTCACAAACCCCAGTTCAAGTTATAGGATAAAACGCCTGATCGCGAAATCGGGCGGTCAGGCCGCAACGCCACGGCGTTTCCGAGGCTTTATGCCAAGGCCGATCTTCTTGGCAAGGGAGGAACGCTGCTTGGCGTATCGGGGCGCTACCATTGGGTAATCCAACGGTCATCCCCAGCGTTCGCGATATTGTTCCGGCGTCATATTGAACGAGGTTTTCAGATGGCGCTTCAGCATTTTCATCTTCTTGCCATCTTCCAGACAAATGATGAATTCCGGTGTCACTGATTTGGCGATTGACAGCGCCGGCTCCGGGCGTTGCGATGCCGGTGCCGGTACGCTTTCAATTGTAGACAATGTCTGGGGGACTTCCTTGATCAAGCCAGGTAGCGCAGAAGCCGCAACAGCATTATGCGCCACATGCGCAGAGACAATTTGCGCGGTAAGCGCCAGGATGTTGGAGGCAGACTTGATTTCGGACATCGGATTTTCCTTGAACATTTTTGGATTTCTTTGTTTTCTCTGGCCAAAAAAGCCAGTAATGATTTATAAATTCATAGTGGGGGTGGCGGGTGGGCCGACATCTCTCAAAAGAGAAATGATCGATGCGAACCACAACCACTACTATGTGTGACAAATGGCCCAAGCCGGATCACCAGATTGATATCTCATTGGAAACATGTCCGATGACCTTTGTTCTCGTGCGTCTGGCATTGGACCAAATGAGACCCGGACAGATTTTGGAGATCAGGCTGCGTGGGGCGGAACCGCGCCGCAACGTGCCACTGACGGCTGAGGAGCAGGGGCATGAGGTGGTCGGCATCACTGATCAGGAAAATGGTCAATCCGTTATTCTGCTGCGCCACGGTTGATCAACCAGGGCTTTGCGCAAGACCAATGCAGCCGCGTCATCGGCATAGTAGCGCGGACGGCGACCAACCAGTCGCGCCCCAACACGATCATAAAGCGCCCGCGCTGCGGCATTGTGTTCCGCAACCTCCAGAAAGAGTTCTGCTGCCCCGCGCCGCGCGGCTTCAGACATTAGCGCTTGCAGCAACAGACCCCCAAGCCCTTGCCCCCGCGCCTCAGGCCGGACGGCAATGGTCAGGATTTCAGCCTGATCTGTCTGCACGCGGCCAAGCGCGAAGCCAAGTGGTTGAATCTGCCGCGTGGCCAGCAGGCCGAAATGCCCAGGCAGGCCGAGCATGAGCGTGATGGCAGATACCCCCCAAGCCTGATTGGCCGCGAAGCTTTCCGCGTGCATTTCGGCCATCAGCGCCGCCGCTTCAGCGCCCGCCGCCTTGATCAGGACGGCCATGCGCGTCAGCCAGGCCGCGTGGTGGCGGGCGCTTCGGCATAAAGCGGGGCCGCGCTGCGCTGGGGCAGTTTACCTGCCAGTATTCGTCCGGCCACGCGGCCCACCGCTTCGGCCAAAGGAAATTCGGGTAACATGGCGCTGGCGGCAAAACCCCGCGCGGTCAGTGCCGTCGCCACCGGTGCCGCCGCATCTCCAACCAGCAAAACGGGTCCGGCGGGGTCGGGCAGGTCGGCCAGCTGCAGGATCATGGGTGCTTCGGGCCAAGCCGCGCCTGGGGGGAAGATTTCCAGCACCACGCGGCCCTGGCGCTTATCCAGCACCGACCAAAGCGCCTGACCCGCCCGCGCGGAGGGCGGGACTGCAGACGCCAACGCCTCCCCCGTGGTCACGCCCATCACGGGCTTGCCAAGCGCCTGCGCCAAGCCCTCGGCCAACGCAATGGCGGTGCGGAGGCCGGTGAAACCGCCTGGGCCAACACCCACGGCAATGGCATCCAGGCTGGCGGGCGCTGCGCCTGCTTCCGCCAAAACCTGCTCGGCCATCGGGGGCAGGGCAGAGGGATGGCCGCGCGGTGCCTCATGCAGCGCGGCTGACAGTAGCGCATCATCGCGAAGCAGCGCCACAGAACAGCGCGCCAAGGCCCCTTCGAGGGCAAGGATCAACATGGCGTAAAATCTTGTCGCGGCATCGTCGGAGTGTTTACGCCAAATCGCCGGCGCAGAGAAACCCTGGCGCAATCCGCGCATTCATGCAGACTTCCCAAAACATCCAAAGGGAGAAACGCCATGAAGCTTACCCGCCGCGCCGCCTTGGCCGCGCCCGCCTTATTGCTTGCTGCCCGCACCAAAGCGCAGGGCGGCTTTCCCAATCGCGCCGTGCGCATGATTGTGCCCTATACGCCGGGGGGCGTTTCCGACATCACCGCGCGACTGATCGCCGAGCCCTTGGCCGCCACCTGGGGCCAGCCCGTGCCGGTGGAAAATCGCGCCGGGGCGGATGGTGTTATCGGGACAGAGGTTGTCGCGCGCAGCGCGCCGGATGGGCACACACTTGGCCTGGTATCGGTCGCGCATCCGATCAATGCCGCGTTTTATCGGCTGCCCTTCGATACCATGCGCGATTTCACCTTCATCACTCAGACCACGGCGACACCTTTGGTGCTATGTGCGCCGAAAGCCTTCGCGCCAAATACGCCCGCCGAATTGGTGGACTATGCCAAGCGTAACCCCGGCGTGACCTTTGCCGGAACGGGCGGCGTGGTGCGCCTGGCGCCGGTGCTTTTTGCCGAGCGTACTGGCATCAAGCTCGAAAACGTGCCCTATCGCGGCAGCACCCAGGCGCATCCGGACCTCATCGCCAATCGCGTGAACATCATGTTTGACACGGTGCCGGCAGCGCTGCCGCATATCCAGGCCGGTACGCTCAAAGCCCTTGCCACGACCGGCGCACGACGCAGCCCGCAATTGCTCGATGTGCCAACCTTTGGCGAAGCCTTCCTGCCAGGATTTGAGGCTTCAACCTGGGGCATGGTGATTGGCCCGGCCGGCATTCCGGCGCCGGTTCTGGCCAAGCTGAATGCCGATATCCGCGCCGCGCTGCAGGTGTTAAGCGTGGTGGAACGCCACAAGACGCTCGGCGCTGAGATTGTCTCCAATACGCCTGAGGAAATGCGCGCCTTCACGGAAGCGGAGATGAAGAAATGGGGCGATGCGGCGCGCGTGGCGGGCATTCAGCCACAATAAACGTTGCGCTCATCAAGGGGATCGCGTGCTGGCGCGACCCCCGTTCTGGCATCAGGCCATTTCAATCTCGCCGCCGACATCCACCCAATTCTTGAAGCCGCCCAGATTGCGCACATTGGCATAGCCCATGTCATGCAGCGTCTTCAGCACCAGAGCAGATCGCCCGCCCGAGGCGCAATAGGCGACAATCGTCTTGGCACGATCAAAATTCGCATCACGCAAAGCGGAATTAGGATCAGCACGGAATTCCATCACACCGCGCGGAATGGTCAAGGCGCCCGGCACCTTGACTGAGGCCGCGACTTTGCTTGGCTCACGGACATCCAGGAACACAACATCAGCGCGGCCGACCAGGCCCTTGGCTTCATCGGCGCTGATGCACGGCACCACGGCTTCCGCGGCGGCGAGCATTTGTTGGACGGTTAGGGTCATGGCCCATTCCTCCCAGAATGGAGGCGCATCATAGGTAGTATTCACACTTACTACACAAGCGTTCGGCCACACATGATCACGCCCGAAGCGCTGCCGAAGGCAAATATCGCAGGTCCTGAATTCGAGCGCCGTTGCCGATCCTCTCGGAGAAGCGCAACAGGTAGCCGTCAGGATCCTGCACCAGGAATTGTCGCACCGTCATCGAACCTTCGCCGACGCGGTAGGCCTTCTCCTCAGTGTCGAGAAACAGTGGCCAACCCACCGCGGCCAAGGCCGCCAGGATTGGCGCAATATCCTCGACCGCGATCTCAAGATTGATGCCCCGTCCCAGCGGCGGCTCAAGCGGGCCCGTCACCCAGTCCCGATCCGTACCGAGCTGGTCCAGCGTCACCCGCGCCGAGCCGCACTGAAGGCAGGCGAAGCCGTACTCTGGCCGGTCGTAGATCACGGCGAAGCCACAGGGCCCGCATCAGAAGGCAAGGCTTCTGGCAAGGTCACGCACCGAAAGCTCGGGGACGAGGTCGGCAGGGCGGGGTGCGAGGGGTGGGGTCATGGCTAATTCCTCCCCGGATGAGGCGGCATCATGGGGCACAATTGGTCAAATCGCCGAAGCAGTCATGCGCGCATCAGCGCCCCCCGCAAGGCCAGGGCTGCCGCGATGCCCAAAACGCTGAAGGTTCCCGCCATGCCGAAGACACGAAAGCGATAATCCTCAGGGTCCTGCACCATGCCCATGCCATGGGAAGGGCGTGCAAGAACCAGCAGCGCCCCAAGCGCGTGCAGCAGCCATGGCCAGGCGCCGCCCCATTCCGCCAGGATCAGCAGCACCACCGCAAAGGGCACGAATTCCCCAAAATTGGCATGAGCCCGGATGGCGCGTTCCAAGGCGGCATTGCCCCCTGACCCGAGCGGAATCCGCTCGGCCCGCCGATAGCGAATGACGCGAAAGCTGAGCCAGAGGAAGATCAGCGTCGAAGGCAGGGTCCAGAAGGCGATGAGCATGGGGGAATGCCCTCCTTTTTGCCCTGGGTGGGCCAGGCGAGGCGTTTTGCGCTTCGGGCGTTGCGAAAACAAGCATTCCCATTCCCCGCCCAAACCGGCATAGGTTCACGCCATGGTAAGTCAGAAAACCGCCCTCATCCTCGGCGCCGGCATCATGGGCCTTTGTACTGCCTGGGCGCTGGCGCGCGCCGGTTGGCAGGTGCGCGTGGTCGAACAGGCGCCCATCCCCAATCCCCGCGGTGCCTCGGTTGATCAGCACCGGCTGATCCGCCACGCCTACGGCGCGCAGGCCGGCTATATGCGCCTGGTTGATCCTGCCTATGCGGCCTGGGAGATGATCTGGGTCGCCATCGGCGCGCGGCATTATGTCGAAACCGGCGTGCTGGCACTCGCCAGTCATCAGGGCGGCTGGCTTGCCGAAAGCAGCATTGCCTTGCGCGGGGATGGCCATGCTTGCGCCGACCTGCCGCCAGATCAGATCACCGCGCGCTTTCCCATGCTGTCTGATACCGGCATCGCCGCGGCCTTTACCCTGCCGCGCGGCGGCGTTTTGCTCGCGGAACGCATCGTTGCCGGGCTTGCCGCGCATCTCGTGACAAAGAGTGTGGTGTTCGAAGCGGCCGAGGTCGTCGCCGCCCAACCGGCGCGCAAAACCCTGCGCTTCGCCAATGGCACTGAGCGCAGCGCTGATCTGCTGGTGCTGGCGGCCGGCCCCTGGGGGCCGAGGCTGCTCGGCACTGGGCTCGATGGGCGCGTGGTGCCGTCCCGCCAGATCCTCGTCAGGCTTGAACCCCCTCCTGGCTTCCGCGCCGCCTGGGAAGCCGCGCCCATGCTGCTTGATCTGGCCGAGGATGGCGGGTTTTACGCTGTGCCGTCGGTTGCGGGCACCGCACTCAAGATCGGGGATCACCGCTTTTCGCGCCAGGGCGATACCGGGGCCGATTCGCGCGTGGCCTCGCCCGCGGAAATTGAGGAAATCCTGGCCCTGGCCCGCCCGCGCCTGATCAACGCGGCGGGCTATCGCGTGCTAGGCGCCCAGGCTTGTTATTACGATGTGGAAGGCCGGGAGGAATTCATCCTGGAAGCCCCCACCCCCGGTTGCTTCGTCATGTCCGGCTTTTCCGGCCATGGCTTCAAATTCGCCCCGGTTTTGGGTCTGGCCCTGGCCGCAGCGGCAGAGGATAATAACCTTGCCCGCGCGCTGCCGGGCTGGGCCGCGGGGCGGGATGCCCCGGTACCCGGCCTGCTGGCCGGATTGGAGAGCACAAGATGACCATGACTGCCGCTGATGATCTGGTTTTCGGCCTGACGCGCCTGGTTGATCTGCCGGGGTTGACCAATGCCGCCGGCGCGCCTTTGTCAGCCGATGACATTGCGCAAATCGTGACGGAGGCGAACCGCTTCTGCACCGAAGCGCTGCAACCGAAGGCGCAGGAAGCGGATAAGCAGGGCGCGCGCTACGCCAATGGCACGGTGACAACACCGGCGCATTACCCCGCGCTTTATGACCAATGGCGCGAAGGTGGCTGGCAGGGGCTGGCGGCACCGGCGGAGCATGGTGGTCAGGGGCTGCCGCTCAGTCTTTGGACGGCCATGGTGGAATTGGGGATGGCGGCGGATACCTCCTTCATGCTGGGCCCGTTGCTCTCCGCCGGCGCGATTGACCTGCTGCGCCATTACGCCACACCGGATCAGGCGGCGCGCTGGTTGCCGCCAATGATCGCCGGCGAATGGACCGGCGCCATGTGCCTCACGGAACCGCAGGCTGGCAGTGATTTGGGCGTGCTGAGGACGCGTGCGGAACCGCTGGGCAATGGGCGCTACGCGCTGCATGGGCAAAAGATTTTCATCACCTGGGGCGAGCATGATTGCGCCGGCAATATCCTCCATCTGGTGCTGGCGCGGCTGCCGGATGCGCCGCCGGGCTCGCGCGGGATTTCGCTGTTTGCAGCACTGAAAATCATGCCTGGTGGTGCGCGCAATGCCTTCCGCTGCGGTGGCATCGAACGCAAGATGGGCATTCATGGCAGCCCCACCTGCATCATGCTGTATGAGGGTGCGGAGGCCGAGATGGTCGGTGAACCCAATCGCGGCCTGCAAGCCATGTTCGCCATGATGAATAATGCCAGGCTTGGCGTTGGCACCCAGGGTGTGGCGCATGGGGCGGCGGCGCTCCGGCTCGCGGAAGCCTATGCCGCGCAGCGTGTGCAAGGCGGGCGGACTATTGCGGAACACCCCGATGTCGCGCGCATGCTGATGGAAATGCGCGCCACCACGCTCGCGGCGCGGCTGATCATGCTGGAAGCGGCGGTGTCAGCGGATAAGGCGGAACTATTGGGTGATGCCGCAGCCGGCGCACGCTTGGCGCTGCTGATCCCGGTGCTGAAAGCCTGGGCGACGGATCGGGGGGTGGAAACCGCATCGCTTGGCGTGCAGGTGCATGGCGGCATGGGCTTCATCGAGGATACCGGCGCGGCGCAGGTGCTGCGCGATGCGCGCATTGCCCCGATTTATGAGGGCACCAACGGCATCCAGGCGATTGACCTGCTGACCCGCAAGCTCGCCCGCGATGGCGGGGCTGAGATGCGCGCCCTGATCGCTGAGGTCGCGGCCCTCCCCGATGCCAGGCTGCGCGCGGCAGCGGAAGGGCTGGCCCGGACCACGGAAGCGGTGCTCGCTGAACAAGGCCGCGAAGCAGAGGCTGGTCAAGCGCTGGCGAGCGCCTATCTGGATGCAGTGGGTTGGGTGCTGGGCGGTGCTCTTCTCGCGCGGGCGGCTGCGGCGGATGGCGCGGCTTATGGGGCAGTGGCGGATTTCTATCTGCGGCGGCTTTTGCCACGCGCCGGGGCGCGGTTTGCGGAAATTGAGGGGGCCATGGCGGCTTGATGCCGCTTGGCGCCCTTGTCCGGCCTGGGTTGCAGTTGCCTTTGAACCTTTCCTACCGATAGAAGTTAAAGATAGAACGTTGAATGAACGCATCACCTCCCTCCCTTTCGCAAACCCGCCCCCATGTCGCCGTGATCGGCGCTGGACCTGGGGGGCTGGCGGCGGCCATGCTGCTCGCTTCCTCCGGCGTAAGGGTCACAGTCTATGAAAAGGATAGCGTAGTCGGCGGGCGCACACGCGCCGTGACCGCGCCCGGCGGCTTTCGCTTCGATATCGGGCCGACCTTTTTCCTGTATCCGCGCATCCTGGCGGAAATCTTCGGAGCTTGTGGCGCGCGGCTTGAGGATGAAGTGGATCTGATCCGTCTTGATCCGCAATACCGACTGATCTTTGAAGGCGCTAACCCGGTCTCGATTGACGCAACCCCCGATCTGGCGCGCATGGAAGCGGAAGTGGCTAAGATCAACCCCGCCGATGCCCCTGGCGTGCGGAGCTTCATGGCGGAAAACCGCGTGAAGCTGGAAGCCTTCCGCCCGGTGCTGCAACGGCCCTTCCATGGTGTGATGACCTACCTGGCGCCGGAAGTGATGAATGGGCTCAAGCACTTGCGGCCCTGGCTTTCGCTGGATCAGGAATTGCAAAGACACTTCTCCGATCCGCGCACGCGCTTGGCGTTTTCCTTTCAGTCCAAATACCTGGGCATGAGTCCCTTCCGCTGCCCGAGCATGTTCTCCATCCTGTCCTTCCTGGAATATGAACATGGCGTGTTTCATCCGCGGGGCGGTTGCGGCGTGGTGTCTGAAGCCATGGCGCGCGTTGCTGAAAGCGTGGGCGTGGATATTCGCCTGAACACCACGGTTGATCGCATTGTCTTTGAAGGCCGCCGCGCGGTCGGTGTGGAAGCAGGCGGGCGGCTGCATGCGGCAGATGCGGTGGTGGTGAATGCCGATTTCGCCCATGCCATTCCGGGGCTGATGGAAGAAGAACAGCGCCCGCAATGGCCCGACAAGAAAATTGCCGAAGCGCGGTATTCCTGTTCTACCTTCATGCTTTACCTTGGCATTGAAGGGAAACTTGATCTGGCGCATCACTCGGTGCTGCTGGCCGAGGACTATGAGAATAATCTGGCACAAATCGAAGCCGGCACCATTCCGCAAAACCCCTCGCTTTATGTGCAGGCAGCGGCTGGCACTGATCCGTCACTCGCCCCGCCTGGGCATTCCACGCTTTACATGCTGGTGCCGGTGCCGAATTTGTTGGGCGGGGCGGATTGGGCCGCTGAGGCACCGCATTATCGGCGGCTGGCACTAGATCGGCTGAAGGCGCTTGGCCTGCATGATATCGAAAACCGCATCCGGTATGAAAAAATCCTCTCGCCGCAAGGCTGGCAGGATGACTATGCGGTGGGCTATGGCGCCACCTTCAACCTTGCGCATAATGTGCGTCAGATGATGCATTTCCGCCCGCGCAATCGCTTCGGCCGCGCGAAGGGTGTTTATCTGGTGGGCGGCGGCACGCATCCGGGCAGTGGCTTGCCGGTGATTTACGAAGGTGCGCGCATCAGCACCGATTTATTATTGCAGGATCTGGGCCTCGCGCGGAGCGAGCGTGGCCCGCGCCATATGCGGGCCAATCTGTCCGTTTCTGGCGACTGAGAAGGAGAGGGCGCGATGGGTGCCACGGTAGTTGTCATTGGCAGTGGTTTGGGTGGGCTTGCAGCCGCCGCGACCGCGCAGGCGCGTGGGCATCAGGTCACGGTCCTTGAGCGTAATGCCTGGCTGGGCGGCAAGGCAGCGGTGCTGAACCTGCCATCACCGGATGGGCGCGGAAATTTCCGTTTCGATATGGGCCCGACCATCCTGACCATGCCGCGCGTGCTGCGCCGCATTTTCGCGGAAGCAGGGCGCAATCAACAGCAGGCAATTCCGCTCATTCGGCTTGATCCGCAATGGCGCTGCTTTTTTGATGGCAGCAAGCAGATTGATCTGATCGAAAACGTTCAGGACATGGCGCGGCTGATGGATGACTTCGCGCCCGGCGGCAACATTGGCGCAGGGTATGAACGCTTTCAGCGCGTTGCGCGCCATTTGCACAAGGTGTCCGAGAAATTCTTCTTCTGGAAGCCCGTGGAAGGCATCGGCGATACGCTGAACCTTGGCGATAATTTCAAGCCGGATGTATTGCGTGATGTCATAGCGTTGCGCATGGGCCAGACGGTGGCGAAAGTCATTCGCGGTCATGTGCCAAATGATCAATTGGCACAGATGCTGGATCACTTCACGCAATATGTCGGATCAAGCCCCTATTTGGCGCCTGCCGTGCTGTGCAGCATTGGCGATATGCAGGCATCCGAAGGTGTGTGGTATCCGGTGGGTGGCACGCGCGCGACGGCGGAAGGGCTTGCCAATCTGGCGGCCTCGCTCGGCGCTGATCTCCGCACCAATGCCGAGGTCACGGATATTGAGATTGTGGGCGGCGCGGTGCGCAGCGTGACCGCGAACGGTGAACGCATTGCCTGTGATGCGCTGATTTCGAACATGGATGCCATCCGCACCTATACGGAATTGGTGAAGCGCAATGCTTCGCAGCGCTATGCCAAGAAGTATGAGCCCGCCTGTTCCGGCGTGGTGCTCTATCTCGGGCTCAATCGCCGCTACGAACATTTGGCGCATCATGACTTTGTTTTCTCCCGCGATGCGGAAGAAGAATTCGATGCGATCTACTGCAAGGGTGAACCGGCGCCAGACCCGACAGCTTATCTGGCCGCGCCATCAGGCACGGATCCTTCGGTCGCGCCGGAGGGTGGGGAAGCGCTATATGTGCTGGTGCACACGCCCTATCTCCGCCCGCATCATGATTGGACGAAGATGTTCCCGGCCTATCGCCAGAAAATTCTGGACAAGCTGAAGCGCACGGCGGGCATGGAAGATATCGAAAACCGCATTGTCTGCGAAAGCCAATTGACACCGGTGGATATCCATAACCGCTACAAGGTTCTTAATGGCGCGATTTATGGCATCGCTTCACATGGTTCCTTCACCGGCGCCTTCAAGCCAAGCAATCGCAGCAAGGCCATCAAGGGGCTCTATTTGGCGGGCGGCGCGGCGCATCCCGGCCCCGGCATGCCGATGGTCATGATGTCCGGCTGGATCGCTGCCGATGCGCTGGACCGTGACCATGGCGGGCGCGGCATGTCGCTCGAAGCGGAATTGGCCGGCCGGCGAGAGGCCGAATTGCCAGCCGCGGCGGAATGACCAAGACGCCGGGACAACAAATGCTTGATCCAGTGGCGCTGCGATCGCTACGCCATTTGGATTTTTTTGATTTCATATTCATGCGTTTCTTCGCGAAACACATGCGCGCCTTGCGCGTGGCGCGCTGGGGCCTGCCGGAATTGCCGGCGGGCAAACCGGCCGTGATATTCGCCAACCACCCATCCTGGTGGGATGGCGTGGCCTTCATGCTGCTCTATCGCCGGCTATTGCCAGAACGCCCCTTGTTCACACCGATGGCTGCCGCGGCACTCGAAAAATATCGTTTCATGAAGCGACTTGGCGTTTTCGGGATCGAGACCGGGTCGGCGCGCGGGTCGGTCGCGTTTTTGCGCGTGGTGGAAAAGGTGCTGGCCGATCCCGCGCATATTCTGTGGATCAATGCGCCCGGGCGTTTCAGCGATCCGCGCGAAAGGCCGGTGCCGATTGCGCCTGGCATGATCCGCCTGCCAGAAATGGCGCCGGAGGCAGTGTTTGTGCCACTCGCGCTGGATTACCCGTTCTGGAGTGAGCGCAAGGCCGAAATGCTCGCCGCTTTCGGCGCGCCCATCCCGGCTGCGACGCTGCTGGAAGCGCCGCGTGAAGCGCGCAACGCCATGCTGTCCACTGCTTTGGCTGAGGTGATGGAAAAACTCAGCGCCGATGCGATTGCGCGCGATCCCGCTGCCTTCCAGACCCTGGTGCAGGGGCGCGAAGGTATGGGCGGCATTTATCAAAGCTGGCGCCGCGCCAAGGCCCTGCTGCGCGGTGAACGCTTCGACCCCCGACACGAGCAACGCGCGGAGACAACGCCATGACAGATTTCCTGCCCTGGATTGCGCTGGCATTGGCGCTGATGCCGGTCGGTTTCGCGCTGGATAACCTCCGCCGCATGGCGAAGGCAGCGGGGCCGGCACCCAAGGATGCGCTGGTATCCATCCTGATCCCAGCGCGTAATGAGGAAGCGCATATCAGCGCCTGCCTAGATACCGCACTTGCGCAGCTAGGTGTCGCGATTGAATTGCTGGTGATGGATGATGGGTCGAGTGATCGCACGGCAGCGATTGTTAGCGCCTATGCCGCGCGGGATGCGCGGGTGCGGCTTTTGGCGTGCCCGCCACTGCCGCAAGGCTGGACCGGCAAGGTGCATGCCTGTGCGCGGCTGGCAGAGGCAGCACGGGGGACGCATTTCCTGTTCATTGATGCTGATGTGCGGCTTGCGCGTGATTCAGCAGCCCGCATGGCTGGCCATGCCACGCGGCAGAGGCTTGCGATGGTGACTGGCGTGCCGCGCCAGATCATCGGCAGTTTGGGTGAGGCGCTGACCGTGCCCATGATCAACCTGCTGCTGATCGGCTATCTGCCAGGTGGTGGGCGGGCCGAGACTGAACGCGCGGAGCTTGGCGCGGCTTGCGGCCAGTTGATTCTGTTTGAGCGTGGCGCTTACGAATCCATCGGTGGCCATGGCGCCATTCGTACACTGTTGCATGATGGCCTACAGCTTTCGCGCAAGCTGCGCAGTGCCGGTTTCCGCACCGAAATAGTGGAAGGCGTCAAGCTTGCCGAATGCCGCATGTATGATGGGCTGCGTTCAAGCTGGAATGGCTTCATCAAGAATGCGCATGAAGGCATGGCGACACCCATTGGCCTGCCAATCTGGACGACGCTTTTAGCGGGCGCGCATATTTGGCCGTTCTTTCTGTTGCCGGAATGGCAGGCGGCGCTCGCCACTCTACTGGTCTTTGGCTTGCGCGCTGCCATCACATACAGGACCCGTGAAGCCTGGTGGACCGTGCCGCTGCATCCCTTCGCCGTACTGGTTGGGCTTGCCATTCAATGGACCGCGCTGGTGCGGGTGCTGATCGGGCGCCCCGCCGGTTGGAAGGGCCGCGCCTATTCCGCCAGCGGCACGGCATGATTGCTGATAGCGCTGCTTCCCGCGCGCCGACGCGCGACTCGGGGTCTGAGAATTTTCCGGTGGCGTCCCGGCTGTTGGCGCCGGAAATACGCCCGAAGGTGCTGGGCTTCTACCGCTTCGTGCGCGCCGCTGATGATATTGCCGATGATCCGGCCCTAACCGCCGAGGAAAAGCTGCGCCGTCTGGCGGCGCTCGAAGCCGCGCTTGATGATCTCGCCACGGAGGAACCCGCTGCCACCGCATTGCATCGCGCTGTGAGTGGTACGGATGAGGCGCGGCTGATGCTCTCCGCCTTTCGGCAGGATGCGGTGCAAGCGCGCTATGCCGATTGGGCCGGCTTGGAAGATTACTGCGCGCGGTCAGCCAATCCTGTCGGGCGCATGTTGCTCCGTCTCCATCATGAAACAAAACCCGAGGCGATTGCCGCCGCCGATGCGCTTTGCACCGCTTTGCAAATCCTCAATCACCTGCAGGATCTCGTGCCGGATCGGCGTGATATCGGGCGCGTCTATCTGCCCGAAGCCTGGATGGATTTGGCCGGCGGTGAGGCGCGGTTTTTTGATGCTGCCAATACCAAGGCTCGGCGCGCCGTGTTGGATGCCGCGCTCCATCAGGTTGAGGAAAGGCTGGATGCCGCCGCCGCAGTGCCGCGCCTGATCGCGGCGAAGCGCCTGGCGCGCGAATGCAGTGTCACCATCGCACTCGCACGGCGGCTCCTGGCAAAGCTGCGCGCGGCTGATCCGGTAGTGGAGCGGGTTGCGCTATCGCGGCTTGATATTCTGCACGGGTTTCGTGCGGCACTCGGCACCGGGCCAAGCGATGCGGCGCTGGTCAGTGTGCGGGTTGGGCGCGCGGGGTCTTCCTTCGCGCGTGGCATGTCAGCGCTAAAGGGCGAAAGGCGCCGTGCGCTTTGGGCGGTTTATGCCTTTTGCCGCGCGGTGGATGACATTGCCGATGGCGCAATGCCGGAAGCGGAAAAGCGCCGGTTCCTGGCTGATTGGCGCGGCAAGCTCCGCGCACCGGATTGTGCGCTCTCGCGCGAATTGACGCGGGCACGGGGCGCCTTCTCACTCCCGATTGAAGAATGTGAAGCGATGATTGCGGGCATGGAAACGGATGCCACACCAAGGCTCCGCATCGCCGATAGCGAAGCGCTCAACCTTTATTGTCGCCGCGTCGCTGGCAGCGTCGGTGTCATGGCAGTACGGATTTTCGGCGCGTCGGAAGCGGCTGATTTCGGCCTTGGGCTTGGGCGCACGCTGCAATTGGTGAATATCCTGCGCGACATGGATGAGGATGCAACGCGCGACCGCGTCTATCTGCCGCTTGATTTTCTGATTGCCGAAGGTGTTGCAGATGCGCCTGCTGCCACGCTGATCGCAAGCCCGGGCTTTGCCCGCGCCGCAGCGCATTTGGCACAGCAAGCGAAAGCCGGCTTTGCGCAAGCAGCGGCAGAGCTACCCCATTTGGATCAGCGCGCCCTTTTGCCGGCGCGCATCATGATGTGGGGCTATCAGCGGCTGTTTGAACGGCTCATGGCGCGCGGCTTTGGCTTACCGCGGCCACGCCCATGCCTGACGCGGGGCGAGAAACTGCAAATGGCAGCCTTTGCCATGGGAATCATACCCATGCCGCAAGCCAGCACCAGCCGCGCATGAGCAGTAGCGCCACATGCCATGTCATTGGCGCCGGAGTCGCGGGCTTGGTGGTGGCACTACGGCTCGCAGAGCGTGGCCGCGCCGTGATGTTGCATGAGGCAACACCTGTGGCGGGCGGGCGCTGTCGTGCTTTGCCCGATGGTACGGATAATGGCACCCACGCGCTGATGGGCGCCAATCGCGCCGCGCTGCGTTTCCTGACCGATATCGGTGCGCGAGAGGGCTGGGTGGAAGCCGAACCGGAAGGCCTGCCGGTTTTTGACCTGGCCGATGGCAGCGCGCGGCGCATTGCCGCAAGCCCGCTTGATTGGCGCGATCCCGCCAAGCGCCCGCCGGGGCTGAGTGCTGCTGCCTTCACCACATTGCTGCGCCTTGCTTTGCCGATTGGGGATCGCCCGGTCGCGGAAGTGATGGCGGCGCATCCTGCGCTGTATCGTGCGTTGATCGAACCGCTCACGGTCGCGGCACTGAATACGCCGGGGCATGAGGCATCATCGGCACGGCTTGGCGTGGTGTTGCGCCGGCTAGGGTGGCCAAGGGCGGGCGCGGTGCTGGTGGCGCGTAAAGGGCTCGGGCCGGATTTGATTGCGCCTGCGCTCCACACCTTACAGCAAGCGGGGGTGAGCACACGTTTCGGGGCGCGGTTGCGCGCTATGACGGAAGCGGAAGGGCGCATCATTGCGCTGCATTTCGGTGATGACAGCATCGCGCTGGAAGCCCGGGATCAGGTGGTACTGGCGCTGCCGCCCTGGGAAGTTGCGCGCATGATCCCAAAGCTGCGCGTGCCGGAACGCCATGCGCCGATTCTCAATCTGCATTTCGCGCATGGCGGTACGGGGCCGGTGCGCTTCATCGGTGTGCTGGGCGGGCTGACGCAATGGGTCCTGGTGCGCCCGAGCGGCGTGAGTGTCACCGTGAGTGCGGCAGATGCTGAAGTGGAAGAACAGGCGCCGGATTTGGCGCCGCGAGCCTGGGCGGAAATTCGTGCTGCCGCCCAGGGTTTTGGCTTGCCTGGCGATTGGCCGGAAGCGCCGCCGGCGATCCGCGCGGTGAAGGAACGCCGCGCCACACCGCGCCATGCGGTTGGCATGCCGCCGCAACCGCCAAGGCAGGTGCATCGCAACCTGGTACTCGCTGGCGATTGGACCTGGCCGGGCCTGCCTGCCACCATTGAAGCTGCGGTGCTTTCGGGCGAGGCCGCCGAGAAAGCCGTGCCGCGATGACCCCTGCCGAAGCCCTTGGCGCCTTGCGCGCTGCGGAAGCGCGGGATGGCGCGCCCAATCTCAAGCAACGTCGCGCGTTATTGGCGGCACTCGCGCGCGCGGTGATGGCGCGCTCACATGACATCATGGCGGTGGTCGATGCCGAATACGAAGGCCGCGCGCCGATTGAAACCTTGCTCGCGGATGTGCTGCTGGTGGCCGATGCGGCGCGCTACGTGCGGCGCAATTTGTGGCATTGGATGCGCCCGCGGCGTGTGAGTGTGCCCTATCCCTTCTGGCCGGCGCGCGCGCGGGAGGAATTCGTCCCCAAGGGCGTGGTTGGCATCATGGCGCCCTGGAATTACCCGGTGCAATTGGCGCTGCTGCCGGCGATTGATGCCATTGCCGCCGGCAATCGTGTTTGCGTAAAACCATCGGAAGCTCTGCCGCGCACCGCGGGACTGATTGCCGATATCCTACGCGATGCCTGGGGCGATGACGTAGCACTTTGCGTGCAAGGCGGCGCGGAAGTTGGCGCCGATTTCGCGGCGCAAGCCTGGGATCATCTGGTCTTTACCGGGAGCACCGCGACCGGGCGCAAGATCATGGCCGCTGCCGCGCCGAACCTCACGCCTCTCACGCTGGAACTGGGCGGCAAATGTCCGGTGCTCGTGCTGCCGGGCGCGGATCTCAAGCGCGCCGCGCGCGATATTCTGGCGGGCAAGGCCTTCAATGCCGGGCAGACCTGCGTGGCGCCGGATACGGTGCTGCTGGTTGGGCATGGCATGCAGGCTTTCATTGATGCCTGTCGGGAAGCCGGCATCGGCCTGCCGGAAACTGGCGTCATCAATTCAACGCGAGTTACCCAGCTTCGCCGCCTGATGGTGGGCGCCAGCCTGACCCCCTTGGCCGAGGGCGGGCCGGGCCGCCGCATGGCGCTGACACTGGCGGAGGCACCGCCCGAAGCCGCCATCTGCCATGAGGAAATCTTCGGCCCGATACTACTTATGCGCGAAGAAACTTCACTTCAGCTAGCACTTGCCTGGGTTGCAGAGCGCCCCGCGCCCTTGGCCATCTATCTGTTTGGTGCAACGCCTGAGGAAGAAAATCAGGCCGCGCGCATCGCCCGCGGCAGCGCCATCATCACCGGGCGCACTGTGGAGTTTGCGGGTTTTCAAGCCTTGAGCTTCGGTGGATCGGGGGATTCCGGCTTTGGGCGGCGCAATGGGCTGGCAGGTTTTCAAGAATTTTCCCATCGCCGCGCCCGCGTGAATCACGGGAAATTTTCCCTGTCGCGGTTATTCGATCAACCTCGTGGGAAAGCTATAGAAAGGCTTAAAAATTTTCTAGCCAAATAGATTTTTCCCACCTATGCACATCTTATGGTTGTTTTTCTCCCAACTGCTCCCGTAGCAGAAACACCTCGCCTTCGCATGCGATGCGTCGAAGACCGCGACGCCCCGGCCATTGCGGAAATGCTGACCGAAGCGATCAGCAAGCGCCTTGCCTCCTGGCCCATACCATTCTCCCCCCCCCGTGGCGGAGGAGAAGATCAGTTCAGCCCGCGCCGCGGCGGCGGAAAGGCGGTCCCTGCCGCTGGTGCTGGAGCGGAAATCCGATGGTGCGATTTGTGGCTGGGTCAGCCTGATCTGCGCAACAGGCAATGATCGCGTAGCGCTGACTACCTATTGGCTCGGTGAGCAGTATCAGGGCGAGGGGCTGATGCGTGAAGCGGGGCCGGTCGCGGTGGAATTGGCCTTCAAGCATATGGATATTGATTGCCTGCGTGCGGCGGTGCAGCCGGATAATGTGGCCTCACCCGCGGTCACTCGCCTCCTGGGCTTTGGCTCGCTTGGGGAAGGGCGTATTTGGTGCCCATCCCGCGGCATTGAAGAAACCTGCCTTTGTTTCGAAAAGCCGCGCCCCGTAGTGCCGGTCTGGGCGGCTGGGGCAGCGCTCGCCAAGCCGGATCTGGTGCGGCAGATTTCCGCCTGAAGCCAGACCATCATTGTAGTTGAGATGCGCATGGACGGCAGCGCCGCCCCTGCGGTATTCTTCCGTTGAAACGCTGGTGGCCCATCTGCCAGCGCGACCAAAACAAACGGGAGAGGTTTTCATGGCAGCATCGCTTTCGCGGCGCCGGGTCTTGCTAGGCAGCGCCGGGCTCATTGGCATCAGCGGCTCGAGCGGCGCTTTTGCACAAACCAATTGGCCGGACCGGCCGGTGCGCCTGGTTGTCGGCTTCACCGCTGGCAGCGCCACAGATGTGACGGGGCGCATTTTCGCGCAGAGGTTTTCCGAAGCCTGGGGCCAACCGGTGGTCGTTGAAAACGTCGCCGGTAATTCAGGGGCAATTGGCGTTGATCGTGTCGCAAAATCGGCGCCTGATGGCTATACACTGATGTGGGCGGCCAGTGCGGCGCTGACGATCCTGCCCAACCTACAACGCCTGCCCTTTGATCCCATGAAGGATCTGGCGCCGATTGGCATTGCCTTTGCCATGCCATCGCTTTTTGTTTCAAACCGAGACTTTCCGCCGCGCAATATCCAGGAACTGGTCGCCTATGCGCGCGCCAACCCGGGTAAGGTATCCTATGGCACGCCAGGTGTTGGCACGCCGCAGCATATTGCCGGTGAGCTGTTCTGCTATCAGGCCGGTATCAAGATGGAACATATCCCCTATCGCGGGGCAAATATGACGGATGTTCTGAATGGCAGCGTGCAAATCGGCATTCAGAATATCGGCGCCGTGTTGCCCATGGTGCGCGATGGGCAATTGCGCGGCCTCAGTATCACCACCCTGCAACGTTCGACCAATGCGCCGGATATGCCGACCATGGTTGAGCAAGGCTTCCCGGGTTTTGAGGCAAGTTCCTGGTTCGGCACCATGGCGCCGGCCGGCACGCCGCAGCCGATCCTGGATAGGGTGCACGCGACATCCCAGGCCATTCTGGTCGATCCCGCGATGCGGCAGCGCTTCAACGGGCTTGGGCTTGATATCATCGCCGGCAATGGTGAACAGATGCGCGCCACCATCGCGAGCAATATCGAAAGATGGGCGAAGGTGATCCGGGATTCAGGGATCAAGGTGCAGAGCTGAGGCAGGATCAACGCGCCCAGACTTGCAGTCGGGGGCGGAAGCGCAGGAAGGCGCGGTAGGCGCCTTCCATCACCCAGAGCAAGGGCGGAAACCGCGCGGCCAAACCCAAGGGGCGCAGCAAAGGTATCGCGCGCCACATGGCAGCGAAGGCCGCAGCGCCATGCAGCAATGGCCCATCACCTTCCCGGGCATGAAAACGCTGCAACAGTAGGGCCTGATCAATCGGGCAGGAAGCAACATCTGATGTTGCATCAATGAAGGCAATGGCGCCGCTTTTATCCAACCGACGCATGAGCGCGATTTCCTGCAAGCAAAGCGGGCAAGCGCCGTCGAACCAGATTGTCACGCGCGGGGGTTTCATGGGGAGTAAGTCATGCTTGGCAGGATAATTTGCAAGTCCAAAGCCTGCCCACCGGGGGACTCGAACCCCCACACCCTTGCGGGCTGCGGATTTTAAGTCCGCTGCGTCTACCATTCCGCCAGGCGGGCCAGACCAGCGCTTACTAGACCTTTTCCGCGCCGCGTTAAATCGCCCCTCATCCGTCCCCTTTGGCCCGCGCACCAATAGCGCCATGTTTGCCTCCACGCGGCCTCAAGCGCTCGGGCACGGGCATAGGTGGCGGCATCGCCCAAAGGCCCCAGCGATAGCCGGGCACGGATCGCGGCCAGCCCACCCGCATCCCGCGCAAAGGCCACCGCCTTTTCGATATAATCTGCGGTATCGGCGGCAATCCAGTCTAGTAGACCAACGGCACTCAGCAGCGTTTCGCCATTGCGTCTGATCATGCCCCCGCGCCCGCGTCGCGTCAGGGTGGGAACGCCGGAATGGACTGCCTCGGCCGTTGTGGTGCCGCCCGGAAAGGGGACGGGGTCCAGCATGAAATCCACTTTTGCATAGCGCGCAAAATAATCCGCGCGCGGGCTAGGCCCTTCCAGATCAAGCCGCGCGACATCGCCCCCCGCTGCCGCAAAACACGTGCGGAGTTTTTGCCTCGACGTATCCTCTCGCAATACTGCCGTTTTCAGCAAAAGCCACGCATCGCGCAGGCGGTTCAGAATTGCAGCCCAGGTGGCCAGAACCTCCTCATTGATTTTGGCGAGGTTGTTGAAGCAGCCAAAAGTCACATAACCCTTGTGCAATATTGGCGACGGGCTTGGCGCCACTGCTTCGCGCGGTGGTATCTAGCAGAGGTAACAGCCCGGCAGCCGCAGAGGTTTTTCGATATACAGCGCCTCATCTTCCGGTGGCAGCACCACAGCATCCGCGATCATCCAATCCATGGCCGCGATGCCATTGGTATTGGCGTAACCAATCCAACTTACTTGCACCGGTGCTGGGTGATATTCTATCACGCTGATGCGGCTCGCCTCCGTATGGCCTGTCAGATCAACAAGAATATCAATGCCATCGGCACGGATTTGCGCGACAATCGCCTCATCGTCCAGCGTGCCCATAGACGCCAGGCATCGAAAACCCCGCGCAGCCTGGCCGTGGTGGCATCGGCGCGCTTGCCGAGATCATAGGCCGTCAGATCAAATCCCACGCGCTGATGCGCGGTGATCGCTGCTTCCAGAAAATACCCGACTTGATGCTAGCGAAAATCACCGGAAAGCATGCCAATGCGCAGGCGCCGTTCTGTGTCCAGCACATTGGCAAAGGGTGCCGGGGCAGGGCGCGCGAAACGTTCGGCATAGGCACGATGCGCCGCCGCCACATCTGCCGCAGTAATACCCGGCAGGTAATTCAGCCCCAGCAACAAATTCTGCCAAGCAGGACGGCACAGCGGGTCTTCAGCAATCGCACAGCGTTGCACTGCCATGGCCGCATCAATATCGCCTGATTGCTGAAAGGCAAGACCATAATTCACCTTGGCATCCGCGCGATCCGGCAGTTCTTCCGCAACACGCGCCAGATGCGCAAGCGCGGCACTTGGCTGGCCGATACCCACTAACGTGGTGCGCAATTCACTCCGCATCAGCGCATCGCCCGGCGCGGTTTCCAGCAGCGCCTGCAAATGAAACATGGCGCAATCAGGCCGCCCGGCATCCCGCCACAGCCCAGCAACGGCGCGGTGCAACTCCTCCCCAGCGCCGGCGGCAAGCGCCGTCGCAATCACCGCTTGCGCGGCATCAGCCTGCGCGGGCAGCAACATTCCCACCAGATTGGCAGCGGCGCGAATATAGGCCGGGCGCTGGCGGAGCGCTTCACGATAGGCAGCCTCGGCCCCTGCACGGTCACCCGCAAATCGCAAGGCTTGACCTGGGTTGTTGCGAATTTCCGGCGCATCCAAACCAAGCGCGATGGCGCGGTTGAACAGCGCCGCAGCGGCACCGAAATCCCGCGCATTCAGCCGTGCCATGGCCTGAACAAGCAGCGCCCCGCTATCTGTTGCAGCGCTCATCCCGCAATTGCATAGGCCGGGCGCCGCGGATCGGCACCGGCGCGCACCAACCCTGATGCGGGGTCGGACATCACCGCCTCCACACTGCCGGCAAGCCAGGTGATATCAGGCCACTCCTTGATGTCATGCCCGCGCCCCGCCAGCGCATTGCGTGTGGCTTCGGGAATGCGCGTTTCCACCGCAAGCCGGCGTGGGAAATAATCAAACGGCGCGAAGGATGACGGGAAGGCATAGGAGGAGACGCGCGGCGCTTCGATCGCTTCCTGCAATTCCATGCCGAAATGCAGCACATTCAACATCACCTGCAACATGGCCTGAATCTGCACATCTCCGCCCGGTGTGCCGAAGGGCATCACGGCACCGGCGCGCGTCACTACCATGGCGGGATTCGGCGTCAGGCGCGGGCGCTTGCCGGGGGCCACACCGGCAGGATGCGCGGGGTCAGGCCGGCTTTGGCTGCCGCGATTGGACGGGATCAGGCCAAGCCCCGGCACCACGGGCGAATTCCAGGACCCATCGGAAGGTGTTGCGCTGAAGGCATTGCCCCAACGATCCACCACCGCAACATAGCTGGTATCCGCTTCAATCTTCGGCAGATCACGCCTGACCGGCCCATCCGCCGCGCGGCCCGTACCCAGCAACGGCGGATACATCGCAGGATGCGCGCGCACCGGGTCCATTTCCACCACACGCGCTGCCAAATGTGTATCCGACAGTAGCTGATCCAGCGGCACATCAATGAAGTCAGGATCACCGAAATGATATTCGCGATCCGCCATGGCCGCCTTCACGCATTCCGTGAACAGATGCAGATATTCCGCCGAGTTGTGTTCCAGCCCATCCAGCCCAGCGCGTTCCATGAGCAATAGCGCTTCCAGTAATGTCGGCCCCTGGCACCAAGGGCCGCAGGTAATCACCTCATGCCCACGCCAGCGGCGCGTGATGGCAGGTTCCAGCCGAGACCGAAAGCCGGCCATATCTTCCATGGACAGAAAGCCACCTTCGCGGTGCTGAAAGGCCACGATCTCTCGCGCGATGTCGCCGCGATAAAACGCCGCATGTGCCGCTGCCAACCCCGCAAGCCTGCCCTTGGATGCGGCGCGCTTTTCTTCCTCCACCATATAAGTCAGGCTGCGCGCCAGATCGCTTTGCACAAAACGCTCGCCCAGCTTTGGCGGCGCGCCGCCGGGCAGGAAGATCGCTGCATTGGATGGCCAGCGCGCATATTCCGCCAAATGCGCCGAAACACTTTCCGCGAGCAGCGGATAGACTGCAAAGCCTTCCGCCGCGTAGCGCATGGCGTATTGCGCGACATCGCCAAAACCCATGCTGCCATGGCGTTCCAAGGCCGTGATCCAGGCATCCGGCGCTGCGGGCACCACGGTGCGGCGTACCCCTTGCGGAATCTTGCCGCCATGTTCGCGCATGAAGATATCGGGCGGCAGAGACGCCGGCCAATGGCCCAACCCCGCGATGGTTTCCACCTGCCCGCTCGCCAGCCGGATCATGATGGGCGCAACCCCCGCCACATTCACCAAATCCGGCAGCAGCACGCCAAGCGCAATGCCGGCCGCACACCCGGCATCCACCGCATTGCCGCCGGCTTCCAGCACAGCATAGCCGGCAGAGGCCGCCAGATAATGCCCCGCCGAAATCGCATGGCGCGGGCCACTGAGCGTGGGACGGGAAGCGGACATGGCTGAACTCCGCAGATAAGGCGGTAACCCTCAGCCCGCGCGGGACTGGCGTCAACGCCCGCATCAGGGGAGAATGGCGCCACCCAAAGGAAGCCGCACTATGACCGAAACAGCCCCACCCGTCCTACTGGCCATTGATGCGCGCGGCATCGCGACCGCCACGCTCAATCGCCCACATAAGGGCAATGCTTATAACGCCGCCATGCTGGAAGGGCTGATTGCCGGGCTTGATCAACTCCGCCCCGATGCCGCCATTCGTGGCCTGGTGATCCGCGGCGCCGGGGCGCATTTCCAGGCCGGGGCGGATATTGATTGGCTGGCGGAAGTGGCGGCCTATGCGCCCGAACCCGCCTTCGCGGCCTCGCTCGCGACCACTGAAGCCATGCGCAAGCTCAATGAATTCCCCAAACCCACCTTCGCCGTGATCCAGGGTGCCTGTTTCGGCGGCGGTGTCGGCATTGCCTGCTGCGTTGATGTGGCACTGGCCAACTCGGCGGCGCAATTCGGCATTACCGAGGTCCGCGTCGGCGTCGCCCCCACGCCAATCAGCACGCATATGGTCCATGCGCTCGGCCTCAGGCAAACCCGCCGCTACGCCATTACCGGCGAGCGTTTTGACGCCGCCGAGGCGCTGCGAATCGGCCTGGTGCATGAGGTGGTGGCCGCAGACGCCATTGAAGCGCGGCTCGCGCATATCATCGACCAGATGATGCTTTCCGCGCCCTCTGCCATTGCGGTCACCAAAACTTCCTTCCTGGAGGCCAATGGGCTGGTGCTTACCCCGCGAGAGGTCGCGCAATTGGCACAGGAAGGCTGGATGCAGCGCGCTGCGCCCGAGGGCCGGGCGGGTCTGGCCGCGTTTCAGGCGAAGCGGCGGCCGGGCTGGTATCGATAGCCCTGTGGATAAATCCAAAACTTGTCCAGGTGCTTGTCATAAAAGATTCATCAAACTGAAATCGAAGCGTCGCAGGGCCTTTTTAGAAGCGTCAAGCCGCCCAGCCAGAGCGGTTTGGTTCAGCAAAAACGGAGTATTCCCGTGAACAGGCGATCCCTTCTTTTTGGCGCCAGCGCCGCCCTTTCCCTTCCCATATTTGGGGCAGAGGCTCAGACGGCCCAAATTACAGGCGCGGGCGCGTCCTTCCCCAACCCGATTTATCAAAAATGGGCGGAAGCGGTCCGTAATGCGATTGGCATTCAAATGAATTACCAATCCGTGGGCTCAGGCGCGGGCATCAACCAGATCCGCAACCGCACGGTAGATTTTGGTGGCACTGATGCGCCGCTGAACGCCCAGCAATTAACCGAAGGCAATCTGCTGCAATTCCCGACCGTGATGGGCTCTCTGGTCGCCATTGTGAATATTCCGGGCGTTGGTGATGACCAGCTGCGCCTGACCGGCACGATCCTGGCCGATATCTATCTCGGCAAGATCACGCGCTGGAATGACCCGCAGATCGTGGCTCTCAACCCCGGCCTGTCATTGCCTAACCTCACTATTGCCCCTGCCTATCGTGCGGATGGTTCGGGCACGACTTTTGTTTGGGTGTCCTATCTTTCTGCCATGTCGCAAGAATGGAAGGATCGTGTTGGCGTGGGCACGTCGGTGCGCTTCCCCGCGGGCACCGGCGCCCGCGGCAATGAGGGCGTGGCCGGCACGGTGCGCAATGTGCGCGGCGCCATTGGCTATGTGGAGAACGCCTATGCCATCACGAATAAGCTGGTTTCCACGCAGCTTCAGAACAAGGCCGGCAATTTCGTGAAGCCCGAACACAAAAGCTTCATGGCGGCTGCTTCTGCCGCCGATTGGAACGTGCCCGGCTTCGCCGCCAATGTGATTGACCAGGCCGGCCCGGATTCCTGGCCGATTGTGGCGCCCACCTTCATCCTGATCCCGACCAACCCGACCGATGCGACGCGCGGCGCCAATGTGCGCCGCTTCTTCGATTGGGCCTTCACCAATGGCAGCAAATTGGCGGAGGAGCTTGAATATGTCCCGCTGCCCGAATCTGTGCATAACGCAGTTCGCGCTGCCTGGCGGCAAAGCTTCGGCGCCTGACGCGCTTTTCCCCCGCAGGCAGTGCTCGCCAGTAGGGGCTTTCCTCCCATCCTAAACCCTCGGGGTGACCCTTGGCTTCCGCATCCGCCGCCCTCCCCCAAGCCGCCAGCCGTCGCAGCAGCATCTTCGGGGATAAGGTCTTTGCCCTGGTCTGTCAGGCCGCCGGCATTTTCGTGCTGATCCTGCTCGGCGCCCTGATTATCGAGCTTTTCATCGCCGGCCTGCCGGCCTTTCGCGCCTTTGGCATCGCCTTCGTCACCTCTACGGATTGGGATCCGGTTCGGGAGTTATTCGGTGCAGGCGTGTCCATTTATGGCACCATCGTCACCGCCATCTTGGCCATTATCATGGCAGTGCCCTTGGCTTTTGGTGTCGCCTTCTTCCTTACGGAATTGGCACCACCCTGGATGCGCCGCCCGGTTGGCACGGCGGTGGAGCTTTTGGCGGCCGTGCCTTCCATCATTTATGGCATGTGGGGTTTCTTTGTGATTGCGCCGGCCTTTGCGCAGTATGTGCAGCCTTTCATTATTGATACGGTCGGGGAATTGCCTTTGATCAGTTTTCTGTTTCAGGGGCCGCCCTTCGGCACGGGCTTGTTCACCGCTGCCTTCATCCTGGCCGTCATGGTGCTGCCCTTCATTGCCGCCACGATGCGCGATGTCTTCGAACAAGTGCCGCAAGTCTATAAGGAAAGCGCCTATGGGCTTGGCGCGACCACCTGGGAAGTGATGAAGGGCGTGGTCATTCCCTATACGCGGATTTCCGTGGTGGGGGGCATCATGCTCGGCCTTGGGCGCGCCTTGGGTGAGACCATGGCGGTGACTTTTGTGATCGGCAATGCTAACCGCATTTCAACCTCACTCTTTGGACCAGGCAATACGATTGCATCGCTGGTCGCTTTGGAATTTGGCGAAAGCGAGATCGGTAGCCTAAAACTGGCATCGCTTCTGGCGCTGGGCTTCATTCTTTTCGTGCTGTCCTTTGCGGTATTGGCCACATCGCGTTATCTGCTGCGGTCGCGGCTGAAGGTCTGAACCATGTCGCTCGCTTTTTCCTCCGTGTCTCATCCCGGCCCACGCAGGGATGCCGCCACGGCTGCGCGGCTCGGTGCCTCCCGCAAGCGTACGGATCGGATCATTCGCAGCCTTTGCCTCGCCGCCACCGTAATTGGCCTGGTGCTTTTGGCCTCCATCCTGATCACGCTGTTCTATCGTGGCTTTGAGGCGATGTCGCTGCGGGTCTTTACCCATATCACCGCGCCGCCGGGTTCCGAGGGCGGGCTGCTGAATGCCATTGTGGGCAGCCTGGTCCAATCCCTGATCGGCACCGCCATCGGCACGCCGATTGGCATGCTGGTGGGCACCTATTTGGCCGAATACGCCGAGGATTCTTGGCTGGGAAATGCAGTTCGCTTTGTCTCCGACATTCTGCTTTCAGCACCTTCCATCCTGATCGGCTTGTTTGTCTATCAGATTTTGGTGCTGCCCTTTGGTGGGTTTTCTGGCTGGGCGGGCATTGCTGCGCTTGCCATCATCGTCATCCCGATTGTGGTGCGCACCACGGAGGACATGCTGCAATTGATTCCGAATACGCTGCGTGAAGCGGTGGTAGGACTTGGCGCGCCCAAGTGGAAAATGATTGTGCTGATCTGCTGGCGTGCGGCACTTGCCGGCATCATCACTGGCATCCTGCTCGCCGTGGCACGCGTGGCGGGTGAAACCGCACCGCTGCTCTTTACCTCGCTCGGCAATAACGCCTGGTCCACGGATCTTTCAAAGCCGATGTCGAGCCTGCCGGTGACCATCTATGCCTTCGCCGGCTCACCATTTGAGGATTGGATCTCGCTTGCCTGGGCCGGCGCGCTTCTGATCACGCTGGGCGTGCTTGGCCTCAATATCCTGGCGCGCACGCTACTGCGCAGCCGCATCTGACCGGAAGGACGGAGAAAATGAGCCTCCCCACGGAAACACCAAGCCAGACCGCCGCGACAAAAAGCTTCGGCGGCATGCAGGCACGGTCAGAAGCCGCGCTGAACAATGCGCGGGTGGCCATCCGCAATCTTGATTTCTTCTACGGCGATAATCGTGCGCTGAAGGGCATCAATCTTATTCTGCCGGACCGGCAGGTCACTGGCATGATCGGGCCTTCGGGATGCGGCAAATCCACGCTGCTGCGTGTGCTGAACCGCATGTATAGCCTCTACCCCGGCCAGCGCGCGACTGGTGAAGTGATGATGGATGGCGAAAATATCATCGCCTCTTCCACTGATCTGAATTCCTTGCGTGCGAAAGTCGGTATGGTGTTCCAGAAGCCGACCCCCTTTCCGATGACGATTTATGAAAACATCGCCTTCGGCGTTCGCCTGCATGAGAAGCTTTCCAAGGCCGAACTGGGGGAGCGCATCGAATGGGCGCTGACCCGCGCCGCCATTTGGAATGAGGTGAAGGACCGGATGGACCGTTCCGCCCTTGGCCTTTCCGGCGGTCAGCAGCAGCGGCTTTGCATTGCGCGCACCATCGCCGTGCGGCCTGAAGTGATCCTGTTTGACGAACCCACCTCCGCGCTCGATCCGATCAGCACCCTGAAGATTGAGGAGCTGATTGACGAATTGAAGCGCGATTTCACCATCGCCATTGTCACGCACAACATGCAGCAGGCGGCACGCTGCGCTGATCAGGTGGCGTTTTTCTATCTGGGCGAATTAATCGAGGTTGCGCCGGCAGCGCAGCTATTCACCGCGCCCAAGCACCCAAAGACACAAGAATACATAACCGGCCGGTTTGGCTGAGCCAGGCAGGAGAAGCACAAATGCCCACGGAACATATCGTCCGCAGCTATGATGAGGATTTGCGCAGGCTGCGGGACATGATCGCGCGCATGGGGGGCCTCGTGGAACGCCAGGTCGCCGACTCCACCCGCGCCTTGGTGCGCCGGGACAGTGACCTGGCTGGCGAGGTTGTGCAGCGAGATGTGCAGATTGACCAGCTTGAAAGAGAAATCGAGGCGTTTTGCGTGCGCCTGCTGGCGCTGCGCCAACCTATGGCTTCGGATTTGCGGATCATCATCGCCGGCATGAAGGTTTCCAACGATCTGGAACGCATCGGCGATTACGCGGCCAATGCCGCCAAGCGGTCCATTGTACTGGCCTCACTCCCCGGGCTTGGCAGCATGAATGGGTTTGAGCGCATGGCCCATCTGGTGCAGGAAAACCTGAAGGCCGCCATGGATGCGCTGGTGCAAGCTGATGCGGAAGCGGCCGAGCGAGTCTGGGCCGCCGATGAGCCGGTGGATGTCATCTACAATGGTATTTTTCGCGAAATGCTGACGCATATGATGGAAGACCCGCGCAATATCACCGCAGCGACCCATTTGCTGTTCATCGCCAAGAATCTGGAACGTATCGGCGATCATACAACCAATATCGCGGAGCGCATTCATTTTGCCGTCCGTGGCGAAAACCTGCCAGAGGATCGGCCGAAGGGCGATACCTCGGCCTTCGCCGTGGTCCGCGCGCCGGGCGAATAGGTGCAGCTATGATGGCAGAGAATTATAGCAGCCTCGCCAAACCGACCGTCCTGATCGTGGAGGATGAGGCGCCGCTTTTAACCCTGCTGCGCTACAACCTCGAAAAACAGGGGTTTCGCGTGGATGAGGCGGCGGATGGCCAGGAAGCGCTGCTCCGTGTCGCGGAAGCGCGGCCGGATGTCATGCTACTTGATTGGATGCTGCCATCGCTCTCAGGCATCGAGGTCTGCCGCCAGCTACGCCGCCGTACCGAAACCCGCGACCTACCGATCATCATGGTGACGGCGCGGACGGAAGATCAGGATGCGGTGCGTGCGCTTGATATCGGCGCGGATGATTACATCGCCAAACCCTTCGCGATGGAACATGTGATTGCGCGCATCCGCGCCCTGCTGCGCCGGTCCGGGCGCGTGGCTCCCAAGGGGTCGCTTGCCTATGCCGACCTTGCTATGGATCAGGATGCGCATCGCGTCACGCGCGCCGGGCGGCCCCTGCGTCTGGGGCCGACGGAATACCGCTTGCTGGAATTCTTCCTGCAGCACCCAGGCCGGGTTTTCGCGCGCGAACAATTGCTGGATGCCGTGTGGGGCCGCGATATCCATGTGGAACCACGCACCGTGGATGTACATATCCGCAGGCTGCGCAAGGCGATCAACCAGGGTGATGAGATTGACCTGATCCGCACCGTGCGTTCCGCCGGTTATGCGCTGGATTCGGACCCAGACAGTCTTGGCTGACCAACATCTTGGCCTCGCGCAGCGCAAGGCGTAATCAACGCCCGGCGAATTGATCAACGAGGGGTGCGATGCGCGTTCTGGTGGTGGGCGGCGGTGGCCGCGAACATGCGCTCTGCTGGGCCTTGGCGGCATCGCCTTTACTGACCAAGTTGTTTTGCGCGCCCGGCAATGCCGGCATTGCTGAAGTCGCGGAATGTATCGCTATCGGCGCCGAGGATATCTCTGCCCTTGTCGCCTTTGCCAAGGACAAATCCATTGATTTGGTTGTGGTGGGGCCAGAAGCGCCGTTGACCCTTGGCTTGGCCGATGCCTGCGCCGCCGCTGGCTTGAAATGCTTCGGGCCTTCTGCCGCCGCTGCGCGATTGGAAGGCAGCAAAACCTTCACCAAGGAAGTGGCGGATGCCGCTGGCGCACCGACAGCCGCCTGGGCGCGCTTTACCGATGCTGCCGCCGCGCGCGCCCATATCCGCGAAAAAGGCGCGCCGATTGTGGTGAAGGCGGATGGCCTCGCTGCCGGCAAAGGCGTGGTGGTGGCTGCGACCATCGCCGAAGCTGAAGCTGCCATCAGCGATATCATGGAAGACCGCGTCCATGGCGCAGCGGGCGCTTGCGTGGTGATCGAAGAATGCCTGGTGGGTGAGGAAATCAGCTTTTTCGCGCTCTGTAGTGGCACCGCCGCTTTGCCGTTGGGTGCCGCGCAGGATCATAAGCGCGTGGGCGATGGCGATACCGGCCCCAATACCGGCGGCATGGGCGCCTATTCCCTGCCGCCGATTTTCACTACGGCGCTGCAGGAAGATGTCATGGCGCGCATCATCCACCCGGTGCTGTCGGAAATGGCACTGCGCGGTGCACCCTTCAAGGGCGTGCTTTTCGCCGGGCTCATGATCACCGCACAAGGCCCGAAGCTGATCGAATTCAATGTGCGTTTCGGCGATCCGGAATGCCAGGTGCTGATGCTTCGCCTGAAATCTGATTTACTGCCTGCCTTGCTCGCGGCCTGTGATGGCGAATTGGCGCGGTTTGATGTGCGCTGGGAAGCCTTGCATGCCATGGTGGTGGTGATGGCGGCACGGGGCTATCCGGGCGGCTACGCGAAGGGCAGCGAAATCCGCGGTCTTGAAGCGGCGGGTCAGGTGCCAGGTGTGCAGGTATTTCACGCCGGAACGGCGCGGCGCGAAGATGGCACGCTGATCGCAACCGGTGGTCGCGTGCTGGGGATATCAGCGACCGGCAAAACGCTGCGTGAGGCGTGCGATGCAGCCTATGCCGCGGTAGACCGGCTTGATTGGCCAGGTGGGTTTTGCCGGCGGGATATTGGCTGGCGGGTTTTAAAATAAGGCCCCCTTGCCGACTCGGGGCAGTTCCAGCCATGGAAGCCCTATGTTAAACCTTATTAAACTCTCCGTCGGCCCCAAGGATGTTGCGGCGCTGGCGGCCCTGCAGGCGCTGCGCGTCAAGGAAGACCCGCCGCTCCGCGCCTGGACGCGTATGTTCCCGAAGCGCGTCGAAGAACTCTGCAATGGCGGGTCCATCTATTGGGTGATTGGTGGCTTTGTGCGGGTGCGCCAGCGCATCCTGGAAATCCGTGAAGAGGAATGGGACGACCAGACACCCTGCGCAGCATTGGTGCTGGATCCGAATTTGGTGATGGTGGAAGCCCGCCCGGTGAAGCCCTTCCAGGGCTGGCGTTATCTGAAGCCAGAAGAAGCACCGGCGGATGTGAACCAGGTGCGCCCGCCGACATGCGGCTTGGATGCGCTGCCGCCCAAGCTAAGGCGCGATTTGGCCGAGCTTTGCCTGATCTGAATTCGCTCCGCCATTCTTGATAAAAATTAGGCTTTTGCTCACGGCGGCGAGAGGTGGGGGATGTCATCTTGCAATCGTCGCGCGGCTCACTCCCAGCATGCCGCGCCGCCACTGGTCCGTCTTCGGATGGGTCCTTGGGCTGGCTGGTTTGATCCGGCCAGCCCTATTTTTTTGCCGATTCCGCTTCCAGCAGGGAAAGCAGTCCTTCCAGCAATTGCGCGGGCGAAGGCGGGCAGCCAGGGATCAGTAAATCCACGGGCAGCACTGCGGCGATGCCGTTTTCCACCGCATAGGAACCCTTAAAGACGCCGCCATCGACAGCGCAATCACCCACCGCCACCACCCAGCGCGGTTCTGGCGTGCTCGCCAGCGCACGTTCCAAGGCTTCGCGCATATTGAGGCAAGCTGGGCCTGTCACCAGCAGCACATCAGCATGTTTTGGGGAAGCAACAAAGCGCAGCCCGAAGCGTTCCAGATCATAGGCGATATTCTCCAGCGCATTCACTTCCAATTCGCAGCCATTGCAGGAACCGCTATCCACCTCACGGATCGCGAGGCTGCGGCCAAGCCGCGCGCGGCTGGTCACCGCCATTCTTTCACCAAGCGCCTGGACGGTCTCCTGCGGCACCAGCGGTGCTTGATCTGTCAGCGGTTTCGCGAAAAGCGCGCGGGCGAGCTTTGGCCACAGCATCACAAATCCACCCCGCTATAGGAACAATTGAAGGACTTATTACAGAGCGGAAAATCCGCGACGATATTGTCTTCGATCGCTGCTTCCAAAAGCGGCCATTGCAGCCAGGAAGGATCACGCGGGAAAAGCGCGCCGATCAGCCCGCCATCATCAAGCGCAACCCAATGCAGGCATTCGCCGCGGAAGCCCTCGATCATCGCGGCGCCTTCGCCGGCGCGCGCGGGCATTGGCGCCATCAATTCGCCTGCCGGCAGGCTGGCCAGGATTTCCCGGACCAGGGCGATGGATTGGCCGAGTTCGAGTACGCGAATCCGCACCCGCGCATCCACATCACCGGCTTCCAGCATTGGCACATCGAAATGTAGATTTGCATGGGGCAAATGCTGCGGCAAACGACGCGCATCGAAGGCGCGGCCAGATGCGCGGCCCACATGCCCGCCGGCGGCAAAGGCACGTGCCAGATCGGGGCGCAAATATCCTGTGGTCACCACGCGATCCTGTAAGCTGGCATGCGCCTCATAAATCTGCATCAGCACGGGGATTTCCGCTTCCACCGCTGCCAGCGCGGCCAGAATGGCCTCGGTGCCGCGCGGCGCGATATCGGGCGCGACACCGCCTGGCAAAACGCGGTCCATCATCAGTCGATGGCCGAAAGCGGCGGCAATGGCGCGCAGCACGCCTTCGCGCAGCAAGCCGCAACGCGCATGGGGGTATGCGAAGGCCACATCATTGCAGACAAAGCCCCAATCATTGAGATGATTATGGACGCGTTCCAATTCCAGCATCAATGCGCGGAGGTGAAGCGCGCGTGGCGGCGGCGTGACACCAAGCGCTGCCTCCACCGCCGCAGAGAAGGCCCAGGAATGCGCCACCGTGGAATCGCCAGAGAGCCGCGCCGCATAACGCACGGCGGCCCGGGGCGAGGTGCCCAACATCAGCGAGAGCGTACCCTTATGCTTGTAGCCAAGCCGCTGTTCCAGGCGCACAATTGCTTCTCCCTGCACGGAAAAGCGGAAATGTCCGGATTCGATCACGCCGGCATGAATGGGGCCGACCGGAATTTGGTGAATGCCATCACCGACCGTTGGCAGGAATTCCGGCTGCGGTGCTTCTCCTGCAAAGGGAATGGGCTTGGCGGCAAGCGGATGACGCAAATTCCAGCGCCCGTGATCCAACCAAGGGCGTAGATCAACCGCGCCTTCCGCGTGATGGCCCCATAATTCCAGAATCATGCGTTCAAATCGCATGGCGCCAGGGCGTGCGGGGGAAAGTGCCGCGTAGTTCCATCCGGCGGCTGGGGTTGAAGCCAGCAAGGCCTCATTGCCTGGTTCATGCAGGAAGCAGGCATGTACCTGCGTTGCATCCGCCCAAAGCCCGAGCAGCGCCAATGCCGTTTCCTGCTGCAAGGCGGCCGGCAATTGCCCCCAGGCAGTGGGGGACAGCAAAAATCGCTCATAAGGTTTGGCGCCTTGCGGATTGCCACCACGGATCAGTCTGGACGCCGGCCCCATCATCCGATCATCCCCGCCGCCGCCTTGAGGAAACTGCTGAAAAGTGCCGGCATGGCAAGCCCCAGCAGCAGCGCCACCGCAAGATGCAGCCAGAGCGGGACCAACACCGCAAGCGTGCTGCCGCCCGGTGCGACATCAGGTGTTGCTTCACCAAAACAAAGCGCTTGCAGCGTGTGAATCAGCGCTGTCATCGCCACCACCAGCCCAAGCGCCAGCACCACGGCAAGCCAGGGCTGCGCGGCCATGGCGGCATTCAACACGGCATATTCAGACGCGAACAAAAGGAAGGGCGGTAGCCCGGCAATGGCGCCAATCGCCAAGGCCAGCCCCCAACCAAGCGAGGGATCACTCGCCACCAGCCCCGAAATATCCGCGAGTTTCTGGCTGCCCTTTTGCTGCGCCGCGCGGCCAATGCCGAAAAAGATCGCGCTTTTTACCAAGGAATGGCCGATCATATGCAGCAAACCCGCGAGCGTCGCCGCCGCGCCGCCAATCCCGAAGGCAAGGGCGGCGATGCCCATATGTTCAATCGAACTCCACCCAAAAAAACGCCTGGCATCACGCCGCCGCCAGAGCGCGAGTGCTGCCAGCAGCACAGAAGCCAGCCCAAGCGCCATCAGCAAAGGCCCAACCGATAGCGTATCCGGATGCGCGCCGACAATCGCCTTGGCGCGCAATATGGCGAGCATCGCGGCATTCAACAAAAGCCCTGATAGCACGGCGGAAATCGTAACCGGTCCTTCAGCGTGCGCATCGGGCAGCCATGAATGCAACGGCACCAGCCCCGCCTTGGTGCCAAAGCCCACCAGCAAGAAAACGAAAGCGAGGTTTAGCGTATCCGCATCACACTGCGCTGCCACGCGCTTCAGCGCCACCCAGGACAACCCGGTTTCGGCATCCAGCAAGGTTTGCGCAGCGGAATAGAGGAGGATGGTGCCGAACAAGGCCAGCGCAATACCAAAGCCGCACAGTATGAAGAATTTCCACGCCGCTTCCATCGCCGCCGGCGTGCGATGCACCGCCACCATCAGCACACTCGCGAGGGTTGCGATTTCAATTGCCACCCACAAGACGCCAAGATTATCTGACAGCAGGGCAAGGTATTGCGCGCCGAGAAACACCTGAAAGGCGCCGTGATAGGCGCGGATGCGCCAATGGTCGAACCCCTCTGCCGCCAGCGTGGCCGCCGAGAAAATCGAGGTGGTCAAAGCGACAAAGGAGGCCAGCAAGACAAAGGGCAGGTTCAGCGCATCAATCCGCGTCCAACCTTGTTCGCCATGCGGCAGGGTGAACAGCCCCAGCGCCAATCCAAAGGAAACAGCCGCACAGCCGATATTGACGGCCGCCGCGACGCGGAGCCTTGGCAAGGCCAGCAGAACCAGCGAACCCACCCAAGGGAAAAACACCATGATCCAGGGTAGCGGCATCATTCGCCTTCCCCCCTGTGCGTATCGAGGCTTTCCGTATCCAGACTTTGGAAGCTCTCGCCCATTTGCAGCGCGAAAACGCCAGCAATCACCGCCAACATCAGCACCAAAGCCGCGGTGGAGAGTTCCATCACCAGCGGCATGCCAGCGACACCTACCGCTGCCAGGATCAGGCCGTTTTCCAGGCTGAGCAGCCCGATCACCTGGCTGATCAGATTGCGCCGCGTGATCATCATCAAGCCGCCAAGCAACACCACGGAAAGCGCCAGCGCCAAATCCTCTCGCGCCAAGGCGCGTTGTCCGGCGGTGGCCGGCAGCACCACCAAAAGCGCAAAGCCTGCAAAGGCGACACCCGCAATCATGGAAGCGCCAATGCCAAGCGCGGGATCAACGCCGCGCTGCAGATTGAAGCGCCGCACCAGCCGATGCAGCGCGAGAGGGATCAGCACGGCTTTGGCGCCAAAGGCAATCGCCGCCGTCACGTAAAGCCCCATGGCACCCTGCACATAACCCTGCCACGCAGCAGCCAGCGCCAGTAGCGCGCCTTGTGTGGCAAAGGCATTGATCACCGCCGAGATGCGCCGTTGATAGAGCAGCACAAAGGACAGCAGCAGCACGGCCCCACCGAAAAGATGCGCCAGATCGTAGGGGAGCTGCCCGAAACTCATGATAGCCCCGTCGAGACAAAAAGGAACACCGCGCCAAGCAAGCCCAGCAGCAGCGCCGCACCCAAAAACTCCGGCACGCGGAAGAGGCGCATTTTGGCGATGGCGGATTCAAATACCGCGAGCGCAAAAGCAAGCGCCGCCATTTTCGCGATAAAGACGCCTAGCCCCAAGACCCAGGCGACCGGCCCCGCACCAGGCGCCGCCATGCCGAAGGGCAGAAACACTGCTGCCAGCAAGGCTAGCCAAAGCGTGAGGCGGAACGATGCCTGAAAATCCCACAACGCCAAATGTCGGCCGGATGCTTCTAGGATCATCGCCTCATGCACCATGGTCAGTTCCAGATGCGTTGCAGGATTGTCCACCGGGATGCGCGCATTCTCCGCCACCGCCACCGCGAGCAACGCGACAGCAGCGAAGCCGAGCGAGACACGCAGCCCAAGCGCGCCTTCCTGAAAAATGCCGATAATCACATCCAGATGTGTCGTGCCGGCCAGAATGGCGAAGATCAGCGCGGCCAAAACCAGGGCCGGTTCCGCTAGCGCGGCAAAGGCCATTTCGCGTGTTGCCCCCAAACCACCGAAGGACGTACCAACATCCATGCCCGCGAGCGCCATGGCGAAGCGCCCCAGCGCCAAAAGCCCTGCAATCAGCAGCAAATCTGCGAACGGAGCGAGCAGCATGCCGCGCGCAAAACTTGGCACCAGCGCGGCTGCAAGCAATGCAACGCCGACCGCGACATAAGGCGCAGCGCGCGAAATGATGGAGGCGTTTTCTGCCAGCACCGGGCGCTTCTTCACAAGTTTCAGCAGATCGCGCCAAGGCTGCAAGGGATGCGGCCCGCGCCTGCCCATCAGCCGCGCCTTCAACCAGCGCACGCATCCTGTCAGCACTGGCGCCAGCGCCAGAATCAGCGCCAGATGCAAAAGCTGCGTGACGAGGCCGGTGAGGATACTCATGGCCGTTCCAGCAAAATCAGCAGCGCCATCAGCGCGAGCAGCACTGTAAACCCAAGCCCGAGACATTGCCTGAGCGAGAAATCACGCAAGCGTTCCGCAAGCACTGTCAACCGATCTCGAGCGCGCGGCAATGGCCCGGCAATCAGCGCCAGCACAGGGTCATGAAACCCGGCCTGCAAGCGTGCCGGTTCGGTATCGCCCGGCGGTGGCACTTCCACTTTCTCGCGCGCGGCCAATAGTGTTTTGCCCAGCATGCGGCGCAATGGCTGCGCCATGCCGGCGGCCGAGACTTGCGTCGCCGGATCACCAAACGGCAAATGATGCGGTGGCGCAATAAAACCGCAATCCCAGGCCGGGCCGCGCACAATGCCCGGCGCCTGTCGCCGCGCGAACCACGCAACGCCACCACCCAATAGCAGCAAGAGGCCAAAGACGATCATTGGCGCATAGCCCGCGCCACCTTCGGAAACCGTCATTGTCACGCCACCAAGTGCGGAAAGCCCCGCGCCTGCCCCGGTCAATAGCCGCAGCGCCGGCGCGGCGAGTTCCAGCAGGAAGCCTGGCGTCAGGCCAAACATCACCGTCAGCGCGGCGGGCAGTATCAGCGCGCCGCGCGCGACGCCGGAGATCTCGGTCGCACCCGCGGCACGTGGGCTGCGCGGTCTGCCCAGAAACACCAGGCCGTAAAAGCGCAGCATCGCCGTAGCGGCCAGCGCCACGGCTAGTGCCGCGAGGGCAGTTGCCGCCGCGGCGCCAATCTGAAAAGCCAAATCCCCAACGCGCCAGGCGGCAATCAGGGCCTGCAACAGCAACCATTCGGAGGCAAAGCCCGAAAGCGGCGGCAGCGCCGCAGCGGCAGCAGCGCCCAACAATACCAAGCCGGCGGTCCAAGGCATGGCTTTGATCAACCCCCCCAGCCGATCCATGCGCCGCGATGCCGTGCCATAGAGCACCTCTCCCGCGCCCAAAAACAGCAGCGTCTTGAACATGGCATGGTTCAGCGCGTGCAGCAGCGCTGCCCCCGCCGCCACCGCCGCCAGCGCACCCAAATCCGCCGCGCGAAACGCAAGCGCCAGACCAAGCCCCAAGGTGATCAGCCCGATGTTTTCAATGGTGGAACAGGCGAGCAGCGTTTTGGTGTCTTCCTCCAACGCCGCACGCAACGCCCCCATGATGGCGGAAGCCAAACCAAGCACCATCAGCACCGCGCCCCAGAACAAGGGCTGCGCAGGGCCAGCCAGATCGAAGATCACGCGCGCCAATACATAAAGCGCCGCCTTGGTCATGGCGGCTGACATCAGCGCTCCTACATGGCTCGGCGCCGCTGGATGCGCCAAGGGCAGCCAGACATGCAACGGCACCAGGCCGGCCTTGGACCCAGCGCCAATCACCACCAAAAGCAATATCGCCAAGGCACGCAACCCATCCGGCGGTGCGGCGCGCAGTGCTGCGAAACCCGCCCCTGCGTATACGCCCGCCGCGAGCAAGCCAAAGCATAGGATCAGCGCCGCACCACCCAAGGCCGCGAAGCCCAGATAAAGCCGCGCGGCGCGGCGATTCTCCGCGTTCTCATGCTCATGCGCCACCAAGACCCATGACGCGAAGGACATGAGTTCAAAACCCAACACCAGGGTAAAGCCATCGGCGGCAAGCAAGGTCAGCGCCATGCCGGCGAGAAACAGCGGATAGGGGACCAAAAGGCGCGGCGCTTCTGTCCCCGCCACATGGCCGAAGGCGAAGGCGGAAGCAGCTATACCTGAAAGCCCCAGGATCAGCAGGAACCAGGCAGAAAGCGGATCAAGCGCAAGGCGCATCGCTCCCCAGGGCGGGCCGAAGGGCAGCGCCAAGGCTTCAGCGGCGGAAACCAGCCCCGCAATCCCGCCCGCCGCAAACACCAGGGAAACACAAGCCGTACCCGCATAAACCACACGGACGCCAAGCGCCGCCCGCGCCAGCAAGGGCGCGGCGAGTGACAGCATCGCCAGCACCACCAAAGTGAGGGCGAGGGCGATTAGCACGGTTCGGAATCGCTGGCTTGCATAATGGAAGGCTAGTGCAGTTTACCCATCGGGGAAATCACCAGGGCTGCAAGTATTTCACAACATCGCCAAGGGGCGCTTGCGCCGTGGTCGGGGAAAGGCTGCATCCAGTGCGGTCAGGTCTTCGGCGCTCAACACAATGTCACGCGCGGCAGCGTTTTCCCGCACGTGCAGAAGCTTGGCGGCCTTCGGAATGCTCACCACGCCAGCCTGGCGCAGTGTCCAGGCAATGGCGATTTGCGCCGGGCTTTTGCCATGCCGCGCCGCAACGCCCCTCAGAGCAGGGTTGCGCAGCATCCGCCCGCCCTGCCCTACCGGCGAATAGGCCATCACCGGCATGCTGCGCCCGGCGCAAAAGGGCAGCAAATCAAACTCCACGCCGCGATGTTCCAGGCTGTACAGCACCTGATCCGTTGCGCAATCCGCCAGCGCCGCGCCCAATTCTTCCAGATCATCCTGATCCAGATTGGAAACACCCCAGCGCCTGATCTTGCCTGCCGCCCGCAGCGCTTCAAAACCCGCGACGGTTTCCGCGAGTGGCACCGAACCGCGCCAATGCAGCAGATAGACATCAATGGTTTCAATCCTGACGCGCCTCAGGCTGCGCTCACAGGCCGCGACCACACCGCGACGCGACGCATTATGCGGATAGACCTTGGAGACGATGAAAACCTCAGCCCGTCGCCCGGCGATGGCATCGCCCACCACTTCCTCAGCGCCGCCTTCTCCATACATCTCGGCCGTGTCAATCAGGGACATACCAAGATCGAGCCCCGCCCGCAGCGCATCAGCTTCTGCCGCGCGCTTGGTGCGATCTTCCCCCATGCCCCAGGTTCCTTGCCCGAGGCGTGGCATGGCGAAATTGGCCGTCACATCAGGGAATGGTGTAGCCGCGCGCCTTGCCGACGCTGTCATTCCAAACCCGCGCGCAATCCGCCCAGACGCGGTTGCAGCTATCGCGGAAGCTTGGCAGCACCACCGCAGTCACTGCTTCACGCACGCGCCGTTCATCGTCCGCCGGCGGTGTTACCACCTGCACATTGAATTTGCGCGTGGTGCAGGCATCCTGGCCCTGGAAGCAGGCAAAGGCCTCATCACTTGCGCGGCGGGCCAAATCCCACATCTGCCTTTCCAGATCAGCAAAAGCGCGCGTCAGTGCGGCCTGCTGTTCCGGGCTGAAGCGCCGCCAGGCAGCAAGCGAGATGAAATGCCCCTGCACGCCCGAGGCCAAGGACACCGGCAGGATGGTGCGGATAACTTCGCCCCAATTCGCGGTATAGGCCGAAGTGGCGGAGGTAATGCCGCATTCCACGGTGCCGCGCTGCAGCGCCTGATAGGTTTCAGAAAGCTGCAAGGTCACGGGTGTGGCGCCCAGCGATTGCAGCAGCGTCGACATGGTCGGCGTATAGGAACGCACCTTCAAGCCACGCAGATCGCCCATGGAAGCCACCGGGCGATTGCAGAAAAACATCTGCGCGCCAAAGGGCCAGAGCGTCATGACCTTGGCATTGAACCGCTCCTGCAGGCGCCGATCGAGCGCTTCACGCCCACCGGCAATGGCTTGCTGCGTTTCTTCGAGCGTGGTCGAAACCCCCATCAGATCGAGCGAGTCGATGAAGGGCTCATCGCGCGCGGTCTGGCCGATCAGCACGCTCATGACATCGAAAGTGCCATTACGGAGATGCCGCAGTGCATCCGGCGCGGCCGCGCCCACCTGGTCCATCGGGTTGAAGGTGATGGCCAGATTGATGCTTGTTGCTTGGCCAAGGCCGGTGAAGAAGGGTCGTTCAATCCCCTCCGTATGGCGGGAATTGGAGGTGAAATGCCCCGCTACGCGCAGTTGGATTGGGCTTTGCGCGAAAGCGGGGGCAGCCGCAAGCAAGGCGCCAAGGACACCGCCAAGCAGGGTTGGGCGTAAGGGCATAGGTCTGACTCCCAGGGCATGAGGCATGATTATTGCGATCTCATTTTTGATAGCGCTTCATTGGATCACGGCTTTGCCACGCCCGAGGCTTTGTGCAACACCGCGCCGCAGACACACCATCAAACCTCGATAAGCCCCAATTGCAGCCAAAGACAAGGCCCCCATGCCCAATACCCCCAAGGACCCAAACCCGGTCAGCCGCTTTTTTGGTCCGCCTGCCCGGTTTCTCGCCATTCTGTCGGGCTGGTGGCTGCTTGCGCTGTCCTTTCTGACGGTGGCAGAAATCCTGCTGCGCAAATTCTTTTCCATCTCCCTGCAAGGGGTGGATGAAATCGGCGGCTATACCACGGCCATTGTCTCGGCCTTTGGGTTCGCCTGCGCGCTGACCGTGAAGGCGCATACTCGGGTGGATTTTCTGCTGGGGCGCATGCCAGCGGCTTCGCGCGCGGTCTTGAATGCGCTGTCCTATGGCTTGCTCGCGGCCATGGCGATTTATGGCGCCTGGCGCGGCTGGTCGGTCCTGGAAGAAAGCATTGAATTCCAGGCGCATGCCAATTCGCCGCTGCAAACGCCGCTTTGGCTGCCGCAGGGCGCCTGGATGATTGGACTTGCGCTATTTGCGCTTTGCGCCGGCGCCATGGCCGCCCACGCCTTTTGGCTGCTGCTGTCTGACCGGGCGAAGCTCAATCTATTTTACGGGCCGCTGACGCTTGATGAGGAGATCGAGGCCGAAATGGGCACCATCTTGGAACGTGAGGGCAAGCAGCCATGATCGGCGTGACCGAAGCAAGCATCGGCTTTCTGCTGCTGATCGCCGCTCTGTTTTTGGGGCTGCATGTGGCCGTCGCGCTGTTCCTGATCGCGATGCTGGGGGCCGCGCTTTATCTTGGCTCGCCCCTGGTTGCGGCCTTTGGCACGCAGCTTTGGGGTGCCATGGAAGATTATGTGCTGCTCTCCATCCCACTTTATATTTTACTTGGCGAGATTCTGGTGCGGTCGGGTTCGACTGACAGATTGTATCGTTCACTCGCGGATTGGCTGAATATCCTGCCGGGCGGATTGCTGCACACGAATATAGGCGCATCTGCCGTATTCTCAGCCGTTTCCGGTTCTTCCGTTGCCACGGCTGCGACGATTTCAACCGTGGCACTGCCATCCTTCCACAAGCGCCGCTATGATACGCGCCTGGTATTGGGGTCCATCGCCGCCGGTGCGTCACTTGGCAATCTGATCCCACCTGGCATTGCGCTGATTGTCTATGGCGCCATGACCAATACCTCGGTCGGGCAGCTTTACGCCGCTGCGGTCGTACCGGGGATTGTGATGACGGCGCTGTTCATCGGCACCATTATTCTGATCGCACTGGTGAAGCCAGATCTGGTGCGCCAGAAGGAAGTGGCCGATCCCTTGCGCGAAAGGCTGAGGCGGCTGGTGGATCTGACGCCGCCCTTGGTGATTTTCGGCATCATCATGGGGTCGATCTACACTGGCTGGGCGACGGTGACGGAAAGTGCGGCGCTTGCTGTGGTGGTGGCTTTGCCCATCGCCGCACTTTACGGCCGGCTTTCCATTCGCATGCTGCACGAATGTTTTATCGCGACCGCCAATCTGACCGCGATGAGCCTGCTGATCCTGGCCGTTGCCTTCTATCTGAACTTCGTCATGGGGCTGCTTGGCGTGACGCCTGCACTTGGCGCCTTTGCGACAAGTATTGGCGCAAGCCCGCTCGAGTTGATGATTGTGCTCGCGGTCTTCTATTTGCTGCTGGGCATTTTCTTTGAAACCCTGCCGATGCTGGTGGGCACTGTGCCGATAGTCTTTCCGGTGATTGTCGCTGCCGGCATTGATCCGGTCTGGTTCGGCGTTTTTATCGTGCTGATGTGCGAAATCTCCCTGATCTCACCACCTGTTGGCATGACGCTTTACGTCATTCAGGCAGTGCGGCGGGAAGGCACGATTGCCGAGGTGTTCCAAGGCACCGTGCCCTTCTTCATCGCCATGGTGGTGATGACTGCGCTGCTGATCGCCTTTCCGGAAATGGCGCTGTGGCTGCCGCGGATCAGCTTTGGGCTGTAGTGCGCGTCCCATTCACATTCGTTCACAAGGCGCCCACTGAGTTCTATTTGGTCGCATTTTCCGGAGAGTCAATTGAAGTCACTTGGCTTAAAAATGCTCCGGCCCGATCAGGTATGCGCCAGTTCCACCATCACCAATTCGGCGTCTTCGCTGGCGGTGATGGTGATGGCATCCTCCGCACGAATGGCAAGGCCATCACGCACGCGTGCTTCCACGCCATTCACCTGCGCTGCGCCACGCGCCAGCACCAGATAGGCCGCGCGGCCCTCCGCCAGTGGTTGCGTCAGGCTTTGCCCCTTGGCGAGCGTCGCCGCCATCACCGCGCCATCCACATTGATGGCAAGCGCCCCCAAATCCACATCCGCTGGCCGGCCTGATGCCAAAACCGTAAACGCTGCCTCGCGCTTTTCCTTGGGGAATTTCTTGGCGCCCCAGAAAGGCGGCAGGCCGGTGCGGTCCGGCATGATCCAAATCTGAAACAGCGTGGTGACACCTGGTTCCAGATTATATTCCGAATGGACAACGCCAGTCCCGGCACTCATGACCTGCACATCGCCGGCTTCGGTGCGGCCTTCATTGCCCATGCTGTCCTTATGGGTAATGGCGCCCTGCCGGACATAGGTGATGATTTCCATATCCCGATGCGGGTGCGGGTCAAACCCCGTGCCGGGCGCGATTTCATCATCATTCCAAACCCGGAGCCGCCCCCAATTCATGCGCGCAGCATCGCGGTAATGCCCGAAGGAGAAATGGTGATTGGCATTGAGCCAACCGAAATTCGCCTTGCCCAGGCTATCAAAGGAACGGAGTTCGATCATGGTGATCCCATCTGGCCGCTTGTGACCCTTGCGGTGCAAATAGGGGCGCGCGGCGGGCGGCGCCATACCGCCCGCGCAAGACTGTTATGCGCCCCCAAAACTCATCTGCACATCAGCACGGGAATTTCTGCATTCTCCAGCACATGGCGCGTCACGCCGCCCAGGATCAATTGCCGCAGGCGGGAATGGCTATAAGCGCCCATGGAAAGCATATCGGCGCCGAAATCGCGCACCGCACCCAAAAGCCCAGCGCCCACATCGCGGGTTTGCGGCTTGAAGGGCGCGAGTTCTGCCTCAATGCCATGCCAGCGGAGATAGGCCTGAATGCCCTCGGCCTTCGGGCCACGGCGCTGATATTCATCGGCGCAGAGAATACGCACTGCCTTGGCCTGATGCAGCCAAGGGAGCGCCGCCGCCACCGCCGCCGCACTTTCCGCCGTGCCGTTCCAGGCGATGCAAATGCGTGTGCCAATCGCCGCCGGCGGTGTGCGGGGCGCAATCAATACGGGACGGCCGGAATCGAACAGGATGGCGTGCAGCGCATCGCTGCTCGATACATCCTCTCCCGCTTCGGGGTGCGGCACCACGGCCAGATCGTAAAGCCGTGATTGCTGTGCGACGACATCTTCCTCCCGCCCCACCATGGCTTCGAAGGAAAGCGTGGGGCCAATGGTTTTTGCCGCCGTGTCGGGATTATCGGCGAGTGTCACATCGCCCAAATTGGCGGTGAATTTCTGGAACAGGTTTTTGACGCGATCCGCCCTCTCCCCGCTTTCGCGCTCAGTGGCGGCCATCATTTCTTCGATCATCGCGCCGGAAAGCCCTTCCCCGGCGAGCGGCGCAACATCGCGCGCATCCACGCGCACATGCAGGCAATGCACGTGTGAGCCCCAAATGCGCGCGGCAATCAAAGCGGCGCCGAGGGCGGATTCCCCCGCGGCGGTGCCGGTCAGCGGCAGCAAAAGACGGCGATAGGCCATGGCCATGCCTCCTCATTACTTTGGTTTTGTTCTACGTCGTCCTAGATATGGAACGGATTAGCGCATATTTCAGCCCACGAGGCCAAGGGCCTGACGCACGGCACCCAGCGCATCGCCGGCCGCATCCAGCCGGTGCCAATCAATTGCGCTGGGGTCAGCCTGGGCTGAGCATTCCAGCACGGCAATGGTCGCATCAGAGGCATCGCCGCGCCGCGCCAGGATGCGCGATTTCAGAATTTCCATTGGCGCTTCAAGCTAAAAGCCCTGAAAAGCCACGCCGACACGCGCCGCGATTTCTGCCGCCTGCCGACGATGCCCCGCGTCCAGAAACATCGCATCCAATGCAACCGCATGGCCCTGGCGCAGCGCGGCCTCGGCAATCATGAATAATTCTTCATGTATGGCGGTGCTGATGGCCTCGGTATAGGCCTGGGCCGGCAGAGGCGCTTCCGGTGCCATGCCGAAGCGCCGTTTGCGCAGCTCATCTGACCGCAAAAGCAGGGCGCCCGGTGCGGCGCCAAGCGAAGGGGCCAAGCCGCGCGCCAAGGTGGATTTGCCCAAGTCTTGCAGCCCGCCCACCGCAATCAGGCTGGGCAGCGGCGGCGCCAGATACTCCTTGGCGGCGCCCAGCAGTAACACGCCATCTCGCCCAAGTGCGGCTTCAACATGCGCGCGCACCAGGGCGCAGAGCGCAAGCCAGAGCGGTAGAAGCCCAAGTGCCCCATAATCGCCCGACCGCGCCAAAGCGCGGTTCAGCACGCGATTCGCCGCCGCCCGCCCCGCCAGCTGGTCCAAATCCAACAACAGGAAGGCGAGATCATAGCCGGTATCAATCCGCGCCAAAGCCTCATCGAATTCCAAAGCGTCAAAGGGGGTGGGCTTGCCCTGCCAAAGGCACAGATTCCCGAAATGCAGATCGCCATGGCAGCGCCGGATGCGGCCTTATGCCGCGCGGGCGGTAAGCAAGAGCGCAGCGGCTTGCAGCGCTGTCTGAAAGCGTGCGGCCAAAGGCGCAATCGTGGCCTCCGGCTACCCCGCCGCGCGGGCGGCGCGCAGATTGTTAGATAGCACGGCCTCCATGGCGCCAGGCGCATCCGGCACCTCCGCCTTGGGCGCTGACTGATGGAGCGCAAAAACCGCGTCGCCCAGGGCATCCAGCAAGGCCGGCGTCAGCCCGCCCCGCGCCGCCACCGCATCCAGGAACTCGTCGGCCCGGATCGGCGCCATGCGGAGCACCCATTCCACCGCCTCCCCCGCCCCGCCTTCCTGCAAGCGGCCATCAAGGGCGCGGGTGATGGCCACCACATCTCAGTAAATCCCGGGGGCGGCCGGCTGGTTCAGCTCCAATTCCCGGCGGCAGAAATGCGTCCGCGCAGCCAGGGTGCTGAAATCAAGAAACCCCAGCGCGACGGCCTTCTTTACCTTCCAGGCAGTCTCCCGCCCGACAAAAATTGCTGAGCTATGGGTCTGAATGGGCGCGGCGCCGGCAAGCTGCTCTAGAAAGGCGGCCACTTTCGCCTGGTTCTGGGGTATGCCGGCGGCGAGCGTCACGGATAGAGGGCTTCCAACCGCCAGCCCGCGCTATGACGGTGAAACACCCGGCGTTCATGCAGCCGGAAAGGCATGTCGCGCCAGAATTCAATCCGTGCCGGCAGTACGCGAAAGCCGGACCAGAAGGGAGGGCGCGGGATCTCGCCCACCGCATATTTTAGCCCGTATTCGGCCACCGCCTTTTCCAGGGCAAAGCGGCTTTCCAGCGGGCGCGATTGCTTGGACGCCCAAGCCCCAAGGCGCGAGGTGCGCGCGCGCGACGCATAATAGGCATCCGCCTCGGCATCCGAGACCTGCTCCACCTGGCCTTCCACGCGAATGCTGCGCTGGAGTGTCTTCCAGTGAAAGCATAGCGCGGCAAAGGGATTGGCGGCCAATTCGCCGCCCTTGCGGCTATCGAGGTTGGTATAGAAAACAAAACCCCGCACATCCACGCCCTTCAGCAGCACCATGCGCGCCGATGGCCTGCCATCCGGCGTGGCGGTGGCCAGGCAGACTGCATTCGGGTCATTGATCTCTCCCTTGGTGGCTTCCGCCATCCAATCCTGAAACAGGGCATAGGGGTCTTCAGTAGTGGTTGCGGTGCCGTCCATGGGATTCTCCTTCTCAAGCCCTGTATCGGGAGGCTTTGCGAAAGGACAAGGCCCTTGCCCGGCATCCGGCGCCATGGCAGATCGCCAAATGCGCAAATCCGGATGGTCCCGCTACCAATGAACGACGCTGATCCCGCCCCCAGCATCCCCAAAGGCACCCTGATGGCCGGCAAGCGCGGCCTGATCATGGGGGTGGCGAATGACCGGTCCATCGCCTGGGGCATTGCGCAGGCCATTGCCGCCCAAGGCGGGCAGGTTGGCTTCACCTATCAGGGGGAAGCGCTGGAAAAGCGCGTACGCCCGCTGGCGGGAAGCCTGGGCTCAAGCCTCGTGGTACCCTGCGATGTAGCCGATGATGCCGATATGGATGCTGCCTTTGGCGCGGTCGAGCAGGCCTGGGGCGGGTTGGATTTTCTGGTCCATGCCATTGGCTTTGCTGATAAGCAGTATCTGCGCGGGCGCTACCTGGACACGCCGCGGGACGCCTTTCTGCAGGCGATGGATATTTCCTGCTATTCCTTCGTGGCCGTTGGCCGCCGCGCCGCCGCGCTGATGAAGCGGGGGGGCGCACAACTCACCCTTTCCTATCTGGGTGCTGAGCGCGTGACACCGCATTACAATGTCATGGGGGTGGCGAAGGCCGCCTTGGAAGCCAGCGTGCGCTATATGGCAACCGATTTGGGTCAGGCCGGCATTCGCGTGAACGCCATTAGCGCCGGCCCGATCAAGACCCTGGCCGCGAGTGGCATTGGCGATTTCCGCTATATTCTGAAATGGAACCAGTATAATTCACCGCTGCGCCGCAATGTGACGATTGAAGAAGTGGGTGGTGCGGGTTTGTATTTGCTGTCCGATCTTTCTGGTGGCGTGACGGGTGAAGTGCATCACGTGGATAGCGGCTATCATGTTGTCGGCATGAAGAACCCCGACGCTCCAGATATTTCCACGGTCTGAATGCGCGAGCTGCGCAGGCGCCATGGCCTGCGCGGCATGGGGTCCGCTTATCGGCTGGCGGGGCGGTGATCCTTGAAGGCCTCGCGCAGCTTTGTTTTTAATATCTTGCCAGTTGCCGTGTGGGGAATTTCATTCACCACCACGAGATCATCCGGCAGCCACCATTTCGCGACCTTATCAGTCAGGAAGCCATTCATGGCGGCCAGATCAGGCGCGGCGGCGCCGGGCTTCATGACCAGGATCATCAGCGGGCGTTCATCCCATTTCGGATCATGCATGGCAACAACAGCCGCTTCCGCGACACCAGGATAACCAACCGCGGCGTTTTCCAGCGCGATGGAAGATATCCATTCGCCACCGGATTTGATCACATCCTTGGATCGGTCGGTCACTTCCATAAAGCCGTGTGCATCAATGGTCGCGACATCCCCGGTATCGAAAAAGCCATCCGCATCCAGAACGGCGTCATTCTCACGCCGGAAGTAATTGCGCGTAATGGCGGGGCCGCGCACCTTGAGGCGGCCGAAAACCTCGCCATTCCAGGGCAAATCCTGGCCGGCATCATTGGTGATTTTCATCTCTACCGTGAAGGGCGGACAGCCCTGCTTGGCCTGCAGCGCCAATGCCGCTTCGGGATCAAGCCCGCCGATTTCGGGTTTGCGTTGATAGGTGGTGCCAACCGGCGACATCTCCGTCATACCCCAGGCGTGGATGACGCGCACACCGTGTTTTTCCTGATAGGTTTTCGTGATCGCAGCAGGGCAGGCGGAACCGCCAATCACCACGCGCTTCAAGGTATCAATCCGCGCCCCAGTCGCTTCCATATGTTGCAGCAGCATCATCCAAACTGTCGGCACGGCGGCAGAGAAATTCACCTGCGTTTCGGTGATGATTTCATGCACGGAAGCGCCATCCAGCTTGGCGCCAGGCAGCACCAGCGTAGCGCCGGCCAAAGGTGCAGCAATCGGCAAGGACCAGCCATTGGCGTGGAACATCGGCACCACGGGCATGACGCGGTCGGCGACACCAAGCCCCAGGCAATCCACCTGATTGCAGGCCAGCGCATGCAGCACATTGGACCGGTGTGAATAAAGCACGCCCTTGGGATCACCCGTGGTGCCTGAGGTGTAGCAAAGCCCGGCAGCGGTTCTTTCGTCAAAGCTCGCCCAGGCGAAATCGCCATCCGCTTCCGCCAGCCAATCCTCATAGGCCACGGCATTGCAGAGCCCTGTTTCGGGCAAATGCGCGCCATCGGTCAGGATGATGAAGCGTTCGATATGCTCAAGCTTCGGCGCCAATTGTTGAATGAGTGGGATGAAGGTGAGGTCCAGCATCAGCACGCGCGATCCGGCATGGTTTAGGATCCAGACGATCTGATCCGGGAAAAGTCGCGGATTGACCGTGTGGTAAATGGCGCCAATGCCGGTGATTCCATACCATGCTTCCAAATGCCGCCATGTATTCCAGGCAAGGGTCGCCACCCGATCGCCAAGTTGGACGCCATCGCGCTGCAGGCGCTGCGCAACACGAAGCGCACGCGCCCGAACGTCGCGGTAATTCGTGCGATGAAAGGGGCCTTCGACAGAACGGCTGATGATCTCTCGCCCCGGATGCTGGATGGCGGCGTGGTCCAGCACCTTATGCATCAGCAAGGGCCAATCCTGCATCAATCCCAACATAGCTTCCCCCTTTGGCTGGCTGGGTGTGACCTAGGCTCTACAAGGAAACCCTACACGCAAAGCCCCAGCCTGTGGCAAGATGCCGGCCGAACCTAGGAACAGGAGTCCCCGCCATGCCCCCCGTGCCCGATATCAGCCCCAAGGACACCTGGGATGCCTTGGCCGCCGATCAGGATGCCGTGCTGATTGATGTGCGCACCGATGCGGAATGGAACTTTGTTGGCTTGCCGGACCTCACGGCACTCGGCAAGCAAGTCGTGCTGATTCCCTGGCAAATGTATCCCTCCATGCAGGTGAATGGCGGCTTTGCCGAGGATTTGCAGTCGGCGGGGCTGACGCCTGGGCAGAAGCTTTATCTCATCTGCCGATCCGGTGCGCGGTCTCAATCCGCGGGGCAGGCAGCGCAGGCAGCGGGCTTCGCCCACGCCTTCAATGTTGCGGATGGCTTCGAAGGCCCGGTGGATGGCGCGGGGCATCGGGGAAGTGCAGCCGGGTGGAAGGCTTCCGGCCTGCCTTGGCGGCAACGCTGAGCCGGGCCATGCTGGGCCGGTAAGGAGAAACGCCCATGACCCCATTGCCCCTGCAATCCGAATATTTGTTCCGCATGGCGCTTGGTGTCGGCACGCCGCAAATGATTGGCCCAACCCGCAATGGGGAGCTTCGCATTGTGCCGGTGACGGGTGGCACGGTGGTTGGGCCGAAGCTCACTGGGGAAATCATGCCGGGATCGGCGGCGGATTGGCTCCGCGTTGACCCGGATGGCTCGGCGCAGATTGATGTGCGGCTGACCATTCGCACTGCCTCCGGCAGCATGGTCTATACCGCCTATAATGGCATTCGCCATGGCTCACCGGCGGCGCTTACGAGGCTCGCGGCGGGTGAAACCCTTGACCCATCCGAGATTTATTTCCGCACGCTGATCCGCTTTGAAACCGGCGCGACTGATCTGGCTTGGATGAACAAGATCGTGGCTGTCGGTGTGGGCCAGCGCCCACCAAGCGGGCCTTGCTATGATGTCTATGCGGTGAAATAGGCGGCGGGGTGTCAGCGCCGCGCTGCCAATTGCTTATTCTCAAGTCGGCTGAGCAACCGCACCACCGGCCAAAGCAGGATGAAGTAAATGATCGCCGCCGCAACAATCGGCGATGCGTTATAGGTGACACTTTGCGCCTGCCGCGCCTGGAACAGCAATTCGGGCAGCGCGACGACGGACGCGATGGAGGTAAGCTTCACCACCTCCAGCGTGTTGGAAATCAGATCAGGCAGCACATTGCGTACCGCCTGGGGTAGGACAATGAAGCGCATGGTTTGTGCCGAAGTCAGCCCCGTGCTGCGCGCGGCTTCCACCTGGCCGTGGGGGACGCTTTCAATGCCGGCGCGCAGAATCTCGCCGTAATAGGCGCCAGTGTTCAGGAAAAACCCGATCGCCACCGCGCTCCAAGCGCTGATTTCCAGGCCCAGAAAGGGCAAGCCGGCGAAGATGAAAATCAGCAGCACTAAAGGCGGCAGGGCGCGAAACGTATCCACCCAAACCCTAAGCGGCCAGCGCACCCAGGCATGGGGCAGGGTGGACAGCACCGCCAGAATAATCCCGCCCAGAAGCCCGAGTGGCACCACCAGGAGCGACAGCAATAGCGTTGCACGTAGCCCCTGCCAGAGGATGGGGGAGGCTTCGCGCATGATCTCCCAATTCAGGAAGGCTTCAAGGAAACCCTGCATGCTCAACGCTTCCAGGCAAAGCGCGTTTCAATCCAGCGGCCCAGCAGGACCACGGGAAAGAACAGCACCAGATAGGCCAGCGCGCCGAGTGTCAGCGGCGATGGGTTGAAGGAATGGGAAAGCCCGGAACTCGCTGCGCCCAGAATATCCGGCACCGCCACCACGGAAGCGAGCGCCGTGCCCTTGGTAATCGCAATGGTGCGGTTCGTCAGCGGCGGGATGGTCAGGCGCAGCGCCTGCGGCAGCACCACATAGCCCAGTGCTTGCAGGAAATTCAGCCCCGTTGAGCGCGCCGCTTCCCATTGCCCCTTGGGTACGCTGGTAATGCCGGCCCAGAAAATCTCCTCCGAAAACGCCATCAGTACCAGCGTGAGTGCAAGCCAGGCAGAGGCAAAGCCGGAAAGCTCCATCCCCATGCTGGGCAGGCCGAAGAATAGCAGCACGATGATGACCAGCGGCGGCAGGGCGCGGAACAAATCCACCAGAAAAATGATCAGCCAATTGAGCGGGCGCAGCTCTAGCGCCCGCAGGACTGCCAGAGCAAGTCCCGCTATCAGCCCGGCGGCGATGATGCACAGGGCGAGCAGAATCGTCAGCCCAAAGCCTTCAATGATCTTCGGCAGATACTGCGCCATGACGCGCGCATTGAAAAAGCTGTCGGTAAAGCGTTCCCAGCCGGTCATGGCGGGTCAGTGCCGCTCGATCTGGCTGATGAAGGCGCGGAGCCTCTCATGGCGCGGTGCGCTGAACAGTTCGGCTGGCGGGCCTTGTTGCAGAATCTCGCCATCGGCCATAAAGACCACGCGATCCGCGGCGGCGCGGGCGAAGCTCATTTCATGGCTGACCACCACCATGGTCATGCCGTCTCCGCGCAATTCGCGCATCACGGCCAAAACGCCGCCTACCAATTCCGGATCAAGCGCGCTGGTTGGCTCATCAAACAGCATGACGCGCGGTTCAAGCGCGATGGACCGCGCAATGGCCACGCGCTGCTGCTGCCCACCAGAAAGCTGATTGGGGTAGTGATCCGCACGATCCGCCAAATGCACGCGATCCAAGGCGCGCTGCGCCCGTGCTTCGGCTTCTGCCTTTTCCAGCCCCTGCACCTTGCGCAGCGCCAGCATAACATTCCCAAGAGCTGTCATATGCGGATAGAGGTTGAAGGATTGGAACACCATGCCAATTCTTTGCCGCGCCTTGTTGATGTCCGTGCGCGCATCCAGCATGTCTACGCCATCCACGATAATGGAACCGCTGGAAGGTTCCTCCAATCGATTGAGGCAGCGCAGCAGGGTGGATTTGCCGGACCCGGATGGCCCAATCACAAAGACAAGCTGGCGTTCTTCCACCGTGAAATCCACGCCCCGCAGCACATGCAGGGCGCCGAAATGCTTGTGGATGGCGCGCGCTTCAACAATGGGCCGGGCGGGGGTCATGCCCGCCGCGCCCTATCGTTCAACGCCATCAGCAGCGCGGATTCTGCGGCGTGGGGTCATGGCCTGGCAGACCCGGCGGACCATAACCCGGGAATTCCATCACCTCTGCCTGGTCGGGGCCGGGGCGATTCCCGAACCATTTTTCGGAAAGCGTCGCGATGGTGCCATCGCGCTTCATGCAGGTTAGCACATCTTCCACCTCGTTGCGCATGGTAGCGCTGTCCTTGCGAAAGGGTGTGCCCCAATGCATGCGCGAACCCGGCAGCACGAAATCCGCAATATATTGCGGGGTGCGAGACGCCGAATACCGGACCACCGTATTGCCGGACAGGTTGGCATAGGCACGGCCCTGGATCACGGCCTGCACCGCATCGGGCTGCGTATCAAAGGCAAGCAGCGTCAGGTTCAGGCGCTGCGCATTGGCCGTGACCCAGTTTTCATAGGGCGTACCCTTGTTCACGCTGATGGTCTTGCCGCGAAGATCTTCCTCGGACTTGATCGGCGGCGTGCCACGGCGGATGCCGAATTGCAATTCGGTCCAGATATAGCCCTCGGTGAACAGCAGCGCTTCGGCGCGCGCCGGCGTTACCGTGGTGGGGGCACAAAGGAAATCATAGCGCCCCGCATTCATGGCCGGAATAAGGCCGGAGAAGGACGCGCTTTCGATCACAATCTCCCGCCCCATCCGCTTGGCGACTTCGCGGAACAGGTCAATCTGGAACCCCTGCACGCCACCCTGGAGCGAGGGGAAGGCATGGGGTGCGAAAGTGCCATCAACGCCGCAGCGAAGCGGCGGTTGCCCCTGGGCCAAGGCAGGGCCGGCAAGGGCAGCGGAAAGCAAGGCAGCGACCAGAAACCGGCGCATGGGAACCTCCTTGTTTATACAATCGAGCGATCCGACACTCTCAGATGTGGGGGCGTCTGTCCATGGCAGCTTGCCACGAAACTGCCTTGCTCTGGTCGCGCTGCTGCCCCGCTGGGCAGATTTAAGGAAAGCCTGATCGATGCGTGAGCAGGTAAATGTTTACCCTTGGATTGATTGGTGCGGGTGTTCTGTGTGATCTGGTGCTGGTGGCGCTTGTGCTGGGCGATGCCACAGCGCCAGCGCGTTTTTCACATGCTGCGGTGGCGCTGCTGGCGCTGTGCGGTGGCGGGCTGAAGCTTGGTGGGATGATGCTATCGGAACCACGTCGTCGGGCGGGGTGAGGGGTGTCACCCTATAATTTGGCAAATTGATCCTTGAGGAACCCGTCCAAGGCCACGATCAGGCTTTTATCCGCCTAAAACGCTTCCTTCCGCTGCCCCAATTCTTCGCGCATGGCTTGGCGGCGATCCGACTCCTGCCCAAGGGCGACAGGTTGCGCACCATCTCATCCGTATCGCGCGCGATGGCGGACGGCATGTCCATCATCCGGAACATGGCAAAGCTGTGCCGCCCCCGCATGAAGGCGCCCGGACAGGTAATGAGCGGCACGCCCGCTTCGATGGCGCCTAGCGTGGTATTGCTGCTTCTCCAACCCAGTGAATCCACCAGGATATCCATGCGCCGCGTGAGGGCATCGAATTCTTCGCCATCCATCCGCGGCAGAAACACCACATGCTCGGCAGCTGAAAGCCCCGCCTTGACGAAGGCGGCATCCAGGCTGGTGCGGGTGATGCCCGTCATATGTGGCGACATGCCTTCAATAAAGACGAACAGCGCCTGCGGCACCTCGGCCACGATGCGCGGCAAGATATCATCGTGGCGCGGCAGGTATTTGAACAGCGATTGCAGACGGCCATCATAAAGTACGCGTCCTTCTTGCAGCGGAAAATCGTTGACTGGCGGCGTATTGTTTGCCGGTTCCAGATAAAGCGCCAGATTGGTCAGGCGGATCAGTGTTTCCGAATAATGCGAAGTGGTATCATCCGGTTCCATCAGATCGCTCGACAGATAGAAATCCATCGCCGGCGAATTGCCAGTGACGGGGTGCCCCAGGCGTTGAATTGAATGGGTGCGATGCGATGCAAGGACAGAATGCGGCTCGAAGGTGTCATGCCGATATCGGGCAGCATGAGGAAATCCAGATCATCGGCGCGCATGGTGGCAATGGTCTTGGCAATGCTGCCCCTATCAAAGGCAAGCCGCCGATGTGTCCCTTACTCAGCAAAACCATGGGAAACATCATCATGCAGGCCGTGAAAGGCGTAAGAAAAAAACTGATAATCGGGCGGCAGATGCTTGAGCCAGGGCAGTGCCCAGCTTGAACCGTTATGGTGATAGAGCTTTTCGGAAGCGATCCAAAAGCGCATGGGGCCTGGCTTGCGTGGCGCCTCTCGCGCCGGGTGCGCCGGGATGACCCACATGCGGCTGATGCAATCGGATAGTAGCGTATTCGGCGCCACATCATTTTCCTGCTGATAGGCGACATAAAAGCCGTTCGTACCAAGGGCGGTGGTGGTAAAGGGGTTTTCATCATCTTGCTGTGCACAGCGGTCGCTTGCAAAAGATCCTGTGCATGGTGAAGTGCGCGAAGGAATTCCTCGCGCCGCGCTACGAGCTCCGCTTCATCGCGATAGGCTGCTGGTAGCAGACTTACCCTATTCACTGCAGCGTAAATGGCTTCAATGTGCTCGGCGTTCTCATCATTGCCGGCAATCAAGGCGACAGCCTGCCGCAAGGCCAGATCCGCTTCATCGCCCTGATTGAGCGCGTTCAGCGTTTGGTCGATCAGGGATTGGACATGCGCATCATCGGGCTGGCGCCTGCCCAAGCTCTGGTAGATTTCAAGCGCTTCCTGCGTCCGATAGGCCGCCGTAAGAATGGATCCCTTGCAGAGACGGGCATCGCGGTCATCAGCTTTGGCCTTGATGGCGCGTTCCACCTGGACCAAGGCCTTGTAATGCAGCCCGAGATCCTTTTGGATGTAGGCACTGCTGACATCGGCTTAGACATAATCTGGCTTCAGCGCCAGGGCTTCTTCAAAGCAGGCCATCGCCGCCCTGTTGCGGTTGATGGAAAGAAAAGCGAGGCCAGAAGCATAAAGGGAGGTTGGCTTCCTGGGCGCCAATTCAATGGCGCAGCGATGGCTGGTAAGCCCTTCCTCATGCCGCTCCATGGCCATCGGGGCCTTGCCGCGGCCAATTAGAAACTCCCCATCATCCGGGCGCAGCCTCACTGCGTGATCAAAGGCGGCAAGCGCTACCGCGGGCTTGTCCAATTCCAGCAGGATTTCGCCCTTGCGGAAATGCGCTGTCGGATATTCCAGGCGCGGCGCCAGCGCCTTCGCCAGGGCTTCAAGCGCGGCTTCATGCTCATCCAAATCATTAAGCACCAAAGCATGATTGGCATGAATAAGGTAATTGTCCGGTTGCGGCGTGATGGCGCGATGATAGCTTTCTCGTGCTTCCTTTTAAGCGCTTTGCCTCTCGCAGCACATTCGCGCGATTATGGTGCGCGCTGGCGAAATCCGGCTTGGAAGCGATGGCCTTGTCGAAACATTCCAAGGCATCGGCAGTTTGACCCAATTTCTGATGGGCGATGCCGAAATTTGTCAGCACCGGTGCGTCATTGCTGCGCAGCGCCAAGGCGCGCCGAAGCAGCTGGACCGCATCGCGATAGGCTTCCTGCTGGATGGCCTCCACGCCACAAAGTTCCAGCGCGTTGAAGTTGCGCGGGTCACGCGCGATGATGCTTTCATATTTGCGGCGCGCTTCCTTGAAATCGCCCCACTGTTGCAAGGCAAGTGCGGCTTGCAGCATGGCAGTATGCGCGTCAGCGGCAATTTAACGTTCCACCCGCCTGTCATCCATGCCGCGAAACACGATCAACTCGCGTTTGGCACGCGCCGCTTCGGGCAGCGCCAGCCAGGCCAAAAACTCCCCCATCACCCGCGCCGTGATGGTCGCGACATTATGGGCATGCGCCGCTTCCGGACTGTACCAGCCGAGCTTTTCCAATTCGCCCGAACCTTTTATCTCCCCATGCACCGCATCCGCGGGTGCCACCAGAAACCGCGCATGGAAGCGAATGGGCCTGCCCGTTGGCGTGATGGCGCGGCACAAATAATCCAAGACGCCGAGCGCCGCCGCCACACCATCACCGCGCTTTTCACCTAAAAAGAGACCTGTTTCCTCAAACAATTCCCGCGCTGCCGCGATGCCAAGCGCCCGCGCCCGCGCTGGCGTCGCACGCCGTTCCAGCAAGCGCCGGGCGTCCTCATGCAATTCACTGATGGCAGGGCCGCGATGATCATCAGGGTCAACGCGCCCACCGGGAAAGACCATCACATCAGGCATGAAGCGATGCCCGGCATGGCGCTTGCCCATAAGCAATTCTGGCCCTTTGCGGCTTCGGCGCCAAACAATCAGGCTGGAAGCATCACGCGGGCGCGCGGTGCGGGCGCGCGGGCTCCGCTTGCCTTCAGCATCGGCGCCACCGGGATTATCGGCGGTCGGGTCTTCACGACGCGGGCGGTCAGTCAAGGTCAAACCCCCGGCTTCGCAGCCAGGCGCGGAAGCCAAAGCGCTCCGGCACCGATAATTGCCGCGCGGCGTTCTCGGACCAGGAACAGCCTTCGGGCGCCGGCCCATGGATTTCTGGATAGCGCGGCTTTTGCTTGGGCCGCAGCGCATCATAAGCCGCAATCGCTTCCACTTCCGCCGCGCTGGAATAGGCTTCGCGATGGATCACGACAGATGGCGGCAGGCGCGGCGTGATGTCATTGCGCGCGGCAGGCCAGCCTAGCGAAAGCCCCGCCACCGGATAAACCCTTTTCGGCAGCGCAAACAAAGGTGCCACTTTTTCGATATGGCTGCGCACATAGGAAATGGGGCAAGTGCCAAGCCCCGCTGCCTCAGCCGCCGCAATGGTTGCACCAAGCGCCAATGCCGCATCAACCGCCGTATTCAGGAAGGTATCCAAGTTGTTGTTGGCGTGTTCGCGCCCTTGAAGGGCACAAGCGGCCTGGCCGCGCCGCATATCGCCGCAGAAAATCAGCAGCACCGGCGCATCCTTGATCCAGGGCATGGTGCCGATCCAATCGGCAACCTTGGCGATCTTCACCGGATCACGCGTCACGATGATCGAATATTGCTGCAAATCGGATTTCGACGGCGCGGATTGTGCCGCCGCCAATACCGTATCCAATAGCGCGTCAGTCACCGCATCAGCGGCATAGCGGCGCGTGACGCGCCGATCCAATAACGCCGCAAGCGCGGGCGGAATCGCCTCGGGTGGGGTGAAGGGCAGGGCGCCGTAGCGGGCGCGGATCAGGTCTTCGGGCTTCATGACGCCAAACTGGCACCGCGCGCCATCAAGGGGAAGCGGGCACCACCCAGGCATCCGCCACTGTCACGCCCTGGCCTTTGGCATGAATGATCAGCGGGTTGATTTCTGCCTCGGCCACGCCCGGATGGGTCGCGAGGCGCGACGCGGCCACCACCGCGCAGGCCAGCGCATCCAAATCGCCGAGCGGCAGCTCGCGCCAGCCGGCGATTGGCTTCAGCCCCTTCACATCCGCGATCATGGCCCGCGCTTCTGCCTCATCCACCGGGGCGAGGCGGAGCGCCGTATCGCGGTGCAATTCCGCCATGATGCCGCCGGCGCCGACCAGGATGATGGGGCCTGCCTCCGGGTCTCGCCGGAAGCCGATGATCGCCTCAGCCAGGCCCTTCACCATGGGCTGCACCAAAAACCCGGTGATGCGCGCCGCCGGGGCGCGTGCCCTGACGCGTGTCAGCATCGCAGCGGCCTCGGCCTCCAGCGCCACGGGATCGGGGATATTGAGCGCCACGCCACCCACTTCCGTCTTATGCGCCAGATCGGGCGAGAGGATCTTGATCGCGACGGGATAGCGCAGCCCCACTGGCACCGCATCAGGTGCAGCCATCACAGCAAAGGGGCTATCCAGGCCGAAAGCCGCGAAAAGTCGGCGTGCATCAGCCTCATCCGGTTGGGCAGGGATGGCGTGGCTGATGGAGGGCGCTGGGGCCTCGGCCCGCGGGGCGCGCCAATCGAAAAAGGCGCGGATCACATCGGCGCAGGACTCCGGCGTGCGGAAGGCGGGGATGCCGGCCTCCCCTAGCAGCCGGAGCGACGCATCCGCCTGCGGCACCAGAAAGGCCGCGATGGGCTTGCCAAGCCCGGCCGTCACCGCGCCGGTAATCCCCGCCACCGCATCATGCGGGCGGAATTGCGCGGAAGAGCCCACCACGGAGAGCACCATATCCGTGCCCGCATCGGCGGCGAGGGCCGAAAGCGCCGCTTTCACCTTATCGGCCCGTGTGCCTGCCAGCGTCACATCAATCATCCGCCCGTGATGCGGCAGGCCCGCCGCTTCCAGCCCGGCCACGGCCGCGGCATCGGGCGGGCAGGTTTCAATACCGACAACGCCCAAGGCATCCACCGCCATGGCACCACCCCCCCCCGTGGTCGTCATGACCGAAATGGTGCGTCGCGGCTTGGCCAAGGGCTTCCGCCCAATGAACAAGGCGGGCGCTTCCAGCAGCGCTTCAATCATCTTCACACGCGAAATCCCATTGGCACGGAAGAAGGCATCCGCCGCCGCATCAGACCCCGTCAGCGCGCCGGTATGGCTGCCCGCCAGCTCCGCGCCGAAGCTTGATCGGCCTAGCTTGAGGGCAATGATCGGTTTGCCGAGCTCATGGGCGCGGCGCGCTGCGGCAGCGAGTTTTTCCGGCGCGCGAATCGCTTCCAGAAACAGCAGCACGGCATCAACGTCCGGGTCTTCCACCAGCATGCCGGCGATTTCACTCGCGGTCAGATCGGCTTCGTTGCCGGTGCCGATCAGATGCGAAAAGCCGATCCCGCGCGGCGCACCACGCGCCATTATGGCACCCATCATGGAACCGGATTGCGAAACGAGCGCGATGCGCCCGGCGGGCAGGCTATCGGCTTCCAGCGCCGCATTGACCGAACAGGCGGTGCGCGCGTTCAAATTGATAAGGCCCATGGAATTCGGGCCAAGCAGCCGCACACCTGCCGCTTTCGCTGTTGCCAAAAGCCTTTCCTGCAAGGCGCGGCCTTCCGGCCCGGCTTCGGCAAAACCATCGGCCAGGATCGCCGCGACCAAAATGCGCTTTTCGGCAACCGCTGCGATCTGGCCTTCCACATGCTGTGTACCCAGCAGCAGATAAGCGAGATCAATCTCCCCCGGCACATCGGCAAGCCGCGGATAGGCGCCTTCGCCAAGGATGGTCTCGGCACTTGGATTGATCGGGAAAAGCTCTCCAGTAAAGCCATGCTTGCGCAGATAGACCTGCGCGCGCGCCGTCAGGCGCTTCGGGTCCGATGATCCGCCAATCAGCGCAATGCGGCGCGGGTTTAGCAGGGCAGAGGCAAGGCGATCCATGAGCTCAATCCATCAATTCAAGGCGAGGGCGACACAGCCCTCAGGTGGTTCGTCAGGTGGCGCGACATGCAGCGCCAGGAAAGCGATTTCCTGCGCGGTCTCCAGCAGGGTGTTCAAGCCGTGATCATGCAGCGAAACGCGCCCGGCCTGGATGCGTTCACGCACCGCATGGCGCGCCAGCAATTCCCGCGTGGGGCGGATCAGTACGGCGCGATCGGCTTCCGGCACGCCATCCAGCCCGGCAAAGATCACGACCGCCGCCGGCCTAGGCCTGGCAAGCCGCGCCGGCAATGGCCCAAGATGGCGCGCATTGGGCGCGAAGCCGCAGGCTGCCGCCGCATCAATCGCTTCCAGGGCGCCGCTTGGCGGCAGGCGCTGCGCCGCCGCCAGAATCTCCGGCGCCGTGGCGGCTGCGCGCCCTGTTCCCGGGACGAGCAGCGCCAGCGCAGCGGAAAGGAACGGCTTCAGACCGGGTCCCAGCAGAAGACATCGCCGGAACGCTCAAGCGCCGAGAAAGCGGGCTTCAGCGCGGGCAGCGCATATTCTTCGATCATTTCCGGGGTCCAGCCTTCACTGCGGTGAATGCCGCGGATCGGGCGGGATTGGCTGTAGACGAAGACCTCATTCATGCGGGGCGAGAAGATCTGCCCCGTCACATCCTTCGCTGCATCGGAAGCAAGAAATACCGCGAGCGGCGCGTTCTTATCCGGCGTCATGCGCATGATGCGTTCCACGCGGCGCTTTTGTTCCGGCGTTTCAGCGGGGATCGAGCCTGTCATCCGGCTCCAGGCGAAGGGGGCGATGCAATTGGACCGCACATTGAACCGCGCCATATCCAGCGCGATGGATTTGGACAGCGCCGCAATGCCAAGCTTGGCCGCCGAGTAATTCGCCTGGCCGAAATTGCCAATCAGGCCCGAGGTGGACGACATATGCACATAAGCGCCCGATTGCTGGGCGCGGAAATGCGTCGCTGCCGCGCGGGAGACATAAAATGACCCGGAAAGATGCACGGCAATCACCGCATCCCATTCTTCCGGCGTCATGCGATGGAAAATCTGGTCGCGCAGAATGCCGGCATTATTCACAACAATATCAATGCGGCCAAAGTGATCCATGGCCGATTGGACGATCTTTTGCGCGCTCACCCAGGTGGCGACGCTATCGGTGCAGATTTCGGATGTGCCGCCGTTTTGGGCAATGATTGCCTTGGTTTGCTGCGCCGGCGTCGCATCCTGCCCTTCGCCGGAGAGCGATGCGCCTACATCATTGATGATCACCTTGGCCCCTTGGCCCGTCATCATAATGGCGATTTCCCGGCCAATCCCGTTCCCGGCGCCGGTGACAATGGCAACCTTTCCTTCAAGCATATTCGGCATGTAGCATTCCTCCTGCTTCTACACGGGCGGAGACTAGACCCGGCATGCCGGGTCGTGAAGCCGGGTTGCCGGTTTGGGCGCCCGCGCCTAAATGAGGATGGTAACAAACGAGGACAAAGGTGGCGCTGGTATCGCTACAGGGTGTCGGCAAGGTGTTTTCGGGCCGCACCGGCGCCTGGGAAGCTGTGTGCGATTTCTCCCTTGATTTGGCCGAGGGCGAGTTCTTCTGCCTGCTCGGCACTTCAGGCTGCGGTAAGACCACGGTACTGAACATGGTGGCCGGGTTTGAAGCGCCGACCGCCGGCAGCATCCTGCTGGATGGCGCGCTGGTAGAAGGGCCTGGTGCTGATCGCGGTGTGGTGTTTCAGGGCCATGACAGCCTTTATGATTGGCTGACGGCGCTGGACAATATCGGCTTCGGCCTCCGGTTGCGTGGCATGGGCAAGGCCGAACGCCGCACCAAGGCGGAACATTTTCTGCGTATGGTGGGCCTGATCGGGCAGGGGGCAAAGCACCCTTCGGAACTTTCGGGCGGCATGAAGCAGCGCATCCAGATTGCGCGTGCGCTGGCGAATGATCCGCGCATGCTGTTGATGGATGAACCCTTCGGCGCGCTGGATGCCATGACACGCGCGGTGCTGCAGGGCGAACTCAGCCGGATTTGGGCCGAGACGAAAAAGACCGTGCTTTTCATCACGCATGACATTGAAGAGGCCTGCGCGCTGGCGACCCGAATCGGCGTCATGCGGCGCGGGCCAGGGGGCACGCTGAAGGCTATTGTGCCGGTTGATCTGCCCTTCCCGCGGGAACGCACATCGGATGATTTCATGCGGGTCTTCCGCAATGTGCATGGCCTTATCCATGATGAGATTCACGGTGCGCACTGAACGCCTGACCACCATTGCCGGGTATATCGCGGGCTTTGGCCTGCTATTCCTGATTTGGCATCTGGCCGCCGCCCATTTGGTGAAATCCACCCTGTTCCCGCCGCCAGGGCCAGTGCTGGCACGCGGTTGGATGTTGATTGAAGATGGCATTCTGCAGGAACAGATCGTCGCGTCTCTGAAGCGCATCGCGCAGGGGTTTCTGCTGGGATCGGCGATTGGCATCCCGGTTGGGCTCGCGATTGGGTCCTTCAAGCCAGTGCGCTGGCTGCTGGAACCCTGGACTGAATTTTTCCGCTTCATCCCGGCTGTCGCGATGATCACTGTTTCGGTGATCTGGTTTGGCATTGGCGAGGAAAGCAAGGTCTTCCTGATTGCCTATACCACCATCTTCGTTGTCATCATCTCAACCGCTGCCGGCGTGGGGGCGGTGGGGCGGGACAAGATACGCGCGGCGCAATGCCTCGGTGCCAATCGCTGGCAGGTGTTTGGTCTGGTCGCGCTGCCGGCGACCGTGCCCTATATCCTGACGGGCATGCGGCTTGCGATGTCCAATGCCTTCGTCACCATTGTGGCGGCTGAGCTGATCGCTTCCAATGATGGGCTTGGCAAAATGCTCTGGGATGCCAGGCTCTTCATGCAGATTGAGGATATTTTTGTGGCGCTGGTGGCCCTTGGGCTGTTGGGCTTTGCGACCGATCGCAGTTTTCGCTTTCTGATCCGCGCCTTTGCGGGGCGCTTCAACGCAACCGTGTAAAGGGAGATTTCACCATGCTTCGTCGTTCACTTCTGGCGCTGCCGGCCGCCGCTGCCGGCGCCTATATCCTGCCCGCTTCGGCGCAGGCGCCCGCCAAGATCACCATCGCGACCGGCGTTGATCCCTCTTTCGCGCAATTCTACATCGCGAAGGAAGGCGGCTTCTTTGAACGCAATGGCCTGGATGTCACGGTGAATACCGGCCCATCCGGCAGCGCGATGATTGCGTTTTTAATCGGCAATCAGATCAATTCCGCCTATGGCGCCGAACAGGCCGGCGTTTCCGCCCATGTACGTGACGCTAATGTGGTGGCCGTTGCCGAAGGTGTGGCGCTGCTACGCTGGCTTTCCGTCGTGGGGCGTGGCGTTGAGAATATGGAAGCGCTCAAGGGCAAGCGCGTTGGTGTGGCGCGCGGTACCGGCAGCGAAACCTTCTGGCTTTCCGTTGTCTCGCGCCTTGGTCTCAATCAGGCCGATTACACCATCGTGAATGTTGAGGCGCCTGAGATGGTCGCCGCCATGGAACGCGGCAATATTGATGCCTTTGTCGTGTGGGAACCCTGGCCGACCCGCGGTACCCGCGCCATTCCGGGCAGCAAGATTCTGCTCAGCAACGACCAGATCGCGATTCAAAGCAATTATGTCTATGTCAACAAGGGCTGGGCGGAAGCCAATCGCGCCACGACCGAAAGGCTCATGCGGTCTTTGGTGCAGGCGACCGAATTTGCCGCCAGCAATCGCGAACAGGCCGTGCAGCAGGTGGCGCGCTTCCTCCGGCAGGATCGTGCTTTCATCGCGGAGCTGATGGGCAAGGTCGAATATCGCATGAACCTGACCGGCGACAGCGTTGCCTTCATGCAGCGCGCGATTGATCAGCTGCGCGGCATGAACCGGCTGGATCGTCCTGTCACCACCGATCAGGTGATCTGGAAGGACCCGCTGAGCTGGGTGGCGCCGGATCGCGTGAAGGTCTGAGGCGCGGCTGCGTGGCGCTGCTTTTTCGCCGCGCCACGCCGGCGGATTTGCCCGCCATCATCGTGCTTTTGGCCGATGACAGGCTGGGTCAGGGACGCGAAGATGCCACTGACCCACCCAACCCTGCCTACATTGCTGCCTTCGCCGCCATCACCGCTGACGCCAATCAATATCTGGCGGCGGTGGGAGATGCCGGGCGCGTGATTGGCTGCTGCAACTCAGTTTCATTCCTGGGCTGTCACGGCTTGGCATGTGGCGCGGCCAGATTGAAAGCGTGCGCATTGCCGCCGACCGGCGCGGCGATGGGCTTGGCCGGCAGATGTTCGCATGGGCCATTGCGGAATGCGGCGCGCGGGGTTGTGGGCTTGTGCAGCTTACCACTGACAAGCGAAGGCCCGAGGCGCTGCGCTTTTATGAGAGTCTAGGTTTCGTGGCGAGCCATGATGGCATGAAGCTGGCGCTGTAAGCTGCTTAGCAGGCGATACCCTTGGCGCGCGGCATGTGAAGCGCCTGTTCGGCGCATTGATCGGCGGTGCATTCGCCTGTCTTCAAGCGATTATCTGGGTGCTCTGGCGCCTCATAAGGGCTGCCAAGACCGGTGAAATGAGGGATCAGCCCAGCTTTTGCTTTGGCGTAAAGCCCCTTGGGATGGCGCTGCATACAGGTTTCAATCGAGGCATCAACATGAATTTCGAGGAACTCCTCGGCACCCACCAATTCACGCAGCATCTGCCGATCGGCCCAGAAGGGTGAGATGAAGGAAGCGAGCACGATGAGGCCGGCACCCATCATTAGCCTGGCAACCTCAGCAGCGCGGCGGATATTTTCAACGTGATCCGCAGCGGTGAAGCCGAGGTCTCGGCACAGACTGATGCGGATATTATCGCCATCCAGGCTGTAGCAGTGCCGCCCGGCGGCGAATAGCGCCTGTTCGACAAGATCAGCAATGGTAGAGTTTCCGGAACCGGAAAGCCCCGTAAACCAAAGAAGCAAGGGATGCTGTCCGTTGCGTTCGGTACGCGCAGTTCGGTCTATATTAAAATCAGCGCAATGAATATTGCTGGCACGCCGGAGCGCGTGGTGGATCATGCCAGCTGCGACAGTTTCATGCGTGAAGCGATCCACCAGGATAACGGCGCCATTTGCGCGATTTTCGTTGTATTTATCGAAGGCTGTCGGCTTCAGTGTTGCAAGACGGCAAAGCCCAAGATCATTAATCTGAAGCGTGCGTGCAGCCACATGATCCCCGCTGTTGACGTCAACCCGATGCCTGAGGGATGTGATGCGCGCCTGAGTCCAATCCTGACCGGTACGGAGCAGGTAATCCCGGCCCGGCAGCATTGGGTCAGCCCTCAGCCAGAGAATATCAGCCGCGAATTGATCTGTAGTTTCGGGTGGGGCGTCTGGCGCGACCAGCATGTCCCCGCGGGCGATATCAGTTTTCTCATCAAGGGCCAGTGTCACAGCCTGTCCGGCATTTGCTTCAGCCAAATCGCCATCAGCAGTGATGATACGTTGCACCCTGGCTTTATGGCCGCTGCGGGCGACGCGGATATTCTGACCTGTCTTTATCTGCCCAGAAACCACGGTGTCGGCATAGCCGCGACAATTGGCATCGGGCCGATTGACCCATTGTACCGAAGAGCGAAAGGGCTGGCCGGTCCCGTCTGATTCCATGTCCATTTCTTCAAGATGCTGCAGCATGCTTGGTCCTTGATACCTGCGCCTACTACCTGATGCGCTGGTAACGTTATCCCCCATGCGGGCGCCGAGCGGGATGGCGCCGATATCGGCGAAATTGAGTTTTGCGGCAAAATCCGTATAGGCATCAACAATGGCGGCGTAACGATCAGCGTCGAAGCCGATCAAATCCATCTTCTTCACCGCAAGCACAATATGCCGAATGCCAAGCAGCGAACAGATCAGTGAATGGCGCGTGCCTTGCGGCAGCAAGCCTTTGGAAGCATCAATTAGAGTTATGGCGAGGGAAGCGGTGGAAGCCCCGGTCGCCATATTAAGCGTATATTGTTCATGGCGTTACGTATCAGCGACAAAGGAACAGCGGCGTGATGTGGCGAAATAGCGATAGGCGACATCAATGGTAATGCCTTGCTAGCGCTCCGCCGCAAGCCCGTCTGGCAGCGGGGCGAAATCAATATCCGCGCCGGTCGTGCCGTGACGACGGCTATCGCGGCTGAGCGCTGCCAGCGTATCCTCAAAGATCAGCCCAGCTTCATGCAACAGCCAACCGATCAGGGTGGATTTGCCATCATCCACCGACCCGCAGGTGATGAACCGTAACAAATCGCGTTGGGCTGACATCAAAAATAACCCTCGCGCTTTTTGCACTCCATTGAAGCTTCCGAGTCGCTATCGATCAAGCGGCCTTCGCGTTCGCCGCTGCGCGCTGAGCGTATTTCCGCAATGATCTCGGCCAGGCTGGCTGCAGTGCTTTCAACCGCACCAGAAAGCGGTTAACAGCCAAGAGTGCGGAAGTGGACCATTTTTGTCTCCGGCGACTCGCCAGGGTTTAGCAGCAGCCATGCATCATCCAGCATGATCCAGGTGCCAGCGCGGCGCATCACAGAGCGCGGTGCCGCAAAATAAAGCGGCACAACCGGGATATCCTCAGCTGCGGTGTAATCCCAGACATCATACACAGTCCAATTCAACAGGGGAAAAATACGCATGCTCTCCCCTTGATGGGTGTGGGTATTGAATAAGGACCATAATTCGGGCCGTTGCGCGCGCGGGTCCCAGACCTGTCCGGGACCGCGGAGAGAAAAGATGCATTTCTTCGCGCGGGATTTTTCTCCATCGCGGCGCGTACCACCAAAAGCAGCATCAAAACCGTATTTGTCGAGAGCCTGGCGCAGTGCTTCAGTTTTCATCGCCTGCGTATCGAGCGCCGATCCCGATGCGACAGGATTATTCCACGCGCCAAGCCTTCCTGATTGGTATGCACCAGCAGTTCCAGACCGAGCCGCTGCGCGATACTCTCACGGAAGCGAATCATCTCCTTGAACTTCCGGATCGTATCAACAGGCAGCAGCGGAAAAGGCGGCTTACCCGGGAAACAGGCCTTCATGGCAAGATGCAGTAGCACGCTGCTATCCTTGCCAATCGAATAGAGCAACACGGGTCGGCGGAAGGCCGCGGCACCTTCGCGCAAAATGCCAATGGCCTCCGCTTCCAGGCCTGCTAGTTGGGGGGTAAGGCGTTGCGTTACCCGCATTGTTTCAAAATAGCGCTGTGATTGCCGCTCACAACTGCGGCTCATTTCGCGAGCCACCCGCCATCAACCGGTAGCGCAATCCCAGTGGTGAAACTTGCCGTATCGCTCGCCAGATAAAGCACGCCATCGGCCACTTCTTCCGGCCTGCCAAACCGCCCCATGGCATGCCGAGCACGAGACGCCGCGCGCGCCGCTTCCGGATCAGCGCGCCGGCCCATGCTGCGTGCAAGTAGGGGTGTATCAATGGCACCCGGCACAATTGCATTCACGCGAATATTCTCGGCCACAAAATCCAGCGCCATGACGCGCGTCAGGCTCAATATCGCGCCCTTGGCGGCGATATAGGCGCTATTGCCAGCCCCGCCCGCGATGGCGAGTTGCGATCCAGTGGTGATGATCGCCCCGCCACCTTGGCGCTTCATGGCGGGGATGACCGCGCGTGCCCAAAGCCAGGTGCCGCTAACGTGCACGCGAAAAACGGCATCCCAATCCTCTGGCTTCGTGTCCAGCACCGTACCGCCCGTAGAAAACCCCGCAGCCGCGAACAGAACATCAATGCGCCCATAATGCTGGAGTATGGCCGCCGCATCCTCATCCGCAGTACCTGGGGCGCCAACATCGGAAACACGCGTCAATGCGCCGCCAATGAGATTTGCGGTTTCCTCGACCGCTGCCGTATCGCGATCCACCAGTGCAAGCTTGGCACCTTCCTGCGCGAATAGTACGGCGGTCGCGCGACCAATGCCGGAACCAGCGCCGGTGATGACGGCGATCTTGTCCTTCAAACGCATGGTATCCTCCTGAATTTATGTTGACATCGGCAAGCGCTTGGCATCGCGCCGTTGTTCATAGGCTTTCGCGTGCAAAAAGGCCGCTTCATGGAGGCTGCTTGGCAGCCGATGGCGCCGCGCGGCTTCCAACAGGAAGCCCAGGATATGATCCGCTTCAATCCGCCTGCCAGCTTCCAAATCGCGCAGCATGGAGGCCGTGTAAGCGCTGGCGCTATCGCCAAAGACGCCGCGATATTGCTGCATGAAGGCATCGCTTACCGGGAAGCCTTCAGCCGCCGCGATCGCCGCATTCGCTTCCAGAATGCCATGCATAAATCCGATACCATTGGGAGCGCGCGCGATCTCACCGACATTGGCGCGCATCAACACGGTGCAGATGGCGCTGGCGCCAAGATGCACCAGCTTTTCCCACATCTGCGCCATGATGTTGGGCACGGCGGTCGCCACCATGCCGGGCGCTGCGCCGAAGGCCGCGGCGATGGCTTCAACCCGTGTGCTCGTGCCGCCGGCGATTTCGCCAAGGGTCAGCCAGCGCCAATCATTCAAATGCCGGATCGTGCCATCGGGTGCGAGGCCCGCTTGAATCTTGGCAAGACCACCAAGCACGCGCGCCGCACCAAAGGCGCGTTGCAGGGTTTCGATGTGGCTGATGCCGTTCAGCACCGGCAGGATGGCGGTGCGCGCATCCACGGCGGGGCGGATGGTCTCAATCGCCTCAGCCAGATCATAGGCCTTGCAGGTCAGCAGCAGCACATCGCAGCCGGGTTGCAGCGCATCAGGCGTGATGGTTGTCACTGCGGCCCGATAGTCACCAAGGCTGCTTGAAATCCGCAACCCATTACGGGCGAGCGCGGCGGCGCGTGCGGGACGTACCAGAAAGCAAGGGTCAAGCCCCGCCTGATGCAAACGCCCGCCAAAATAGCCACCCAAGGCGCCCGCGCCCAAAATCAAAATCCGCATCCGAGCCTCATGCCACGCAAGGCGGCAAGGTTAGCGCAAAGCGCCGGCGCTGCGAATGCCAGCCGGCCCGGTTACCCAAGGATAGATTTCGGGACATGCGCGTTGCGAAAATCCTGCTATGCTGTCCCGATGCGGAAATGGCTTATTGCCTTGATTGTCTTGTTTGGTGCCGGCACTGCCTGGTGGGCGGCGGGCTTGCCGCGCCCTGGTTTTCTGGAAGCAGATGGCCGCGCTGGCTTGCCCAGACTCCGCACCGCGACGCTTGATCGCGGGCCCATCACTGCCGTGGTGGCGGCGACAGGCACGGTGAATCCAGTGACGCTGGTGCAGGTAGGCAGCCAATTATCCGGCCAGATTCGTGAATTGCTGGCGGATTTCAATTCCAAGGTCACCGCCGATCAGCCCATCGCGCAATTGGATACCGCAACGCTTGAAGCTCGTCGCGCGGCGGCCGAGGCCGATGTGCATGCGGCCGCTGCGCAAATCACCGTCTCTCGCGCGCAGGCGGAACGCGCGGTGGCGGATCACACGCAAGCGAGAGCACAGATCGAAGCGGTGCGTGCTGCACTTCTGGGCGCTGAGGCCAGCCTACGCGATGCCGAGGTTGAGGCCGCGCGCACCGCCGAATTGCGCGCCCGCGGCGTGGGCACGGAACGTGAGGCGCTGCGCGCCGGTTTCGCCGCTGATCGGCTGCGCGCTGCAGTGGCACAGGCGCAGGCGGATATTTCGCGCGCCGATGCGGCGTTGCTTGCCGCTGCGGCTGCTGCCCGTACCGCCGATGCACAGGTGGAAGCCGCCATTGCCGCGCGCGAACAAAGGGTGGCGCAGCTTCGTCAGGTGGAGGTGGACCTGCGCAACGCCACGATCAAGTCACCGATTGATGGCGTTGTTGTCTCTCGTAATATTGATGTCGGGCAAACTGTCGCGGCATCTTTCCAATCCCCCATCCTGTTTCAGATCGCCGCCAGCCTGGATGAGATGGAAGTGCATGCGACGGTGGATGAAGCTGATATCGGCCGCGTTCGCCCCGGCCAGGAAGTGACCTTTACTGTCGCGTCCTACCCCAGTGAAACGCTGCGTGGTCGTGTGAAGGAAATTCGCCTGGCAGCGACCACGGTACAGAATGTGGTGACCTATACGGTGGTGGTGAATACCTCTAATGCCTCTGGCCGATTGCTGCCGGGTATGACAGCGACCTTGCGTATCATTACCGATATCCGGAATGACGTGTTGCGTGTTCCGAATGCGGCGCTGCGGTGGCGACCGGCGGGTAGTGCCGCCACTCAAGGCAGTGCGGCACAAACACAAGGTGGTGGCCAGCAGATGGATCAGGCGCTGGCGCAGCTTTCGGATTTGACTGAGGCGCAGCGCACGGAAATTGAAGCGGCGCGTGTGGAAATGCGCTCCCGTATGGCGGCACTCCCGCAGGACCCGGATGCACGGCGCCAGCAGGCACAAGCCGCACGCCAGCGCCTGATTGCGCGCTTGAATGCGGTACTCACGCCTGATCAGCGCGCCCGCCTCGCGGCACTTCGCGGCAATGCCGCCGCTGGTCAGGCCGGCACCATTTGGGTGCAGGAAGGTGAGGCGCCGCCGCGCGCCATACAGCTGCGCATTGGCCTGACCGATGGTAGCGTCACTGAAATCATCAGCGGCGATATCGCGGAAGGGATCGCGGTGATCATCGGCCAGGAACGCGCCGGCGCTGCCCCAGCTTCCGCCGCGCGACGGCTTTTCTGATTCCATGACGGGCTTGATTGAAACCAGCGGCCTCACCAAGCATTACCCAGCCGGTGACGGCGTGGTTGCCGCGTTGCAGGATGTTTCGCTTTCCATCGCACCGGGGCGCTTTGTCGCTGCCATGGGGCCATCGGGATCCGGCAAATCCACCTTCCTCAATCTGATTGGTTGCCTGGATCGCGCGACGCGCGGCAGCTATCGCCTGATGGGTGAGGAGGTTGATGCACTTTCCCATGACCGGCTGGCTGATCTTCGCAGTCGGCGTCTGGGTTTCGTTTTTCAATCCTTCAACCTGCTGCCGCGTGCGGACGCGCTGGCCAATGTTGAACTACCGCTGATTTATCGCGGCATGCCTAGGCGCCAGCGGCGCGAACGTGCGGCGGCGGCGCTGGCGGCGGTGGGCCTTGTGGATCGCATGCATCATCGCCCGACGCAGCTTTCCGGTGGCCAGCAGCAGCGCGTTGCGATTGCGCGCGCCGTTGTCGGCAGCCCGGATTTGATTTTGGCGGATGAACCGACCGGCGCCCTGGATACGCGCACTGGGCTTTCCATCATGGCGCTGTTTCAGGCGCTCAATCGCGACGGTGTCGGTATTCTGATGGTGACGCATGATGCGGATGTGGCGCGCTTTGCCGAACGCGTCTTGCGCTTTCGTGATGGGCGTTTGATTACGGATGAAACGCAAAACGCCGCCGATGCCGCTGCCGCGCTGGCTGCCCTGCCGGAAGCGGATGCTGCTGCATGAGTGCGACCCTGCCGCCCATTGCTGCAACCACCAGGCGCGGCATTGATGTATTGGAAGCCTTGCGCGGCGCGTTATCAGCGCTTTCGGCGAATCTGTTGCGTTCCATCCTGACGGCGCTTGGCATTTTCATTGGTGTTGCTGCGGTAATCGCGACAGTGGCGGTGGGGGAGGGCGCGCGACGCCAGGTGCTGGCGCAAATCCAGTCTCTGGGTGCCAATCTGCTGATCGTTTGGGGTGGCAGCGCTACCATGGGCGGCGTGCGGCTTGGCGCGGGTGGCCGTTCCAACCTTTCCTGGGATGACGCGGCGGCGATTGCGCGTGAGATTCCGGAAGTGCAGGTGGCAGCCGGTTCCATTCGCCAGACCTTCCAAGTCGTGGCCGGCAATCAGAACTGGTCCACCACCGTATTGGCGACCGAACCGGATTATTTCATCGCCCATGAATGGGTTGCCGATAGTGGGCGCCTGTTCTCGCCTGAAGAAGCCGCCAGCGGGCGCAAGGTGGTGATCCTGGGTGCGACCGTCGCAGAAATGCTCTTCGCCGAAGAAGACCCCGTCGGGCGCGAGATTCGCATTCGCCAAACGCCTTTTGAGGTGATTGGTGTCATGGCGCGCAAGGGCCAGAATCCGATGGGGCAGGATCAGGACGATACAGTTTTCGTGCCCTATTGGACCGCGCGGCGCAGCGTGATGGGCGCATCGCGCGCCAATGCGCGCCAGGTCGGCGTGATTTCCGTGAAGGTGCATGAAGGTGAGGATATGGCGGCAGCCGAGGATGCCATTCGTGCCCTGATGCGCCAGCGCCATCGCGTTGCCGCCAATGAATCGGATAGTGTTTCCATCCGCAATCTTTCCGATATCCAGGCGACGCGTGATGCCTCGGCGCGCACGCTCTCGGCCTTGCTTGCCTCTGTTGCGGCAGTGTCGCTTCTGGTGGGCGGCATTGGCGTGATGAATATCATGCTGGTGAGCGTGACAGAGCGTACGCGCGAAATTGGCCTTAGGCTTGCCATCGGTGCGCGACGACGCGATGTGCTGGCGCAATTCCTGTTGGAAGCGGTGATGCTGGCGCAATTGGGTGGCGCAGCTGGCGTACTGGCGGGCATGGCGCTTTCGCATATTCTGGCCGATGTGGCCGGTTGGCCGGTGCTGGTCCGGGCCGATGCGGTCCTGATTGCGGTTGGCGTTTCGGCACTGACCGGCCTATTCTTTGGCTTCTGGCCAGCGCGCCGTGCTGCGCATTTGGACCCGATTACGGCGCTGCGGCACGAATAACCCCCTTTCGTTCCGGCGCGGCGCACGGCAGGATCAGGCAGAAGCCAAACAAGGGGAACGCCATGACCAAGGTCATCATCACCTGCGCCGTGACGGGTGCGATCCACACGCCGTCCATGTCGGATTACCTGCCGATCACGCCGAAGGAAATTGCGGAACAATCCATCGCCGCGGCGGAAGCCGGCGCTTCCATCATCCATTTGCATGCGCGCGATCCTGAAAACGGTCAGCCGACACCGGACCCGAGGGTGTTCATGCAATTCCTGCCCGTCATTAAGCAGTCCACTGACGCGGTGATCAATATCACCACCGGCGGCGGGCTTGGCATGACACTGGATGAAAGGCTTGCGGCACCTTTGCTGGCGAAGCCTGAAATGTGCAGCCTGAATATGGGTTCCATGAATTTCAACATCGCGCCATCAGCGACGCGCGTGAAGAAGTTCAAATATGATTGGGAAAAGCCCTATCTGGACGGCACGACCAATTACATATTCCGCAATACCTTCCAGGATATCGAACAGGTTGTGGAACGGCTTGGCAAGGCACATGGAACGCGCTTTGAGTTTGAGTGTTACGATGTCGGGCATTTGTACAACTTGGCCCATATGCTGGACCGCAAGATTGTTGAACCGCCGCTATTCACCCAAACCATTTTCGGCATTCTGGGTGGCATTGGTGCGGAACCGCGCAACCTGATGTTCATGAAGGAAACGGCGGATCGGCTTTTTGGCAAGGATTATGTCTGGTCCGTGCTGGCGGCAGGGCGCAACCAGATGCCCTTCACCACCATGGCCGGGATGTTGGGTGGCAATGTGCGCGTTGGGCTGGAAGATAGCCTCTGGCTCGGCAAGGGCGTGCAGGCGAAATCCAATGCCGAACAGGTCGCGAAAATCCGCCGCATCCTGGAAGAACTCAGCCTGGAAATCGCCACACCTGCGGATGCGCGCGAAATACTGAAGCTCAAGGGTGGTGACCTGGTTGGTTTCTGAAGCGCGCCACAAGACAAAGGGAAGGGCCGCGCCATGGCCGAGAAATACACCGTCGCCGATCTGGTCGCGGAATTCCTGCCGCAGGTGGGTGTTGCCACCGTCTTTGGCATTGTGTCCGTGCATAATATTCCAATGCTAGATGCGATCGGCCAGCGCAATCGCCTACGCTATGTGAAGGCGCGTGGTGAGATGGGCGGCGCGCATATGGCCGATGCCTATGCGCGCGTCACCGGCCATTTGGGCGTGATTTTCACCAGCACGGGTCCCGGCATGGCCAATGCCATTCCGGGCCTGGTGGAAGCGCGCTTTGCCGGCAGCCCCGTGCTGCACATCACCGGGCAGACCGCCACGCGTTTCATTGATCGTGATGTTGGCACGGTGCATGACGTGCCGGGGCAAACCCAGGCACTCGCGGCAGTTTGCAAGGCAGCCTATCGTGTGCGGAGCGCCGGTGAAGCCTTCGGCGTATTGGTGCGCGCGGCGATGGAAGCGCTTTCCGCGCCGCGCGGCCCGGTTTCGGTTGAAATTCCGATTGATTTGCAACGCACGCCGATCCCTCGGCCTGCGGGGCTGGATGTGTTGGTGCTGCCCATCACCGCGCCTTTGCCGCCCAATCCAGCGGAATTGGATGAGGCGGTGGCGATTCTCTCCAAAGCCAAACGCCCGATGCTATGGCTTGGCAATGGCGCGAAGCAGGCGGGTGCGGAAGCGGCACGGCTGATGGCGCTTGGCTTTGGGGCTGTGTCTTCCTGGAATGGTCGCGGTATTATTCCGGAAGATCACCCCATGACGCTCGGTGCGCTGCACGGCAATGGATCGCCGCGCGTGCAGGAATTCTATGGCTCGGTGGATGCCATGCTGGTCGTGGGATCACGGCTGCGCGGGCATGAGACGATGGATTTCAACATGAAGCTGCCACAAACGCTGATCCGCGTGGATGGCGATGCGGCGGCCAATGGGCGCGGCTATGCTTCCTCGCTTTTTCTGCATGGTGATGCGGCTTTGACCATGGCAGCGCTGGCTGATCGGCTGGCAGGCAAGATGGCGGTTGATCCGGGTTTCGCGGCTGATTTCGTGGCGCTGAAATCGCGTGCCGGTCAGGAATATCGCGAAACGCTCGGCCCCTATCAGGGCTTTCCAGATGCGGTGCGCGCCGCGCTGCCGCGTGATGGCGTATGGGTGCGTGACATCACCATGTCAAACTCCACCTGGGGCAATCGCATTTTCCCGATTTATGACCCGCGCAATGCGGTGCATCCAGTGGGTGCCGCGATCGGGCCAGGCCTTGCGCTTGGTATCGGCGCCGCGCTTGGCGCTGGCGGGCGCAAGACCATCACCATGGTGGGTGATGGCGGTTTCGCGCTCGGCATGAATGAGTTATGGGCCGCAACACAGGAAAAAGCCGAATTGGTCACCATGGTCATGAATGATCGCGGCTATGGCGTGATCCGTCACATCCAGGATGCGCTCGCTGATGGGCGTTTGTTCGGTGATGATATCTTGAACCCGAATCTGGAAGGTTTGGCTGCCTTGGCCGGTATGCCCTTCTTCCGCATCAGCAAGGCTGAGGAAGTGACCGATGTGCTGAAAAAGGCGCTCGCGGTTTCCGGGCCTGCGCTGGTGGAGGTTGACATGATCGCGATCGGCCCATTCCCGCCCTATGCGCCCTTCAACACCATGGGCAAGCATGCGGAACGTGCGGCGCGTTGATGATGAAGCAAGTGCAGATCATTTCGCATCGTGGCGGCGCCTATCTTTGGCCAGAAAATAGCCTGCTCGCCTTTCGCCAAAGTCTGAACTTGTCGGTGGAAGTTCTGGAATGCGATGTGCACCCCTCCGCCGATGGCGTGCCCATGGTGCATCATGATGCGACGCTGGAACGCATGACGGACCTTGCCGGGCCATTGGCGGCACGCAGCGCCGCCGAGCTTGGCAAGGCGCGGTTTCGCGGCGCACCGGGGGAGGGCATCCCGACACTTGCCGTGCTCGCGCGGCTTGTTGCGCCCGGCGACAAATTGCTGCGCGTGGAGGTGAAGGGCGACCGCGATCACAAACCCTATCCGGACTTCCTGCAGCGCGTGCTTGGCGTGCTGGAAGCGGAGGGCATGCTGACGCGGACCGTCATCATCGCCTTTCATGGCGGCACGGCAGCGGCTGCAGCGCAGGAAAAGCGCCTGGCGGGCGCGATTTGGCTGGTGAATAGCGCCATCCTGGCAAGCCTGGGGCCGGATGCCTGCATGGCGGCAGCGCGCGCGCTTGGCGTAACGGGATGCGAATGTTCCATGGGTGATGTTACACTCGCCTTTATCGCGGCGGCGCGCAAGGCGGGCCTCACCACCGGTGTCTGGGCGGCCAATCGTCGTGCCGAGATTGAGAAAGCGCTTGACCTTGGCATGGATGCCTTCGCAACCGATGATCCGCCGCTCGCGATTGAACTCAGAAAGGCGCGCGGCTGATGCGCATTGCTGCGCTTGATTTTCTGGGGGTGAATGTCACGCCCAAGACCAATTGGTGTTTTGTCCTGTTGCGGCTGGAAGATGGCCGGTCTGGCATTGGCGAAATCACGCTGTCGGATCACGAGGCACTATTGGCAGCCGAAGTTGCGCGGCTTTCGGCAGCGCTGAAGGGGCAGGATGCCAGGGCGCGCAATCGGCTCGCGCGGTTATTGCCACATGCGCCGGCGGGCCTTGTTGCGCATACGGTCATCTCAGGGCTGGAACAGGCGCTGTGGGATGTGGCGGGGCAGGAAGCGGGCCATCCTATCCATGCCATGTTGGGTGGTGCCTTGCGCGACAATGTGCCGCTTTATGCAAATATCAATCGCGGCGCTTCGCCGCGCACGCCTGCTGGTTTTGCTGATGCCGCCAGGCGCGCGGTGGTGGGCGGATTTCGCGCCGTGAAGCTCGCGCCTTTTGAGCCCATGGTCTGGGAAGATGCCGCAAGCCCTACGCAAGGCGCGGCCTATGCGGAAGGCTTGGCGCGCATTGCCGCCGTTCGCGACGCAGTCGGTAATGCGATTGATGTGATGGTGGATGCGCATTGGCGCTTTTCGCCTGGTGGCGCCGCGGCGCTGATCCGTGATGTCGCGCCCTTCAACCTGTTCTGGCTGGAATGCCCAGCCTCTGAGGCAAATCACACTGCCATCACCAGGCTGCGCGGCATGGCGAATGATCGCGGCATGCGCTTGGCTGGCGCTGAAACCCTTGCCGGGCTTGGCGCCTATCGTCGTATCATCGAAGCCGGCTGCTATGACGTGCTGATGCCCGATATCAAATATGCCGGCGGGCATGGGGAAATTCGCCGCATCGCTGCCCTTGCACATACGGCTGGAATTGAGATTGCGCCGCATAACCCAACGGGGCCGATCTGCCACGCGCATTCCGTGCATCTGTGCGCGACCTTGCCCAATCTTTTGCCGCTGGAAGTGCAATTCGGCGAAACGGAGCGTTTCTTCACCATGATCACGGGCCATGATTTGCGCTTTCAACAGGGCAATGCTGGCCTTTCGCAAACACCAGGCCTTGGCGTGCAGCTTGATGAGGCTGGCGGACAGCTTTCCCCCTGGCAGCCCATGGCGCAGCCCTGGCTGGACCCGAGGCTCGGCTGATGCCGCTTTGGGTTGCCGCCACTGTCACCGCTGCGCTGTTTCAAACCTGGCGCACCGCCTTGCAGCAAAGGCTGCGCGGGCAGCTTTCCGTCAATGCTGCTGCGGTGGTGCGCTATCTTTACGGCGTGCCGGTCGGCATCGCGCTGGTGGGGCTCTATTTGCTGATTTTTGGCGGTGCGCTATCCGCGCCGACACCGATATTTTTCCTCTACGCCGCCCTCGGTGGGCTTGGGCAGATCATTGGTACCAATCTGCTAATCATGTCCTTCGCGCATCGCGGTTTTGCCGTCGGCACCGCTTACGCCAAGACGGAGGCAGTGCAGGCGGCCTTCCTGGCGCTTCTGCTGCTGGGCGAGAATTTCGCGCCGCTTGCCTGGGCGGGTATTGCGGTCTCAGTCGGCGGCACGCTGTATCTTTCGCTTGCAGGGCGTGTTGGATCACTTGGGGAAATGCTGCGCGCCACAGTGCAGCCCGCCGCACTTTGCGGCCTTGGTGCCGGCTTTGCCTTCGCGATTTGCGCGCTCGCGATCCGTGCGGCGACGCAGGAATTGCGGGGGCAAGATGTGGTGTTGCGCGCGCTGGAGACCCTGGTGGTCATCAATGTCATGCAGACCATCATGCAGGGCGGCTGGCTGGTGTTGCGCGAGCGCGAAAGTGTACGCGCGGTTTTCTCCACTTGGCGTTCATCCGCACAGGTGGGTGCGCTTTCGGCTTGCGGTTCCGCCTGCTGGTTCACGGGCTTCGCGCTGGCACCCGTAGCACTCGTGCGCGCGGTGGGTCAGGTGGAGATTCTGTTCACGCTGCTCTTTAGCAGGTTCTTTTTGAAGGAGAAGATGAAGCAGAGCGACATAATTGGCGCACTTGCGGTGGTGGCTGGCGTGGTGCTGGTGCTGATCGGGCGCTGATTACGCCTTGAACATGGCCCGGATCGCCGCCTTATCAATGGCGGCGATGCTGGCGGGCTGCCATTGCGGCTTGTGGTCCTTATCCACCAGCACAGCGCGCACGCCTTCGCGAAAATCCGGGTGGTCATTCACCACCACGCGCGTCAGTGCCAATTCCATCGCCAGACACCCGGCAAGATCACGCTTGGCGCCACGCGTCAGCAATTCATGCGTCACAAACAGCGATGTGGGCGACGCGTGATGCAAAATGCCAAGCTGTTCACGAGCCCAATCCGTATCCTCCGCTTCCAGCGCCGCGATGATAGCGGGGATGGACCCCGCACCGAAGCAGCGATCAATCGCGGCGCGCTGCGGCGCGAAACTTGCTTCCGGCGCTGGCCCGCAAAGCTGCAATGTGGCCCCCATGTCGCCGGCAATCAGCGCCGCGCGCAAAGCGGGCAGTGCTTCTCGTGTGGTGAAATGTGTGGCCAACCCGGCATGCAACGCATCCGCGCCATTCAAGCGCTCGCCGGTCAGCGCCAGCCACATGCCAAGCGCACCTGGCAGGCGCGGCAGTACGAAGGTAGTGCCAACATCCGGAAATAGCGCAATCGCCGTTTCCGGCATGGCGAACATGGCGTGGTTGGTGACGATGCGGTGCGTCCCATGCACCGAAACGCCAATGCCACCGCCCATGCAAACGCCATCAATCAGGCTGACCCAGGGCTTGCCGAAATCAGCGATACCAGCATTCACGGCGTATTCTTCCGAGAAAAACGCCTCTACCGCCGCACGATCACCGGCAACCGCCGATGCGCGCACGGCGCGTACATCGCCGCCCGCGCAAAAGGCCCGCCCGCCCGCGCCTTCCAGCAGCACAAGTTTCACTGTCGGATCATGGCGCCAATCACGAATGGCGGCAGCGAAGCCACGGATCATATCCTGATTGAGCGCATTCAGCGCCTTGGGGCGGTTCATCTGAATGGCGCCCGCCGCGCCTTCGCGCGAGGCAACCAGGCTGGCTTCGGTGGCTTCGCTCATTGGTATCCTCACTCCGGCTTCAATTGCACACTCGCCACCAGGTCGCGGATTTTCGCAGCCTGGGCACGCACCATGGCGCCGAAGCTTTCGGAATCGGACCCCATAGCCTCCGCGCCCACCTCATCGCAGCGGCGGATGAAATCAGGCTGTGCTGCGGCGGCAGCGATTTCGCGTTGCAGCCGCGCCATGATCGGCGCTGGCGTGCGCGCGGGCGCGAAGAAGCCGTTCCAGCCTTCCAATTCCAAGGAAGGGAAGCCCTGTTCGCGCACGGTGGGCACATCGGGCAGCACCTTGGCGCGCTTGGATGCGGTGGTGGTCAGCCCCTTCAGCGCACCTGCCCGCACATGGCCAAAGCAGGTGGAGATTTGATCGCCGCCGAATTGCACGCGTCCGGCAATCAATTCCTGCACTAGCGGTGCGGCGCCGCGGAAGGGCACATGTTCCATGGCAATGCCATTTTCCCGCTTCAGCACTTCGCCCACCATATTCATGAAGGAACCAGGCCCGGTGGAGCCGTAAAAGGGCGGTGAAGATTGCGCCTTGGCCCAGGCGACAAAGCCCTTCAAATCCGTGACCGGCACGCCGGGATTGGCCAGGATCACCAGCGGCACATTGGCGCCAAGCGACAGCGCTGCGAAATCCCGTTCAATGTCATGCGGTGGGCGTCCCGCGAGCGTCATCGCCGCCGTCGTCGTTGGGAAAGTGATGTTGTGCATCAGCAGCGTATAGCCATCGGGCGCTGCCTTCGCGACCACATCAGCACCAATCGAACCGCCGCCACCGCCGCGATTTTCCACCACAACGGACTGACCAATTGTTTCGGTCATGCGCTGCGCGAAAAGCCGCGCGAGCAAATCCGTGGTCCCGCCGGCGGGGAAGGGCACGATGATACGAATGGGCCGCGTTGGGAAATCCTGCGCACGCAGCGTGGCCGGCGCCGCCAGCACAGCACCCGCAACCAAGACTTGACGACGATTGAGCTTCATTCCTGGTTCCTTCCCTTATTGAATTTAAAGGAATCGTAACCCGAACCGACGTCGCCCTCAATGCCCCGCATTGGCGCCGGAGAAATCCGGCACCGCCAAGCCACTGGCCGTGATCTGATGCGCCAGAACGGCCTTCAGTCGTTCAAGCCCGGCTTCGCTGGAAGCCTCCACGCGGGCTACCAGCGCGGCCTGGGTATTGGAAGCGCGCAGCAGCCACCAGCCATCATCGGTCAGCACGCGCACGCCATCCACATCCTGCACCTTGGCGCTTGCGGCGGCGAGGCGTTCCTTCACTTCACGCACCACTTCAAACTTGCGCGCTTCCGTGCAGTCAAAACGGAGTTCCGGTGTATTGATCACCTGCGGCAGCGCCTCACGCAGTGCGGAAAGCGGGCCGGCGAGCCGCGCCACAATGCCAAGCAGCCGCACGGCAGAGTAAGGCGCATCATCAAAGCCGTACCATTTATCGGCAAAGAAGATGTGGCCGGACATCTCGCCCGCCAGCGGGCTGCCCGTTTCCGCCATTTTCGCCTTAATCAGCGAATGGCCGGTCTTCCACATCAAGGGCTGCCCGCCCGCCTTGGCGATTTCATCGAACAGCACCTGCGATGCCTTCACATCGGCGATGATGGTTGCCCCGCGCTTTGCTTTCAGCACATCGCGCGCGAGGACGATCATCAATTGATCGCCAAACAGCACATGGCCTTCATTATCAACAATGCCGATGCGGTCCCCATCGCCATCAAAGGCAATGCCAAGATCAGCGCCTTTGCGCGCCACGGCGGCAATCAATTGCTCAAGATTTTTCGGCACGGTCGGATCGGGGTGATGGTTCGGGAAGCGCCCATCCACCTCGGCATTGATCACCACGTGATGCCCCGGCAGCCGCGCCGTCAGCGACTTCACAATCGGCCCGGCCGAGCCATTGCCGGGGTCCCACACCACTTTCAGCGCGCGGTCCCCGCCATCCCAATCCTGCAAGACGCGGTCCGCATAGCGGGTTGCGATATCAACGGCGCGGTCACTGCCGGCGGCTTCCGGCACCACATCGCCTTCGGCGGCCATGCGGCCAATTTGCTGAATCTGCGCACCGTAAAAGGGCTTCTTGCCGATCATCATCTTGAAGCCGTTATAATCGGGCGGGTTATGGCTGCCGGTCACCATCGCCGCCCCATCGGTTTCCAAGGCATAGACAGCGTAATAGAGCATTGGCGTCGCGCAAAGCCCAATCCGCACCACTTCCAAGCCACAGGCGCGCAAGCCGGCCACAAGCTGAACTTCCATCTCGGGCGAATGCAGCCGGCCATCATAACCAACGGCCACGCGCGTGCCGCCGCCGCGGCTGACCACGCTGCCAAAGCAGCGGCCAATGGCGTAGGCATCTTCCTGGTTCAGGGTTTTGCCGACAATGCCGCGAATATCATATTCGCGCAGTACGGTGGGGTCGAAGCGATGATCGAAGCCCGGCATGGTGTAAGCTTTCAAGGGCGGCCAATGGATGAATAGGTAAAGCCAGCAGCGCGCATCGCCGCCGGGTCCCAGATATTGCGAAGATCGAGTACCATACTGCCCTTCATGGCGGATTTCAGGCGATCCGGCGCCAGCGCCCGGAATTCATTCCATTCTGTCAGCACCACCAGCGCATCGGCGCCTTCTGCAGCCGCCAGCGGGCTATCGGCATAATGCACCGCCTGGGGCAGCACCTGGCGTGCATGGCTAGGCTGCGGATCAAAGGCCCGCAGCGCCACGCCCGCCGCCGCCAGCTTGGGAAGGATCACGAGTGACGGCGCATCGCGCATGTCATCCGTTTCCGGCTTGAAGGTAAGGCCAAGCACCGTGACCGTCTTGCCCGCTGGGTTTGGCCCGAGTGCCGCCAGAATGCGATCCGCCATTTGCGCCTTGCGCGCCTCATTCACCGCAATGGTGGCTTCCACGAGCTTGAGCGGCGCGCCCGCATCCTGCGCGGTATGGGCGAGTGCCAGCGTATCCTTTGGGAAGCAGGAACCGCCATAGCCTGGGCCGGGGTGGAGGAATTTCCGCCCGATCCGGCCATCAAGGCCCATGCCGCGCGCCACATCATGCACATCGGCGCCGACCTTTTCGCAAAGATCAGCGATTTCATTGATGAAGGTAATCTTGGTCGCGAGGAAGGCATTGGCGGCGTATTTGATCAGCTCTGCGGTCTCAAGGCTGGTGGCCAATACCGGCGTTTCAATCAGATAAAGCGGGCGATAAAGACGCTTCAGCACGGCCAGGCCCTGTTCATCCTCGGTGCCGATCACCACGCGATCCGGGCGCATGAAATCGCCAATCGCGCTGCCTTCGCGCAGAAATTCAGGGTTGGAGGCAACGCTGATGGCCAGATCAGGCCGCACGCGCCGCGCAATGGCGTGCACTTCCCGCCCGGTGCCAACCGGCACGGTGGATTTCGTCACCAGCACCAGGGGCTCTGTCGCGGCGCGCGCCACTTCCTCAGCGGCGGCATAGACATAGGAAAGATCAGCATGGCCATCGCCGCGGCGGGTTGGCGTGCCAACCGCGAGGAAAACCGCCTCGGCCCCGGCAATGGCGGTTTTCAGATCGGTGGTAAAGCCAAGCCGCCCGGCAGCGAGATTTTCGGCCACCAGCTTATCGAGGCCTGGTTCATAGATCGGCATGCGCCCTTCATGCAGCGCGGTGATCTTGGCGGGATTCAGGTCCATCACCGTGACATCCACGCCGAATTCCGCGAAGCAGGCGCCGGAAACCAGGCCGACATAGCCGGCGCCGATCATGGCGATGCGCATGGTGCACTCCTTAAAGCTGAAGCGCGCCTGCAATGGCGCGGCAGGCCATGGCTGGCAAGGGGTTCAAGCGGGTTCCGGCCCTCCTCCGCCACGGGGCAGCAGGGAGCGCAGGCGTTCCAGATCGCGTTCCGCCCGGCAGACCAGATAGCGCGGCGCGGCGCCATCTGGGTCCAAGGGCAGCGCGGTCAGGCCTATATCGCTGTAAATACGCAATAATTCCGGGCCAACGCGCCAAAAAGCCGGGTCAACCTGAGCCGCTTCGCATAAATCCCGGAAGCGCCAAATGGCGGAAACCCTGTCCCGCGCTTCCCCCATAGGGTCGCCCAAGGCCAGCCACACCCCATCCCGCTTCAGGAAGGCAAAGCCCGACCGGCCCGCTTCGCCAAAAACTGCCCCATCGGCGGCGGAAAGCGCGGGGGCCATGGCGCCGAGTGCCAAAAGCTTCTCCCGCACTGGCTCCGCATAGACCAGCATGGGTGGGCGGGCCGGCAGCAGCAGCCGAAACGCCGCCACCAGCAGCAGCACCGCCGCCAAAGCCACCGTGAAGCGGAGCGATTCCGGCGCCTCCACCGCCAGCACCACCCCCCACCAGGAACGGTCGGCAACTTCGCTCTGATAGGCAACGGTCGCGAGTGTGAGGCCGCAAATCGCCCCGGCGGCGAGGGCGCCCAGGCCCTCGGCGGACACCGCTTCACCAATCAGGCGCGCATGGCGGTAAAAGGCGCCGCGTGCGGTCATCAGCAGAAGCGGCACCAGCAGAAAGGTCGCGATCAGCCAAAGTGGTTCCCCGCGCAGCACCAGAATCAGCGCGCCATTTGCGAGCAGAAACACTGAGGCCCACCAGGCCAGCACGAGCCGCCGCATCAGCCCGTAGGCCGCAGCAAGCAATAGGGAACCAACTACGGAGGCGGCAAAATGGCTTGCGGCTTCTTCCAGAAAATCCGGCACCGGGCCAAGCAGGCTTGGCTTGGGCGGCAGGGCACCGATGAAAATCAGCACCAGGGCAGCAAGGCCCGAAAGGCCCACCAGCGCCGGTACTTCAAAGGAAACCGCGATGCCGCGATCAGGCGCCAGGTGTGCGACCAGCTTGCGGCGTTGGCTGACTTCAAACCCCGCGAATAGCGCGCCGGCCAGGAAAAGCGGGATGATGTAGTAAAACAGGCGAAACAGCAGCAACGCGCCGACAATGGCGGGGGTTGGGATATAGCCCGCCAGTGTAAATAGGATGGCGCCATCAAAAACACCAATGCCACCCGGCACATTGGCCGCGAGCCCCGCCATATAGGCGGCGATGTAGATCCCCAGAAAATGCAGGAAACTGAGGCCCTCGGCGGGTGGAAGTAGCGCATAGAAGATCAACGCCGTCGTGGCGACATCGGCGGTCGCAAGTACCACCTGGGCCAGCGCGATGCGAAAGCCGGGCAGGTCAATCTCATGCCCGAAAAGCCGGAGATGCGGCACAAAGCGCGCCAATACGACATAGGTGATCACAATCGCCCAACACCAAAAGCCCAGCAGCGGCAAAATCCAGCGTGGCGTGCCGGGCCCGAGGAAGGTCAGCAGCTCCGGTTCTAGCACCAGCACCAGCCCGGCAATGGCAAAACCGCCAAGCCCGAAAGTGAGCGAGGTAATGGCAATGACCTTGGCAATCGCAACCGGTGCCAGCCCCCAACTGGCATAGAAGCGATAGCGCACCGCCGCGCCGGAAACCGTCGCCACGCCGATATTGTTCGCGAGCGAATAGGCACAGAAGGACGCAAGCAGGGATCGTCGCCAGGAAACCGGATGCCCGGCATAGATGGACCCCAGCCGGTCATAGGCCGACAGCAGCAAATAGGCGCCAAGCGTGCAGCCCGCCGCCAACCAAAGTGCCGCAGGTGATGTCGCATGCAGCGCGGTTTGGATATCCCGCCACGAAAGCCCGCGAAATTCGCGCTGCACCACGTAAAGCGCGCCAACCAGCAGGATCAGCCCGAAACAGGTCGGGCCGTAGCGTTTCAGCAGGGATATGGTCCCCTGCCGTGTCACGCGCCTGCACTCTCCGCCCGCGTCAGCGCGGTTTCAATCAGGCCGATAGTGCCGGCCACGCCATAAAGCGCGATGAAGCCACCAAAGCGCGGGCCTTCTTCCTGGCCGAGCGTTACCTGATACAGCGCATTGAACCAGGCGCGGGAGACACCCATCCGGCCATCCTTATTGGCTTCCAAAAACGGCTCTCGCCGCCCGGCATCAAACACCAGATCCTGTGCGGCCTTGGCGCGTTCTTCTGCCGGCATGGCTTCCAGATCCGCCGCGCGATCACGCAGTGCGACCACCAGCGCGGTCAGTGCCTCGCGCTCTGCCTCGGATGGGTTGCGGAAGCGCTTCGTGGGTGCGACGAAATCCCGGTAATAGGCAACCGCATAGGAAACGAGCTTTCCAAGCAAGGGCTGCCTTGTCGGTGTGGCGCCCGGCGCGTAGCGCGCCAGAAAACCCCAGAGCAGATCAGGATCATCAGCATTCACCACACTCGCCAGATTGAGCAGCATGGTGAAGGAAACCGGTGGTTCCGGGTCGTTCGGTGCGGCACCGCGATGGATATGCCAGGCCGGGTTGGCGGCATCCGGCGCGGTGCGGAGCCGCGTGCGGTTTTGCAGATATTCATCCACCGCGCGCGGGATTTGATCGAAATAAAGCCGCTTCGCGCGCTGCGGCTGGTTGTACATGAATTGCGAGAGGCTTTCCGGCGGCGCATAGCGCAGCCATTCTTCAATCGTTAGGCCATTACCCTTGGATTTGGAAATCTTCTGGCCCTGTTCATCCAGGAAATGTTCGTAAGTGAAGCCCTCGGGCGGCGCACCACCCAACACGCGGCAGATCGCGGAAGATAGCCGGACGCTATCAATCAAATCCTTGCCGGACATTTCATAATCCACGCCAAGCGCATACCAGCGCAAAGCCCAATCCGCCTTCCATTGCGCCTTGCAATGGCCCCCGGTGATGCGCGTGCCGAATTTTTCCCCGGTATCAGGATCACGCCACACCAGCATGTCCTGATCCGGCAGCACCTCATCCATCGGCACCTGCATCGCGACGCCGGTTTTCGGGTGAATGGGCAGGAAGGGCGAATAGGTGGCGCGGCGATCGGGCCCGAGCGTCGGCAGGATCACTTCCAGCACCTTGGCATGGTTTTCCGCCATGCGGAGCAACGCCGCATCGAATTTGCCGGAACGGTAGTAATCCGATGAAGACGCGAATTCATAATCAAAGCCGAAAGCATCCAAAAAGGCGCGCAGCCGCGCATTATTGTGATGCCCGAAGCTTTCATGCGTCCCGAAAGGGTCCGGAATCGCCGTGACCGGTCGGCCGATATGCGTGGCCAGCATTTCCTTATTCGGCACATTATCCGGCACCTTGCGCAGCCCATCCATGTCATCGCTGAAGGCGATCAGGCGCGAAGGAAGCCCCGTAAGCTGCGTGAAGGCATGGCGGATCCAGCTTGTACGCGCCACTTCGCCGAAAGTGCCGATATGCGGCAGGCCGGAAGGGCCATAGCCGGTCTCGAACAACGCCGATTTTTTGCCGGAAGCGGCCAGACGGGTCGCGACCTTGCGCGCCTCCTCAAAGGGCCAGGCCTTCACGGCGGAAAAATCAGCGGCGGCGGACATGGGTGATCGCGATCCCTTGGCAGTGAGCAGGCCCCGCTTATAGGCAGCTCGTGCCCAGGTGGCGAGGCCCAAGCCCTGCGACCTGTTCCATCTTTGTGCTTTCTGCGTTAAATCCCCTGTTTCCAAGCTTTACCAAAGGAAAATTGCAATGCGTGTTGGCGTGATTGGAGCCTCCGGTGCGGTGGGCCGCGAATTGGTGGATGTTCTGGGGCGTCGGGCTTTTCCGATGACCTCGCTCAGGCTTTTTGCCTCTGTCCGCAGCGCCGGCAATAAATTGAAAACTCCTTTGGGTGAGGCCGAGATCGAGCCCTTCAGCGATGCCGCCATGCGTGATTTGGATTTGGCGCTGCTGGCGGTTTCGGGTGATTTCGCCAAGGCCCATGCGCCTGCGATGGTGGCGGCGGGGGTGCATGTGGTGGATAATTCCTCGGCGTTCCGGCTGCAGGATGATGTGCCGCTGGTAGTGCCGGAAGTGAATGCGGGTGCCATTGGCGGCGCCAAGCTGATCGCCAACCCCAATTGCACCACGGCGATTCTGGTGCTGGCGCTGGAACCGCTGCGTCAGGCTTTCGGCCTGAACCGCGTGATTGTCTCCACCTACCAGGCGGCGTCCGGCGCCGGGGCGGAAGGCATGACGGAGCTGGAGCGCGAAACCCGCCGTGTGCTGGTGGAGGGCGCTAAGGCAGGGCACGAGGTGTTTCGCTACCCGCTGCCCTTCAACGTCATTCCGCAAGTCGATAGCTTCCAGCCCAATGGCTATACGCGCGAGGAGATGAAGGTGGTTTGGGAAAGTCGGAAGATCATGGGCATGCCCGATCTGCCGATTTCCTGCACCGCGGTGCGCATCCCGACCTTCCGCGTGCATGCCGAAGCGGTGACGATTGAAACCGAACGTCCCGTCACGCCGGAAGCCGCACGCGACGTGCTGCGCAAGGCAGCGGGCGTGAAGGTGGTGGATGATCCGGAAGCGGGGCTCTATCCCATGCCGCTGACCGCAACGGGACAGGATGATGTGGAAGCCGGGCGCATCCGCGCCAATCCGGTGTTTGGGGATCGGGGCCTCGATTTCTTCCTTTGCGGTGATCAATTGCGGAAGGGTGCAGCCCTGAACGCGGTGCAAATCGCCGAAAGGCTGCGCGCAGCGTGAGGTTCGGGGCGCCTTGTGACCGCGGACCGGTTTAATCAGGAAGGGTTTTTGATCCGCGCGGCATTGCCTTCTGATCTTGAGGGCTTGGCCGCGCTTTATCCGCATGTCAACCCATCCGATGAACCGGTTTCGCGCGATCTGGCGGCATCACGGATGGAGGCCATCAAGCGGATCCCTGGCAGTACGGTTCTGCTTGGTCTGCTGGATGACCGCGTTGTTGCATCCTGTACCTTGGTCGTCATTCCGAACCTCACGAACGGCGGAAAGCCTTACGGCTTGATCGAGAATGTTGTGACCGACGCGCGTTACCGGGGGCGAGGCTATGGAACCCGCATCCTGCGTGCTGCGACGGAGGCCGCTTGGGATGCCAGCTGCTACAAGGTCATGCTGATGACCGGTTCAAAACAGCCATCCACCCTGAAATTCTATGAAAATGCGGGCTTCGCGCAAACCAAGACCGGCTTTCAAATGCGTCGCATGGCGGCGCGCCCGGATGGCTAGTTCCATGCCCATCGCCCGTTCTGTCCAGCCCGTATCGCCTGAACCGCATGGCTGAAAAGCCCGTCGCACCGCGTTTGTTATTGCCGGATGTGCCCGCTTTGGTAGCGGGGCAGGGGCGCGCTGTGGTGCTGGATACGGATGGCAGCATCGAAACACTGCCGGCGCGCATAGCGGCAGCACGCTTGACTGAAGCCGCGCCCCTGCTGGTGCATGCGCCAGCGACAGCGCGCCGCCTTGGCGAACCTGGCATTACCCCGGCGCATGACCTGCTGGAACTTTTCGCCTTCGCGCTGCCCGCCGCATCCTGCGCGCCGACACCGCGCGGCCTTGCCCTGGCGCTTGGCCTGCCGGCGCCGCGTGATGATGAGGCAGCGGTCGCGTTGCTGCCCGATATCGCCACGGAATTGCTGCGCCGCTTGGCCGATGATCGCGCCGCGCCGCTCAACCGCGATGCCGCAAGCCTTGCCGCCCGCATGGGTGAGGCAGGCTGGCCCTGGGCACGGTCGGTGCTGGCGGCGCTTGGTGCCCCCGCTGCGCGTTCGGGGATGGAGGGTTTGCGCGTCTGGCGCCGCCTGCTAGAATGGGAAGAAGCCGCCCCTGGCAATCCACCATCTTCTTTCGGGATAGAACCTAATGAGGCGCGGGCGCGGCTCGCGCAGATATTGGGCGAAGGCGCGGAACAGCGCCCGCAACAGGCGGATTATGCCTCGGCCGCCGCAGCAGCCTTTGCGCCACGCGAAGATCAGGGCGCGCCCACGCTGGTATTGGCGGAAGCCGGCACGGGCACGGGCAAGACACTCGGCTATGTCGCGCCCGCCAGTCTTTGGGCGGAACGCAATGGCGCGCCGGTGTGGATTTCCACCTTCACGCGCAATCTGCAGCGCCAGATAGATCAGGAAACTGCGCGGCTTTTCCCCGATGCGGAAGAACGCCGCCGCCGCGTGGTGCTGCGCAAGGGGCGGGAGAACTACCTTTGTCTGTTGAACCTGGAAGATACGCTCGGCTTTTCTGCCATGCCGGGGCAGGGGGTGGCGCTTGGTCTGGTGGCGCGCTGGGCGGCGGCAACACGCGATGGCGATATTCTTGGTGGCGATTTCCCAGGCTGGATCACGGAATTGTTTGGCACCAATACGATCATGCCGCTCGCGGATCGGCGCGGTGAGTGCATCCATGCTGCCTGCCCGCATTACCGCAAATGCTTTGTTGAACACTCCATCCGTCGGGCGCGCGGCGCCTCCGTTGTCATTGCCAATCACGCGCTGGTGATGATCCAGGCGGCACTGGGTGGTGGTGAGGATGGCCGCGCGCTCCGCCTGGTGTTTGATGAAGGCCATCATCTGTTTGATGCCGCCGATAGCGCCTTTTCCGCTGATCTGACCGGCGCTGAGATGGCGGAGCTGCGCCGCTGGTTGCTGGGCGCGGAAGGTGGGCGATCCCGCGCACGCGGACTGAAGCGCCGCTTGGAAGAATTGGTCGGCGAAAGGCCCGAATTGCAGGCGCCCTTGGAAGCCGCCCTGCAAGCGGCGCGCGCCTTGCCCGCAGGTGGCTGGTCTGGCCGGCTGACCGATGAGGCGGCGCTTGATCTGGTGGGCGCCCCCGCCAATCCGGCTGAGGCGTTCTTGCGCGCCGTGCGCCGGCAAGTGCGCGCACGCAATGCCGAAGCCGAAGAAGCCGGACTTTACGATGCGGAATGTGATCTTTTCCCGCTGAACACGGATATGGCGGAAATCGCGGGCGGGCTTGAACGCGCGCTGCAACGCCTGGAAGCGCCCGTGCGGCATTTGCGCGAAAAGCTGCTGGCGCGCATGGAAGATGAAGCCGCCGAAATCGAAGCCAATGATCGGCTGCGGATTGAAGCGATTTGCGGGTCGCTCGAACGCCGCGTGCTCATGCCGCTCGCCGCCTGGCGCGCGATGCTGACGCGCATTGGCAGCGAGGAACCCGCACCGGGCGCGTGGCCCGATATGGTGGATTGGCTTTCGATTGAACGGCGCGGCGGGCAGGATGCAGATGCGGGGATGCATCGCCATTGGCTTGATCCGACCATTCCCTTCGCCATGCAGGTGGCCGCGCCCGCGCATGGCGTGCTGATAACCTCGGCCACCTTGCGCGATGCCGCCGAGGCCGAAGAAGATGACCCCGAAGCCGCCTGGCGCGAAGCAGAAGGCCGCACCGGGGCCGCGCATTTGCCGCTGCCCGCCATTCGTGCCGCTGTGGCTTCGCCTTTCGATTACGCCGCGCGCACGCGCTGCATTGTGGTGACGGATGTGGCGCGGGAAAACACCGCGCAAATCGCGGGTGCCATGCGGGAATTGTTCCTGGCATCGGGCGGTGGCGCGCTTGGGCTTTTCACCGCCATTCGTCGTTTACGCGATGTGCATAGCCGTATCGCTCCTGCCTTGGAAGAAGCCGGCGTGCCGCTTTACGCGCAGCATATTGACGCCATGGATAACGCCACTTTGGTGGATGTGTTTCGTGCCGAGGAAAATTCCTGCCTGCTTGGCACGGATGCGATGCGCGATGGCGTGGATGTGCCGGGGCGGTCCTTGCGCCTTCTGGTGTTTGACCGTGTACCCTGGCCGCGGCCAAGCATTCTGCATCGCGAAAGGCGCCTGCGTTTATCCGAAGGCAAGCCCAACGATTATGATGACCGAATCACGCGCCATCGGCTGCGTCAGGCTTTCGGGCGGTTGATCCGTCGCGCTGATGATAAGGGCGTTTTTGTGATGCTCGATCGGTCCTGCCCATCGCGGTTATTGGCGGGGCTGCCATCCGGCGTATTGCTGCGCCGTATGGGGTTGACTGATGCGGCGCGCGAAATACGCGAGTTTTTGGGCTAATCCTGATCAATCTCCGGCATGCGGTAGCGATCAGCCGGATCATTCCAGCCCTTGAAATGCGGCGCGCGTTTTTCGGCAAACGCTGCACGGCTTTCCAGCAGATCGGATTTGTCGCCATGCTCATGCAGCTTGGCGGCCAGGCGCTGTTGCGCTTGCGTTGGCGCCGGGCGCATGCGGCGCATCATATGGATGGTATTGACGCGCGCGGCGGGTGGCAGGGTCAGCATATGCCGCGCCATTTCAAGCGCTGTTTCCATCAGCGCTTCCGGCTCCACCAGCCGATTGACGAAGCCAAGCTGATAGAAGCGTTCTGCCGTAAAGCGAAAGCCAAGCGCCATTTCCATCGCGACCGGATAGGCCAGGTTAGCAAGATGCCCGTGATTATAGCCACCCAATAACCAGCGCTTCGCCTCGGACACTTCGAAAATCGCGGTATTGGCGGCGACGCGCAAATCGGTACGCTCCACCAGCATGAAGCCACCACCCATGGCAAAGCCATTCACTGCGGCAATCACAGGCTTTTCCAAAGTGCCAGCATTGAAGGGGTCTTCCATGTCAATACGCCGCCCGCCGGGGCTTTTATCCGCGAGTGATTCCTTCATATCCTCACCCGCGCAAAAGCCGCGCCCGGTGCCGGTCAGGATCGCGACTTCAAGGTTCGGGTCGGTGCGAAACGCGGTCCAGATGCGTGCCAATTCCAGGCGCATTTTGTGGTTCAGCGCATTCAGCCGCTCAGGCCTATTCATGCGCACGACCAGCACCTGCCCATGGGTTTCAGTTTCGACAACGGCCATGACATTTCCCCTTTGGATTTTCGGCATGATGGGCGGGGCGGCTGATATTGGCCAGGGGGCAATTCCAGGGTTAGGCTTCCGCAACGGAGGAACCCCATGCGCTTCAAACCCCTGGCTCTGGCCTTGCTCCTGATGGGCAGCCTAATCACCGCTGCTGCTGCTCAGGTCATCGAATTCACCATCACAACGCCGGCCGCCCCCGCCTTTGCTGGCCGCGAATTTGGCACGGTGGGTCGTTATGAAAGGCTCACGGGTCGCGCCAGGATTGCGCTTGACCCGGCCGATCCACGCAATGCCATCATTGCCGATATCGCCATGGCACCGCGCAACGCGGCGGGGCGCGTGGAAGCGGTGGCAGAAGTTGTAATCTTGCGCCCGGCGAAAGCGTTTCGCGGCAATGGCACGCTTTTTGTGGAAGTTCCTAATCGAGGGCGCGAGTTGGCCAGCCAACTCTATCACGATCATCAGGCCAATGCGCTGATGCTTGGGCGCGATCCGGGCAATGGCTTCCTGCTGCGGCAGGGATATACGCTAGTATGGATTGGCTGGCAGGCCGATATCCCAGCAGGTGAGGCGCGTGGTGCCGGCATCAGATTGGAAGCGCCGGTACTGCCGAATGTCACCGGCCTGTCGCGCGAGGAATTCCTGTTCGATCACATGACAAGCCCGGTGACCGTGCCGCTGACTTATCCGGCGGCGTCCCAGGAAGGCGCGCGGCTGACGGTGCGCGCGCAGGCGGGTGATGAACGGCAAAGCCCTGCCGGTTTGGGTTTCCGTTTTCTGAATGGCAACCGGATTGAAATCACGCGCCCTGCGGACTTCGATGCGGGCGCGCTTTATGAGTTCATCTACACCGCCAAAGATCCCACGCTGCAGGGCATGGCCTTCGCGGCGTTTCGCGATGTGGCAGCGTTTCTGCGTTGGGAAAAGGGTGCCGCCAATCCCTTGGCAGTCGCCGGGCGCGTGAGTGTTGATCGCGCCATGCTGCATGGCATTTCGCAATCCGGGCGCTTCGTGCGGGATTATCTCTACCTTGGCTTCAATGAGGATGTGCAGGGCCGCCAGGTCTATGATGCGATGTTGCCGCATATTCCCGGCACGCGGCGCACCTACACCAATACGCGCTTCGCGCAGCCTGGGCGCAACCCAACGCCGCATGGGGATCGGCATTACCCGGCGGATCAATTCCCCTTCACCTATGCTGTCACGGAAGATCATTTGACCGGCAAGCGCGATGGGTTGCTTCTGCGCTGCCGCACCAGCAGTACCTGCCCGCGCATCATGCAAACCGATAGCGAATATGAATTCTGGGGCGCGCGCGCATCCTTGCTGGTGACCGATACGCAGGGCCGCCATATTGATCTGCCGTCCGAGGTGCGCGCCTATGCGCTCTCCGGATTGCCGCATTTCGCCCCAGCGAACGCGGCCATCAGCCGGCTTGATCGCTGCGCCCTACCGGTCAATCCGCTGCAAGGCGGTGCCTTGATGCGCGCCCTATTGGTCGCGATGGAAGGCTGGATGCGGGATGGGCGGGAACCACCGGCAAGCCGCTTCCCCATGCGTGGCCAGGGTACTTTGGTTGATCTGGCGGGCGCTTACCCCGCTGTGCCGGGCCTGCCCTATCGCGGCAGCATCGGCCCGGCGCAATTGGTGGATAACAGCGTCATGCCACCGGTGGTGCGCGGCGAATATGCCGTGCTGGTGCCGCGTGTGGATGCGGATGGCAATGCGGTTGGCGGGCTGCGCGGCCCGGCGATTGAGGTTCCCAAAGCCACCTACACCGGCTGGAATCCGCGCAGCGAAGGCTTCGCGCCCGGTGCGCTGTGCTACAATACCGGCGCGGTTCTGCCCTTCGCTGCCACGAAGGCGGAACGCGAAGTAGCGCGCGACCCGCGGCCTTCGTTGGAAGAACGTTATTCAACCGCCGAGGCCTATGTCGCAGCGGTTCATGCCTCGGCCGAGCGTTTGGCGGCGGAGCGGCTGCTGCTGGCTGAAGATGTCGTCGCCATCACGGAAGCCGCGCGTGCCGATAGCCTCGCCCGGCTGCGGCGTTGAGATCGGGGGCGGGATTTCCCAAACCCTCACTTCCCGTTCTAGCCTTCGCCTATCACCCAACCAGGCAGGAAACCCATGCGCAAACTCACCATTGGCGATGTCACCATCACCAGCATCATAGAACGCGATGGCCCCTGGCGCGCACCGGGGCAGATGTTCCCCAATGCGCCGGCGGATCAGATCGAAGCGACATTGAAGGAGCTGGAGCCTGAGACCTATGATGCCGCCTCCGGCAAGATGGTGATCACCTATCAGACCTATGTCGTGCGCACGCCACGCCATAGAATTCTGGTGGATACCTGCACCGGCGAAGACAAGGGCTATCCCGCGCCGATGGATTTCCCGAAACAGCTCTGGCTTGATGGCCTGAAGGCCGAGGGGCTTTCCTTCGACGATATTGATTATGTCATGTGCACCCATTTGCATATTGACCATTCCGGCTGGAATACCGTGCTGCGCGATGGCCGTTGGGTGCCGACTTTCCCGCGTGCCAAATATGTTTTCCACAAGCGCGAATATGCCGCGTGGGAGGCCTCAACCATGGCCGGCGAAACCCGCCCTGGTGGCGGCGGTTCCGTCTTCACCATGAATTGCGAACCCGTAGTGGCGGCGGGCCAAGCCATGCTTGTGGATGATGATTTCAGCCTGGATGATTGCATCACCATCGAACCCACACCGGGCCACACGCCCTGCCATTGCTGTGTGCATATCAAAAGCCGCGGCCAACATGCGGTGGTCACGGGCGATCTGATGCATCACGCGCTGCAAATCCACCGGCCTTCCTGGTCCACCATGTTCTGCTGGGACCCGAATGAGGCTGCCGATAGCCGCAAGCGCTTCCTGGCGAATGTCGCTGATACGGACACGAAGCTGCTGCCGATCCATTTCCCCAACCCTTCGGTCGGGCGCGTGGAATCGAATGGAGATCGCTTCCGCTGGCGCTATATGCGCTGACCCATGAGCATGCCCCCGCTACAGGGCCTGCGCGTGCTCGACCTCGCGCGCGTCTTGGCCTGCCCCTTTTCGGCAATGATCCTAGCCGAATTGGGCACGGAAGTGATCAAGGTGGAACAACCCGGCAGCGGCGATGAAAGCCGCGCTTATGAACCGGTAGCCGAACGGAATGGCCAGCGTGACAGCGCCTATTTCTTCGCCTGCAATCGCGGCAAGCGCAGCGTCACGGTCAATCTTCGTCATAAGGATGGTCAGGCGCTGGTGCGTGATCTGATCCGCCATTGCGATGCGGTGGTCGAGAATTTTCCGACCGGCACACTGAAGCGCTACGGGCTGGATTGGAAAGTGCTGCGTGCCATCAATCCGCGCCTAGTGATGCTGTCCTGCACTGGCTTTGGTCAGACCGGGCCTTACGCCAGGCGCAAAGGCTATGACACGGTGTTTCAGGCCATGTCGGGCTTGCTGGCGCTGACTGGGGAAAGGGGTGGCGGGCCGGTGAAGCCTGGCTTGCCGATTGCTGACCTGACGTCGGGGCTTTGGATCACAATTGGTTTGCTCGCGGCCTTGCGCGGGCGCGATGCAACGGGGCAAGGCGCCTATATTGATTTTTCAATGCTGGATGGTCAGGTGGCGTTGTTGACCTCGGCCGCCGCGCGTTTCTTTGCGCTGAATGAAGTACCGCCGCGCCTGGGCACGGAACATCCGGGCCGCGTGCCCACCGCATCCTTCAAATGTTCCGATGGGCGGTTTTTGCACATCACTTGTTCCGATCAGCACTGGGCGCCGCTCTGTCGCGCGCTGGGCTTGATTGAGCTGGGCGCTGATCCTGCACTGCACGCCAATGCGGAACGTGTGGCGCAGCGCGAACGTATCATGGCCGGTGTTACGGCCGCGATGGCGAAATTGACGCGCGCGGAAGCGGTCGCTCTTCTAGATGCGGCCGATGTACCGAATGGCCCGGTGCTGACCATTGATGAAACCTTTGCCGACCCGCATGTGCAGGCGCGCGGTTCAGTCGGTGAATTCACGCATCCCTTGCTTGGTGCCTTTCCCGCCTTGCGTTTGCCTTATCGTTTTGACGGTTTGGCGGACCCCGTAATTCAGCGTCCGCCTTTGCTCGGGGAGGATACGGAGGCCGTGCTGCGCGATTTGTTACTGTATTCACCAGCGCAAATCGAAACTCTACGGGCGGAAGGCGCGATATGACGGACGCCATTTTGTATGATTGCCAGGATGGCCTGGCGCGCATCACGCTGAACCGGCCAGAGACGCGCAATGCGCTCAATAGCGCCATGTGCGAAGCGCTGTTGGCTGCTACGCGTCGTACGCGGGAAGATGGCGCGCGCTGCGTGTTGGTGCAGGCGGTGGGCAGCGTGTTTTGCGCGGGCGCGGACCTCAAGGAACGCCAAGGCATGGGCGATGACGCGGTGCGAGCGCGGCGCTTGAAAGCCTTCGCGGCCTATGAAGCCGTGGAACGCTTGTCGATGCCGGCCATCGCCGTGGTCGAAGGCCCGGCCGTTGGATCAGGCGTGGAGATCGCTGCCGGGTGTGATTTCATTATTGCCACCCCTGCCGCTTCCTTCCGCACCCCGGAGGCGCTGTGGGGCACCGTCGGCGCCACGCAACGCCTGCCGCGCATCATCGGCAAAAGGCTCGCCAAGGATTTGATGTTCACGGGCCGCGCGCTTTGCGCTGAGGAAGCGCGCGCAGCCGGGCTTGTTGCGCGCGTCGTGGCGCCTGAGGCATTGGCCGCATGCATCGCAGAAATCACTGGCACCATCCTGAAAGCACCGCCTGCTGCAATGGCACTTGCGAAGCGCTGCGTGGATGAGGGGCTGGAACGCGACCCGCGCAGCGCACTCGCTACCGAAATCATGGCCATTGAGGAAAGCCTCACCGCTGCGGAATGGCGCAAGAAAATGCAGGATTTCTGACCGATGCAACCTGCCTGGACGACAAGGCTTGGCGATCTGTTGGCGCGTAACGCCGAACGAAGCCCGGATGCGGAGGCTTTGGTCACCGGCGATGGCCGCCGCCTGACCCATGCGGCGCTGCGTGACGAAGCGCGCGCTTCCGCCCGCGCCATGCTGGCGCAGGGCATCAGGCGCGGTGATTTCATCGGCCTGCTGATGGGCAATGGCGTTGAATGGGTAAGCGTCTTCGCCGGCGCTGCGCTGATTGGCGCCATTACTGTGCCGGTGAATACGCGCCTCAAAGGGGCAGAAATCGCCTTCACCCTGCAAAAATCCCAGTGCTGCGCCCTATTTTTCGCAACACGCTTCCTGCATATTGATTTCGCTGCAATGCTCAAGGCGGAAGAACCCGCACTCGCCACGGCCTTGCCCGGCACTGGCTTGCCCGCATTGCGGCTTATTGTTGCGCTCGGCGATGGTGCGCCGCATGCTGCGCTGTCATGGGATGCATTTCGCGCAAACCAAGCCAGCGACGCCGCCCTAGATGCCGCCATGGCCGAAATCAGCGCGGAAGATCGGTTGCTGGTGCAATTCACCTCCGGCACCACGGCACATCCCAAGGGCGTTTTGCTGACGCATCACAATATGCTCCGCAATGCAGCAGCGGTCGCAGATCGGCTCGGTGTGCAGTCTGATGATCGTTATTTGAATTGTCGCCCCTTCTTTCATGTGGCGGGCAGTACGCTTTCCCTGCTGGTCGCGCTCACCACCGGTTGCTGCCTGATCACGCCACCAAGTTTCGAAGCCGGCTTGGCGCTGCGTTTGCTTGAAGAAGAACGCTGCACGCTCACGAGCGGCAATGACAGTATTTTCCAGATGATGATGGCGCATCCGGATTTCCGCCCGGAACGCCTGCATCTGCGCGGCGGCTGGGCCGCGGCTGGGCCAGAGACGATGCGCCGCATCATGGATGTGATGGGCGCCAAGGCGCTTGGTTGGTGCTACGGACTTTCCGAAGCCTCCCCCAATGTTGTGTGCTCCGATTATCGGGAATCTGCCGAAATTCGCGCCTCTGGCCGTGCCTTGCCGCATCCGGGGCTTGATCTGCGCATCGCCGATCCGGGCACTGGTGCCATCCTGCCCGCGGGCGCGCGTGGTGAAATCCAGGTGCGGGGCTGGAGCGTGATGCAGGGTTACGTGAATGACCCGGAAGTCACCGCGAGAACCTTAACGGCCGATGGGTGGCTCCGCACTGGTGATCTTGGCGTCTTGGGTGCCGATGGCCGCTTGGGGCTCGCCGGCAGGCTCAAGGATGTGATCCGCGTCGGTGGTGAGAATGTCGCCCCGGCCGAGGTGGAGGAAGTCCTGCTGGGCCACCCGGCCATTGCCATGGCGCAGGTGGTAGGCGTGCCTGATGCACGACTTGGTGAGGTCTGTGCGGCCTTTGTGCAGTTGAAACCGGGTGCGGAGGCAACGCCCGAGGCATTGCTGGCCTGGCTCAAGCCCCGTATCGCCAATTTCCGCCTGCCGCGCCATCTGCATCTGGTCTCGGATTTTGAGGCCATAGGCATCACCGCGAGCGGCAAGGTGCAAAAAACCAAGCTGCGCGCCCATGCGCTGACGCTACCGTCCTTTGCCGGGTAAAAGTAGGCTGGACAGGGCAGGGGCGCTTCGCTACAGGGCTTTTGGCGGTGTTTTGCTCCGTCAAGGCCCAGATAGCTCAGTTGGTAGAGCATGCGACTGAAAATCGCAGTGTCGCTGGTTCGATTCCGGCTCTGGGCACCATTCTCTCTTGCAAGCCGTTGAAGTGGCGCCGAGATTTTGTATGCGCGGTGCTGGTCCCCACATGTCCCCCACAGCCGTGTCCGCCCGAGCGCCAATCAGGGCTGGCATCTGAAGCGCCTGGGGCTATAAACCGCGCATGAGCGAAGCAGCCCCGACCCGCAAGCTTTTCGGCACTGATGGTATTCGCGGCGAGGCCAATGCCGCACCGATGGATGCCGCGACGGCGCTACGGCTGGGGCAGGCGGCAGGCAGTTTCTTCAATCGTGGCAATCACCGCCACCGCGTCGTGATCGGCAAGGATACGCGGCTTTCCGGCTATATGCTGGAACCTGCGCTGACGGCAGGCTTCATCGGCGCAGGCATGGATGTGGTGCTGGTCGGCCCCTTGCCCACGCCGGCCATTGCCTTGCTGACGCGGTCCCTGCGCGCCGATTTGGGCGTGATGATCAGCGCGTCCCACAACCCGTACGAGGATAATGGCATCAAGCTATTTGGCCCGGATGGGCTGAAACTGACCGATGACCAGGAAGCGGCCATCGAAGCGCTGATGGCGGGTGATCTCAACGCCGCGCTAGTGCCGCCTGCTCGGCTTGGCCGTGCGAGCCGGCTGGAAGATGCGCCGGGGCGCTATATTGAAGCGGCCAAGGCATCCTTTCCGCGCGGGCAGACACTGGATGGGCTCCGCATCGTGGTGGATTGCGCCCATGGCGCAGGGTATCGCGTGGCGCCCACTGTGCTGTGGGAATTGGGCGCCGAGGTCATGTCGCTTGGCGTGGCGCCGAATGGCTTCAACATCAACAGGGACGTGGGCTCCACTGAGCCCAAAGCCTTGGCCGATTTGGTGCGCGAACGCCAGGCGCATCTGGGTATCGCCTTGGACGGTGATGCCGATCGGCTGGTCCTGGTGGATGAGGCCGGGCAAGCGATTGATGGCGACCAGATCCTCGCCTTGATTGCTCATTCCTGGCACGCGCAGGGCCGCCTGAACGGTGGCGCCGTGGTCGCCACTGTCATGTCCAATATGGGGCTGGAACGGTATCTGGCAGCGCGCGGGCTTGGTTTGCTCCGCACCGCTGTTGGTGACCGCTATGTGGGCGAGAAAATGCGGGAAACCGGCTGCAATCTTGGCGGCGAGCAATCTGGCCATATGATCATGCCGGATTTCGGCACCACCGGGGATGGGCTGATCGCCGCGCTGCAGGTGCTTTCCGTGCTGGTCGAAGAAAAGCGCCCGGCGAGTGAGGTGCTGCGCTGCTTCGCGCCGCTCCCGCAGCGCCTTGTCAATGTGCGCTATGCCGGCGCCTCGCCACTCGCGAAGCCCGTGGTGACTGAGGCCATCGCTGCCGAGGAGACCGCCCTTGGTGCGCGCGGGCGCGTGCTGATCCGCGCAAGCGGTACCGAACCAGTCATCCGCGTGATGGCAGAAGCCGAGGAAGAAGCGCTGGTGGAAGGTGTGGTGGGCCGCCTGGCTGACCTGATCCGCGCCGAGGCGCGCGCCGCATGAAGGGGCGCGTCTTGATCATCGCTGGGTCTGATTCCGGCGGCGGGGCGGGCATTCAGGCGGACCTCAAGGTCGTGACTGCGCTGGGTGCCTTTGGCATGACGGCGATCACCGCGCTGACGGCGCAGAATACGCTTGGCGTGCATGGGGTTTTGCCGGTGCCGCTGGACTTCCTGCGCCAGCAGATTTCGGTGGTGCTGGATGATCTGGGGGCCGATGCGCTGAAGACCGGCATGCTGGCCGATAGCGCGACGATTGACGCCGTTTGCGATGAAATCACCGCCCACGCCCCCGGTCTGCCCTTGGTTGCGGACCCCGTCATGGTGGCCAAGGGGGGCCACGCTTTGCTGATACCGGACGCCGCCGAGACCTTGAAGCGCCGCCTGCTGCCCATCGCCGCCGTGCTGACGCCCAATCTGCCGGAGGCCGAGGCACTCTGCGGCTTTGCCATCAAGGATGTTGGCGCCATGCACCAGGCGGCCAAGGCGCTGCTGGCGTTGGGGCCCAAGGCCGTGCTGCTTAAGGGCGGGCATTTGCCCGGCGATGAGGTGGTGGATTTGTTGGCAACCAGGGCGCGGATCGAAATCTTCCGCGACCGGCGGATTGCAACCCGCCACACCCATGGCACGGGCTGCACACTGGCGAGTGCAGTTGCGGCAGGATTAGCGCAGGGTTTGTTGCTCAGGGATTCCGTGATCCGCGCCCGGGCCTATGTGCGCGCGGCCATTGCCTCTGCGCCTGGTTTTGGCGCCGGGCATGGGCCGCTTAACCACGCGATCACCTGCGATCCTGGCGTTTTGCGCTGATTTTATCCCTTCGGGCTGTCCTTCTTCAGGATTTGTTAATCTTTTTCGGAACAATTTGCGTGCATTGCCATCAATATGAGTGCCTCCCTCACGGCGGGGTTGTTTGGCCAACAGGGTCAGACTTCGCTGATGCTTCTCTTCGGTAACGCTGCCCCTGTGGCCAGCGCCAGGGAGGCTGTGGTGGCTTTCCGACGTGTCACCCAAAGCCGGTGAAGAAGAAAAGGGGCTTGCGCGCGAAAAGAAAGATCCTGTGACGTTGACGGCGCTGGCGCAGTTTCGCCAGGCATTGGATGCGGCGCCCAATATTGACAAGGCACTTTCTGATCCACGTGTTTTGAAGGTGTTGATGCCCGCGCTCGGCCTGCCGGATCAAGTGGGCAATCCCGGCCTTGTGAAGCGGGCGCTTTTGTCTGATCCGAAGGAAAATAAAGGCGTTGCGGTGCAGCTTGGCACCACTTGGAAGAATGCCGCCGCGACGCTCAATCTAAAAGCGACCACCACGCCCAAGACCGTCGCCTTTGAAGGGCTGACGGATAAGGAAACCACGGCGGTGGCGGGGCAATTGCGCCTGGGAGAGGCCGTGTTGACCGCCCCCTAAGCCGCGCGGCGACCCCAAAATCACGCGCCTTCGATGGCTTGCCAGATAAGGTCACAACAGCACTTTTCGCCCAATTGCGGCCAGGTGAGAATGCCGTTGTCGGTCGCGCCACCAGTGAGGTGGAGACGCCAGCTATCCTTACCGCCGTGACCAGCCGCAGGGGCGAAGCGCCGGCCGCGGGGCGCTGATCAAGCGCGCTTGGTATGACATTTTAGAATGGCGCCTTACCCCGGAGGGCGGCTGCCCGGATTGCGGTACGCCTTTGCCAGGCGTGTTTGAGGAAAGGCCAGGGAATTGGGGCCGCAAGCGCCAAAGCGTGCGGCTGGCGCCATAGCGCGGCATGACCAGTCGCGTGGTTTAATGATTTTGTCACTTGAATTCGCGAAACAGGCGAGGCACCAAATGCCATGCTCCGCCGCTCAATTCTCGCCAGCGTGCTGGCCACCCCCACCTTGGCGCAGGCGCCAGACCGCGCAGCGCGCCTGATCATTGCTTTCCCACCTGGGGGTAGCACCGATATCCTCGGCCGGCTGATGGCGCCGCGCATGGGTGAAGTGCTTGGCGCCACAGTAACGCCGGAAAATCGCAGCGGCGCGTCAGGTGCTGTCGCTGCCGGATTTGTCGCGCAAGCGGCCCCAGATGGAGCGACCTTCCTGCTTGATTCAGGTGGGCAATCGGTCAATCCCTTCCTGATGCGCGCACTTGGTTTTGATTACGTGAGGGATCTTGCGCCCATCACGTTGGTGGCGACCTTGCCGCTGATCCTGATCACGCGCGCGGAATATGGCGTGGCGGATTTGCCTGGCCTGCTCGCGCGGCTTCGCGCCAACCCGGGCGAAGCGCGCTATGGCAGTGTGGGTGTCGGGTCCCGCACCCATCTGGCCGCGGCAAGCCTGCTGCGGCGGGCGGGCATTCGGGGAGAACACATCCCCTATCGCGGCGGGGCGGATCAGATGGCTGGCTTGTTGCGTGGCGATGTGCCTTTCGGCTTCACCTCCCTTGCCTTGGCGACACCCTTGATCCGGGACGGCAAGGCCCGCGCCATCGGGCTTTCTTTGGCAACGCGGAGCAAAGCCTTCCCAGCGCTGCAGACGATCAGCGAACAGGGGTTTGCTGGGTTTCAAATGGGCGATTGGCTCGGGCTTTTGGCGCCAGCCGCCACCCCCGCCCCAGTAATCGCGCGCCTCGCTGGCGCCGCGAAGGACGCCGTGGAAGAGCCCGCCTTGGCGCCCCGTCTAGAAGCGCTGGGCCTGACGCCCGCCGCGGAAGGCCCGGAAGCATTCGCCCGATTCCTGGCCACCGAGCGCGCCGAAATGCGCGATTTGATCGCGGCTGAGGGTATCAGGTTGGATTGAAGCGCCGGATCAACCGCGCACCAATCCGCCGAGCGGTGCCGCTTCTCCGCTGCCTGGAAAGGCCGCGTCAACCGCGGCCATCCCCAAACGCAAATGATCCCTGAGCAAGCCCTTGGCGAGGCTTCGCATATCTGTCGTCGGCCAAAGGTCACGGTTTTGGAACAAATTGGCCGGGGCTAGACCGGGCCAATCCCCAAGCATGCGCCCGCCCTGGACCGCGCCGCCCAGGACAAAGGCCGCACCCCCCGTGCCATGATCCGTGCCGAGGGTGCCATTCACCCGGGCGGTGCGGCCAAATTCTGTCACCACCAGCACCGCGGTACGCCGCCAGACATCGCCAAGCGCCTGTTTCAGCGCGACCAGCCCCTCATCCATTTGCGCCAGGGGGGCATTCAACCGAGCCAATTGTTGCGCATGAGTATCCCAGCCGCCCAGTTCAAAAGCCGCCACGCTCGGGCCTTGCGGCGCGGCCATCAATTGCCCTGCGGCCTTCGCCAGCATGGCGAATTGGCCCCCAGGTGACGGGCGCTGGCGTGCGGCCTCGCCCAGCGTTTCCAGCACATAGCCCCGCGCCTCGATGCCATCGCGCAGCACGAGGCCAAGCGCCTGATCCCGCGCATTGAGGTCCAGAATGCGCGCCATAAGATCGGGCGGCACCTCTGCCACGCCGCGCGGCATGTAATTATCCACCCGCACCCCGCCGCGCAGCAAAAGGGGCGTGGTTGTGCCGACCGCTAGGCCGGCGGCGCGCCCAGCGGCAGTCTGCGGCAGCGCGGTCAGCGCACGATTGAGCCAACCACTCGCCAGGCGCTGATCGGCGCCACTTTCAAGCAAATCCTGCGCATCAAAATGGCTTCGGGTGCGCCAAGGCCCGGCCACGGCATGCAGGATGAGCGCCTGATTTTCCCGGAACATGGCGTGGATGCCGGAAAGGCGCGGATGCAAGCCAAAGCGCCCGCCAAGGTCCAAAAGCCCATCCTCATGGCTAGGTTCGGGCAAGGCCAAGGGGCCGCGCAACTCCGCGAAATTTAGCTCCGCATAGGGCTGCACGGCGTAAAGCCCATCAAGCCCACCACGCAGCAGCACAACAACCAGCCGCGCCGGACCGGGCGCCTGAGCAAAGGCAAGGCGCACCCCAGGCAAGGCGATGCTGGCGCCAAGGCCCAAAAGCAGGGCGCGGCGCCCAAAGGCAGGAAGATGAGCCCTGGTCATCGGCGTTGAAACTCCGGGCTGGTAAGCACCAGGGTCAGCGCTTCACGGGCGGAACCGGCGCGAGACGCTGCCCGCAAGGTTTGGGGCTGAATCAAGGGGCCCATCACCGCTTCGGCCAGGGCGGTTGCATCACGGCCGGCACCGCGACCGGCCTGACCATAGGCCCATTCAACGCGCCGCACGATTGCCTCGGGCGCGGCCCAATCCGCCATCTGGTCGGGCCAGCCATTGGGTGCGCGTGCATTCCAGACGGGCTGGCCGAGAAACTGAGACGTATTGATCAACCCTTCGGCGATCTGCGCCGGCGCTTCCAAGGCCCGCAGCACCGCCAGCACATAATCCATCGGCGCGCGCAGCTTGGTCAAAGGGGGCTTCCACGTCGCGTCCAAAGTCACCAGGCGTCGCGCGACGGCGCCAAGGTCTCCGCGCGTATCCCGCAGCACCGCGAATAGGGCAGCAACCGCCTCGGGCGGCGGGGTATCGGCGACGAAATGGGCGGCGAGCTTGCGCGCCAAATGCCACTGCGTCGCCTCATGTTCCGCGAGCCAGGCAAGGGTAGCAATACCGCCCTGTTCGCCCTCGGGGAATTCTTGCCCCATCAGGCTTTGCGCGCCCGGTTCATGTGCCGCGGCGCGAAAGACAAAGCCGAAAGGCGGGTTCACCGTGGCGATGGACCAGCCGGTCAGGATTTTTGCGAAGCTGGTCACATCGGCCTGGGTATAGCCCGCCGCAGGTGTCAGCGTATGCAATTCCAGGATTTCCCGCGCCAGGTTTTCATTGAGCCCACGCGGACGCGCCTGGGCGGCGCGGCTACTGGGCCCAATCGAGCCCTGATTGTCCAGATAGCCGATCATGGCCGGGTGGCGCACCACGGCCAGCAGCATGTCGGAAAACCTGCCAGTGACATGCGGTCTGATGGCTTCACGGACAAAATGGCCGGCGAAATAGGGCACTTTTCCACGTGCGACAGTGAAGTGATTAGCCCAGAATTGAACCAATCTTTCGCGAAATGGCGCTGCGCTGGTGAGCGTCTCGGCCAGGGCCGCACTGATTTCCGCACGCATAAGGCGCGCCTGATGCGGGCGCCCCTGCCCCTGGCGCATCGATTCACTATCCTCACGGTTCATCGCACCTATCGCGGCCAGATCGGGCAATTCGGCCTCGGTCAGGCGACGGGTGGCAGTGTTTTCGAGCTCCGCCAGCAGCCCTGCCCTGGGGTCAGCCGGCAGCGGTTCCCAAGGCCGACGCCCATGGCCGAATCGGATCGCAGCGATGAAGGGCTCGCGCCTCATGCTACTACCGTAGCCAAATCCGGGGCGCTTGGGGGCAACAAAGCGTAACTTTAAACGAGGAAAGCGCGGCCCCCCGCCCCTTTGCGCTTGCAAACCGCGCCCGAACATCGCAGATAGCGGCAACCAAAGACGAAACCTTGAACCCTTATGGCGGGCGGCGCGCGGTGAAAGCCGGGGCGGGCGTCCGGCTTTTGCTTATGGAGGCCCACCGTGGCGCGTACCCCGCTTGAACGTATCCGCAATATCGGCATCACCGCGCATATTGACGCGGGCAAGACCACCACGACCGAACGCATCCTGTACTACACCGGCAAGTCCCACAAGATCGGTGAAGTGCATGAAGGCAATACGACCACCGATTATATGGACCAGGAGCGTGAGCGCGGCATCACCATCACCTCCGCCGCCGTGACTGCCGTGTGGAACGATCACCGCATCAACATCATTGATACGCCCGGCCATATTGACTTCAACATTGAAGTGAACCGGTCCTTGCGCGTGCTGGATGGCGCGGTCTTCATCATTGAAGGTGTCGCCGGCGTGCAGCCGCAGTCTGAGACCAATTGGCGTCTCGCGGATCGCTACAATGTGCCGCGCATCATCTTCATCAACAAGCTTGATCGCACCGGCGCCGATTTCTATCGCGCTGCCGAGACACTGACGGAAAAGCTCGGCATCAATTGGGTGGCGCTGCAATTGCCGATCGGCATTGAAGACACCTTCCAGGGCATTGTTGACCTGGTGGAGATGAAGGCGCTGATCTGGGAGGGCGACGAACTCGGCGCCCAGTATCACGAAGCACCGATCCCCGCTGATTTGGCCGACAAGGCCGCTGAATATCGCCAGAAGCTGCTTGATACCGTGGTTGGCATTGATGAAGCCGCCATGGAAGAATATTTCGACAAGGGCGATGTTTCCATTGAAACGCTGAAGCGCTGCATCAAGCGCGGCACCGTCACGGGCGAATTCCGCCCGGTGCTCTGCGGCACGGCCTTCAAGAATAAGGGCGTGCAGCCCCTGCTTGATGCCGTGATTGACTACCTGCCCTCCCCGATTGATCGTGAAGGCATCAAGGTGGCGCCGGAAGAAGGCCAGGATGAAACCGCCGATCGCCGCGTGATTCCTGCGAATGAAAACGAACCCTTTGCCGGCTTGGCGTTTAAGATCATCAACGACAAATACGGCAATCTGACCTTTGTGCGAGTCTATCGCGGTGTGCTGCGTTCGGGCGACCAGGTGCTGAACACCACCAAGGGGCATAAGGAACGCGTCGGCCGCATGTTCCAGATGCATGCCGATAAGCGCGAAGAAATCAAGGAAGTCTTTGCGGGTGACATCGCGGCTTTCGTGGGGCTCAAGGATACCGGCACGGGTGACACGCTCGCCGCGCAGGAAGATGCGGTTGTGCTGGAACGCATGGCCTTCCCGGTGCCGGTGATTGACATTTCGGTGGAGCCCAAGACCAAGGAAGGGGTCGAGAAGATGACCCTTGGCCTGCAGAAGCTGGCGGGTGAGGACCCGTCGCTTCGTCTGCGCACCGATCAGGAAACCGGCCAGACCATTCTGTCCGGCATGGGCGAATTGCATCTGGAAATCATCATTGACCGCCTGAAGCGCGAATATGGTGTGGATGCGAATATCGGCGCGCCGCAGGTGGCGTATCGCGAAACCATCTCCAAGGCGCATACCGAAACCTATACCCACAAGAAGCAGTCGGGCGGTTCGGGCCAGTACGCCGAAGTGAAGATCATCTTTGAGCCGAAGGAACGGAACGAGGGGATCGAATTCCACAATGGCGTTGTGGGTGGTGCGGTGCCGAAGGAATACATCCCGGCGGTCGAAAAGGGGATCAAGGTGCAGGCCGATACGGGCGTGCTGGCCGGCTTCCCCACCGTGGACTTCAAATACAGCCTGGTGGATGGCAAGTATCACGACGTCGATTCAAGCGCGCTGGCGTTTGAAATCGCGGCAAAAGCCTGCTTCCGTGAAGGCATGAAGAAGGCCGGCCCGGTGATCCTGGAGCCGATTATGGATGTGGAAGTGACCACGCCATCCGACCACGTGGGCGATGTGGTGGGCGATTTGAACCGCCGCCGCGGCGTGATCCAAAGCCAGGACATGGCCGGCACCAGCGTGATTGTGCGCGCGCATGTGCCGCTCAAGGAAATGTTCGGCTATATTTCGAACCTGCGTGGCATGACGAAGGGGCGCGCTTCCTTCTCCATGCAGTTCCACCACTATGATCCGGTGCCGCGCAATATCGCGGATGAGATCATGGCGAAGTCGGCGTAATTCACGCCGGATTATCGGTGAACAATACGGCGCGGGGCCTTCCCGCGCCGTTTTTGTTTTGGGGTTACCCCGCCGCCGCCAAAACCTCTGCCGCCGCGCGCAACAACACCCCATCACGGCGCCAGAGCGCTTCCAGCACGCGAAAGTGATCCGCCTCCGGCACCGGGATCAGCGCGCCAGGCGCCTGCGCCTCTGCCCGGTGGCGATGAAACACGCGGCTTTGCCGACGCAATTCCGGCAATTCCCGCGCGCCATAGGCAACGGCGATGGGCTTTTGCACCACTGGCCGGCGGATCGGCGAATGCGCCAGGATTTCCTCAGGCGTCAGGTGAAGCTTGTCGTTCAGATTGGTCTCAGCGATTGGGGCCAAATCATAAATGCCAGACATGGCAAGCGCGCCCGTCACCAAAGGATGCTCCGCCGCCAGCGCTGCCAAATGCCCGCCCGCGGACCAGCCGGAAGCCACCGCCTTCCCCGCCACACCATGCGCCGCGCCATGCGCGCCAAGCCAATCCAGCGCAGCATGGATTTCGCCCACAATGCGCGTCATGGAAGCCTCAGGCGCCAGGGTATAGCCACAAATCCCAACAGACCATCCAGCGGCCAGGGCGCCTTCGGCCATGATGGCGAAATCTTCCCGCCGATTGCGCTGCCAATAGCCGCCATGGATGAACACCAGGCACGGCGCATCGGCACGCGCGGCGGGGTAGAGATCCCAGGCTTCGCGCGCGCCACTGCCAAAAGGCAGATCAAGATGCCCGGCATGGGCAGCGCGAAACGCCTCAGACAGCGCATTGCGATTGGCGACCTGCGCCGCGCTATCGGCCACGCCATTGAGGTTATCATACGCCGCATCGCGCGCGGCCTGGGTCCAGCCGGCCCAACCCGCAGCGAGCGTGTAGGGGCTTGTCATGGCTCGATCACGCCAATCGGGGCGCCTTCGATGAAGGCATTGATGGCGGCAACCGTCACCTCGTAATAGGTGCGGTAATTCTGTTCCGTTACGTAACCAAGATGCGGCGTCAGCACGGTATTGGGCGCGCCCAGGATCGGGTGATCCGCAGGCAGGGGTTCAATATCAAACACATCCAAACCAGCGCCAGCGATGCGGCCTTCCTTCAGCGCGGCAATCAGCGCGGCCTGTTCAATCAACGGGCCTCGGCTTGTGTTCACGATGAAGGATGTCCGCTTCATCAGCGCCAGATCAGGCGCGGTGATGGTATTGCGCGACCGATCCGAGAGCACGAGGTGAAGTGTGACCACATCCGCCTCGCGCAGCAAGGTCACCTTGTCCACGCGCGTTGCGCCAATCTCGGCCGCGCGTTCATCGGTCAGGTTGCTGGACCAGGCCAGCACCTTCATACCAAAGGCCTGGCCGATTTTGGCGACGCGCCCACCAAGCTTGCCAAGCCCAATCACGCCAAGCGTCTTGCCTTCCAGCCCCAAGCCCACATGCGTCTGCCAGAGCCCGGCGCGCAGCGCTTCCTGCTGGCGCGGAATATCGCGGACCAGGGACAGGATCAGCCCCCAGGTGAGGTCCGCCGTCGGATCGCCCGAAGTGCTGGTGCCACAAAACACCACGCCACGTTCTGCACAAGCGGCGGCGTCAATGGAACGATTGCGCCCGCCCGTTGTGATGATCAGCCGAAGATTGGGCAAAGCTTCGATCAGCTTGCGCGGAAAGGACGTTCTTTCACGCATCGCGAGGATCGCATCAAAGGGTTTTAGCCGTTCGACCAACGCCGCGTGATCCGGGATTGTATCGCGAAAAACCGTGATTTCGAGCCCCTTCGGCAGCTTCTGCCAGGGGCCAAGGGACAGCGCTACACGCTGGTAATCATCCAGAATGGCAAGGCGCTTGAGCGGTGCAACAGACATCAGGTGTTCCTGGGAATTACGAAGGGTTCAGGGTGATGCGCTGAAGCGCAGCGCGCAGCGTATCAGGCAAGGGCGTTGGCGTTTTTTGCGTGGCGCGATCCACATAGACATGCACCAGATAGCCCTCCGCACTCGCCTCATCCTCCTCATTGCGGAAAATGCCGACCTCATAACGAACCGATGTATTGCCGGCGCGGGCGCAACGCACCCCGCAGGTAATGTCATCCGGAAAGGCGATGGGCGCGAAATAGCGGCATTGCGTTTCCACAACCAGCCCAATCACCGGCGCGGTTGGGATATGCCAAAAGCCGGAGGAAGTCAGAAACCGCGCCACCGCGCTATCTATCCAGGAATAATAAATCACATTGTTGATATGGCCATAGACGTCATTATCCATCCAGCGTGTCGTGATGGGGACGAACATGGCGTAATCGGCGCGCCGGCCGCGTTGCTTGCTCATGCGCTGCCCCTAACGGCCAAGCGCGCGTGTGACAATCACGTGGTCCACGCAATCGCCGAAGCTAGGCTCACGCGCGATGACGCCCGCGCTTTTCATCGCCGCGCGCAGCTGTGTGAAGGCGGCTTCCGGGAAATGCGGTGTTTCCGGCCAAAGCCGCGCGGCCTGATAGCGCGCCAGGCCATGTGTCAATTCAGCCAAGGTCACATCAGGGAAAAGTGGCGCGACACTTGCGGCGATTTCGGTGGCTGGTGCGGCATAGACGTAAGTGAGCGCATCGGCCAAGGCGCGGGTCATGGCTTCAAATTCAGCGCTGAAGCGCTGGATATTCGCCTCGGTCGCGTAAAGCGCGGTGTAGGCGCTCGGCCCGCGATCTGACGCGCGATGCCACACCGCGCCGCCCTTGGCTTCCAGCCGGGTCGCAAAGGGTTCGAACATTTGCGCGATATCCAAGCGGCCTTCGGCCACCGCATCGGCGTTTTCCGCCATGGTCTTATCCGTCACGCGCGCCAGGGTGTCCGGGTCCAGGCCGGCCTTGCGCAAATCATCCTGCAAGCACCACCAGGGGGTCGGCACTTCCTTCACGCTGCCGAAGCGGAGCTTGGGCAAATCCTTCAAGCTGAAGCTCGGATTGGCGCCACGACCAAGCAGCATGAAGGGATCGCGCATCACCACCGCTGAGAAGGACCGCAAGGGGCAGGTGGGATCGGCGGCGCGCATCATGATCACGCGCATCGGGCCGGACCAGGCGACATCGGCCTGGTCTGCCAGCAAAGCCTCAGCCGCCCGCGTGGGGTCACCGGCGGTCGCGCGCGTCACGGTCACGCCATGGCACGCGTAAAAACCGCGCTGTTCGGCGACATAAAACGGCGCGTAAAAGACAGCGCGGAACGGTTCGGCAAGGCGGATGGGCTTCACGATGGGGGCTCCTTTGGCGGTGGCATTCTGCCCGAGCTTGGCGCCCCGGTCAGCCCCGCAAGAAGCGCTCCGAGTCGCGGTTTGAAGCATTTCTAAACTTCGCGCGCTAAGGCCCTGCCAGATCAGCAGTAAGCATCCAACCCCTTCGCCCGCTGATCGGAAGACGCTATATATTGTGGGTGCCGTCGGGAACACCCACTAGAAGCTGTGGATAACTCGAAGGCGCATCGAGTCTGAGCCCTTCAGGAGTTTCATGTCCAGCGCCGCGCCCAGGCCAGATGACGCCACCCGTATTGAGCCCTTTCGCCTGCGCGGGGCGAATTTCAATCTGCTTGTGCTGCGCCTTTTGGATCATCGGCCCGAAGCGGTCGTGCCGGCCATTGGCGATCAATTCCGCCGCGCGCCGGGGTTTCTGCGCTTCGCGCCCATCGTGCTCGGCCTCGGGGATATTCAGGTGCCGCCCAATGAGGTGGACTTCCCCGGCCTGATAAAGGGCCTGCGTGAGCTTGAGATCATGCCGATCGGCACCACGGGTGGCACGGCGGAAATGCGCAACGCGGCGCTGTCCTACGGCCTGCCACCGGTGCGCAGTGTCGGCGGCAAGGAAACGGATGATATCGCGGCCCCCGCCGCGCTGGTTGAGGGCGCGCCGCAAACCTTAGCCGTAGCACCACCGCCTGCCGCCAAGCCTGCCGCCGCGCGCAGCACCATGGTGGTGGAACAACCCGTGCGCGCCGGTCAGCGCATTTGGGCGGAAGGTTCGGATTTGATTGTCACCTCCACCGTCAACGCGGGAGCGGAGGTGATTGCGGATGGCAATATCCATGTCTACGGCACCTTGCGTGGCCGCGCCATTGCGGGCGGCGCCAGCAATATGGAAGCGCGGGTTTTCGCGCTGAATTTCGATCCGGAATTGGTTTCCATCGCCGGCTTCTACGCGGTGCGGGACGGCTTTCCGGCGGCACATATCGGCAAGGCGATGCAGGTGCGCCTGGTGGGTGAGCGCATGCGCTTCGACCCCATCACCTGATTGCTTTGAGATAGGATTGCAGGGAGGCATTGGCTATGGCTCAGGTTATTGTGGTCACATCAGGCAAGGGCGGTGTTGGCAAGACGACATCCAGCGCTGCCTTCGCAACCGGCCTTGCCCAGCGCGGCAAGAAGACGGTAGTGATTGATTTCGATGTGGGCTTGCGCAACCTCGACCTCATTATGGGTGTTGAGCGGCGCGTGGTGTTCGACATCATCAATGTCATCCAGGGTGAGGCGCGGCTGAGCCAAGCACTGATCCGCGACAAGCGCGTTGAAACACTCTCCATCCTGCCAGCGTCGCAGACCAAGGATAAGGATACGCTGACCAAGGAAGGGGTTGCGAAAATCATCGAGGAACTTTCGAAGGAATTTGACTATATCCTGTGTGACAGCCCCGCCGGCATCGAAAAGGGCGCGTTACTGGCTCTGTATTTTGCCGATCAGGCGATTGTGGTGACGAACCCGGAAGTGTCATCGGTGCGGGATTCGGACCGTATTCTCGGCGTGCTGCAATCCAAATCGAAGCGCGCGGAAGAAAAACGCGACCCGGTGAAGGAACATCTGCTGGTGACGCGTTTTGACCCGAACCGCGTGGAAAAGGGGGAGATGCTGAAGCTGGATGATATTCGCGAAATCCTGGCCATTCCGCTGCTTGGCGTCATCCCTGAAAGCGAAAGCGTGCTGCGCGCATCCAATACCGGCACGCCGGTGATCATGGATAATGAAAGCATCGCGGGTCAGGCCTATACGGATGCGGTTACACGCTTCCTGGGTGAGGATGTGCCGCATCGCTTTCTGGAAGCCGAGCGCAAGGGCCTGTTCCGGCGCTTGTTTGGTGGGAGGGCCGCGTGATGTCCTGGCTCGATTTCTTCCGTGGTCGGCGCAAGGATGAAAGCGCCGCTGCCGCCAAGGAAAGGCTGCAAATTGTGCTGGCGCATGAGCGTATTGGCCGCAACCGGGAAGATTTCTTACCCAAATTGCAGCAGGAATTGGTGGCCGTTGTCGCGCGCTATGTGGCGATTGACCCGAGCAAGGTGAATGTCAATCTCGATCGCGGCAGGGATATTTCCACGCTGGAGATCGAGATTGAATTGCCCGCACCTTCCGCGATGCGGCTTGCGTCAGCGCGGTAAGGTAGCGCGAAAAGGGCGCTGACCTCCGGAGTATTTTCAAGCCAAGTGGCAACACTTGGCGACTCGCAAAATACGACCAAAAAATGTTGCTACTTGTGCAGTGAACGGATGTTCACGAGATACGTGTCAGCGCCCTTCTTGCCGCCAGGTCAGCACCACTGTCCCGAGCAGCAACAAAAGCGCCAACCATGGCGGCAGCAACGGCAAGGCCGAAATGCTGATCACGCTATGATCGGCATTGCGCCTAAGGCCAATCCAGCCGGCCCCTGACGCCTCTCGCCCTGGCGGCACCATGCGCAATTCCGGCAGTGCCGGCGCGGCATCCTGGCCCAGCCAGCGGATCGCGCCACGGCCCTGCACCAGCGAGCGCAGCTTTTCACCATCGGCGCGCAGATCAGCGATTTCCAAAGGATTGGCGACCGCAGCAGCAGCGAATGCTACGCGCTTGCCATCCCCCACCCGCCAAACACCGGGCATGCGCGCCGCAACATCTGCAGTGGCGCGCCCGCCGCCCGCTTCTTCCAGCCGGACCGTGCTGCGCGCGCCATCGGGCGCGGTGATGGTCACTTCGGGCGGCGGCGCGGCTTCCAGGCTGCGGCGCGCGATCGCCATGCGGCGACCTTCAATCCGCGCCGTCAAATCTTCTTCTTCCAAGGTGGTTTCTCGCATCAGCCAATGGGCGATGCGGCGCAGCAATTCCTCCTGCGGGCCGCCGCCATCATGCCCGCGCCCCCAAAGCCAAATATGGTCTGACATCAGCAAAGCGACGCGCCCTTCGCCGACACGATCCAGCACGAGCAAGGGCGTGCCTTCCGGGCTTTCCATTACCGCCGTGCCGCCACGCGCCTCACCACGCAGCCAGCGATACCAGCGACCCCAGCTTGCTTCTGACGCAGAGCTATTGGCGCCCGCCAGCGCCTCGGTCACCGGGTGGCGCGCACCGAGCGTGCTGATGCGCGGACGAAACGGCCCTTCCTCCACCCCCGCACCACGGCCCATCGGGCGCGCAGGCAATACCTGCGACAGCGGCGTGAAGGCCAAGGATGCCGGCCCGGCGAATTCCGGCCCGACACTCATCAACAGCGCGCCACCCGCGCGCACGTGATCGGCGATATTGCGCATATAGGCGGGCGGCAGCAGGCCGCGATTGGTGAAGCGATCAAACACGATCAGGTCGAACTCGCGCAGCTTCACCTGGAACAATTCCCGCACCGGGAAGGCAATCAGCGCCAATTCATTGAGCGGCGTCAGATCATCCTTCTCCGGCGGGCGGAGAATGGTGAAATGCACCAAATCCACATTGGGATCCGCCTTCAGCAAGCGCCGCCACGCGCGTTCGCCGGCATGCGGCTCACCGGAAACCAGCAGCACGCGCAGCCGATCCCGCACACCATTCACCGTGACCACCTGGCGGTTATTGAGCGCACTGACCTCACCAGCGCGGGGTTCCGCTTCAAGTTCAATCACCAAAGGGCCGCCACGTGCAATGGGGACGGAAATCGCGTGCTCACGCCCGATCGGGATTTCCTCACGCCGCGGGGCGCCACCATCGCGGCGGATGATCAGCCCAGCATTGCCGCTGGAAGCTGCGCCCAGATCCTCGATCACCACGCGCAATTCGACCTGCTGGCCAACAATGCCAAAGCCGGGCGCCGAGACCAGGCGCAGGCGCCGATCCATTTCGCCGGCGCGGCCAGGCAGCAGCACATGAAACGGCGCGTCAAAGGGCAGCAACGCCGGCGCGTCATGCACCTGGCCGTCCGTGAGCGCGATCACCCCTGCCAGCCGCGCACGCGGCACATCGGCCAAGGCCGCGCCAATTGCCGAAAACAGCGCCGTGCCGCGCTGGCCGGCTTCCGGTACCTCCACCACCCGCAAATCCAGCGTCGGCAATCGTGCGGCGCGTGCTTCGAGCGCTACGCGCGCGGCGGCGATGCGTTCGGCGCGATCCGCGATTCCAGCGCTGTCACTGCGATCAACGGCCAGGATCGCGATATCAGGCCGCGTTTCGCGTTCTTCGCGAAGCAGGCGCGGATTGCCGAGTGCGCTCAGCAGAATCACCGCAGCCAGCGCCCGCCACCAAATGCCACGCGCGCGTTGATAGACGCCATAGGCCAGGAAAATCAACGCAATCAGGGCGAATGCCGCCAGCATCCAAAGCGGTAGGCGGGGAAGAAAATCTATGTAGGCCAGGTGCTGCGTCATGGCCGACCACGCCGGGGCAACCTTACGGCCTCGGCTACCGCCAAGACTGGCGCCGCATTAGGCAGCAGTGCTGCCCACCAGGCGCCAGGTCGGGTCTGCGCTATTGAGGTCACGCTGGAAGGTCCAGACATCGGTCATTTCCGTCACCGCCTCGGCACCCGAAACTATCGAGCCATCCCGCGCCTGCACCAGATTGATCTGATCCGTCACCAGGCGCACGGTGATTTCAGCGACACTGCCGCGCAGCTCGGCGGCCTCAATGCCGCTTTCCTCAACACTGCGGAGTTCCGTGCGCTGGGTTTCGCCAGCCGCCTCACGCGCGGCAATTGCTTGATCGAAGCCGGCATATGCTTCTTCGGACAAAAGCGGCCTCAAGGTGGCGCGATCACCACGGCCAAAGGCTTCCACAATCATGCCAAAGGCGGTTTCAGCGCCATCCAGAAAACGGTTCGGCTCAAAACCGCGGTCGCGCTTCTGAATTTGCATCAGCGCTTCACCGGCCGGGCTGCGCGGGTCAGGAATGGCACGCCGCGCATCGCCCTGGGACGGTTTGGGGCCGATATCTACCTCAGTCGCAGGGCCGCGCTCGGGCGCCGGCGCGGCTTCGGGCTGCGCCTGACGTTCAAACCCCGTCCGGCGGCCAAGCACGCTCCGCAGGCGCAGCACCAAAAAAGCTGCGATCATGGCAAAGAGGATCAAATCTATCGGCAAGCCGCCCATGTTTTACTCCTTAGGTTCTAATCTAGGGTCTCGACCGCCCGAGGGCAACGCTTGGATTGGGTGGAACAAGGAATGAATTATCCAGGCTCGGGGCGCTGATTGCCCAAATACAAGGCTGGTTGCGGGCGTGCTGGAGCCTCGCTAGACAAACTGGGATCAAACAAGGGACGACACTCGTGATTCTGCTTCGGCATGGGCAAAGCGAATTCAACCTGCTTTTCACGCAAACCCGCAAAGACCCCGGCATTATTGACCCCAAGCTGACACCGCTTGGCCAGACCCAGGCCGATGAAGCCGCCGAAGCGCTGGCACATGAGGGCATTTGGCGCATCATCGTCTCCCCCTACACGCGGGCTTTGCAGACAGCCCTGCCAGTCGCGCGGCGCTTGAACCTGCCGCTGACCGTGACGCCAACGGTGCGCGAACGCTACGCCTTCACCTGCGATATCGGCCGCCCGGTGACTGAATTGCGGCTCGATTTTCCGCATGTGGTGCTGGACCATATTGACGAGGTCTGGTGGCCGCCGGTGGAAGAGCCTGCCGAACAGGTGATTGACCGCGCCCAGCTATTCCGCGCCGAGATGGCCGCGCTGCAGGATTGGTCCCATACACTGGTTGTCTCCCATTGGGGCTTCATCCTGGCCTTTACCGGTAAAAGCGTGATGAATGGCCAAATGCTGCGCGTGGACCCGACCGAAGCGCCGCCCGCCGAAATCATCTGGAAGCACTGAAGGGGGCGCCTTGCCGCGCTAGAATGAGTTGCGTTCACATGTATTCACGCCACCCGCTCTACCTCGTTGTTTTTCGAGCATCTTCACACGTTCAGATGATCCCATCTGAACGTGATCTGCTCTGACCCGCCTCCAACCGATAGCCGCCTGCATCGGTCAACAAAATACGCGCTTCTGCCGGATTGGCTTCGATCTTCTGACGCAGGCGGTAAATATGGGTCTCCAGCGTATGCGTGGTGACCTTGCTGTTGTAGCTCCAAACTTCGCTCAACAAAGTCTCGCGGGAAACAGGCGCGCCGCCGGTGCTGAGTAGGAAGGCAAGAATCGCCGTTTCCTTTTCCGTCAGGCGGATTTTGCGCCCTCGCCGTGGTTCCTGAAGCAGTTTGGCGGTGCGGCGAAACTCATAAGGGCCGATGGTGCAAACGCCATTCGTTCCATCGGCCAGGCGCGCGATTTGCGCCTGCAGCTTCACGATCAATTCCTGCACCCTGAAGGGCTTCACCATGGCGTCATTGGCCCCGGCATCGAGGCAGGGCAGCACCTCTGCCTCGCCAGCCGCCCCGGCCAGGATGATGATGGGCAGGCGCAGACCCGCGCGGCGGAGCTTGGCGCAAAACTCCCGCGCTGAGCCATCTGGTAGCCCAAGATCAAGCAGAATGGCGGCGAAACGGGCGCCATCGGCGCGGATCGTGGCCTCAGCCTCGGCGGTGCTGGCAGCCCCTGTTGCGCTGAATTCGCCCCCGAAGGCCAATTGCTCAGCCAGGCTCGCCCGAAGCCTTTCATTGTCATCCACGATCAGTACGGGATGCGGGGTGGTCATCGGCGTTGGGCCTTTTCCCTGGTCATGCGGCACAGCCAAGATGGCAACAGCGCCCGGACTTGATCGCTATCAATGCCACCCTCCCATACCTGACCGCAAGACAGGCTTGGCGGCTTTGGGCTTCTTTCTGACCTTGGGCTCGCAAAGCGCCGTATCAGTGCCACATTTCCGATGGTTGAATGAAAGCGTATTGGAAACCCGTCACATGTCCCCACAAGGTGGCTTTTTGTCACAAAGCCCAGAGCTCACCCTTGATCCGCGCCGCCTTGCCATGCGCGCGGTACATCGCGCGATTTCCGATTTGCGCCGTGGCACGCCAGTGCTGATTGTCCAGGAGGAAACTACGCTACTGGTTGGCGCAGCGGAAACCTTGGGCGCGGCGGGCCTGGCTGACATCGCCAATGCGGCTCTGGCCGCGCCGGTTTTGCTGCTGGCGCCGGTGCGCGCTGCGGCACTGCTGCGCCGGCCAGTGACGCAACCGGAAAACCAACCAGTGGTCGCGCTGCGTCTGCCCGCGGCAGCGCTGGACCCGGCAAGGCTGCGTGGCTTGGCCGACCCAACTGCTGAAAGCCTTTTGCCGACCGAAGCCGAGCAATTGGCGCCGCCGCCGCTTTCTGGCGCTGCCCTGGCGCTCGCCAAGCTTGGCCGCTTGCTGCCCGCCCTGGTGGTGGCACCCGCTGCCCCCGGCGTGGCCGAGCGGCTTTCGCTGCTGTCAGTCCCGGCCGAGGATATCCTGGCCTATCCCATCGGCGCCGCTGTCACCCTGAAGCGCGTGGCCGAAGCCCGTGTGCCGCTGGAAGATGCGCCGGAAGCACGCATCATTGCCTTCCGCGCCGCCGATGGCGGGATTGAGCACCTCGCCATGCTGGTGGGTGATCCGGAAGCGAGTGCCGCAGCCGGGCAAGCACCTTTGGTCCGCGCGCATTCCGAATGTTTTACGGGTGATCTTCTGGGCTCGCTCCGCTGCGATTGCGGGCCGCAGCTGCGCGGCGCGATCAAGCGCATGGCGGAAGATCCGGCGGGTGGCGTGCTGCTTTATCTGGCGCAGGAAGGGCGCGGCATTGGCCTGGTGAATAAGCTGCGCGCCTATACGCTGCAGGATCGCGGGCTTGATACACTCGATGCCAATCGCGCACTTGGCTATGGCGCGGATGAGCGCAACTTCCTGGTCGCAGCGACCATGTTGCGAGAGGTGGGCATCCCGCGTGTGCGGCTGCTGACCAACAATCCCGACAAGCTTTCGGGACTCGCCGCTTGTGGCATTGAGGTCGTGGGCCGCGAAGCCCATTCTTTTGACCCGAATGGCGTGAATGACGCCTATCTGGACACCAAGGCGCGCCGCTTCGGCCATATGCTGGGGTAGGCGATGCGCCCAAGCTGGAGTATTTTCAAGCCAATTGGCAACACTCGGCGGCTTGGAAAATGCGACCAAACAAGCATTTTCAAGCCAATTGGCAACACTTGCCGGCTCGGAAAATGCGGCCAGACCAAAATTTAGACCATGTCTGTTGAGCGGATGCGAAACGGAGATGGCATGGCTCAACTTGGTCCGGATGGGCTGCTCCGGTTCCAGGGTGGGGTTTATCGTTGCGCCATCGGCAAGGGTGGCAGGCGGGCCGATAAGCGCGAAGGTGATGGCGCAACACCGGTGGGGCTATTGCCGCTACGCCGCGTGTTGTATCGCGCTGATCGCTTGACCCCGCCGCGCGCCGCGGTGCCGGTGGCGCCCATCGCGCCCGATGATGGCTGGTGCGATGATCCGACGCATGCGGATTACAATACGCACATCCGACTGCTGCATTCGGCACGGCATGAAGAACTTTGGCGCGCGGATCAAATCTACGATGTGATCGGCGTGCTTGGCTGGAATGATGCACCGGTGGCGCGCGGGCGGGGTAGCGCGATTTTCTTGCACCTCGCACGCCCAGGCTTCAGCCCGACCGAGGGTTGCATCGCGCTAGAACAGCTTGATCTTCTGCGCATCTTGGCCGAGGGGCTCATGGCGATTGAGGTTATGGCTTGAAGCCTGCGACATCGAATCATGCTACCTGGTGCCGCAGACAAGGCGCGCTCTTCAGCTTCTAACCAGATTGCAGCCGCCCTCGTTCAGTGGGCGGAAGGCCTTGTCGGCCTCAGTCGTCTGCAAAAGCTTGTAGTAATCCCAGAGGCCGCGGCTTTCCTCGGGCTTTTTTACCTCAAACAGGAAGGATGGATGGATCTTGCGCCCATCTGCACGAATGCTGCCAGACCCAAAGGCATCATCATCTGTTGGCATCGCCTTCATGCGCGCGACAGCGGCCGCACCATCTGCCTTGGCAGCGGCCACGCCCATATCGGCCACTGCCTTCAGGTAATGCAAAGCGCCCGCATAGGTGCCGGCATGGGTGCTGGCAAAGCCGGCAGTGCCGATTTGCGGGCGCATGCGTTGCGTAAGCGCGCGGGTGCGGTCATTCAGATCCCAATAGAAGCTTTCGGTCACGATCAGCCCTTGCGCCGTATTCAGGGATAGCGAATGTACTTCCGTGATGAACAACAGCAATGAGGCAAGCCGCACGCCGCGCCGAGTAAGCCCGAATTCGGCGGCCTGCTTCACGCAATTGATCGTATCCGTTCCCGCATTGGCAAGGCCGATCACTTTGGCGCGGCTGGCTTGCGCCTGCACCAGGAAGGAGGAGAAATCCGACGTCCCCGGAAAGGGCGTGCGCACAGAGCCAAGAATGCGCCCGCCTGCGGCACGCACGAAGCTTGCCGTATCGCGTTCCAGCGCATGACCAAAGGCGTAATCGGCCGTGATGAAGAACCAGGAATCGCCCCCGGCGCGCACCGTGGCGCCGCCCACGGAATTGGCCAGCATCCAGGTATCATAAGTCCAGTGCACCATATTGGGTGAGCAGCGCGCACCGGTCAGATCCGATGTGGCGGCTGAGCTATTGATATGCACCTTGTTCTTTTCACGGCAGATATCATTGGCCGCGAGTGCGACGGAAGATGTGGCCACATCCACCAGCGCATCCACGCCATCACGATCAAACCATTGGCGCGCGATATTCACGCCAACATCGGGGCGGTTCTGGTGGTCCGCGAAGACGATTTCCACATTGAAGCCACGCTGGCCGAAATCCTGCACCGCCTGGCGTGCAGCAGCGACCGAGACGCTGCCAGTGACATCGCGGTACATGCCGGACATATCCACGGGCACGCCGAGCTTGATGGTACTGGCGGCTTGCGCCTTGGCACTGCGCCAAGGCAAGCCCCCCAAAGGTGCGGCGGCGCCGGCCGCCAGGATGTTTCTTCTGTTCAAGGTCAGGTTTCTCTCCCCAAAGGGCGATCTGTGGTCACCACTGAGGGAAGCTTGGACCTTGGGTAAGGAAGAGTCGAGGGTGGGAAAACGCCCAGAACGCCGCCGCGATCAGGCCCTGATCGCGACGTCAGGATGCCAAACGCGAGGCATTATACGACGACGGGGGCCCAATGGGCTTACTGCACCTTGACCTCCTTGGTTTCGCCATTGAGTTTCAGGAAGGTCTCCCGGATTTTGCCCTCCAGCCATTCCAGTACCGGATCAAAGGCATAGCCCAGCACGAAGGCAATAAAGACGAGCGAGAGCGAAAGATCCTGGATGGTAACGGTTGCGGGGTTGATCACATCGCCCGTATTTCAGACGACGCTAAGCAGCCCCCCCAATGCCGCCGGCATCAAAAGCCGCGCAATGGTGCCCCAGCCCAAATCTTCCAAAAATGACTCTGACCGCTGCCGTAAGCGCAGCCTGAGCAGATAGGTGCAGGCCCCAACCAAGGCGAGCAGCGCGGGCAGCAGGTGTGTGGTGATCAGCGAAAGGATCGTAATGGTGCGGAATTCCGATCTTCTCCAATTACTGATCAATTGGTTCGATGCGGCTCCTTCGTTGGCGACGGCCACGGTTTCAGTCCCGCATGCCATGGCAGCGGATTTCTCGCTCGTGGAGGCGCAATCCGCTTGGGCTGATGCCGCCTGATCACCGCCCTGCGTCGCCGAGGCAGTTGCGGGCGCGGTTGAACATGGCGCGGCGCCGGGCGCCGTATTCCCCAGGCAGGAAGGCGACTGCGGCGTTTTCTTGGGGCTGGCAGGCTGCGGTTCCGGGCACCCGGCAAAATCCAATCTCGGTCCTGCGGAAATGGGTTTTGCCAGCAGGCTGAGGATGAAGCCTTGGGGGGAATCCTCGGAAAGGCTGCAATTCCAGGCTTGCAGACGCCCAGAGAGAATCTGTTCGCGGAGCTGATGCTGCCTAAGTGTGGAACAAAGCCCTTCAGCCTCTCGTGTTCGGGGCGAAGGGAATGGCGTCTCGTTTTCCCGCCCCTGCGCATCCGTGCCCGGAAAGCAGAAGGGCAGATATTGCAGCCGAGGATCGGCCTGGCTTTGGCCGGAGGTATTGGGGCTGGTCGGTGAGGCTGCACTGCTTGGGGGCGCAGCTGGCTGCGCCTCGCCATTTGTCTGTTTTGGCGCAGAGGGCAAGCAGCTTTGCGTCGCCCCACCGCACTCAATGTCGGAGATTTTTTTATGCGTCCAATAGGCGAAGCCGTCCGAATACCTCATTGGCCGCGTTTTGTGTTTGCCTGATCTGAGTCACGAGGCTTCGTGCCTCATCCGCGCGCCAGAGCATTGCGATGGAAAGTATAAAGCAGACGAAAATCAAAATCAGGATCAATAGATCCCGCCAATTGCAGCGCTTGCTGCGCGAATTACGAATGGTTCTTGGCGTCGCGGGGCTGGCCGGGGCACCCACCCGCAATACAAGATCGCGCAGCCCCTCTTTTTTTTCCGCAATCTGCACGGGCGAAAGCGTGAGAGGCTCCAGGGGTAGATCATCAATCTCCGTGTTTCCTGGGCCAACCGCCCGGTTGGGCGTCGGGGCGGGTTGCGGGGCCGAGAGGCTGCGAGTGTCTTGCGGTGAACCAACGGCACTCGGCACAGGGGCTGGGTTGTTGTCCCGTGGCGCGGTTGGTGGGCTGGTATCAGATCGTACAAACGTCGGCCTGGGCGCTTGGTCAGATGATCCAGCAGGAGCAGCCCGTCCTCCTGCAACTGTTCGATCTGCCGCAGCAAGCGAAGCTGCGGTCTGCGTTTATAGGCCAGGTCAACATGGTCGTTGGCCAACGCTGCTCCGGTTCCAGACAGTCTGGCCTCTCGCTGGCTTTGGATGGACCCAATTGGAATCCCTAGACCTGATCCATGCAGCGACGCAATTATTAAAACCAGTCAGAAAGCGTACCAATTTCCGCCGATTACGCCGCTGGCTTCTTCCCGCCCCCCATCGGCGTTTCGCACACAAAAAGCGGCAGCGCATGGCCGGGCAGCCGCCCGCGCAATGCCGCCATCAGCGCCAGACCATCCACCTGCGGCACCTGAAACCGCGCCGTACCGGGCGCTGCATCAAGGCTATGCAGATAATATGGCTTTATCCGGCTGCGGAGCATGGCGCGCAGCAGCGCTTCCATCGCGGTTGCATCATCATTCACCCCGCGCAGCAAGACGGATTGCCCAAGCAAGGGCACGCCAGCATCAGCCAAGCGCGCCAAAGCCTGTGCCGCATCCGGCGTGAATTCCCGCGCATGATTGGCATGCACGGCGATAAAAACCGGTTTGATCTGGCGCAGCGCCGCCACCAGCGCAGCCGTGATCCGCACGGGATCAGCGACCGGCACGCGGGTGTGGATGCGCAAGGTTTCGATATGCGCCATGCCAGCGAGCCACCCGAGAATCTCCCCCAAGCGCCGCGCGGAGAGCATCAGCGGATCACCCCCGGTCAGGATGACCTCTCGGATCGCAGCATTGGCTTCGAACCAGGCCAGCGCTTCCTGCAATTCTGCTTCGGTGAGCAAGCCCCCATCCGGCCCAACCTTTTCGCGGCGGAAACAAAACCGGCAATAGACCGGGCAGGCGAGCAGGGGCTTCAGCAGCGCGCGATCCGGGTAGCGATGCACCACACCTTTGACCGGCGTGAAGGGCGCATCGGCTGTCGGGTCTTCCAGCTCATGCGGCGCGGTGATCAGCTCCGCCACATCGGGGATGTATTGCAACCCGATGGGGTCCGCAGGGTCATCCGTATTGATGAGTGCGGCCATGGCCGGTGTGATGGCGGTGGCATAGCGCGCGGCCACAGCCTCTAAGCCAGGCACTGCATCCACCGCCGCCAGCCCAGCGCGCGCCAAATCTTGCGGGCTGCGCAACGTGCGGCTCTGGTCCTGGGCGATGGGCTGAGGCATAGGATCGAGTGACTATACCAGCACCGAAAGCGCAGCAATGCCCCTGCCCCCCTGGCACCCGGAAGCCTTCGCTGCGCGGCTGCCCTTTCTGGAACGCCGCGCAGCGCTCACCGTAGCGACCCGCGCCTTTTTCGCGGCGCGCGGCTACCGCGAAGTGGAAACCCCTGCTTTAGTCGCCGCCCCGGGGGCAGATGTGCATTTGCGCGCCTTCTCCACACGATATGAAGCGCATTTGGGCCAGGGGGCGTCGCGCGATTTGTGGCTCCGCACCTCGCCGGAATTGGCGCTGAAGCGCCTATTGGTGGCCGGTGCCGGGCCCGTGTTTGAGTTGGCGCGCGTCTGGCGGAATGGCGAAACATCGCCCCGCCACGCGCCAGAATTCACCATGCTGGAATGGTATCGCCCTGGCCTTGGCTTCGAGGGGTTGATGGCAGAGACTGAAGACTATATCCGCGCTGTCGCGCCGCGCCTGGTGGCGCATGGCGCTGTCACCACCGATCTCAGACTGGCTTTTGAGCGTATCAGCATGGCGGGGGCTTTTGACCGCTGGTGCCGCGGCCTCGATATTTTGGCGACCGAGGGCGATGCCGCGCGGCTTCATGCAGCGGCCCAGGCTGCGGGCTTTGCGACGAGCGCCGATGAGGGGTGGGAGGACCTGTTCTTCCGCCTGCTGCTGGAACATATCGAACCAAATCTTGGGCGTGATCGCGCAACCTTCCTGACCCATTGGCCGGCACCGCAAGCGGCGCTCGCGCGGCGCGACCCGGCGGACCCACGCGCCGCGCTGCGCTTTGAATTATTTGTCGCCGGGCTTGAACTCGCCAATGCCTTTGATGAGCTGACCGATCCTGTCGAACAACGCACCCGCTTCATCGCCGATACCGCGGAGCGCCGCCGCATCAGCGGTGAACGCAGTTGGGAGGTTGATGAGGATTTTCTGGCGGCCCTGGAACACGGCATGCCGGCCACCAGCGGCATCGCGCTTGGTTTTGACCGGCTCGCGATGCTGGTGGCTGGGGCGCGTGAGATTGGCGACGTGTTGTGGCTGTGACGCGCCTATCCGGCGCGGCGCAGCGTAGCGACCATCGCGGCACTTTCTTCCCGCGGCAGCGCATAAAAGACAAAAACATAAGGGTCTGAGGCTTCAAAAACCGATGGATCGGATGACGCGCGCTGCATGGTCGCGCGATCCAGATCTGCCATGGGGTGCCAGGCGCCGTTCAATTCGAAGAACACATCATAGCCCAGCGCATCCAGATAGGCCGGCACGGCATAGGTGCTGCCTTCTCGGTGGCGTTCTTCCACCTCCAAGGTCAGCGCCGGGCGGCAGCGCAGCAATGTCTCCCGCGCGCCGCGTAGGATTTCATATTCGGCGCCCTCGGCATCCAGCTTGATGGCGGTCACGTCAGTCAGCGCGAAATCATCCAGGGTCCGCATCGGTACGGTAAAGCGCTCCACCGAAATACGGGCCGAGAGATGCGCGGCGTAATCCTTGGCGGTGCTCGCCCATTGTTCCTGCGCGACGCCATTCAGCACGGGCATGGCGAGCGTGATGCTGCCCTGATGATCGCCAAGCGCCAGGTGGTGGCAGGCGACATGATCGGGCGCCCCGTCAAAGGCCGCGCTGAGTGCCGCTTGCAGCCGGACAAAGGCGCTGGGCAGGGGCTCAAACGCCAGCACCCGGCTGCCGGGCAAGCGCGCCAAGGGAATAGTCAGCAGCCCATCATGCGCGCCAATATCCACCAGCGTGCCGGGGCGATGCAGCAGGCGATGGAAATTTTCCTCATTCATGACGAATTTTCCCCCTTTCTGTTGCCGCTTCGCCTAAGCTTCCCTAAAACGCATCCCGGGAATGAAACATGCCAAGCCATCTTTGCCAGCTAATCTATACCTCTCGCCCCTTCGGCTTCAATGCGCCGATGCTGGATGATATCCTGACCACGGCGCGGGCGCGCAATGCTGAGAGCGAGATCACCGGCGCCTTGATCTGTCGCGCCGATATGTTCATGCAAATGCTGGAAGGCCCGCGCGCGGCGGTGACGGAAACTTTCGGGCGCATCCTGGCCGATGACCGCCATGTGGATGTGGCACTGCTGCATGTGGGCGACACGCCCGAACGCATCTTTGCCGATTGGACGATGCGTGATGACCCGCCGCAAAGCTGGATGTGGAAGCAGGCCGAGGTGCGTGAAGGCGCCATGCAGGAAGCAAGCGCTGCGGCGGCTTATTCCGTGTTTCGTCGGCTGTCGCGGATGCCGCCGGGACAGCGGGCCATGTAAATCCTAATCCGCTGTCCAACCGCCATCCACCAACAGGGCCGATCCCGTCATCAGCGCGCCGGCATCACTCGCTAGCAGCAGGATCGCGCCCATCAGATCCTCAACCTGCCCCACACGGCCAAGCTTGATCTTGGCTTCCACCTGTTCGCGGAAGCCGGGCGCGGCCAGGAAGGGTTTTGTCAGCGGCGTTTCGATGAAGGTGGGGCAGAGTGTGTTCACGCGAATGCCGTGCGGCGCCAATTCCACCGCCATGGCTTTTGTCAGGCCCTCAATCGCCCATTTGGAAGCGCAATAGATCGTCCGATCGGGCGCACCAACATGGCCCATTTGCGATGAGACATTGATGATGGAACCGGGGCGCTTTGCCGCCAGCAGCCGCTTGGTCACCTGCTGCGCCAGGAAAAACGCCGCGCGCACATTAAGCCCCATCACCACATCGAAATCATCCATTGACACATCAATGAAGGGCTTCGGGCGATTGGTGCCGGCATTATTCACTAAAATATCGAAGGGCTCGGCTGCCATGATTGCGGCCTCCGTCGCTGCCAGATCATTCACGTCGAGCGCAAGCGCCTGCGCAGCACCACCCTTCGCGCGAATGGCGGCAGCAGCGGCTTCAATCTCACCCGCACTGCGGGCCAGCAGCGTGACATGGGCGCCCTGATCGGCAAGCGCTGACGCGGCAGCAAGACCAATGCCGCGGCCGGCGCCACTCACCAAGGCGCAGCGGCCTTCAAGCCGGAAGGAAGGGGTGCGGGGCAAATCCATGGCGATAAATCCTGAAAAACCTCGGTGTTGCTATCACAAGCCAAGTGCTGCGCGCCAATCCGCAAAGCGCACTAGCCGCACACCCTGCCTGCGCGCTTTGCCGATCTCGGCAGCACTTGGAAAGCCGCAACAGGGCAGGATTGGTGCGACCGCACCCTCAGCCTTGCCCGCCGCGATGGCCCGCAGGACATCGCCGATCATCGGCAGCGCCGCTTCATGCAGCAAACGCGCGGCGGAGGAAGCGAAAACACTCTCAGGCACGGCATGGGCGCGCTGCGCCAAAATCTCCCCTGCATCAATGCGCGCGGCGATGCGATGGATGCTGATGCCCGTCGCACCCGGCCCTTCTTGGAAGGCCCAAAAGGCAGGGATCGGGCCGCGATGGCGCAGCAGCAGCGATGGGTGGATAATCACCCCGCCCAACCGCACCAAAGCGAGGGTTTCCAGTGTGAAAATCTGATCGAAATGAAAAGACAGGATCACATCAGGCCGCGCCATTGACATCCTCAACCTCAGGCAGCGCAATGCCGCTTGCGCGCGCCATCGCTGGCAAGCTCTGCCGCCCGCGCAAGCGCGCCACCACCGAAGGCAGCACGAAATTGATGACAAGATAGGGCAGGAAAGGCGGGCTGGAGCGGCGGAGATGCCGCCAGAATTGCCCGAGGGCATCGCCCGTCGCGGCGCGATAGGGCTTTGACCCCCAATCAGCACCAGCTCCGCAGCATGCGCTTCCACAAAAGCCTTCACAGCGGCATTGCTTGCAAGGCTTTCCAGCGTGAATAGCGCAATGCGTAGCGGCGGCCCGTCAGTCACTGAAAGCGCCGCCAGCTTTCAATCGGCTGCCGTCGCATAGGGAATATTGCGCCCACCATAGCGGCGCAGCCGGATATTCGCCTGTTCCGCATGGCCCGCGAAACCCTCCAGCATGCAAAGGCGCGAACAATATTCACCAATCATCGCCGAAGCCTCATCCGTCAGCACGCGCTGATAGGTGCAGGTCTTCATGAATTTACCGACCCAAAGCCCGCCCGTGTAGCGTGCGGCTTTTTTTGTCGGCAGCGTGTGGTTGGTACCGATCACCTTGTCGCCGTAGGAAACATTAGTGCGCGGGCCCAAAAACAACGCACCGTAGTTCGTCATGTGCTGTAGGAAGTAATCCGGATCGCGCGTCATCACTTGCACATGTTCTGATGCGATGCGATCAGCTTCCACAACCATTTCATCCTGGCTGTCGCAGATGATGACCTCGCCATAATCTTCCCAAGCCTTACGCGCGATGGCAGCGGTGGGAAGAATGGTGAGCATGCGCTCAACCTCGGCCATGGTCGCGCGTGCCAGTTTCTCAGAAGTCGTCAGCAGCACCGCCGGCGAATTTGGGCCATGTTCAGCCTGACCAAGCAGATCGGTCGCGCAAATCTCGGGGTCCACGGTTTCGTCAGCGAGGATCAGCGTCTCCGTTGGACCCGCGAAAAGATCAATGCCGACGCGCCCATAAAGCTGTCGCTTCGCTTCCGCGACAAAGGCATTGCCGGGGCCGACCAGCATATCCACGGGCGCGATGCTTTCCGTACCCAGTGCCATGGCGCCCACCGCCTGGATGCCGCCCAGGCAGTAGATCTCATCCGCGCCGGCCAGATGCTGTGCCGCCACAATGGCGGGCGCGGGCCGGCCTTCAAAAGGCGGCGCGCAGGTGATGGTGCGCTTGCAGCCCGCAACCTTCGCCGTCACGACCGACATATGGGCGGAAGCGAGCAGCGGGTATTTGCCACCCGGCACATAGCAACCGACCGAATTGACCGGAATATTGCGATGGCCCAGCACCACACCAGGCAGGGTTTCCACCTCAATATCGCGGAGTGCTGCCTTTTGATGCTCAGCGAAATTGCGCACCTGTTCCTGCGCGAAGCGGATATCGGCCAGATCGCGCGGGGTCAGCAGATTAAGGCAGGCCTGGATTTCAGCGTCACTTAGGCGGAAATGCTGGCGGTCCCATTTGTCGAAGCGGATGGAAAGCTCCCGCACGGCGGCATCGCCGCGCGCCTTGATATCGGCCAGGATATTTTCGACGGTTGCGCGCACCTTGGCATCATCTTCTGCCACCGCATCCGAATCCCGGCCCCGCTTGAGGAAACGCGCCATGTCCCACCCCTTTCCGGCTTGATCTCCGTGCTTGAAGCCCCCGGAGCGGGCCGTCAAGCGGAGCATTTTCAAGCCAAGCGGAAGCGCTTGGCGACTCGGAAAATGCGACCAAACAAACGCCGGTTTGACCAAGCGGCATAACAGGGGAAGTATTCCCCAATGAACGCAGCCGAATTGCTCGCCCCCATTGTGGGGCTGAAGAATTGCCTCATTGAGGATGCCGATATCGCCCCCTACGCGGTGGATTGGCGCGGAACCTATCGCGGCACGCCGCGCGCCGTGCTGCGCCCGGGCTCGGTTGAGGAGGTTTCAGCCGCTATCCGCGCCTGCGCTGCGGCGGGGCTGGCCATTGTGCCCGCTGGCGGGCGCACTGGGCTTTGTGGCGGGGCGGTGGTGCAGGATAACGGCCCGCCTGCGGTGGTGATGAGCCTGGAACGGCTGAACCGCATCCGCGATATGGATGCGAAGGATTTCTCCTTGGTCGCGGAAGCAGGCTGCATTATCCAGAATGTGCAGGAAGCCGCCGCGGCAGCCGGGCGGCTTTTCCCGCTTTCCTGGGGCGCGCAGGGCTCGGCCATGGTGGGGGGCGCGCTTTCCACCAATGCGGGCGGCATTCGCACCATTCGCGGGGGCAATGCCCGCGGCCTGGTGCTGGGCTTGGAAGTGGTGCTGCCGGATGGGCGCGTGCTGAATGATTTGCGCCGGGTGCGCAAGGATAATAGCGGCTATGCGCTGCGCCATTTGTTTTTGGGGGGTGAAGGCACGCTTGGCATCATCACGGCAGCCGCTTTGCGCCTGGCGCCGGCGCTCAAGCGCGTGGAGACCGCTTTTGTTGCCGTGCCATCGCCCGATGCGGCGCTATCGCTGCTCTCGCGCATGCTGGAATCGGGCGCGGATGTGATTGCCTTTGAATTGATCCGCAAGGAATGCATGCAGGTGGTGGAACGCTATGGGCTGCGCACCCGCATGCCGATGGCACTCGAAAGCCCCTGGTATGTCATGGTGGAAATCGCCGCCGCGCATCCGGCCGTACCGCTCAAGGAAATGCTGGAAGATACCTTGGTGGAGGCAGCGGAAGCCAGCGATTGCACCGACGCCGTGCTGGCCGCAAATGAGGATCAGCGCGCCGGCTTTTGGCGCATTCGGGAAGATTATCCGGATTGCCAGCGCCGCAACGGGCCATATATCGGCACCGATACCGCCGTGCCGGTCTCAGCCGTGCCGCGCTTCCTCGCGCGTGTTGAGAAAGAATTGGTCGCCAATTGGCCGGAAGGCGAGTTGTTCATGATCGGCCATGCCGGGGATGGGAATATCCATCTTGGCATGGGTGCGCCCAAGGGCATGGACTACAAGGATTGGGCTTCTCGTGCGGCGGGGTTGGAATCTCTGGTCAATGCCATCGCGGTGGAGATGGGCGGCAGCTTCAGTGCTGAACATGGCATTGGCCAATCCAAGCGCCACGCCATGGCATCACTGAAAGACCCGGTGGCGCTTGATGTCATGCGCGCGATCAAGGGGGCGATTGACCCCGATAGCCTGATGAACCCGGGCAAGATGCTGCCGGGGTAGGTCGCGCCGTTTCAGGTCAAAAACGCCCCGCCATTCACATGCAGGGTTTGGCCGGTGATATAGCCACCTTCTGGCCCCGCCAGCAGGCGCACAACATCGGCAATTTCGGCAATACTCGCACGCCGACGCATGGGAATGCCGCCATCGGCGAGCGTGCTCGGCATGGCGCCAGCCGAGGCACCACGCATCGTATCCACCGCACCGGGGGCGACGCTATTGGCGCGAATGCCGTGGGGTGCCAATTCCACAGCCAGCGCGCGCATCAAACCCTCAAGCCCTGCCTTTGAAGCCGAAACATGCGCCCGATTGGGCGTGCCGACATGGGTGGAAATCCCTGACAAGCCGATGATCGAACCGCCCCCGCGCGCAATCATCTGCGGCACGAAGGCTTGCGTGACGATAAAGGCGCCATCCAGCGCAACCGAGAGAATTTCTCGCCATTCCGCGAAGGACATGTCGAGAAAGCTGGTTTGGCGGCGCAGCCCCGCATTCGTTACCAGAATATCCACGCCGCCTATCTGGGTGGCCACAGCAGCCGCCATACCGGCCACTTCCTCGGGCTTGGAGATATCGGCGCGATAGGCCATGGCGCGGCCGCCGCTGGCCGTGATTTCATCAGCCACGGCCTTGATGGCGGCTTCATCCGATCGGCCATTCACCACAATGGCAGCGCCATCGGCAGCGAGCCGGAGCGCAATGGCGCGACCGATATTCTTGCCCGCACCCGTAACCAGCGCGACTTTGCCCGAAAGAGGAGCATTCATGAGCGGTCCTCCATTTTCGCTGGAGAGGATAGGCGCATTCACCCGGGGATGAAATCCGCCCCTGGGTGGGATTTGCGGCGCTGCGCCGGGGGGGTTAGGATTGGTTATAGGTGGCGCCCGGTCCGGCGCAGAGATTTGAAGGCAGAAGCAGATGCTCGTCATTTCCGAACAAGGCATTGGCCATATCATCGAAGCCTGGCTGAAACGCTTCAACGAGGCGCTGACGACGAGCGACAAGGCGGCGCTTGGTGCGCTGTTCCGCTCTGACAGCCATTGGCGCGATCTCGTGGCGCTGGGCCGGCGCATCCGTACCGTGAGCGGGCAGGAGGCGCTGGTGGAAGCGCTGCTGGCGGCTGTGCAGGAAGCCGGTGCGCGGGATTTCACCATTGATGAGGGCCGCGCCGCGCCGCGCTTTGTGGAACGCGCCGGCGAAGACACGATTGAAGCGATTTTGCGATTTGAGACGAAAATCGGCACTGGCGCGGTGCTGCTGCGCCTCAAGCGCGCGGAAGCGTTAGGCGATGCGCCGGTTGCTTGGGTGCTGACCACAGCGCTTGATGGCCTGCGCGGATTTGATGTGGACAGCATGCGCGAAGCGCGTGAAGAACCGGCTTTTGAGCGCGAATTCAACGGTCCGAATTGGCTTGATAAGCGGCGCGAGGCCGCGCGTTTCGAGGGGCGCGATCCGGCAGTGCTGATTGTGGGCGGCGGGCATGCGGGCATTACCGCTGCCGCCTGGCTTGGCGCGCTCAATATCGAAGCCCTCATTGTGGATCGCATGGCGCGGGTCGGCGATAATTGGCGGCTGCGCTACCATGGCCTCAAGCTGCACAACCAGGTGCATAGCAATCACTTCCCGTTTCTATCTTTCCCCAAGACTTGGCCGAAATATATCCCGAAGGACAAGATCGCCAATTGGCTTGAATCCTATGTCGAGACAATGGAGATCAATTTCTGGACCAAAACAAGCTTCGAGGGTGCGATACATGATGCGGCGGCGAAGTGCTGGGTCGCGCGGGTGAAACTGGCTGATGGCAGCGAACGCATCGTGCGCCCGCGCCATATCATCATGGCCACCAGCGTGAGCGGCACGCCGAACCTGCCGGATATCCCGACGCTGGATCGCTTCACGGGGAAGGTTGTCCATTCTTCTGGCTTTAAGAATGGTGCGGAATGGAAGGATAAGCCGGTATTCGTCTTTGGCACCGGCACCAGCGCGCATGACATCACGCAGGATTTGCATGGCAATGGCGCGAAAGTCACGATGGTGCAGCGCAGCCCGACGCTGATCGTGAATGTGGAACCGAGCGCGCAGCTTTATGATGGCGTCTATTACGGCAAGGGGCCGACGCTGGAAGACCGCGATCTGATCAATGTGTCCTTCCCGCTTTCGGTGATGAAACAGGCGCATAGGATCCTGACGGACAAGACGCGGGAATTGGACAAGCCCTTGTTGGATGGGCTGGAGAAGATCGGCTTCCGGTTGGAGTTTGGCGATAATGGCACAGGCTGGCCGTTGAAATATCGTTCTCGTGGTGGCGGGTATTATTTCAATGTCGGCTGTTCGGAATTGCTGGTGCGGCGTGAAGTGGGGCTGATCCAGTATCACGACATTGGTGACTTCAACGCGACCGGTATGCGCATGAAGGATGGCCGGGAATTACCGGCGGCGCTGATGGTGCTGGCCACTGGCTATAAGGGCCAGGATCATCTAGTACGCGGCTTTTTTGGGGATGCGGTGGCGGATCGCGTCGGCAAGGTCTGGGGCTTTGATGAGGCCGATCAGGAGCTGCGCAATATGTGGATGGAAACGCCGCAGCGGGGCTTGTGGTTCACTGGCGGTTCCTTCGCGCAATGCCGGATGTATTCCAAATACCTGGCGATGCAGATCAAGGCGCGGGAAGAAGGCTTGGTGTAGCTGAAACTCTGGGGTGTTGCGGATCATGGCCGTGCCCCGATTGCGCCATTGATTGGCGTGGCGCTCGGTTCAATCCGGGCGTGTCATGGTTCGCAGGACGCTTAATCTGGCGTATCGCTGAAGGGGTTTCGCACCGTGACCCCACGTCAGGTAAAGCCATCCTGCATGTCTTCAGAAAGCAGGAAGCGGCCATCGGCCTGCGCTGCCGCGGCCAGCATCACGGAATCCCAAAAGCCGAGGCGATGGGTTGTTACCAATTCCATCGCCTCGACAATCACATCCGGAGTTGTCTCAATCATCGCAAAAGCATCAGACCAACCAAGCAAGGCGCTGCGCACTTCCGCTGGCTCGCGCTTGGCCTTGCGCGTCAGTACGACAAACAATTCACCAAGCGCCTGTCCGGGAAGCATCACTTCATGCTCCCCGAGTTCCGGCAAGATCCTGAGCGCCGCATCCTTGCACGCCTGGCCATTCACGCCATCGGCATAGGCCAGTACATTGGTGTCGAGTGCGACGCGCATTTCAGCGCTCGTATAAGTCATCGCGGCTCCAACGACCGATAACCTGAACGGGTTGCGCGGCAAGGCGTGCCAGCAAAGCCTCGCGCGCAGCCTTGCGGTCTGGTTCGGCAGCGCTGCAAGCCCCGATCTGGGCAACCTGCTTGCCATAGGATGTCACCACAAAACACCGGCCCTTTTAGCGCACTTCGCGGAGCAGGCGGGAAAAGGCGCGGTTTGCCTCGGCGGCGGTGATCAAATGGTTTAAGACGCAAATCTAGAGATAGTGAATTGCACTACTTTCTGCAACCGATACTGCTATTGGCCTGAGCTGGCTCGGTCACCAGCCCCGTGCAGCGCCCACATAAGGCTCGCCGAGAACCCCGCCAGCAATAGCCAAAACACGGTCAACGTCGCCCCCGCACCAAAGGCATCCATCGCAAATCCCGCCATCAGCGGCGGGAGGCAAAAGCCGATATGCGCCACCAGAAAAACGCCCGCTGCCGCGCGGGCGCGATCGAGCCCCGCCTTTTCGGAAACGCCGGCCAGCCCGCCAATATACAAAAACCCGTAAGCTGCGCTGCCGACCAGCGCCCCGCCCAGCAGCAGCGCGGATAGTGCAGCATTCAGCGTGCCCCACATCACCAAACCGGCGCCCAGCACCAGCACCGGCAGACCGAGCAATACCAAGCGCCGCGCGGCAATCCGTGCCATGAGCTGCTGCACCAAAGCCCCCACCAAAATCATGAAACAGACCGCAAGCGGGCCCATGCGCGGATAGCCTGCTTCCGTCAGCGCGGTCGGTACGGCGGTGATCACCGTGCCCGTCACCGCCCAGGCGGCCAGCATGCTGAGTGAAAGCGGCAGCGTGCCGCGCGGAAAACTCGGCATACGCAGCCACGCCACGCGCGCCGGGGTTTTGGTTTCCGGCAGGAAAAAAACCAGCAGAAAAATAGTCGCGAGTGCGGTCAGATGCAGCCAGAAGGTCAGCGGCGGTTCGATGGCGCCGAAGATTTCAATGGCAATCATGGTGGCGATGCCGCCGGCAGCAAACCCGCTTGCACTGGCAAGCGTAGTGACTTGCGCGGCGCGCCGCCCGGCTTCCGGCCCCTCGGCCAATTCTGCCGCCCAGGCGGTGGCGCCTCCGGCCAGCAAACCCACCGCCAGCCCCTGCATGCCGCGCGCGAAGGCGAGTGCGGCAAGACCCGGCGCCGTGATCAGCGCAATCGTGCCAAAAATCGTCAGCGCCAGCGCGGCCAGAATGCAGGGCTTACGCCCAATCCGATCCGACATGCCGCCCAATAGGGGTGCTGAGATGATCGCACTCGCCGCATAGGCGATGAAGGCAGCGGAAAGCCCGCCCGCACCCTGGCCATCCCGCGCCGAGTAGGTAGTGAAAAGCGGCATGGCGAGGGTTGTCGAAAAGCCAATGGTGAAGACCGCCGCGCCAATCACCCAAATACCGCGAGACATTGCCAAGCCTGGCGCTCCTAAAACTGCGGCGATGTTCCGGGCGTTGCGCTGCCCCGTCAATCACTGTTTCGCCGCAGGGTCCGGCATGATATGCACGCACATGGCCCGAGCATCGGCCAAACCCTCACAAGGTCGCGGCGCGCCCCCCCGCAACCCGGCCAGAGAGGCTCTCGGCGCACGTCTTTCCGCCCCCCCCTCACGTCCCGCGGCGCGTCCGCGGCGGCGCTGGGGCCTGCTGCGCTTTGGTTTCCTTGCGATGATTTGGGGGTTGATCGCGGCTTCCGTGGTCTTGCTGATCCTGGCTTGGGATTTGCCGCGCCCGGAAGCGGCGCTTGCGACCACGCGCCGGCCTTCGACCACGTTGCTTGCATCGGATGGTAAGCTGCTTGCCACCAATGGTGATTTGTACGGGGAAACGCTGCGCTTGCGCGATATGCCGGCGCATCTGCCGGCGGCTTTTATTTCCATTGAAGATCGGCGCTTTCGCGACCATTGGGGCATAGACCCGATCGGGCTGGCGCGTGCTGTCCATGCAAATTTCACCTCGGGTCGCGTGGTGCAGGGGGGGTCAACCCTCACACAGCAATTGGCAAAAAACCTGTTTCTAACGCCAGAACGCAGCCTGAAGCGCAAGGCGCAGGAAGCGATGCTCGCCTTTTGGCTGGAACAGCGCTTCAGCAAGGATGAATTGCTCGAGATTTATTTGAACCGCGTTTATCTCGGCGCCGGCACTTACGGTGTGGATGCGGCGGCGCGGCTTTATTTTGGTGTTTCGGCACGGCGGCTGACGCCAGGGCAGGCGGCGGTGCTGGGAGGGTTGCCCAAGGCGCCGTCGCGCATCAATCCGCGCGTCAATCAGGCGGCAGCGCTGGCGCGCGCCTTGGAAGTGCTGGCCGCCATGACGGAAACCGGCGTGCTGACGGCGGCGCAGGCCCTACAGGCGGCCGAGGCCATCAACTTCACCGCCGCACCATCGCGCGATGCCGGCTGGTTCGCTGATTGGGTGCAGGAAGGCATGGTGGGGCGTGCGCCTGGCAATGCTGATCTGGTCTTGCGCAGCACGCTTGACCCGGTGCTGCAAGCGGCCGCCGAGGCGCGGATTGACGCCATCCTGGCCGGGCCAGGTGCGCGGGCGGGTGTGCATCAGGGCGCCGTGGTGGCGATGGATGCCGCAACCGGCGCGGTGCGCGCCATGGCGGGCGGCAAGGATTATCGCAATAGCCCCTTCAACCGCGCGACTCAGGCGCGGCGCCAGCCAGGTAGTGCCTTCAAGCCCTTTATCTTTGTCGCGGCGCTGGAGGCGGGGCTTGGGCCGCAGGATATGGTTCTTGATACCGCGCTCAATCTTGGCGGCTGGTCGCCAGGCAATGGGCAATGGCGTGCGCGCGGCGAAATCAGCCTAGAGGAAGCTTTGGCGCATAGTGTGAATACCTCGGCCGTGCGGCTGATGCAGCGCGCGGGCGGGCATCGCAAGGTGGCGGAAGCGGCGCGGCGCGCGGGGTTGGATGGTCCCTTCCCGCGCGATGCGACGATTGCGCTTGGTACCGGCGAAGTTACGCTTCTTGATCTTGTGGCGGCATACGCGCCCTTCGCCAATGGCGGCTTGCGGGTGGAGCCCTTTGGGGTTGCGCAGGTGCAGGCCGAAGGCCGCCCCTGGCCCCTGCCTCGGCCCCAGCCCGAACGCGCCTTTGCGCCTGAGAACATCGAAGCGATGCGCAGCATGATGGCGGCGGTGGTGGCGCGCGGCACTGGGCGTGCGGCAGCGATCCCGGGCCGGAGCGTTATCGGCAAGACCGGCACCACCCAGGAATATCGCGATGCCTGGTTCATCGGCATCACCGGCGGGCTGGTGATGGGGGTTTGGCTTGGCAATGATGATGGCGTGCCCATGGATAATGTCGCGGGCGGCGGGCTGCCGGCGCGGCTCTTCCGCGAAATCCTGGAAAGCGCCAGCGGCGAAAGAGCATTCTCTCCGCGTTAGAAATGATTGCCCACCAGCCTTGCGCCGCGTGACTTGGCGGGGCTGATCACTCTATGCTTGCCCGCTAAAGCCGTCGGGAGAATGCCGCCATGCCCACTACCCTGATCCCCAAGGCCGATCTGATTGTCGCCTGGGATGCGAGTGAGAAATCGCACACCTATCTGCCCGATGCCGATATGGCCTTCACTGATGGCGTACTGCGCTTTGTTGGCCGGCATTATGAGGGCCCGGCAGATGAGGTGATGGATGGCAAAGGCCTGATGATCATGCCGGGTCTAGTGAATATCCATTCCCACCCATCAAGTGAGCCGATGAATAAGGGTTTTCTGGATGAGATCGGCTCACCGGGACTCTATAATTCATCGCTTTATGAATACATGCCGATTTTTCGCGCCGATGCCGAAGCCGTGCCGCATTGTGTGCGTGTCGCACTTTCCGAATTGCTGCTTTCGGGCGTGACCACGCTTGCTGATCTTTCCATGGCGCATCCGGGTTGGCTTGATCTGCTGGCCGAAGCGGGCATGCGCGTTTGCGTCGCGCCGATGTTCCGTTCTGCCCGCTGGTATACGAAGAATGGCCATGTGGTGGAATATGAATGGGATGAAAAAGCCGGCGAAAAGGCGATGGAAGAAGCGCTCCGCCTGGTGGAACGCGCAGAGCAGCATGAATGCGGCCGACTATTCGGTATGGTGGTGCCGGCGCAGATTGATACCTGCTCTGCAGGGCTCCTGAAGGATAGCCGGGCGGAAGCCAATAAGCGCGGGCTTTCCTGGCAGGTGCATGCTGCGCAATCCGTGGTGGAGTTTCACGAAATCACGCGCCGGCACGGCACCACGCCGATCGGATGGCTTGATTCACTTGGGCTGCTTGGCGAACGCGCGATCATCGGCCATGGGATTTTCTTGGATGATCATCCCTCCACTCGTTGGCATACCGAAACCGATTTGAAGCGGCTGGCAGAAACCGGCACGACCGTTGCGCATTGCCCAACGGTTTTTGCGCGTCGCGGTATCGCGCTTCGCGATTTGGGGCGGTATATGCGCAATGGTGTGAATATGGGGATCGGCACGGATACCTATCCACATAACATGCTGGATGAAATGCGCCTTGCCGCGCATATCGCGCGCACCCAGGCGGGTTCGCCGCGTACGCTGCGCACCACGGATCTGTTCAACGCTGCGACGGTTGGCGGCGCGCTGGCGCTGGGTCGCGATGACATTGGCCGTCTTGCGGTGGGCTGCAAGGCGGATTTCTCCTTGGTGGACATCACCCACCCCATGATCCGCCCGGCCTATGACCCCATTCGCAGCCTGATCTATGCGGCGGGTGACCGCGCGCTGAAGGCTGTTTTCGTGGATGGCCGCAAGGTGGTGGATAATGGTGAGGTGCTGACGATGGATTACCGCCAGGCGGCCGAGCATTTGCATGAGGCGCAGCAACGTGTGATCGCCAAGGTGCCAAAGCAGGATTGGGCGCATCGTCAGGCGGAGAAAATTGCACCACCAACCTTCCATTGGTCTTGAAGCGTAGGCTGGCAGAGGCTTCGAATTTTGGATAACATTCCCCCCATAAAACAGGAGGCTTACCGATGACCGATATCGTAATCCGTGGCGGCGTTGTGGTGGATGGCACGGGGGCTGCGCCGCGCGAAGCGGATGTTGCCATGGCTGGCGGGTGCATCACCGCCATTGGCAATGTGCCGGAACGCGGCGCCACGGAAATTGATGCGCGCGGCAAGCTGGTGACACCTGGCTTTGTTGACATCCACACGCATTATGACGGGCAGGCGGTTTGGGATTCGCATTTGGCGCCTTCCGCTTGGCATGGCGTGACGACGGCGGTGATGGGCAATTGCGGCGTTGGCTTCGCGCCCTGCCGTGCCGCGGATCGCGACAAGCTGATCGAATTGATGGAAGGCGTGGAAGACATTCCAGGGCCCATTTTGCATGAGGGGCTGAATTGGTCCTGGGAGAGCTTCCCCGAATATCTGGATGCCTTGGCCGCCCGCCCGCGCGATATGGATATTTGCGCCCTGCTGCCACATGGCGCGGTGCGCGTGCATGTCATGGGCGAACGCGCGCTGAATTTGGAAAACGCCAATCAGGCGGATATCGCCGCCATGCGCGCCATCACTGCCGATGCGGTGCGCGCAGGCGCCTTTGGTGTTTCCACATCACGCACCATCAGCCACAAGACTTTGAAGGGCGACCCGACACCGACCTTGCGCGCGCAGGAAGATGAGCTGCGTGGCCTGGCGCAGGGCCTGCGCGATGGTGGCGGCGGCTTGCTGGAATTGGTGTCCGATTGGAATACGCCTGACCCTGCCACCGAATTCGCCATGGTGCGGCGTGTGGTGGAAGCGACCGGGCAACCAGTCGTGTTTTCACTGACGGCGCGGCATGACCGCACGGAAGCCTGGAAGGAATTGCTCGCCCTGTCCGATGGCGCCGCGGCGGCGGGGCTGCCGATTCGTCCGGTATTTCCGCCTCGGCCGATTGGCATTCTGCTCGGGCTGGAAGGCAGCCAGAATCCGTTTTCCGGTTGTCCGAGCTATAAGGAAATTGCGCATCTGCCCGCCTCTGATCGTGCCGCTGCCATGGCGGAGCCGGGCCTGCGCGCGCGCATCCTTTCGGAAGATCGCATTTCGGGCAGTAATTTCCCGTTGATCTCGCGCCTTGCCTTTGAACGCATGTTCCCCTTTGGCGATCCGCCGGATTACGCGCCGCCGGCTTCGGCATCCATCGCCGCTATGGCCGCGCGGGAAGGGCGCCGTGCGGAAGAAGTCGCTTACGATCTGCTGATCGCCGATGGCGGGCGCGGCTTCATCTTCGCGCCACTCACGAATTTTGCCGATTACACATTGTCAGCGAGTGCGGAGTGTCTTCGTCATCCCAATGCCATTGCCGGGCTTTCGGATGGTGGTGCGCATGTGGGGTTCATTTCTGACGGGTCCTTCCCGACCTTCCTGCTTGCCTATTGGGCGCGCGATGCGGAGGAAGCGGTGTTTCCCGTTCAGGACATGATCCGCCGGCTGACATCTGACACGGCGTGTGCGGCGGGCTTGCATGATCGCGGTATTTTGCGTGCTGGCATGAAGGCTGATGTGAACGTAATTGATTTCGCCGCGCTGAAACTGCAGGCGCCGCGCATGGTGCGCGATTTGCCGGCGGGTGGACGGCGCTTGCTGCAAAAGGCCGATGGTTATGTCGCGACCATTGTGAATGGCGCGGTTACCTATCGCGATGGTGTGGCGACCGGCGCGTTGCCGGGGCGGTTGTTGCGGGCGGGGCGAGGTTAAGCGCCGCCCTTCCCCCGCGCTTCCAGCAAGCGCACCAAAGCCGCGTCACGCCATGCCGCAAGATCACGCGTGGAGGCACCCTTGGTGCCTTCCGCCACACCTTCGGCCAGCAGGCGCTGCAACTCGGCATCTACGCTGGGATGGCCCAGATCATCCCACCAGCTTGTCACCGCCGGCAGCAAATGGTGCAGGAAATGCGCCATGCCGCCTTCGCCGCCGGCCAGATGGAAGGTGGTATGCGGGCCCATCAGCGCCCAGCGCAGCCCAGGGCCTTCGCTGATCGCGGCATCCACATCGGCAACACTCGCCACACCCTCTGCCACCAGATGCACCGCTTCGCGCCAGAGCGCCGCTTGCAAGCGGTTTGCCAAATGGCCCGGCACTTCTTTCTTGATTTCGATTGGGTATTTGCCGATGGCGCGATAGAATTCCATCGCCGCCTGCACGGCTTCTGGGCTGCCCTTGGCGCCGCCCACAACCTCCACCAAGGGAATCAAATGCGGCGGATTGAAGGGGTGGCCGATCACGACACGTTCGGCATGCGCGCAATGTTCCGACAGGCGGCTGGCGAGCAGCCCGGAGGTGGAGGACGCAATCACCACATTTGTCGGCAAAGCGGCATCAAGGCGCGCCAGCAAGGGCTGCTTCACCTCCAAGCGCTCCGGCGCGCTTTCCTGCACGAAATCCACCCCGGAAACGGCCGCCACAGGGTCTGCTTCAAAGCGCCAGGCATTGGGCTTGGCATCCGCCTTGCCGCCAAGGTGCATCAGGATCGGCCAGGCGGCCTCCACCATCCGGCGGATTAAATCTGGCGCGCCCGGGGAAGGGTCGCTTGCGGTGACGCTCAGGCCTCGGCTCAGGAAATAGGCCGCCCAGGAAGCGCCAATGGTGCCCGCGCCAACCACTGCGACATGCTTGATATCTTGCCTCATGCTTCGATCCTCCGTTGCTTGGTGCAAGCCTAAGCGAAAAAGCCGCGCCCTGGCCATGCCGCCCCGCAAAGGTTAGCGTTATGGGATAAGGAGAACGCCCATGCAGGATTTGATCGCGCGCATGAATGCGGTTTGCGATGCGCAGCCCTTCACCACAAGCTGGTATGTGAAGGATCTGGCGACCGGCCAGGATGCGGATCGCGATGGCGGTATGGTGCTGCCATCCGCCAGTACGCGCAAAACCTCTATCTTGATGCATGCGCTGTCCCGTGTGCATGAAGGCGCGCTGAGGCTCGATGAGCCCTGCACCATTGAAGCGCGGCTGCAGGAAGGGGTGGATAGCGGCACCTATCAATACATGACGCCGGGCTGTGTGATCCCGTTGCGCGATGCTTTCGTGAATATGATCATCACCAGCGACAATGTCTGCACTCAGCTTGTACTGGAAAGACTGGACCGTGATGCGCTGAATGCCTGGTGCCAGCGCATCGGCATGAAGGGCACAACGCATCGCGTGAATTTCCCACCGCCGGGCCTTGCCTGGGATCATCCGATTGAAGCGGTGGCCAGTACCACGGCGCATGATCAGGGCATTTTATTGGACAAGATGCTGAAGGGTGCCGCGGATGCAGGTGCTGCGGCAGAGCTCGGCGCCAGCAGGGAGCTTTGCCAATTGGGGCTTGATATCCTGTCCTGGCAGAGGCTGCGCAACCTTATCCCCTCCATGCTGCCGGGCAAGACGAAGGTTGCGCATAAAACCGGGCGCGGCCCGCGTGGGCGCATGGATGCCGGCGTGGTATTTCGGGGCAATACGCCACGCTTCATCATCAGTGTATTCACGGATCGGGTGCCCGAGACCTTGCCGGATGGCATGCCGGGCTTTACCGCTGCCTTCGCCATCGCTGGGCGGCTTACTCGTTTGTGCTGGGATGCAATGCCATGACCGATGCTGAATTTGATGCGGCGATTGCCGTGCTTACCCCTTGGGTAGGGCAGACGCGCATTGTGGAAGATGAAATCGGCCTGTCATCCGCGCGCCGCATCGCCGGCATGTTGGATATGGACCCTGCCAGCATCACGCAGGGCATGGCGCTGCCGCCGCATTGGTTCAGCATGTTCTTCCCCGATATCGCCAAGCAATCCGATATCGGCCCGGATGGCCACCCGAATAAGGGCGTATTCCTGCCGCCGATTCCGCTGCCGCGCCGCATGGGGGCGGGGCGGCGTGTGACGATCAATGGCAATCTGATTGTTGGTGAACCCGCGATCAAAAAGGCCAAGGTCGCGGCCATTATTCCAAAGCATGGCCGCACGGGTCGCATGGCGGTGCTGACCATGCGCCACACCATCGAAAGCCGCGGCCAGGTCATTGCCGTTGAGGAATTTGACGCGATGTATCGCGAGGCGACGCCTCCGGGCCAGAAAACCACCGCAACGCCGCCCGTGCCGGCGCCGGAGGGTGCCGCCTGGTCGGATAAGATCTTGCTGTCTTCGCCTTTGGTGTTTCGCTATTCCGCGGTCACCTGGAATGCGCATCGCATCCATTACGATGCGGATTATGCACGCGATGAGGAAGGCTATCAGGCGACCGTGCAGAATGGCGGCCTGACCATGCAGTTAACTCTGGATGCGGCGTTGAAGCACGCAACTGGGCGGCTGGTGGGTTTCACCGCGCGGCTCGCGCGGCCGCTTTGGGTGGGGGATACTGTCACGCTCTGCGGCGCGGCGCAGGCGGATGGCAAGATGGAATGCTGGGCGGCGGATAAGGATGGCTATCTCTGCGCAAAGCTGGAAGCGGAGTTTGCCTGATGGCGGCATCAAACCCGAATAGCTGGCGATCCTTGCTGTTCATTCCGGCGGTGGCGGAGCGCTTTGTCGCCAAGGCGCATACGCGCGGGGCGGATGTGATCATTCTTGATTTGGAAGATTCCATCCCGCCCAGTGAAAAGGATACCGCGCGTGCTGCACTGCCAGGGGCGGCCAAGACCATTGCGGCGCATGGGCAGGAAATTTGTGTGCGCATCAATCGGCCCTTGGAATTGGCCGTGCCGGATATCGCGGCGACTATCATGCCGGAAGTGGCGTCACTCATGCTGCCCAAGGTGATGGGGCCAGAACACATCAAGCTCCTGTCGGAAGTGGTGGCGGCGCGCGAAGCTGCCCTTGGCATACGGATTGGCCATACGCGCTTCATCGGCGTGGTGGAAACACCCGATGTGCTGCCTGGCTTGCATGCGATTGCAATGGCTGATCCGCGCATGGCCGCCCTTGGCGTCGGTTCGGAAGACCTTTCCACCGAATTGGAAGCTGTGCCTGGCGCTGATTCGCTTTATGTCTATGGCATGATGGCGGTGGCGGCGGCGCGTGCTGCGCGTATCCTGCCGCTCGGGTCCATTGGCGTTTTTGCCGATTTTTCCGATCTTGATGCCTATCGTGCGTCGCTCCGGCGGTCACGCGCACTTGGTTTTGGCTGCGCGGCCTGCATCCATCCTGCGCAGGTTGCTGTGGTGAATGAGGAATACGGGCCGGCACCGGCGGAAGTGGAACGCGCGCGCCGGCTGATCGCGGCCTTCGATGTGGCCTTGGCGGAAGGCAAGGGCGCGGTTGCTTTTGAAGGTGCGATGATTGATTTGCCGGTGGTGGAGCGCGCGCGGCGACTATTGGGAAGGGCTCGTTGATGCTGAAATGGCGACGCCGTGGTGTGCTTTTCGCGCCAGCGCTGATCGGTGCAACCGCGCAGGCGCAAGCCGCACCCGAAGTGGATTTGCTGCTGGTGCTGGCAATGGATGCGTCTGGCTCCATTGATGCGGATGAGTTTCGCCTGCAACGCGAAGGCATTGCCGAATCCATCATTCACCCTGCGGTGCTAACCGCCATCGCAGCCAATCCGCGCCGCGCCATCGCGATTGCGATGACCGAATGGGGCAGCCCTGGTGGTGCGGCGCTGGTGGTGGATTGGCATCGCGTGGGTGATGCGGCCTCGGCTCAGGTTTTTTCCAATGCTGTATTGGCCGTGCCGCGATCACGGCAAAGCTACAACGCGATTGGCGACGCGATTGCCCATGCAGCGGGTTTGATTGCCGCGGCACCTTTCCGCGCGAATGAACGCGTGATTGATGTGGCCGGTGATGGGCCGGATATGCGTTCCAACATTCTCGCGCCCGATGCGCGGGATGCGGCAGTGGCGCAGGCCATCACCATCAATGGCCTTGCCATTGAAATCGCCCCGGTGACGCGCGGCAATGAACCGCTGCATGTGCATTATGAACGCAACGTGATGGGCGGGCCGGGCGCCTTCGTGATGGTCGCTGAAACGCGGCGCAATTTCGCCCGCGCCATGCGCGCTAAGATGCTGCGAGAAATTGCGTAGCGCCGGCGCGCTTAACTCACCAAATACCGCGCCCGCAAGTGATCCATGAAATCACCCGGATCAAGCGACTTGCCGGTGGCGGCGCGTAATAAATCCTGAAAGCCGAGCAGCGATCCCTTGCCATGCACATGGGCGCGGAGCCACCCAAGCAATGGCGCCATATCGCCTTCCGCCAGCGCGGCATCCAAGCCTGGTTCCGCCTTACGCGCCGCCTTCATCAATTGCGCTGCCGCCATGGCCCCCAGCGTATAGGATGGGAAATAGCCAAAGGCGCCGTCATGCCAATGGATATCCTGCAAGCACCCCTTGGCATCATTGGGCGGCCGAATGCCGAGAAGCTTTTCCAGCCCCTCATTCCACGCCCCGGGCAAACCCGCGACTGAAAGCGCGCCTTCGACCATCGCCTTTTCAAGCCTGAAGCGCAGAATGACATGGGCGGGATAGGTGATTTCATCCGCATCCACACGAATGAACCCCCGCGATACGCGCCGCCATAGCCGCGCCAGGTTTTCGGGTGCCACCGCCGCCGCATCACAGCCGAAACATGTACGCAATTCGTTGCCCAAAAAATGCAAAAACACATCCGAACGGCAGGCCTGCATTTCAATAATCAGCGATTGGCTTTCATGCGCTGCCATCCCCGCCGCTTCACCGACCGGCTGGCGCGCATAGGCTGCCGGTAAGCCGCGTTCATAAAGCGCGTGTCCCGTTTCATGCAGCACGCCAAGCAGCGCCTTGGCGACGCCGCCCTCATCATAACTAGTCGTGATGCGTACATCGCTGGGCGTGCCGCCGCAAAAGGGATGCAGCGATTCATCCAGCCGCGCGTGATCATATTCCAAGCCAATGCGCGCCGAGAGCGCCTGGCACAGCGCCTTCTGCGCCGCCACGGGAAATGTGCCTGTCAGCGGCAGCGCCGCACCGCGTCTGGCCTGGATTTCCTCAGCACGCGGCAGGGCTTCGGCCAAAAACGCCTCATAGGCTGCAAAGACGGGTTCCACATCCGCGGCCGTGACGCCGCGCTGATAGCCATCCATCAACGCATCATAAGGCGCCATGCCAAGCGCGGCTGAAAGCGCTGCGGCGGTTTCGCGCTGTAGCGCGACAACTTCCGTGAGCGCTGGGCGCACCATGGCGAAATCAGCGCGCGCCTTGGCGTCCCGCCAGATTTTCTCGCAAGCCGAATTGGCGCGGGTGGACGCTTCCACCAGGCTGGTCGGCATGGCAGTGGCGCGCGCATGGGCGCGGCGCATCAGGGCAAGGTTTGCGCTGTCCCATTCGCCTTCCGCCGTAGCCAGCGTCAATTCCTCTGCCACCGCCGGCGCAGTCAGCAATTCATGCGCGAGGCCAGCAAGGGTCGCCAATTGTTCGCCCCGCGCGGCACCGCCGCCCGGCGGCATCATCGCACTCGCATCCCAATGCAGCATGCCAGCCGCTTCATTCAGCGCGGCGATACGGCCGAAGCGCGATTTCAGATTGGCATACGCAGTATTTGACATGGGTCAATCCTGAATGAGCGGGTTGCTCTACGAATGGAACATAACGGCTTTCGCGGCCAGGGATAATGCCGCGCGGCAGTATTGGGTCGGGATGATAGGGAAGCACCGCACATGATCCGCCCCTATCATCTTGGTGCAAATCAGCCCATCGGCGCCCGCCGCACCGGCAGCGGCCATATCCTCGGCCGCCATGCGCAGAGGGCGATTGATGCGCACCACAATATCCGCGCCATTGCGCCGTGCGCTGGCTGCCGAAGTCGCAAGCCCGGCCCGTGCACGCGCCTTGGCATCCGGCGCCACACCATCTTTCAGATCAAGAATAATCGCATCCGCACCGCGTTCATGCGCCTTGGCCACAAAGCGTTCTTCGCTGGCCGGCACGTAAAGCAGCGAACGCCACTGCGGCAATTGGCGGTTCATGGCAGCAACCCCGACCCTGGCACAATGCCCTTGGGCAGGCTGGCCGCGTGGCGCGCTACCGCCCCCGGGCGTGCCAGCCAAATCTTGTCGCGCTGCGTCAGGATATGCTCCATGGCGCGGCGGAAGGGGCGCAGACGGAAGGGCTGACCGATGATGAAAGGATGCAGCACGATGGAACAGACCAGCGGCATATCGCGCGACCGATCCAGCATTTCATCGAATTGATCCACCACCATATCGGCGAAGTCCCGCGCCGCCTGCTGGCGAAACACCATGACCGGGCTGTCATTCAATTCGACAGAGTAAGGCACGGAAAGCATCGGCCCGGCGCGGGTCGTCATCCAGAAAGGCTGGTCATCCGCCGGCCAATCCATGACATAGCTGAAACCTTCCTCCTTCAGCAGATCAAGCGTTGTCGCAGATTGCGTAATGTATGGGCCAAGCCAGCCATCCGGCGCCTTGCCGGTATGGCGAATGATGGTGTCGCGGCTCTCGGCAATCAGCCGGCGTTCATCATCCTCAAACAAAATATCCTGGCGTTCGGCATTGGTTCGCCCATGACCGATGAATTCATCGCCGCGCTTCATCAACGCCGGAGCGATTTCCGGGCAGGTATCCAGCACCAGACCATTCACATTATGCGCACACGGCAGGCCATATTCATCAAACATCAGCAGCATGTTCCAAAGCCCAACGCGATTGCCGTAATCGCGCCAGGCGTAATTGCGCTGGGATTGCGGCGCGGCGGCGCCGGTACTGTCACTGCCAAGCCCGGCACGGAAGGCGAAGGCTTCGATATTGTTGCACAACACCACCGCGAGTCGCGCCCCATTCGGCCATTCATAGGTCGGGCGATGGGGGATGGCGCTATGCTGATAGCGCCCATGCGTTGGCAGTTTCATGGCCGGTCTCCGGGTATTTCGCCGAACGCTAGGCGGCGGTGCGGGCCGCGTCAAAGCAGCCCCACCCCCTTTGCAGGACCGCCCTGCCATGCGCTACTTGTTCCCGGAAGACTTGGAGGAACGGCTGATGCCAGACGGGAGCACCACGGACCGGATCGCCTATTCGGCGCCGATCGGCGATGAGGTGAAAACCACCACCTGCTATATGTGCGCCTGTCGCTGCGGCATTCGTGTGCATCTGAAGGATGGGCGGGTGCGCTATATTGAAGGCAATCCCGATCATCCGGTGAATAAGGGCGTGCTCTGTGGCAAGGGCAGCGCCGGCATCATGACGCAATATAGCCCTGCCCGCCTGCAAGCGCCCTTGAAGCGGATCGGGCCGCGCGGTTCTGGCGACTATGCCGAGATTTCCTGGGATGAGGCGATGGAAATCGCCACCAACGCGCTCAAAAAAGTGCGGGAAACAGACCCAAAGCGCCTCGCTTTCTTTACCGGGCGTGATCAATCCCAATCGCTGACCGGGTTTTGGGCCGCGCAATTCGGCACGCCCAATTTCGCCGCGCATGGCGGTTTTTGTTCGGTGAATATGGCGGCTGGCGGGCTTTACACCATAGGCGGTTCCTTCTGGGAATTTGGTGAGCCTGATTGGGAACGCGCGAAATACCTTTTGATCCTGGGCGTTGCCGAGGATCATGATTCCAACCCGATCAAAACCGGCCTGGCTGCGCTGAAAAAGCGCAATGCGAAGGTAGTGTCCGTCAATCCCGTGCGTACCGGCTATTCCGCCGTGGCCGATGAATGGGTGGGTATCCGCCCCGGCACGGATGGGCTTTTCGTGATGGCGCTGATCCATGAATTGCTGCGCCATGATTGGGTGGATTCCGAATTCCTGGTGCGCCATACCAATGCGCATTGGTTGGTGGTGCGCAATCCAGGCGGCACGGATGATGGGCTTTTTGTCCGAGACGCCGATGGCAAGCCGCAAGCCTGGGATCGCGCGCGCGGTGCCATGGATGCCGCCGCTACTGATCTTTCCCCCGTGCTTGTCGGTGATTTCACCCTGCCAGATGGCCGCATAGCGCGCCCGGTACTTCATCTGATGGCGGAACGCTATCTGGGTGCTGAGTATGCGCCGGAAGCAGTCGCCGAACGCTGCGGGCTGGATGCGGACCGCATTCGCCGCATCGCGGCCGAGATGGCTGATGTTGCCTTCAACCAGACCATCACTCTCGATCAACCCTGGACGGATACGCTTGGCCGTCGGCATGAGAAGATGGTGGGCCGCCCGGTGGCGCTCCATGCCATGCGCGGCATCAGCGCGCATTCGAACGGCTTTCATACCTGCCGCGCACTGCATATTCTGCAAATGCTGCTGGGTGCGATAGATACGCCTGGTTCCTGGTGCTACAAGGCACCTTTCCCGCGGCCCATCCCGCCTGGCCCCGGCCCCGCGGGCAAAAACTCCAAGCCCAATACGCCGCTTGCCGGCAATATCCTGTCCTTCACCCATGGGCCGGATGATTTGCTGGTGAATGATGATGGCTCGCCCATTCGCATTGACCACTCATTCTCTTGGGAAGCGCCGCTTGGTCTGCATGGCATGATGCATACCGTGATCGGCAATGCTGCGAAGGGCGACCCGTACAGGATTGATGTGCTGTTCATGTTCATGGCGAATATGGCCTGGAACAGCGCCATGAATCCGCTGGAAACCATTGAATGCCTCACGGCCAAGGATGCGTCCGGTGAATACGTCATCCCCACCGTGATCTATTCCGATGCGTTTTTCAGCGAAACCGTGCCCTATGCAGATCTGATCCTGCCGGATACGACCTATCTGGAACGCTGGGATTGCATTTCCATTCTGGATCGCCCGATTGGGTCTTCTCACGGGCCGGGCGATGCCATTCGCCAGCCGGTATTGAAGCCCGATCGTGATGTGCGGCCTTTCCAGGATGTGCTGATTGAATTGGGCGCGCGGCTTGGCCTGCCCGCCTTCACCAAGGAAGATGGCAGCGCGCGCTTCAAGGATTACGCGGATTACATCGTGAATCACGAACGCATGCCGGGCGTTGGTCCGCTGGCTGGCTGGCGTGGCGAGGATGGCAGCGCGAAAGGCGTCGGCAAGCCCAACCCCGATCAATTGCAGCGCTATATCGAAAATGGCTGTTTCTGGCGGCATGATTTTTCGGCCGAGGAAAGCTACTTCAAGCATTCCAACAAGCTTTATCTGGAAAACGCCAAGGCGATGGGGCTGATCGGCAAGTCTGATCAGATCGTTTTGCAAATCTGGTCTGAACCCTTGCAAAAATTCCGCCTGGCGGCGGAAGGCCATGGCGCGAAGCAGCCGCCCGAAGCCTTGCGAGAGCGCGTGCGCACTTACTGCGACCCGCTGCCCATCTGGTATGCGCCGCTGGAGCAGGAAGCGCATGACACATCGGGCTTCCCATTTTCGGCCGTCACGCAGCGGCCCATGGCGATGTATCATTCCTGGGGCTCAATGAATGCCTGGCTTCGGCAAATCCACGGCGCCAATCGCCTGTATATGAGCCGCGCCAAGGGGGAAGCCATGGGCATTGCGCACGATGATTGGGTATGGGTTGAAAGCCGCAATGGCCGCGTGAAGGGGCAGGTGACGCTAATGGAAGGCGTGAACCCCGACACGGTTTGGACCTGGAACGCCATAGGTAAACGCGCCGGCGCCTGGATGTTGAGCCCAAATGCGGCGGAAGCCGAGCGTGGCTTTTTGCTGAACCACGTGATCAGCGAATGGCTGCCCGCACAAACCGGCCCGCGCCTTGCCAATGCCGATCCCATTACCGGTCAGGCCGCCTGGTATGATTTGCGCGTCAACATCAAGAAATGCGCGAAGGGCGAGGAAGGCATCACGGCGCCCCATCCAAGCGCTTTGACACCGCCACCCAATATGCCCGAACCGCCCAAGATTCTGCGCTTCAATGCAGGAGAACAAAAGCTATGACATCCCTGCCCTCACCCGCGCCGGGCGCCAAAAAGCTTGGCCTTGTCATTGATCTGGATACCTGTGTCGGCTGCCATGCCTGTGCAACGAATTGCAAGGAATGGAACACCAGCGGCCATATGGCGCCCTTGCCCGATCAGCATCCTTACTCTGCCGCGCAGGAAGGTGTGTGGTTCAACCGCGTGCATGCCTATGAAGCCGGTGATGGCGATGAAGGCCGCACGGTGCATTTCCCGCGGTCGTGCCTCCATTGCGAAACGCCGGCCTGCGTGACGGTGTGCCCCACCGGCGCATCCTATAAGCGCGCAGAAGATGGCATTGTGCTGGTCAATACGGATATGTGCATCGGCTGCCAGCTATGCGCCTGGGCCTGCCCTTATGGTGCGCGCGAGTTGGATGAAGACCAGGGTGTGATGAAAAAATGCACGCTCTGCATTGATCGCATCTATAACGAAACCATCCCGGAAGACCGCCGCGCGCCGGCCTGCGTTTCCACCTGCCCGGCCAATGCGCGGCATTTTGGTGATCTTGGTGATCCAAACAGTGATGTATCAAAGCTGGTTGCCGAACGCGCGGGCTATGAGCTGATGCCGGAGATGGGCTACCAGCCGGTCAATCGCTATCTGCCGCCGCGCAAGGCTTCAAGTCAGGTGAATACCGCGCCCAAGGAAGCCGGGCCTTTGCCAAGCCAGATTACCAACCCGCTGCTGCGTTGGATGGATAAGGTGCTGTCCCGATGAAACCCGCCCCTTCCATCATTTTCTTCACAGTCGCATCTGGCGCGGGCTATGGGCTTTTGTTCTGGCTTGGCGTGTTGAAGCCGCTTGGCCTGCTGCCCGCGAGCAGCCTTTTCGGCGCGACCGCGGCCATTATCGCGCTGGCGCTGATCACGGCGGGGCTCTGTTCATCGCTGCTGCATCTTGGCCGGCCGGAACGCGCCTGGCGCGCGCTCAGCCAATGGCGGTCTTCCTGGCTGTCGCGCGAAGGCGTTGCGGCGGTGATCACCTTTCTGCCGGCGACGATATTCATGATCGCGCTCGCGCATGATGAGAAACGACTGATCCTAATTGCTGGTTTGCTCTCTGCCGTTGGTGCTGCGATCACGGTTTATTGCACCGGCATGATCTATGCGTCGCTGAAGCCGATCAAGGAATGGCATCACCCCATGGTGGCGCCGGGCTATTTGCTGTTCGCGAGTTTCTCCGGCGCATCCCTGCTTGCCATGCTTGCCATTTTCTGGGGCGGCGGCTTCTTTCCCGCCTTGGCCGCAGCCGCGCTTGGTCTTGCGGCGCTGATGTTCAAGCGCGCCTATTGGACGAGTGTGGGTGCCACACCGGCCGGCAGCACGCGGGAAAGCGCCACGGGGCTTGGCTTCATTGGCAAAGTCCGCCCACTGGAAAGCCCGCATACCGAAGCGAATTACCTATTGCGAGAGATGGTGTTTCGCGTGGGCCGCGTGCACGCGTCGAAGCTGCGCAGCATCGCATTACTGCTCGGCTTTGCGCTGCCGGCGCTGCTGTTCTGTCTTGCGATCATCATCGGCGGCAGCGCGGCAATGGCCTTGGGTCTGTTGGCCGCAGCCAGCGCCGTCGCCGGGCTTCTGGTGGAACGCTGGCTGATTTTTGCGGAGGCCACGCATACCGTCGCGCTTTATTATCCGGGGCAGGGCTGAATTCTTTACCCACGCTGTGCTATCTGGTGCTGATGCTGCCTGATTTCAACGCCACCGCCGCTGCCCTGCGCGCCTTGCCGCGTGAACGCGTCCATGGCCGCGTCAATGCCATTACCGGGCTCACGATCACGCTGGAAGGCTTTGGCCCGCTGGCGGCGATTGGGGATCGCGTGGCGATCACGCCACCAACCGGCGCGCCGGTCATGGCGGAAATCGCCGGGTTTCGTGATGGAAAGGCGCAGGCGATTGCGCTTGGGCCGCTGACGGGCCTGACATCCGGCATGCGCGCCACGCTGGCGCCGCGCCCGGCCTTGCCCGTTTCCGAATTCAACGCCCAACCCATGCGCCGGCGCCGGCGGCGGGGCAGCGTTCTCGGCTTGGCGTTCGGCGGCCGCTTGGTGTACGAATTCTTGATCTGTTCACGCCCGTCAGGCGCGGGCAAAGGCTTGGGCTTTTCGCGGCCTCCGGCGTTGGGAAATCAATCCTGATGGCCATGCTGGCAGGCAGCTTGGCGGTGGATGTGATGATCTTTGCGCTGGTTGGCGAACGCGGGCGCGAATTGCGCGAATTCATCGAAGATGATTTGGGGCTGGAAGGCTTGGCGCGCAGCGTGGTTGTCTGCGCCACATCGGATAGCGCCGCACCTTTGCGCCGCGAAGCCGCCTACGCCGCCATGACCGTCGCCGAGCATTTCCGCGATGAGGGTCTGCAGGTGCTGCTGCGGATGGATAGCGTGACGCGTTTTGCCTTAGCGCTGCGTGAAATTGGCTTGGCCGTCGGCGAACCACCCGCCACGCGCGGCTATCCGTCTTCGGTCTTTACTGAATTGCCGCGCTTGCTGGAACGCTCCGGGCCCGGGCCAGATAATGCGCCTGGTGCGATCACCGCGCTTTTCACCGTGCTGGTCGAAAGTGAACATGATGAACCCGTGGCGGACGCTGTGCCCGGGATTCTTGACGGTCATGTGGTGTTGGGCCGTGGGATTGTGGAGGCCGGGCGTTATCCGCCGGTGGATGTATTGCGCTCCGTCTCGCGCAGCATGCCGGGCGTTTTGGCGGAACAGGAATGGGAATTGGTGTTGGAAGCCAAGCGCTTGCTCTCCAACTATAATGACGTGAAGAATCTTGTGCGGCTTGGCGCCTATCGCACCGGCAATGATCCGGAAGCGGATGCGGCGGTGAAGCTGGCACCGCGGATTGAAGCGGTGCTCCGCCAACGCAAGGGCGAGATTTCAACGGTTGAGGAAGCCGTTGCGGCACTCACGCAGGCAATAGACGGGGCTTGAGGCTTGTGGTCCGATCGCCGCTGTCGGTTCCCGACAGTGGCGTGAATCGGCCCAGCAAATGTCAGGCTAGTGTTGCGCTGGCGCTGTTTGGGCAGGAGATAGGTCAGCATGAATCGCGCCACTAGGATGGCAAGTGGATCTTTCTATCGGCTGGAATTGGCCTTGCGCCGAGCGCTGCCCGAAAGCTTCAAGAAGCTGTGGCGGCTTGGGCGGCTGGCGGTGCAACCAGTGCCGCCCTCCGCGCCACAAGTTCCACAAGCGCAGCTTGAAGGCTGCCAATTGCTCACCAATCGCTTGGAAATGCTGCACCGCCTGCCAAAGGGCGGGGTTGTCGCGGAAGTTGGCACCTATCAAGGCGATTTTGCGCGCGGGATTCTGGACATCATGGCGCCGTCCCGCCTGCATTTGGCGGATATCACCTTCAGCCTGTGTCGGGCCGATGTCCTGGCCGATCCGCGGGTTGAACGGCATGAGGGGCTGTCGGTGCCCTTCCTGCAAGCCTGTGCCGATGCCAGTTTCGACATGATCTATATTGATGCCGATCACGGGTATGCGGCGGTGATTGCCGATGCCGCCGCCGCCGCGCCCAAGGTGAAGCCCGGTGGCTATCTGGTGTTCAATGATTTTGCGCGCATCATCCGCCCAGGCTTTGGTGTGCTTGGCGTGCATCAGGCGGTATGCGAATTCGCCGTCAGCAGCGGTTGGTCCGTCGCCTTTTTCTGCCTGGAAGGTGAGGCGCTGTACGATATCGCGCTGCGCCGGCCTGAATAGCTGACGGTTTTATTTCTCGCAGCGAATAAAGACCGTGCTGGCATGCGCGCGTTCGCCGACCTCGGCCGCGCTCAATTCCGTGGGCGGGCTTTCGCGCAAGGTGGGTTCAACGCCGGCGCGGCGGAGGAAGCCCAGCGCCTCGGTTCCCTTTACGGCGAAATTCACATTCTGCGGAATATCGCCGGTGCGTTGCGCGATGCGCTGGGCATTCAGCTTGGACACAATCACGCCCATCACGTGACCTTGCCGATCGAGTAGAGGCCCGCCGGAATTGCCCTGCTGCACCGGTGCGCTGATCTGAAAATGCTGTTCATTATTGGCGAGGCCCGCAAGTGCGCTGACATCGCCTGTGGTCAGGGTTGGCCCGGCCGCCAAAAGTCCCGCGAGCGGGAAGCCATAAGTCACCACACTTTCGCCGCGCCGGACGGGATTGGCGCGGAATGGCAGAACGGGGCCGGGATCATTCGGCACGGCAAGCAGCGCCAGGTCACGCTGCACATCAACCCGCGCTGGCATGGTGGCGGGCAGGGTGCGGCCATCGGCGGTACGCACGGTAATCGCGTTGCAGCCATCAATGACATGATGATTGGTAAGCACGCGGTCACGCGCCGCGATAAAGCCCGTGCCGGTGGAGGCGCGCCCGCGGCCTGCCTGCGGCGGTGCGCCTGGGGCCGGCGCGGCGGCACCGGGTGGGCGGGGCAGGGGTGATTGCATCGCCACCACTTTTTCCGCGCAAATATCCTGGCCGCGATTGATGACCTCCCGCCCATCGCTCAGCACCATGCGGAGATCAAAGCGGCAGCCGGTATTCTCGGCGGGGCGTATGTTAATCCCGTTACCTGGTGCCAGCGGGCCGCGCGTCAGCATATTGGCGCCCCAATCCGGCCGCCCCGTGCGCACGGCAAAAAGCGAATGGGCCGATTGTTCGGTCTGATTGAGCACCCTGAAGGGCTCCGTCTGCGACAGCGCAGGGGATGGGGCCAGGAGCAGGGCGAGAAGGGTAAGGAACAGGGCAGGCATGATGCATTTTATCTCGGCATGGATGACGCCTTCGTCAATCGCTCTGGGCTTGACCTTCCCATGATGGGAAGCGCCACATAGGCGTCATCATGCCCGATGCCGCTGCCCCCCTGCCGCGCCTCTCCCTCCCCATTGAAGGGATGACCTGCGCAGCCTGCGCCGGGCGGGTGGAACGCGCACTCCGCAAACTGCCCGGCGTGGTGGAGGTGCGCGTAAACCCCGCGACTGATCGGGCGGAAGTAGCGGGCAGTGCCGATGCGGCGGCGTTGAAGCAGGCGGTTGAGGGCGCCGGCTATGGCGTGGCGGAAGCGCAATTCGACCTTGCTATTGGCGGCATGAGTTGCGCGGCTTGCGCGGGGCGCGTTGAAGCCGCACTCCGCGCCGTACCGGGCGTGCTGGACTCGCGCGTCAACCCAGCCTCGGAACAGGCGCATGTCAGGGCGATTGCGGGTGTGCCCGAGTCTTCGTTCCGCGCCGCGGTGGAAGCCGCTGGCTATGAATTACGCGGCAGCACATTTGAAGCCGGGGAAGAAGCCGCCGCACGAGCGCTTGCTGCTGAACGACGCGATGTGGTGCTGGCCGGGATATTCTCGGCCCCGTTTCTGATCGGCATGATCGGCATGGGGCTCGGCCAGGATTGGATGCCAAGCGATTGGGCGCAATTTGGTCTCGCGAGTTTTGTGGAATTCTGGCTCGGCGCACGTTTCTGGCGCGCGGGCTATGCCGCGGTGCGTGGTGGCACGGGCAATATGGATGCGCTGGTGGCACTCGGCACCGGCGCGGCCTGGGCGCTTTCCACCTGGCTATTGCTGACCGCGCCCGCACATCAGGGCACGCCGCATCTTTATTTCGAAGCGGCAGCGGTGGTGATTTTCTTCGTCCTGCTCGGCAAATATCTGGAAGCCCGCGCCAAGCGCGCGACTGGTGCCGCGATCCACGCCTTGCTTGACCTCAGCCCACGTCAGGCACGGCGGCTGGAAGCTGGTGAAGAACGCGAAGTGCCCGCTGCCTTGCTTTCCATCGGTGACCTGATGGTGGTGCGCCCCGGTGAGCGTATTCCGGTGGATGGGCTGGTGCGAGAGGGTCGCGCGGGCGTGGATGAAAGCGCGCTGACCGGCGAAAGCCGCGCGGTGGAAAAGGAAGAAGGGGCGCAGGTTTCAACCGGCACGATGGCGCTGGATGGGCGCTTGGTGATCGAAGCCCTTGCCGTGGGTGGCGATACAACGCTGGCCCGCGTGGCGCAGTTGGTGGCTGCAGCGCAGGCATCACGCGCGCCAGTTCAAAAGCTGGTGGATCGCGTGAGTGCAGTCTTCGTGCCAGTGGTGCTCGCGCTGGCATTGGCAACATTCATCGGTTGGTTACTGGCAGGCGCAGGTTTTGAAGCCGCGCTGATCCATGCGGTTTCCGTGCTGGTGATTGCCTGCCCCTGTGCCTTGGGCCTCGCAACCCCTGCAGCGATTATGGCTGGCACCGGGGCGGCGGCGCGGGCCGGCATTTTGCTGCGCGATGCTGAGGCGATTGAGCGTGCTGGGCGCATTACCCTGGTTGCCTTTGACAAGACCGGGACGCTGACGGAAGGCAAGCCGCGCTTGGTCGGCTTGCATCCCTCACCCGGCATGACGCGCGAGGAAGCTTTGGCGATTGCCGCCGCGCTGCAAACGGGCAGTGAACACCCCCTGGCGCGGGCGGTGTGGCGCGCAGCGGGCGCTGTGCCGCCCGCCGCCGATTTCCGCGCCCTGCCCGGACGCGGTGTGGAAGGCGTGGTCGGTGGACGACGCTATGCGCTTGGCAGTTCGCGGTTGTTGCGGGAAGCAGGCGCTGCTCGCGGTGCCCTGGCCGAGGCGGCCATCGCCGGCGAAGCAGCGGGGCAAACCCTTTCCTGGTTGATCGAAGGCAATGCAGCCCGCGCATTGTTCCTGTCCGAGGATGCACCGCGCGCCGGCGCTGCCGCTGCGGTGGCAGGCCTTACCGCGCTAGGTGTGAAGCCTGCCATGATCAGCGGGGACCAGCACGCCGCGGCCCTTGCTGTCGCGGCGCCGCTTGGCATTACCGATGTCGCTGCCGAGGTTTTGCCCGATGGCAAGGCCGCGCGCATTACGGCCTGGCAGGAAGCGGGTGAAACTGTCGCCATGGTTGGCGATGGCGTGAATGACGCGCCGGCCCTTGCCCGCGCTGATCTTGGCATTGCGATGGGCACGGGGACGGATATCGCCATTCAATCGGCGGGCATTACCTTGTTGCGCGGCGATCCAGCGCTAGTGCCGGCGGCTTTGGAGATTACGCGGCTCACCTTGCGCAAGATCCAGCAGAATTTGTTCTGGGCCTTTGGTTATAATCTGCTTGGTGTGCCGCTGGCCGCTTTCGGCTTGCTGTCTCCGCCGATTGCCGGCGCGGCGATGGCGGCATCAAGTGTCAGTGTGCTGACAAATGCGTTATTACTTTCACGCTGGAGGCCCCGGCCATGAATATCGGTGACGCAGCCCGTGCTTCGGGCATTTCTGCAAAGATGATCCGCCATTATGAGGCGATTGGGCTGATCGCTGCAGGGCGCGGCGCCAACCACTATCGTGTGTATAGCAAGGCCGATGTTGCGGAGCTGCGCTTCATCCGCCATGCGCGTGACCTTGGCTTTCCGCTTCAGGATGTGAAACGCTTGCTTGATCTTTGGCGCAATCGCGCGCGCGCGAGTGCGGAGGTGAAACGCCTTGCGCTGGATCATGTCGCGGCACTTGAAGCCAAGGCCAAATCCCTCAGCGCCATGGCGGAAAGCCTGCGTCATCTGGCCGCGCATTGCCATGGTGATGCGCGGCCGGATTGCCCGATTTTGGAAGAGTTAGGCGGAGCATTTTCAAGCCAAGTGGCTTTACTTGGCGGACAGGAAAATGCGACCAGACACAAAGGAAAGGAAGGTTGCCATGGCTGACGCCATCACGCTTAACGTTGAGGGCATGAGTTGCGGGCATTGCATCCGCGCCGTGACCAAGGCCATCACCGCTTTGGATCGCGCGGCGATGGTCGAGGTGGATTTGGCCGCCAAGCGCGTTGTCGCGCAAACCAACCTACCGCGCGCGGCGGTAGTGCGCGCGGTGGAAGAAGAAGGTTTCGCCGTAAAGGGCTAAAACGTCAGTCAGGCCGCGCGCCGGAAGCGCGCACCACCGGCGCCCAGCGCGCGGTTTCCTGCCGCAGAAATTCCGCCAGCGCCTCAGGCGTGGATGCTTCCAGCACCAGGCGACGTGCGGCCATGGCAGAGACCAACTCCGGTTCCTTCAGCACGCTCTGCATCGCGGCATTGAGCTTCGCTAGGATCGGCGCCGGCAGGCCAGGCGGGGCCACCATCGCCGCCCAATCAACGCCATCAAAACCAGGCAGGCCGGACTCCGCGATGGTTGGAATCTCGGGCAGCAGCGGCACGCGCTTACCATTGGGCACACCAACAATACGCAGCTTGCCCGCTTCCGCCTGCGGAATGCCATTCAACGCCGTGGTGAAGGCGTAATCCACGCGCCCCGCAATCAATTCCGGCAAAAGCGCGCCGCCGCCGCGATAGGGCACATGGGTTGTGCGAATACCCGCCATCAGATTGAGCTGTTCCGCCGCCAAATGCCCCGCTGAGCCAATGCCGGAAGAACCAAAATTCAACGCCTCGGGCCGCGCCTTCGCTGCAGCGATGATATCCGCCACGCTGCGAAAGGGCCGATCCACCGGCACGGCGAGGACATTCGGCACCTCACCCACCAGCGAAACGGGGGTGAGATCCTTGAGCGGATCAAAGGAAAGATTACCGTAAAGTGTGGGGTTGATCGCGAGCGGCCCGATGGTGCCGAGCAGCAGCGTATAGCCATCAGGCGCGCTGCGTGCGGTTGCTTCGGTGGCGATATTGCCGCCCGCACCGGGACGATTTTCGATGACGACAGGCTGGCCGAGTAGCGCTTGCAAGCGTGGCGCAATGGCGCGGGCCAAAACATCCGTGGAACCGCCTGCGGCAAAGCCCACCAGCAGGCGGATCGGGCGAGAGGGGTATTCCTGTGCCAAAGCGGGCTTGGCCAAAGGCAGCAGCGCCAAACCGGCAAGCAAGTCGCGTTTTTTCATCATGGTCCCGGCCTCCTTTTTCTTGATCAGTTCAAGCGAATGCTGATGCTCCGTCCATGGGCTTGCAGCCCCTCGGCTTCCGCCAAAGCCACCGCCGCCGGCCCAATTTGCTTGAGCGCCGCGCCATCGGCTTCGACCCAGCTTGTGCGCTTCAGGAAGTCGAAACCCGAAAGCCCGGAGGCAAAGCGCGCGGTGCGCCCGGTGGGTAGCACGTGATTGGGCCCGGCGATGTAATCGCCAACGGCTTCCGGGCAGAAGCGGCCCAGAAACGCCGCGCCAGTATGGCGAATTTGGGAGAGCAAGCCTTGCGGATCATCCACCATCAATTGCAGATGCTCCGGCGCCAAACGGTTGGTCAGCGCGGCTGCTTCGCCCAAGTCGCGCACCAGAATCACAGCGCCATGCCTCGCCCAGCTTTCGCTGGCGATCGCCGCGCGCGGCAGGGTTTTCAGCGCGTGTTGCACGGCGGCAGTCACCGCATCCGCCAACGCCGCATCCGGCGTGATCAGGATGGATTGCGCGCTTTCATCATGTTCGGCCTGGGCCAGCAAATCCATGGCGACATACGCGGGATCATTGGCGCCATCGGCAATCACCACGACCTCGGAAGGCCCGGCGATGGAATCAATGCCGACCCGACCAAAGACCTGGCGCTTGGCTTCCGCGATATAGGCACTGCCTGGCCCGACAATGCGGTCCACCGGCGCGATACTGCCCGTGCCCCAGGCGAGTGCCGCCACCGCCTGCGCGCCGCCAATACGGTAAATCTCCATCACGCCAGCGCGTTTCGCCGCCGCCAACACTAAAGGATTGAGCACGCCATCCGGCGCTGGCACCGCCATGGCAATGCGCGGCACACCCGCCGCGCGCGCTGGCAGTGCATTCATCAAAACGGAGGATGGATACGCCGCCTTGCCGCCGGGGACGTAAATGCCGACCGCATCCACCGGCCCCCAACGGAGCCCAAGTGTGAGGCCCGCCGCATCGCGCATCACCAAATCCTGCGGCAATTGCGCGCGGTGAAATGTCTCGATTCGTTCTGCCGCCAGATTGAGTGCGGTGCGGAGTTCGGGCGCGATGGTCGCATCCGCCGCGTCAATTTCGGCCTGCGTTACACGCAGCGCCGCAGCATTCGTGGGCTGCCAACGATCAAACCGCGCAGTGCATTCAACAAGCGCCGCATCACCGCGGGCGCGGATATCGGCGATGATGCCGGCAACAACGCCATCCACCTTCTGCGTGGTTTCGCGTGCATCATCCAATAACGCGGTGAAGGCAGCTTCAAAGCCGGCGTCGCGTGTATCAAGGCGCTTCATGCGGTGGCGTCCAAGGCAGCACGGAAGCGCGCGATCCAGGCGCCAATCGCCTCGGGCCGCGTTTTCAACGCGGTGCGATTGACAATGAGCTTGGAGGTGACATGCGCAATCACCTCAGTCTCCTGAAGGCCATTGGCCTTCAGCGTGGAGCCGGTTTGCACCAAATCCACGATCAGGCGCGCAAGGCCCATGGAAGGCGCCAATTCCATCGCGCCATTCAGATGTACAATCTCTGCCTGGATGCCGCGCGCGGCGTAATGGCGCTGCGCGATATTCGGGTATTTGGCCGCGACCGTCACGCGCGACCAGCGGCGCGGATCGTCTGTTGTGGCGTTTACCGGTTCCGCGACTGAGACGCGGCAGCGGCCAATGCCCAGATCAAGCGGCGCATAGATTTCCGGATAATCGAATTCCAAGAGCACATCGGCGCCGCAAACGCCAATCGCCGCCGCGCCATGCGCAACGAAAGTCGCCACATCAAAGGGGCGCACGCGAATGACATCCACCGAGGGATCATTGGTCGGGAATCTCAGCCGCCGGCTATCCTCATCCGCATAATCCTTAGCGGGGATCAGGCCGGCGCGCGCCAATACAGGGTGCAGTTCCTTCAGGATGCGCCCCTTGGGAAGCGCGATAATCAAAGGCGCATCAGCCTGCGCCGGGGCGCCATTCAGCGCATTGGGGATCGGGATGTCCATGGCTACCTGCCCGCCTGTCTTTCAATATCGGCGCCCACCGCCGCAAGTTTCGTTTCCACGCGTTCATAACCGCGATCCAAATGATAGACGCGGTTCACAATCGTCTCACCTTCAGCGGCCAGCCCCGCAAGAATAAGGGAGACCGAAGCACGCAAATCGGTTGCCATCACCGGCGCGCCGGAAAGATGCTTCACCCCACGTACAATGGCGGAAGCGCCGTGGAAATTGATACGCGCGCCCATGCGGGACAGTTCCGGCACATGCATGAAGCGGTTTTCGAAAATCGTCTCCGTAATCATGGAAGCGCCTTCGGCGACACACATCAGCGCCATGAATTGCGCCTGCATATCGGTGGCGAAGCCTGGGAAGGGTTCGGTCATGACATCGGCACCGCGAAGCCCATTGCTGCGCGTCACGCGCAAGCCGCCTTCTTCTTCCGCCACATCCACACCGGCTTCGCGGAGTGTGCGCGTCACCTCACCCAGATGATCCAAGCGCGCGCCTTGCAGCAGGAGCGATCCGCCAGTAATGGCAGCGGCGCAGGCAAAGGTGCCGGCTTCGATCCGGTCCGCAATGATGGGGTGCATCGCGGTACCAAGGCTTGCCACACCTTCCACCAGCAGCCGATCCGCCCCGATACCTTCAATCCGCGCCCCCATGCGCATCAGGCAGGCGGCAAGATCGGTGATTTCGGGCTCACGCGCCGCATTCATGATTTCGCTCTGCCCGCGCGCCAAGGCTGCCGCCATCAGAATGTTTTCGGTGGCACCGACCGAGACCTGCGGGAAGATGATGCGCGCACCCTTCAAGCCTTGGGGAGCACGGGCTTCGATATAGCCGGCGGTGATCTCGATCTCCGCGCCCATTTGCTCAAGCGCCTTCAGGTGCAGATCAACCGGGCGCGTGCCGATGGCGCAGCCACCGGGCAGGCTCACGCGCGCGCGGCCATGGCGGGCAAGCAAGGGGCCAAGCACCAGGACGGAAGCCCGCATTTTGCGCACCAGATCATAAGGCGCTTCCAGATCGGTCGCCGCCCCGCTGATGGTGATGCTGCGCGCTGATGTGTCACGTGAAACATCAAGGCCGTGATGCGCCAACAACACTGCCATGGTGGCAACATCGGCAAGGTCAGGCGCATTGGTGAGCGTGAGCGGCCCATCAGACAGCAAGCCGGCCGCCATCAGCGGCAATGCTGCGTTCTTGGCGCCCGAGATCGGAATGCTGCCCGACAGCACCCGCCCGCCATGGATCCGAATGCGATCCATCAGAGCTTCGGCAGCGCGACGCCGCGCTGGCCCATGTATTTTCCGCGGCGGTCACCATAGCTGACCTCGGGCGGGGCATCACCCTTCAGGAATAGGAATTGGCAAATGCCTTCATTGGCATAGACCTTGGCGGGCAGGGGCGTGGTATTGCTGATTTCGATGGTGACCTGGCCTTCCCATTCGGGTTCCAGAGGCGTCACATTCACAATCAACCCGCAGCGCGCATAGGTGGATTTGCCAAGGCAGATCACCAGAATATCGCGCGGGATGCGGAAATATTCGACAGTATGCGTCAGCACGAAGGAATTGGGCGGGATGATGCAAACCGGGCCCTTGCGCGTGACAAACCCGTCTTCCGAGAATGCCTTGGGGTCCACAAGGGCATTGTCCACATTGGTGAAAATCTTGAATTCATCCGCCGCCCGGGCGTCATAGCCGTAGGATGACAGGCCGAAGGAAATCACGCCCTGCCGCCGCTGAGACTCGACGAAAGGCTCGATCATGCCGTGTTCCGCCGCCATTTTGCGGATCCAGCTATCGGGCATGATGGGCATGGTGGTCTGGCCTGGCTCAAGAATGCGGCGCGACGCGGCGCCTCGAGAGGCGTGATTTAGCCCAGCCGGGGCAGGGGGACAACCGGCGCCGCGCGGCGCTTCACGCCGTCACCATCCGTGGCGGGCGCGTGATCCAATTCGCCAGCGCGGCAATCACGCCGACTACCATCATCACCGGCCAAAAGGCCGCATAGCTGCCCGTGGCATCCACCACCCACGCACCGGCGCCTGCGCCCAGAAACCCGCCGAGCTGGTGCGAAAAGAAGCAAATCCCATAAAGCGCGCCGAGGTCCGCCACGCCAAAGCGCCGGGCAATCGCAGCCGAGGTCAGCGGGATGGTGCCCAACCAAATGAAGCCCATCATCGCGGCAAAGATCAGCGTGCCCCATTCGGTGGGCGTCACATTGGCAAAGACCGCTATTGCCAGCGTACGGATCATATAGATCCCGCCCAAGGCCACTTCCGGGCGAATGCTATTGCCAATCCGCCCGCAAACCCAAGATCCCGGAATATTAAATAGCCCCACCAGCATCAGCGCTGTCACGCCGAGCCCGGCTGGCAGGCCGCAAAGCGAAAGATGTGCAGGCAGATGCGTCGTCAGAAAGGCCAATTGAAAGCCACAGGCGAAAAAGCCCAGCGTCAGCAGCGCGAAATCCCGCTGCGCCAAGGCACGCTTCGCGAGCGCTGGCAGGCCGACAAGCCCCGTCGGGCGACCAGTGCCAGGGCCGGGCGGCGCCCATTCCAGCCGGGGTGCGACAAAAAGCAACAGCGCCATGGTGGCCGCCAGCATCAGAAAGGCGCCGGGGGTGCCATAATCCGTAATTCCCCATTGCACGAAAGGGATCATGGCGGCCTGACCGATGGACCCGCCTGCGGAAGCCAGCCCCAAAGCATCGCCCCGGCGGTTTTCCGGCACGGCACGCGCGACCGCGCCGAGCACCGTGCCAGACCCCGCCGCCGCCACGCCGAGTGCGGTGCAAACCCCAATGCCGATGATCAGGCTTGGCGTCGTCGGCCAAATGGCTGGCAGGATCAGGCCAATGGCGAAGATCGCACCGCCACCAAGCGCGACACGCCCGGCGCCGTATTTATCCGCCATGGCACCGGCAAAGGGCTGGCCCACACCCCAAAGTAGATTATGCAGGGCAACCGCCGCGCCATAAGCAAAGGCCGGAATGGCGTGCTCCGCCCCCAAGGGCAGCAAAAACAACCCAAAGGTCTGCCGCGCCCCAAGCGCCAGGGAGACCGAGGCAGCGGCGGCAATGACGACAATCCAGGCTTGAGCGGGCATGCCCCCTTATGGGCAAAGCCCGTCCAAAACACCAGAGAGACACCTCTGCTTGACGCGCCCGCCCACACCCCCTACACGCTCGGCGACGCGTATCGGCCCCGGGAGAAACCCAGGGGCTGTTTAGCGTTTTTGGGGACGCGGGAGACCCTTTTGGGGTCGCATGCACCGCGGTCCTCTCGGTCTTGCACGAGAGAGGATATAGACAGTGGCTAAGAAGATTGCAGGCTATATCAAGCTGCAAATCCCAGCCGGCAAGGCGAATCCGTCGCCGCCCGTCGGTCCCGCGCTTGGTCAGCGTGGCCTGAACATCATGCAATTCGTGAAGGAATTCAACGCGGCGACGCAGCAGATGGAGCCGGGCACGCCAACGCCCGTGGTCATCACTGCCTATTCGGACCGCACCTTTTCCTTCATCACCAAGACGCCGCCTAATACCTATTTCCTGCTGAAGGCCGCCAAGCTCGACAAGGGCTCAACCGCGCCGGGAAAATCCGCACCGATTGGCCGGGTGACCAAGTCTCAGCTGGTGGAAATCGCCAAGGTGAAGATGCAGCACATGAACGCCAATGACGTTGACGCTGCCGTGCGCATGCTCGCGGGTTCCGCCCGCGCCATGGGACTGACCGTGGTGGAGGGCTAAGATCATGGCGAAGATCGGTAAGCGCCTGAAGGCGGCCTATACGGGTTTTGACCGTGAGAAGACCTATGCGCTGGACGAAGCTGTGAAGCTCGCCCGCGGTGCGGCCAAGGCGAAATTCGACGAAACCATTGAAATTTCGATGAACCTTGGCATTGACCCTCGTCATGCGGACCAGATGGTGCGCGGCGTGGTGGGCCTGCCCCATGGCACCGGCAAGACCGTGCGCATCGGCGTCTTTGCCCGTGGCGCCAAGGCTGATGAAGCCAAGGCCGCTGGCGCGGATGTTGTTGGTGCGGATGACCTGGCGGCGATGGTGCAGGAAGGCAAGATCGAGTTCGATCGCTGCATCGCGACCCCTGACATGATGGGCCTGGTGGGTCGGCTTGGTAAGGTGCTCGGCCCCCGTGGCCTGATGCCGAACCCGAAGCTCGGCACCGTGACCATGGATGTGAAAGGTGCCGTGACCGCAGCCAAGGCTGGTCAGGTGGAATTCCGCGCGGAGAAGGCCGGGATTGTGCATGCCGGTATCGGCAAGGCATCCTTCGCTGAGGCGCAGCTTGTTGAAAATGCCCGCGCTTTCGTGGAAGCGATCCAGCGCGCGCGCCCGACCGGCGCCAAGGGGACCTATGTGAAGAAGGTGGCGGTTTCCTCCACCATGGGCCCCGGCGTGAAGGTGGATGTCACCAGCCTTTCGGCCTCGGCCAATTGAGTTTTTCGCGTGGGTTCGCCCCACGCGCAGAATACGCCCGGACGATAAGGCCGGGCGGGCAGGGGATGGCGATTGCCATTCCCGAACCTGTCGGAGACCCCCTGTAGTCCTTAGGGACAGTGAAGGGCCTTTTGGCCCGCAGGGGATAGACGGTGTGCCCAAGCAGAGACCACCCCGGGGCCAAGCCCCTGGAATGGCTTGGTTTGGCGTTCCGGACTGACAGGCGAACCGGGGTTGGTGCCATGCCGGCACCCGCCCCCGAGTGAACCCGGCTGGAGCCCTTCCAAAAGGCCCCAGTCACCGACGGAGACGTAGAGTGGAAAGATCGGAGAAGCGCGAATTCGTCGAATCCCTCGCTGCGATCTTCGCCGAGACCTCCTTCGTGCTGGTCGCCCGCAATGCCGGGATGACTGTCGCGGATGTGAGTGAGCTTCGGCGCAAGATGCGTGCGGCGGGGGCTTCGTATAAGGTCGCGAAGAACCGCTTGGCCACCCGCGCCCTCGAAGGCACCCGTTTCCAAGGCGTTGCGCCAATGCTGAAGGGGCCGACCGCGCTTGCGTGGTCAGCTGATCCTGTGGCTGTGGCCAAAACCGCCGTGGAGTTCGCCAAGACAAACGATAAGTTTGTTGTCCTGGGCGGTGCTCTTGGAACCCAGACGCTGAACGCCGATGGCGTGAAGGCCCTGGCCGAGTTGCCGTCCCTGGAGACGCTGCGCGCGCAGCTTGTGGGTCTTATCCAGACCCCGGCGACGCGGATCGCGGGCGTGCTTCAGGCCCCTGGTGGGCAGGTGGCGCGGGTGTTGGCGGCATACGCCAAGAAGGACGCGGCCTGAGGCCCGGATGTTTTGTCCCCCAAGGCATGCCGCCCTGGGGGAGTTGCAAGAACCAAACCAAGCTACTAGATCAAGGAGTACAAAGACATGGCTGATCTCGCGAAGCTGGTGGACGAATTGTCCGCCCTGACCGTTCTGGAAGCTGCCGAGCTTTCCAAGAAGCTGGAAGAAAAGTGGGGCGTTTCCGCCGCCGCGCCGGTGGCTGTTGCCGCTGCGCCGACTGCTGCCGCTGCCGCGCCGGCTGCCGAAGCGCAGACCGAATTCACCGTCATCCTGGCCAATGGCGGCGACAAGAAGATCAATGTCATTAAGGAAATTCGCACCATTACAGGTCTCGGCCTGAAGGAAGCGAAGGACCTGGTGGAAGGCGCGCCCAAGACGGTGAAGGAAGGCGTGTCGAAGGACGAAGCCGATAAGATCAAGAAGGTGCTGGAAGAAAACGGCGCCACGGTCGAAGTGAAGTAAGACTTTAGGCCGGCCCTGGGCATCCGCTGCCGGGGCCGGGCAAGAAAACTTGGGCGCGGGTGGAACTTCCCTGAAAAGGGGGTGGGTTCCGCTCGTACCCGCGTTTCTCCGGTCCCGGACCGGGGTGGCGTTCAGCGGGTAACCCGGGCCGGCAGGGTAGGCCGGCAGGACAGATAGAAAAGAGCAGGACAGGCATGAACGCGATCACCCAGTCTTTCACCGGGCGTAAGCGGATCCGCAAGAGCTTCGGGCGTTTGCCGGAAGTGGCGCCGATGCCGAACCTTATTGATGTGCAGCGCGCATCCTATGAAAGCTTCCTGCAAATGGAAGTATTGCCGGATGCACGCACCGTCACCGGGTTGCAGGAAGTGTTTCGTTCCGTCTTTCCAATTGATGATTTCGCTGGGCGCGGCCGGCTGGAATTCGTGCAATACGAACTCGAAGAGCCGAAATATGATGTTGAGGAATGCATCCAGCGCGGGCTGACCTATGCCGCGCCGCTCAAGGTGAGGTTGCGCCTGATCGTTTGGGATGTGGATGAGGAAACCGGCAGCCGTTCGGTGCGCGACATCAAGGAACAGGATGTCTATATGGGCGATATGCCGCTCATGACCGATAACGGCACCTTCATCATCAATGGCACGGAACGTGTCATTGTCTCCCAAATGCATCGCAGCCCCGGTGTGTTCTTCGACCATGATCGCGGCAAGACGCATTCCAGCGGCAAGTATCTGTTCGCTGCGCGCGTGATCCCCTATCGCGGTTCGTGGCTCGATTTTGAATTTGACGCCAAGGACATTTGCTATGTCCGCATTGACCGCAAGCGTAAGCTGCCGGTCACCACGCTGCTTTACGCGCTGGATAGCGCCGCCACTGAAATGCTGCGCTCTGATCGGAATGATCAGCTTGAACCGCAGGAAGTGCGCGGCATGGATGCCGAGGAAATCCTGAATTCCTTCTATGGTAAGGTGGTGTTTGCGCGCGGCCGCAAGGGCTGGTCGCGCACCTTCGACCCCGATGCCTTCCGTGGTGTGAAACTGGCGGAAGCGCTGGTGGATGCGCGCACCGGTGAAGTGGTGGCCGAGAAGGAAACCAAGCTGACACCGCGCATGGCGCGCAAGATCGCCGAAGCCGGCACGACGGAAGTTTTGGTGGGCCGCGCTGAATTGCTCGGCCGCTTCGTGGCGGAAGACCTGGTGAATACGGAAACCGGGGAGATTTGGGCCGAAGCCGGTGAGGAATTGACCGAGCCGAAGCTGAACCTGATTGAGGAAATCGGCCTCAACCGGCTCCCGACGCTGTCTATCGATCAGGCGGTTGGGCCCTGGATGCGGAATACGCTTGCGGTGGACAAGAATTCCAATCGCGATGAAGCGCTGATGGATATCTATCGCGTCATGCGTCCGGGTGAACCGCCAACGCCGGAGACGGCGGAGGCGCTGTTCCGCGGCCTATTCTTGGACATGGAACGCTATGACCTCTCCACGGTCGGGCGTGTGAAGATGAATATGCGCCTGGGCTTTGCGCTGGAAGAAGTGCCGGATTATGTGCGTATCCTGCGCAAGCAGGATATTGTGGCTACACTTCGCGTGCTGCTTGACCTGAAGGATGGGCGCGGGCAGATCGACGATATCGACAATCTCGGCAATCGCCGCGTGCGGTCGGTTGGCGAATTGATAGAAAATCAATATCGCCTTGGCCTGCTGCGCATGGAACGCGCGATCAAGGAACGCATGGGGTCGGTGGATATTGACACCGTCATGCCGCATGACCTGATCAACGCGAAGCCGGCAGCGGCGGCGGTGCGGGAATTCTTCGGCTCCTCGCAGTTGTCGCAATTCATGGACCAGACCAACCCGCTTTCCGAAGTGACGCATAAGCGTCGTCTGTCGGCACTTGGCCCAGGCGGTCTGACGCGTGAACGTGCCGGCTTTGAAGTGCGCGACGTGCATCCCACGCATTACGGGCGCATCTGCCCGATTGAAACGCCGGAAGGCCCAAATATCGGCCTGATCAATTCACTCGCCACCTTTGCCAAGGTGAATAAATACGGCTTCATCGAAACGCCGTATCGCCTGGTGAAGGATGGGCAGATTGTGGGTGATTCCCGCTATCTCTCCGCGATGGAAGAAGAGCGCCTGATCGTCGCGCAGGCTGATGCGAATGTGGATACTGATGGCCGCTTCAAGGATGAACTGGTTTCGGTCCGTCAGGGCGGTGATTTCCGTCTGGTGAAGCCGGAAGAAGTGACGGCGATTGACGTTTCGCCCAAGCAGCTTGTATCGGTGGCTGCGGCTCTGATTCCCTTCTTGGAAAACGATGACGCGAACCGCGCCTTGATGGGTTCCAACATGCAGCGTCAGGCGGTGCCGCTGATCCGCGCCGATGCGCCGCTGGTTGGTACCGGCATGGAATCTGCGGTTGCGCGTGACTCCGGCGCGACTATTGTCGCGCGGCGTGATGGCGTGGTGGATTCTATTGATGGCGCGCGCATTGTTGTGCGCGCGACTTCTTCCGACGGCACCACTAGCGGCGTTGATATCTATCGGCTCCGCAAATACATGCGGTCCAACCAATCCACCTGCATCAATCAGCGCCCGCTGGTGAAGGTGGGTGATGCGGTAAAGACCGGCGATATCATCGCCGATGGTCCTTCGACCGAGCTTGGCGAGTTGGCGCTGGGCCGCAATGTTCTTTGCGCCTTCATGCCCTGGAATGGCTACAATTTCGAAGACTCGATCCTGATCAGCGAACGCATCGCGCGCGATGATGTGTTCACCTCGATCCATATCGAAGAATTCGAGGTGATGGCACGCGACACGAAGCTCGGCCAGGAAGAAATCACCCGCGATATTCCGAATGTGGGTGAAGAAGCGCTGCGCAACCTGGACGAAGCCGGCATTGTCTATATCGGTGCCGAGGTGAATCCAGGCGATATTCTGGTGGGCAAGGTGACGCCCAAGGGCGAAAGCCCGATGACGCCGGAAGAAAAGCTGCTGCGCGCGATCTTTGGTGAAAAGGCTTCCGATGTGCGTGACACGTCGCTGAAGCTGCCGCCGGGTGTTGCCGGTACCGTTGTTGATGTGCGCGTCTTCTCTCGCCGGGGCATTGACAAGGATGAGCGCGCGATGGCGATTGAGCGCGCTGAGATTGAACGCCTTGCCAAGGACCGCGATGATGAAAAGGCGATCCAGGAGCGTTCCTTCTATTCGCGCCTGCGTGAACGTCTGCTGAACCGCAAGGCTACTGGTGGCTTCAAGCCGGTCAAGGCCGGCACGATCATCACGGATGAAGTGCTCGATCAATTCGCCAAGGCGACCTGGCGGCAAATTATGGTCGCGGATGATGTCGCGATGGCCGAAATTGAAGCCATGAAGCGCGAATTCGATGCGGCAATCGAAAGACTGCAGAAGCGATTCGAGAGCAAGGTTGAAAAGGTACAGCGGGGCGATGAATTGCCGCCGGGTGTGATGAAGATGGTGAAGGTCTTCATCGCGGTCAAGCGCAAGCTTCAGCCAGGCGACAAGATGGCTGGCCGCCACGGGAACAAGGGCGTGGTCAGCCGCGTTGTGCCGGTGGAAGACATGCCCTTCCTGGAAGATGGCACCTCGGTTGATCTGGTGCTAAACCCGCTTGGCGTGCCATCGCGTATGAATGTGGGGCAGATCCTGGAGACCCATTTGGGTTGGGCTTGCGCCAATCTTGGCCGTCAGGTCGGCGAATTGGTGGACGAATATCGCCATCGCAGCGCGCGGCGCAGCGAATTGGAAGCGAAGCTCAGGGATATCTATGGCGAGAATGTTTTCGCCCGCGATATCGCGCCGCTCGCGGATGATCAGCTAGTGGAGCTTTGCGAAAACCTGAAGAAGGGCATCCCGATTGCCACACCTGTGTTTGATGGTGCGCGCATGGCCGATATTGAAGGCATGCTGGACAAGGCCGGGCTTGATACCTCGGGCCAGGTTTGGCTGCATGATGGCCGTTCGGGTGAGCGTTTCGAACGCAAGGTGACGGTTGGCTACATCTATATGTTGAAGCTGCATCACCTGGTGGATGACAAGATCCACGCGCGTTCTATCGGGCCTTACAGCCTGGTAACGCAGCAGCCCTTGGGCGGCAAGGCGCAATTCGGCGGTCAACGCTTCGGCGAAATGGAAGTTTGGGCTTTGGAAGCCTATGGCGCTGCCTTTACGCTGCAGGAAATGCTGACCGTGAAATCGGACGATGTTTCGGGCCGCACCAAGGTCTATGAAGCAATCGTGCGTGATCAGGACAGTTTTGAGGCTGGTATTCCGGAATCCTTCAACGTGTTGGTGAAGGAACTGAAATCGCTTGGTCTCAATGTTGACCTGGAAAATCGCCCGGTCTGATGGATCAGCCTAGTCTTATTCTCTCACCGCTCAGCCGTCACGAGGCTTTCGTGGCGGCGGCCCCGCTCAAGAGGTTGGCCGCATGAACGAGCTTATGAAAATCCTGGGTCAGACGGGTCAGGCCGTCACTTTTGACCAGATCAAGATCACCATGGCGAGCCCGGAGCAAATCCGGTCCTGGTCCTATGGCGAGATCAAGAAGCCGGAAACCATCAATTACCGCACCTTTAAGCCGGAGCGGGACGGGCTTTTCTGTGCGCGCATCTTTGGCCCGATCAAGGATTATGAGTGCCTTTGCGGCAAGTATAAGCGGATGAAGTTCCGCGGCATCATTTGCGAAAAATGCGGCGTGGAAGTGACCTTGGCCAAGGTGCGCCGCGAACGCATGGGCCATATCGAATTGGCGAGCCCGGTTGCGCATATCTGGTTCCTGAAGTCCCTGCCATCGCGCGTGGGGCTGATGGTGGATATGTCGCTGAAGGAGCTTGAAAAGATTCTCTATTTCGAAAGCTATGTGGTGCTGGAACCGGGCCTCACGGACCTGAAGCTGCACCAGCTTTTGAACGAGGATCAGTATCAGGCGAAGCTGGATGAATTCGGTGAGGATTCCTTCAGCGTCGGCATCGGCGCGGAAGCCGTGAAGCAGATGTTGGGCGGGATTGAGCTTCAGAAGGAAGGCGTGACGTTGCGCGCCGAATTGAAGGAAGCGACATCGGAAGCCAAGCGCAAGAAGCTTGTGAAGCGGCTGAAGCTGTTGGAAGCCTTCGCCGAATCGGGTGCGCATCCGCAATGGATGATTCTGGATGTGGTGCCGGTCATTCCGCCGGAACTCCGCCCGCTGGTGCCGCTCGATGGGGGGCGCTTTGCGACATCGGATCTGAATGATCTCTATCGCCGCGTGATCAACCGTAACAACCGCCTGAAGCGGCTGATTGAATTGCGCGCACCTGATATCATCGTTCGCAATGAAAAGCGCATGTTGCAGGAATCGGTGGATGCGCTGTTTGACAATGGCCGGCGCGGTCGCGCGATTACGGGTGCCAATAAGCGACCGCTGAAATCGCTATCCGATATGCTGAAGGGCAAGCAGGGCCGCTTCCGTCAGAACCTGCTCGGCAAGCGCGTGGATTATTCTGGCCGTTCGGTGATTGTGGTGGGGCCGGAATTGAAGCTCCATCAATGCGGCCTACCAAAGAAGATGGCGCTGGAGCTCTTCAAGCCGTTCATCTACTCCAAGCTGGAAAAATACGGTCACGCCACCACCATCAAGGCCGCAAAGCGGATGGTGGAAAAGGAACGCCCCGAAGTATGGGATATTCTTGAGGAGGTGATCCGCGAACACCCGGTGCTCCTGAACCGCGCGCCGACTTTACACCGTTTGGGCATTCAGGCGTTTGAGCCTGTTTTGATTGAAGGCAAGGCGATTCAGCTTCACCCGCTGGTCTGCACCGCCTTCAACGCGGATTTCGACGGCGACCAGATGGCAGTGCATGTCCCGCTCAGCCTGGAAGCGCAGTTGGAAGCGCGTGTCTTGATGATGTCCACCAACAACATCCTGAGCCCGGCGAATGGCAAGCCCATCATCGTGCCGAGCCAGGATATTGTCTTGGGGCTGTATTACCTCAGCCTGGAAACCCCGGAATTCCGCGCGGTGCAAAAGCGTGTGGATGAGGTGCGGGCGCTGATTGAAAGCGCCGGCGCCAAGGGTGGCAAGAACCTGACAACGGAAGAGACCGAGTCGCTGAAATTCCGCCCGCAAATCTTCCGTGGCCTGCGTGAAATTGAACAGGCTTTGGCGAATGGGCTGATCGCACCGCATTCTGCCGTGCATGCGCGGGTCGATATCGGCGTTGAAAATGGCGGACCGGCGACGGTTCTGACCACGCCTGGGCGCATGATGATTGCGGATTTGCTGCCTTCACACCCGCAGCTGCCTTATGCGCTGGTGAACCGACAGCTCACGAAGAAGAATATCTCGGATGTGATTGACGCGGTATATCGCCATTGCGGCCAGAAGGAGAGCGTGATCTTCGCTGACCGTCTGATGGGGCTTGGCTTCCGTCATGCGGCGCACGCGGGAATTTCCTTCGGCAAGAACGACATGGTGGTGCCTGACGACAAGAAGGGCATGATCGAACGCACCAAGGCCGAGGTGAAAGAATTCGAACAGCAATACCTGGATGGCCTGATCACTGCTGGTGAGCGTTACAACAAGGTGGTTGATGCCTGGTCGCGCTGCACGGATGAAGTGGCCGGCGCGATGATGAAGGAAATTCAGCGCCAGGAAATCGGCAAGCCGACCAATAGCGTTTGGATGATGAGCCATTCCGGTGCGCGTGGTTCGCCCGCGCAGATGCGCCAGCTTGCCGGCATGCGCGGCCTGATGGCGAAGCCTTCGGGCGAAATCATCGAACAGCCGATCATCGCCAACTTCAAGGAAGGGCTTTCGGTGCTGGAGTATTTCAACTCCACCCACGGCGCTCGCAAAGGCCTGGCCGATACTGCGCTGAAGACCGCCAATTCAGGTTATCTGACGCGGCGACTGGTGGATGTGGCGCAGGATTGTATCATTGTGGAGCCCGATTGCGGCACCGAGCGTGGTCTTTCCGTGCGGGCGGCAATGGATGGCGCGGAAGTGGTCTCCTCGCTTTCTGAACGTATCCTGGGCCGCACCGCGCAGGAAGATGTGGCCGATCCGGAAACGGGCGAGATCATCGTCCTGCGCAACAACCTGATTGATGAAGTGCAGGCGGAACGCATCGAAAAATCCGGTGTGGAGCAGGTGAAGATCCGCTCCGTGCTGACCTGCGATGCGCGTCAGGGCGTGTGCGGCCTATGCTATGGCCGTGATCTTGCCCGCGGTACGCCGGTCAATATCGGTGAAGCGGTTGGCGTTATCGCCGCGCAATCCATCGGTGAGCCTGGCACGCAGCTCACGATGCGCACCTTCCATATCGGTGGCGCGGCGCAGCGTGGTGCGGAACAGAGCGCGGTGGAAGCCGCATCTGAAGGCACCATCAAATTCCTCAATCGCGTGGTGGTGGCCAATAGCCAAAACCAACCGATTGTCATGAGCCGCAATTGCGAAATCGCGTTGTATGACGCGCAGGGTCGTGAACGGTCGCGTCAGCGCGTGCCTTATGGGGCACGCCTGACTGCGGAAGATGGCGTGCAGGTCACGCGCGGCCAGAAGTTGGCCGAATGGGACCCCTTCACACTGCCGATCATCACCGAACGCAATGGCCGCGTTGAATGCGCCGATCTGATCGAAAATGTAACACAGGTTGACCGCGTTGACGAAGTGACGGGCCTGTCCTTCCGCGAAGTCGTGGAATACAAGGCGCCCGGCAAGGCTGCTGATCTCCGCCCGCGCCTGATTTTGCGGGATGAGGCCGGCAATGTCGTGAAGCGTGAAAACGGCACCGAAGCGATCTACTTCCTGACGCCGGGCACGATTCTCTCGGTGGAAAACAATGCGACTGTCGCTGCCGGTGACGTGCTGGCGCGCCTGCCGCGTGAAAGCTCCAAGACGCGCGACATTACGGGCGGTCTGCCGCGAGTCGCTGAATTGTTCGAGGCGCGCCGGCCGAAGGATCATGCGATCATCAGCGAAGTTGATGGCCGCGTGGAATTCGGCAAGGACTACAAGGCGAAGCGCCGCATCCTGGTGGTGCCGGAACCGGTGGGTGATGAACCGCCTGTGGCGCGCGAATACCTGGTGCCCAAGGGCAAGCACGTGTCCGTTCAGGAAGGCGACTATGTGAAGCGCGGCGATCCGCTTGTGGATGGCCCTCGCGTGCCGCATGACATTCTGCGGGTGCTGGGCGTCGAAAAGCTGGCCGATTACCTGGTGGACCAGATTCAGGAAGTCTATCGGCTTCAGGGCGTGAAGATCAACGACAAACATATTGAAGTGATCGTGCGCCAGATGCTGCAGAAGGTTGAGGTCACCGATCCGGGCGACACCACCTATCTAATCGGCGAACAGGTAGACCGCATCGAATTCGAGATTGAGAATGAGAAGCGGATTGCTGCCCAGGAACGCCCAGCGGTGGCCGAGCCGGTGCTGCAGGGCATCACCAAGGCGTCCTTGCAGACCGGGTCCTTCATCTCTGCCGCGTCCTTCCAGGAAACGACCAGGGTGCTGACGGAAGCTGCGACGGCGGGCAAGGTGGATTACCTGGCCGGCCTCAAGGAAAACGTCATCGTCGGTCGCCTGATCCCGGCCGGGACGGGTTCTGTGATGAACCGCCTGCGGGCCTTGGCGGCACAGCGCGATCGGGGCCGCCTGGCGGCGGCTTCGCCGGCCTTGCCGGAACCCAAGGCCGCCGAATAAGGCGGATTTGGCCGATGCCTGTGGTGGGGATGAAAGTTGTGGAAACAGGTCGAATTATCCCCTTCCAACAGGTGAACGGCGCTTGACTTGAACCGGGGCGAGACGTAAAACCCCGAGCGTTTTGCGACTCCCCGTTGGGGAATTCGCTGAATTTGGACCGAAAGCTGCGCCGCCGGCGCCGTCTCCTTTCAGGGGGCTGAGGCCGGCAGCCGATTGGACGCCCGGAGGGCACGATAAGTCGTGCCGCACGGGGCATTGCCTTTTGGTGGGGCTGAAGGTTTTTTGGATGGTATCTGAAGGGGCGTCATGCCGACGATCAACCAACTCATCGCCCAAGGGCGTGAGACGAAGCCAGACCGGAACAAGGTTCCGGCGCTGAAGGGCAGCCCGCAGAAGCGCGGCGTCTGCACGCGCGTCTACACGACCACGCCGAAGAAGCCGAACTCCGCGCTGCGCAAGGTTGCAAAGGTGCGTCTGACGAACGGCTTTGAGGTCGTGAGCTATATTCCTGGCGAAGGTCACAATCTGCAGGAACACTCGGTGGTCCTGATCCGCGGTGGCCGCGTGAAGGACCTTCCGGGCGTTCGCTACCACATCCTGCGCGGCGTGCTGGATACCCAGGGCATCGCCAAGCGTCGCAAGCGCCGTTCGCTCTACGGCGCAAAGCGTCCGAAGTGAGGGGCTGAACTATGTCGCGTCGTCACCGCGCTGAAAAACGTGAGGTTCTGCCGGATCCGAAATTCGGCGATATCGTTCTCAGCCGCTTCATGAACGTTCTTATGTATGACGGGAAAAAAAGCGTGGCCGAATCCATCGTCTACGCGGCGATGGATACGCTGAAGAAGAGGGGTGGGCCCAATAGCGACCCGCTGCGTCTGTTCCATGAGGCGATGGATAATGTGAAGCCCGCCGTGGAAGTGCGCAGCCGCCGCGTTGGTGGTGCCACGTATCAGGTTCCCGTTGAAGTCCGTGCGGAACGTCGCCAGGCTCTAGCGATCCGCTGGCTGATCGAAAGCGCGCGCAAGCGCGGTGAGAATACCATGGAAGAGCGTTTGTCGGCTGAGCTGATGGATGCGGCGAATAATCGCGGCTCTGCCGTGAAGAAGCGCGAAGATGCGCACCGGATGGCTGAAGCCAACAAGGCCTTCAGCCACTACCGCTGGTAAACAACCCCCGATCTGGAATCACGAACATGGCCAAGGCGAAATTTGAGCGGAACAAGCCGCATTGCAACATCGGGACGATCGGGCACGTGGACCATGGCAAGACGTCGCTGACGGCGGCGATTACCAAGGTTCTGGCGAAGGCGGGTGGGGCGACCTTCACGGCCTATGATCAGATTGACAAGGCGCCGGAAGAACGCGCGCGCGGCATCACGATTTCCACGGCGCATGTGGAATATGAAACCGCGAAGCGTCACTACGCGCATGTGGATTGCCCCGGCCACGCCGACTACGTGAAGAACATGATCACAGGCGCGGCGCAGATGGATGGCGCGATCCTGGTGGTGTCTGCCGCCGACGGTCCCATGCCGCAAACGCGTGAGCACATCCTGCTCGCGCGCCAGGTTGGCGTGCCGGCGCTGGTGGTCTTCCTCAACAAGGTTGATATGGCGGATCCTGATCTGCTCGAACTCGTTGAAATGGAAGTGCGTGAGCTGCTGAGCAGCTACCAATTCCCGGGCGATGACATCCCCATCATCCACGGCTCGGCGCTGTGTGCGCTCGAAGACCGTGATCCTGAAAAGGGTGAGCAGGCGATCCTGAAGCTGATGGAAGCGGTTGATGCGTATATTCCGCAGCCGGAGCGCCCGATTGATCGCCCCTTCCTGATGCCAATCGAAGACGTGTTTTCGATCTCTGGTCGCGGCACGGTGGTGACGGGTCGTGTGGAGCGCGGGATTGTGCGCGTGGGCGAGGAAGTTGAAATCATCGGCCTGAAGGCCACGGTGAAGACGACGGTGACCGGCGTTGAGATGTTCCGCAAGCTGCTCGATCAGGGTCAGGCGGGCGACAATATCGGCGCGCTGCTGCGTGGCACGAAGCGTGAGGATGTGGAACGTGGCCAGGTTCTGGCCGCGCCTGGCTCCATTACGCCGCACACGAAGTTCAAGGCGGAAGCCTATGTGCTGACGAAGGAAGAAGGTGGGCGTCACACGCCGTTCTTCACCAATTATCGTCCGCAATTCTACTTCCGCACGACGGATGTGACGGGTGTTGTGGCTCTGCCGGAAGGCGTTGAGATGGTGATGCCGGGTGACAATGTGTCGATGGATGTTGAGCTGATTGCGCCGATCGCGATGGATGAAGGCTTGCGCTTCGCCATTCGTGAAGGTGGCCGCACCGTCGGCGCCGGCGTTGTCGCGAAGATCACGGCGTAAGAA
>Ga0194119_10000077_pt1 | contig 177349 bp, 135 predicted proteins | sample TA2MahC100mmetaG_FD_148620 | JGI IMG/M metagenome (GOLD analysis project Ga0194119, IMG submission 148620) | Freshwater microbial communities from Lake Tanganyika, Tanzania - TA2015018 Mahale Deep Cast 100m | ecosystem: Environmental > Aquatic > Freshwater > Lake | place: Tanzania: Lake...
GTGATACCTTTCGATTTTTCCCTTGTGTCTGTGGGTGCATCACCCTTCCGAGGATGGGTTTAATATTCACTGTTGATAAATAATCTTTCAATCGGAGGACACATAACAAGCCTCATTGTCACTTCTTAAAACAAGTCTTTGGCTAGGTTTAAGTTCCGATTTGATTAAAGCCTGTGCGATAGTAGATTGATCATTTTTGGCCTGCATCGTGCTGCATAATTCCCAGTGAACAATATACCTGCTGTAATCATCAATAATGGTGCTTAGGTAGTACCATCCCCAACCAATAATTTTTGAAGTCAGTAAAATCCATTTGCCACAACTCATGTACTAACATGGTTTTCTTTTCAAAGCAATCACTAGCAGATAGCAAGATATGATTAGGTGTGGTGATCAATCCCCATGACTTTAATATCCTATAAACACTTGACTCAGAGATGAATACACCCCTTGTATCACTGAGCTTACATGCTAGTTCCCTAGGAGATAAGTCACTGTATTCTAAATCTAGTTTCACTACAAGTGTTCTTTCCCCTTCAGGGATGGTATTGTACTGCCTACGATTACCTGATGGCTACGGTGCTAGCACCACCATTCCTTGGTCTACATAAACCTTATACCATTTGTAAAAAGTACTTTTAGCAATACCTAGCTTCTGTAGCATTTTGATGAACCCCTAGTTCAAACCCTCGACTAGTTTCATTACTTCCTGCTTTTCTTGTACTGTTAGTTTCAAATACTTAACATACTTTTCGTTTAAGCCAGCCTGTCGGTACTTTTTTTTGTATGTCGTTCTCAAGCAGTAAATCAGCTACAAGTTCCTTAAGCTCTTTATTTTTATTTCGTAGTTCAGCTATTTCATCACTGGTCACCTCTCTTGTAGTATCGCCAGATAGACGTTTTTTACCCGCATCCATAAACCCTTTATTCCATTTATAAAAGGTGGCTTTGGATATACCATGTTTGCGACAAAGCTCTGCAATGGGGTATTCCGCTCGTTGAGCTTCCATTACGATTACTAACTTTTGTTCTGAGAAAAAGAGTGTCCTTGTCTTGCGGCAGATCTCTTTAATGAAGTTCTCTGTAGTTCGTTTTGGCTTCTGTTCCATGTCATTATTGGTTCAATTGTTAATGATGGAAACACTCTTCTATTTTAGACAATATTTTGTCCCATTTATGCTGACGATTTACAGGATGAACTCAAATGCGATCAATGTATCGCTAACTTTTACTTTCTAATGACAATTCTGAAGAAGTATAAAAGACTATTCACAACGCTTATATTCTCTGACTTATTTGTTTCCCCTTTAAAATTTGTATTTTCATTTTTAAATTCAGTTTAAACCCCAATTTGAATCTATTTCAGATTATAACTGTGTCCTTCCAGTATTTCAAATTCAATGTAATTTTTTTTGTACTGAAAAGGAACTTTCGTATTGGAATCAATATCCCAAACCTCAACTTTATTCAAATTAGTTTCTGAAATTTTAATTTCATATTTATTTGAATTTTGTAACGAGAAAAATTCTGCTTTTACTTTTTTATTGACAGCGTATACGCGAACTTTCAAATTCTGATCATCAGAATTTCTCAACACCAGAATTCCATCACCACCTACAAAGCACGGTGTTTTATCTAAAGCTATTTCGTAATTAGCCAATGTTCGAGGTCCAATATATTCTTTCTGAGTTTCCCAATCGAACCACTTCCCTTCAGGAAGATAAATATCTATTTTACAACTTTCGTGATTTTTTAAAACCGGAGTTGCCAAAATGGACTTGCCAACCATCCATTGAAAGTTTTTTAAATTCATTGTATTTTCATCATCAGGAAATGCAATACTCAGAGGAGTTAATGTAAATGGAAATCCGGTTTCATACGATTTCATACCTGCACTAAACAAATAGGGCACAAGTGAATAATGAAAATCGACTGCTTTTTTAAATGCCACTTGTTTTTCCTCAAGCCATTGATCAGGGAAAGCCCCCACAGCCATTCCGGCAGTCAGTGACAGCAACCAAGCATGACGAATTGAAGCATCGACATCTTCCAATTTATTCATGTTATGAACACCTGCCACATCGGAATAAACATTGGGAGCTCCACATGCTGCATATTGCAGGTAGTTTATTGGTGTTCGTTTCGACATATTTCCAACATTGGTATCATTGATTCGAAGTAATGTCCCCGGAGAAGAAAACTCGCCACACCTTGCCATTACCAATGCTCCTTCCGTGGCAATCCTGGCAATCGGTTTGTTAAATATTGTCGTTTCTTCGCCCAAATCCATCATGGTATCTTCTTTAAGACCATCAACATTCCATTGGGCATAGTGTTGCTGAAACCAGCCAGCTGCACCAGGTTTGTTTCCATCGATTAAGTAACAAGGTACAATCGGAAAAATGCCTGACGTTATCAGTACAGGCTGATTATTTGAATCGGTAAGCAGCAAATTTTTTGCGAGCGCCTCGTCCGACAAATCGTTGCCATAAAACGAAACTACTTTTAAGTTTTTGTCTCTTTTCTTAGTGATCGGAAAATATGGACCTCCGGAAGGAATTAAATTTAATCGTAAACCAATCATCCAGTAAATATCGTTCGGGTGCATCCAATTTTTTAACTCGTTTGGATTTGGAAATTTTTTCCCCCAACGTCCAAAGCTGGTAGTTGTTCCTCCCTCGTCCCAGAATCCGGAACCGGTAACTGCCCAACGAATAGGATAACCTTCTTTATGAAATTTTGAAAGAATATTTTTTACTGTTTCCTGATTGGTATTCCATCCCAGGGCATCCCAGGACTCCCAGCCCAGTTCAAACAATCTGGATTTGGGTTTAATATCTTCGTAGCCTAAAAGATTCCTAATCTTTTTGTAGTTAGCGTAAATTTCCTGGTTTGTACCCATGAAAAAATAGAACGTGGCCTGACCTGCAGTTTCGGTGTTTAACTGATAGGCATTTTTACCCAACACAATACTTTTTTTACCTCTATCGAAAAAAACTCCAGCAAAATTATTTTTTGGGAATATTGTAAAAGTGCTCAACCAACGTTTTGTACCTCCATTGTTTACAATTTCAAAAGTTTTATTTTCCTTTTCAATCAAATTAAAGCTTTCGCCAAAAGCACCTGCATCGCCTAACCCATGTGCAACTGTCATTCCTCCCAGGCAAATCGATACTTTATTTCTTCCTTTTTCTTTCGGACTTACGACCATTTTTGCAATACCATTATGGAAGACAATTGTTACGTCTGCCTGCTCATTATTCTTCGTTGTAATGTCAAAAATGAATTGATTGTCAGAACTTGACTTTAACAATGCTTCAACAACAGGGCTATCATTTATTCTGAAGCCTGAAACAGAATCGCCGGGAACAATTGTGTCCCCGTGTAAATCGGTAAAACAAAACTTTAAATTTTTGGTATGTACATGCAAAAGGTAAGCCCCATCTTTCAATTTCATATTTTCTCTGTTCCCGAATTGAAAAGCAGCGCACAAAGTAAATAATACACAGATTAAAAGCAGCTCTGAGTATATTCGAATAAGGTATAACCTATTCTTTATCATTTGTATTTTCATTGTTCGTTATGAAAGATAAATGTAGTAATCCGGTTAAATTTTATAGTATGCTACAAACGATTTGCTCTTATCATTGAAAACCACTTTATGCTTTTCGGGGATACGGCTATAGGCCAGGCAGCATTGATCGTCAAGGTGATCATCAATCACAACAATTTCTTCATCTAACCAACTGATCAGATTAGCAGAAGATTAACAATGAATCCCTCCATCGGCATACTGCGTTTCTAATTCACCATCCAGTTTATGTTCACCATACCAATTATCAATATCAGCGAAATCTGCACATTGTATGAATGCTCCACGATTTATTTACCGCCCTTTTATGTATTTCTGTTATTCTTAAATTACGGACCCAGTGTAATTTGCTTTGAACCTTCCGTTGTCCCGTTTTTCCTGATGCCGTTAAGAGTGAATCCGATAACCGAGTTATCTCCCAGAGGCACGGTAAACTCGAAAGGATAATGTTTATCTGCTATTTCATAAATAGACCCTCCGTCAATGGAATATTTCAGACTGACTTCCCGGAATTTTTCATCATCATCCTTCAGGTAGATATAAGCGGTTTTCAGATTTTTTCCAATATTCAGGATCATGGCCCGGGCATTGCCAAAATCAAGCTGTTGCAACTGTCTGCCCAACTGATTACCGACTGGGGTTTTCTGCACAAGTTGCCGGAAAACAGGTTGAATGGCCAAATCTTCTATGACAATGGAAGTTATTCCCTCACGGGCGATATCAATGGTCATCGCACCCTCGGTTAGTAATTTCCTGTCCTGTTTACTGTTGTTCATTCGTACGATGGTGTTGTGAGAGGCTTTGTAGGCAACGATATTCCTGTTCAGCTGAAAAGTGAAGGTAAGCGGGTTTTTGCTTTGATTGGTAAAAGCTATCATCAAACTGTTCCCGCCTATTGCCGAGAGGTAATTTACTTCGGTAGTAGAAAGTTCCATCATTTTCCCTGGCATCCAAAGCCATGCTTTTTCACCATAAAACGTTCCCGGCCGGTGACCATAAAACTTACTTTGGAGGTAAGCATACCCTTCAATAAAATCAGAAGGAAAATCGATGGCTCCTTTCGATCTGACATATGCATCAGTAACCATGTAATCCATCAGAATGGAGGCATGAGGCCAGATGTGGTTAAAGTGAAAAGAATTGACACTGAGTTCCTTAAAAGGACGCAACGGATAATCGGGCTTTTCATAAATTGTTGTGCGTGCTGTATTGATATGATATCCCGGAAAGTTGGAATACCTGCCAATCACAGCGCTTCGGGCAATGTCAACCAGGAATTTATCGTTCGTGTGGTATCCAATTCTGTACAACCAGGGTGCATGATTGGCCATGAATATGGCCCTGTGTCCGGAACAGGTACTCGAACTTTCCGGAGTAAGCCCGATTTCCGATAACCTCCAGGCAGGAACGGATTCTTCAGGCGCTTTCATTGGCCCATGACCCTTCGATTTCAGGTACCAGTAAAGGGGGGCTTTTCCTCCCTTGTTAACAAGCACTTCCCCGTTAGGTATCGCGGGACTGAGCCATACAAACTGCGCAAATCTCAGGGCGCTCCTGTGTGCGGTTTCAAGAAATTCACTGTTGCCGGTTTCTTCCCAGAGTTGAAACAAACTAATGTAATCGGGAACAAAACCTGTCCAGAAGAACAACTCTGCATCGGGATCCTTAAAATCATCTGCAAACCTGTCGATCCGTTTTTTGATATATTCCTGAGCACCCACGACAGCCAGGTCAAGGTATTTTTTGTCGCCGGTGGCTTTGAACAATGCAAGGGCATTCTGCCACCGGTTTCCTTTTTCATTTTTATCAAGGTTACGGATGCGTTCTCCCTGAAATTCCTTCTCCGCAAGGGCAAGTATAGCCTTTGAAGCTCCATTGGCTACAGAATAAAGGGTAGCCAGTTCACTTATAGGAGCAGCAGGACCGTCCATTTTTCTCGAAGGAAACTGGATTTTTTGTTCTTTATCAAGTGAAAAAAGGAATTTCTCCCTCGACAGCAGGAATTCTATGATGGGATAGGCTCTCTTCGCGTAGATGTCCCTGCTATCGGTGATTAGCGCCATTTCCAGCGGATTAAGCGATGATACGTTTTTAACTGCACCCGGAACATCTGTTGAATATGCGCAGCCTTTGAGGCTGTCGACGAAATAGCTCCAATGGCTCAAGCCGTAACCTATAATGTTATCGAGGGTGTGGTTAAGCTGATGTGGCCCGTTGGACCGGTAATCGGCAAAATGATACACCTCTCTGCCCAGTTTCTTGTACGCGGTCAGCAAGTCAGAATCATCAAGTAAAAGCTGCATGGAAAATTTGTATTGTACCCCGTTTTTCATGGCTGAACCCAAACCTCCCATTACCGGAGCAAACAGCATGGGCTGAACCTTTCCCTCTTCATTTCTAATTGCCACTCCAAACCGGCTGTTCTCTGCCAGTGGTAAAGGATCAAAAGGAAATTCCGAAGGATCGGCAACTACTCCCAGGGTATGGTTTGCTGCGTTCACCAGTGTAGTCGGAAGTGGGCACTGAAAGGCAAGGGTAAGATAGGGCTTGTCAGGGAATCGCTTTTCCTGCCAAATCAATGGCTGCCAGATTTCCTTAACATTATTAATTTCAAACGATGGCGCTCCTGTATAACCAATGGAATAAAAACCCTCCTTTCCGGGGACAAACTCAAATTTCAGTTCCGGAAAGCCATTTTCTTTGAGACTAAGCCATGCCCGGAAGCGGGATGAATCTTCCAACCGATAATGGAACACGGTGGCTGAATCAGTTAATTCAGTTTTAACCGGAAACAGGTTCTTTGAATGACCCGCCTTAAACAAATTGGCTGTGCGGCTTTTTCCTTTCGCATCCAGAATGCGTGGATCAAAACCATCTCCCTGCTGTGTTTTGTCCCACTCTTTTCCTTTTAATCCGTCATCATTCTGTCCGGGTAAAGAAAGCCATGTTATCACATTATACGAAACTCCCGGAATGTTTGCAGGCTGGAGGGACATATCCGGATTATCTTTCCGGAATAAAATCCTGAAAGAGGGAAGGAAATTAAATTCTTTCCCTGATCGTTGGTCCCTGATAACAGCTTTATGGTCTTCACCAACGGTTATACTAAACCTGTCGTTATGGAGATCATTCTTCTGAAAACAGGATATGCTGATAATCCAGATCACGGGAAGCACTAACACCAATAATCTGATATTTAATCCAATTTTTAATTTTGTCATTATATTACCTTTTATCGGTATAAAATTATATTCTTCTTCAATTTACTATCTGAAAAAGCTTATTTATCGTTTATTCATTTTGAGGTTTTTTGTCCTCAAAAGATTTATCAAAAACCGGTCTGAAACCAATGGTTCCGTGACCGCTGGTGATCGTAGTACTGCTTCGGGCCGCAGGGGTGCAATCGTCTTTTGTGTTGGCCTTGCTTCCCCCACAATAGATATAATGGTATCCTTCTTTCGAACTGGTGAACTCCCAAACATTCCCCGACATATCGTAAATACCAATCCCATTGGGGAGCTTTCCACCTACCGGGTGCGTGCGGTTTTCGCTGTTTCCGGCGTACCAGGCAAGCTGGTCGATATCATCGCTACCGGCGAACTTGTATTGGCTGCCTGCATTTCCACCCCGGGCTGCGGTTTCCCATTCTTCGGCTGTTGGCAACCTACCTCCAACCCATCGGCAGTAAGCATCGGCTCCGTACCAGCGAATACCTATCGCCGGATAATTGTCGTATCCCTTTTTCACCTTCCATTCAAAATCACTGAATACCAATTGCAGGTCGCGAAGTCCAAGTTCGAGTAATGCATTTGATTTATATCTCGAATCGGCCCCCACGTGATTTGCGTTTAAGAAGGCGGCATACTGGGCATTGGTAATTTCGTAGGGAGAAATCCGGAGGTTCGTACCAGGGACATCCACCATTAGTTGTTTGGCAAAACCGGCGTTTTTCCCGAATTCAATCACAACCGGGCCAATCAATCCCGACTTCACCAGCTTTGAATTCCGGTTATAATAATTCCAGGTAGAAAAAGTGGTGCGTTTTGATTTTCGGGGCTGATTGTTTAGCAGCCAGTCGGGCAATGCATGAAGCTTTCTGCCAATCAGGGGCTTGAAGCCTTCGGCATTCGGTCGGTGGAAATACACCGAATCCTCCCAACTGCAATCGCTTGGATATTGTTCGTCGCCCACCAATCGGTTTACCCAGGAGTTGGTTACTGCAATTGCTATCTCATTTTCGCCAGACTTTAAACTTGCCGAAATGTCGAGCCTGTATGGTGAATGCCAGGCCACGCCTGCCGGCTTACCATTTACTGTCACCGAGGCAATTTCCCTTACATCACCCAGGTTCAAAAAGGCGGTCATATCGTTCAAATTTGACTCCGGCACATTAAAATGGGTTTTGTAGGTAGCCGTTCCGGAGAAATATTTAATTCTTTCGTCCTTGCTTTCCGACCAGGAATACAGGTTGTCGAAAGTACTTCTGAACTTTTCAGTGTTGTTTGCCGGTGAAAACTCAAGTTCCCACGATCTTTTCAGTACAATATTTTCAGGAAGGTTCCGAATGACGGCGCTCATCATTTCGTTGTCGTTCATTAAAACCTGGAAGAAGCCCTGCGAGCCTGACCTTATCGCCAACAGGCCTGATGCTGATTGGTGGACTGTGAATGAGGTATCGGGAATATCGGAATAAACCTGTTTGATAAATTTGCCGGTATTTGTTTTGTCCTGAAAAACAACAAACACCGATTCGTTGCCCGATAAACGAAGGTTAATTGAAGTCCCACTTTGCGTAGGTATCCATTCCACCATTTTTTGTACCGACCCCGTTTCTGGATTCCATAGCTCGGGCATTTTGCCTTCAATATTCAACAGGGCATTTATTGTTGCCGAACTATTCGATGTATTTACAAAATAATAAATATCAGTATCACCTGATTTTCGGTGGCACGAAGCAATCTGATCTGCATTTTCACCCGAAATTGAGATATCTTTTTTAAGGCCAACAATGCGAAATACCTCCGGAAGGCTCATTCCCCAGTATATTTTCCCCTTGCCATAGCTGGTTTCTTTCACCTGAACACCATCAAGTTTCCCCCAAACCTGGTTTGCAATTATTTCAATTTGACGGTCGGTTTCCGATTTATTTGTGAAACCTGTTGCCTGCAGCGGTTTCGGGCCATATACTGCAGCTCCGCCCTTTACCAGGTCGCATATTTTTTTTATCAGCTCCAGCGACATTGCTTTGCCGGCGGGTAATACAAGCAGCGGGTACTCAGGGCCTGATTTCGTGACCAGCTTTCCTTCGCTGACTGTTACTTCACTAAGCAGGTTTTTTTCTGAAATCACATCGCCCCCATCGAGGAAATTATTAACCGACAAAAATCCGGACACCAGATATCCTTTTTGATGAAGATACTGGCAGCGTCCAACGTAATCGAGCCAGCTTTTTCCTGGTTCAATCCAGGTTTGGTTTCGGCCAAAATGTGCGCCCCAGTAGCCCATGCACATGCCCGGTTTTAAGTCGTCGGAAAAAGGCTGGGCCACCCAGCTGTGAAGCATCAACCGGTTCACGCCTTTGGTAAAAGCCTGATCGCCCGAAAATTTAAATAGCCAGGGGCTTTCTGAAAAATTGCAGTTGCTGGGGTACCCGGTAAATGCTTCAGCAGCGCAGATATTCTTGCCCAGCGGGGTTGAAGCTGCGGCCACATTGGAATTAGGCCCGCTTGTGTGGCTCCAAAATTCGGTAGCGTTGTAATCGCCGCACGAAGCAAATTCGTGGATCACAAGCGGTCCGCTGTAAGGTTCCACAATCATTTGCAGACCCAGTTTGTTCGCTTCCTCCTTTGGAATTCCATAGGCATATTCCCTGAACATATCGAAGATTGAGGCGTTCAGGTCGTTATTAAAGCGCCTTGTATCTTCCTCGCTCCCGATGGTCCGCCCGTCCCACACTGGCAGCCAGGGAATGATGTCGTAACCTTTTCTTGCCAAAAACTCTTCCGCCATTTTTTCTGTCCATTTCTGTTCGCCTGCTTCGTAACTGTCGAAAAAAATGTGCTTAAAGGTATTCCCGAAAAACCCGCCAAGGTTCTGTTTCAAGGGCACCAGTACCTGCCTGATCTGAAACAACATGGTTTCGGCGCTAAGCTTATCTGCCTCGTAAGCTATTACTTCATTCGGAACCGGATGCGGTTTGGTTGCTGACGATGTGAACCCGAAACGGTAAATGGTATAATTCCCTTTTGGTACCTGCCAGGTAATTGAACCGTCGGGCTTCATGAGTTTACTCAGGTTTATTATTTCTGAAAGAGCAGGAGTACCATCGGGGACTGCCAGAACGGCCACTTCCCTGTAGAAATCGAGTTTTATTTTTGGTTTGGCAAGCGTGGCTGTGAAATTTGCCGGCCCGGTTATCAGGGTTTTAGTCCATGTCAGTTCTTTCATCGTTTTTTCAGGTGTAATCCATGGACCACCACTTCCCGACCAACCAACGCTATTGTGCATCCCCATTTCCAGTCCGAGCGATTGGGCTTTCCCGGCAGTGTGCTTCATCAGTTGCCACCATTCGGGATTAAAATAGCTTGCTGAACGGTTATAGTCGTCATTTTCGGGAATGTATGAGGTAATATGGAAAACCGTAAAGCCGCCGATTCCGTATTTGGCCATTGCTTCCAAATCTTTGGTGATTCCCTCACTGGTTACATTGTTTCCCATCCAATGGTACCAGACGTAAGGACGGGCATGCATGGGAGGGTTTTGAAATTCAGCAAGAGAAATTTTCTGAATTTGACTGTTCCCCTGGGCTCTGGTAAAATGACAAGCAAATACAAAAAGGAAACATGTAAATATTATCTTTCGGCACATATTATTTTTAGTTAAAAGTTCATTTAAATCAATTTGGTTTAATTATCTGATTTGAATTTTATGTACCGGAAGAAAAACCGCTGCCCATTAACGATGCTTAAACAACTTGAATCTGAAAAATGGAAACGGGAACATAAATTTCTGGCTTTTTAAGTTTGAATATCAGCTTTCTGCAAGTACTTTCCAGGTCAAAATTGAGTGTGACCATGGTTTGATGATTGTTTTTTACATCGAAAAGCAACTCGCTATTTTCGTTGAAAACTGAAAAATCCCTTACAACAAAAGGCATTACATCCTCGGGGTGTCCCATTTGCGACGATTCCATCGGATGATCATAATCTGTATCAAAAAAAAGTACAACAAATTTTATTGATTTTTCGACAGCCCAGTTCAGTATAAGGGTTGGATCTGCATCACCCGGACTAGCCACCCATGCATTGGCTTGTATGTACGGACGGGTAAAACCATTAATTAGATTTCGATCTGAAAAACAATTCAGCGCAGGTCTAATGCTCATAGCAATATTCTCCCCTTTGGGGCGACGCTCAGGACACCAGAATTCAAATGATGCGAAGCCGCTGTTTTCGGGTGGATTCTGTTTTCCGTAGTTATTTACAGCAGGATTGGTTTTGTTGAATACCGAAATAATTCCTGTAATCCGTTGTTCGCTGCACTTGATTTTTACTTCCGGATTTTTCCTGAAAATGATGAATGCATATTGATCTGCTTTAAGTGTATTTTTAAATGAAACTGCCACCTTCTGTTCTCCCTTTTCAAGGGTAACTACCTGCTTTTCAATTAATATATCAGGCGTGTAGTTTTGTACTTTCGAGCTGGTTTGCAATTCCACCTCCACCCTAGTTGCCTTTTCAGCGTCAAACAAAAATTCGAAACTGTATGCAGTGTCTTTTTGTAAAGGCAAAAGCTGTCCGGCGGATGAATCGAGAGGAAGCCATTTTCCATCAAAAGGAATCTCAGCAAGTACAAGCTGACTTGATGCTTCAATTCTTGCTGAACTTGCAAGATTCTCGGAAGGATCTATTGGAATTCTGGGAATACTTTGTCCCATCAGGTTTAAAGCCTGCTGAAGCTCTTTTATTCTTTGTGAATCTATGAAATCGGCAGGTTGAAGTCTCGACTTCAGACATAAAGCAGCAGCCATACCTACCGCCTGCCCACCGTGTCCACCGGTAGCCATAACACGGGTAGAACCAAAAGCCACGTGCGAAGCAGAAATTAATCTTCCGGCAATAAAAAGGTTTTTAATGTCTTTGCTGATAAAACAACGATAAGGTATTTCGTATATTCCTTTTGAGTGGTACTGATTGCAGCCCGGAAGTTTGGAAAACACACCGTCGGCAGGATGCAAATCGATGGCCCAACCTCCAAAAGAAACGGCATCGTAAAAAGGAGTCTGTTCCACAACATCCTGCTGCTTAAGCATATAATGACCCTCGAAACGACGACTTTCGCGTTTGCCGGGGATTGTTCCAACCCATTCAAGTGTCAGGTTCTCAGCATCAGGAAAATTACCTGAGTTCTTTATGTAATCCCAAACGCCGTAAACCACACTCCAGAGTTCCCATTTTATTTCTTCAGTTTCATAAATCGTATCGCGGCGGCCTCCGTATTCGAACCACCAGAATTTACAACCATGCTCTCCGGTATTGATATTCCTGAAGCGTGGAATTTTATTGATTTCTTTCAGTGCGTAAGTAGGAGCTACATATTTTACCGGCTTGCCAACATCTTTGCTGTGAAAATAGATGGTATGGCCCAGCAGTTCTCCGTATTCTTCGGTTGGAGTGAACAATTCACCAAATTCATTGCTACTCTCGGCGCCCATGCGGAACGATGCACCAGCCTTGAATCCGACAATCCCGTCGCCCGAAGCATCACAAAACAGTGGCGCTTTCAAAACATATTCTGTAGAATTCTGACTACAAAATGCTTTTACAAAAGAAATATTTTCATGATCTTTTTTCTCTAAATTGAATACTACAGTATTCAGCAACAGCGTGATATTTGATTCGCCTGTAACTTTTTCGAGTAAAATGGTGTCAAAAATTATGGTGTTTCCTTCTCTGTTTCTGAACATGTTTTCCACCAGTATTTCGTCGATTACGCCGCCTTCGCGCGCCCACCGGTTGTTGTTGCCCATGTGCGACGTTGCTCCCAGAATCCAAAGCCTCACCTCGCTCGAACTGTTTCCACCCAATACAGGTCTATCCTGCAACAGAATTACCTTTATTCCCTTTCGTGCAGCAGTAATTGCAGCGCAAGTGCCTGCAATTCCACCTCCGACAACAATAAATCCGGCAGATAATTCCACCATTTTATTATCTCTTTTTTCTTTGAATGGTGTCGATTGTATCATCTGAGTATCAATTTTTTTAAGGTTTTTGATTTAAAGTAAATGCAGCCACCAACCATTAACAGAATAACAGCCATGCTAATTACCGTTGTACGGCCATTCGCAGCCATCAGGCCAAGAACTCCAATAATAAGCCCTGTAACTAAAATGCCTATGGCAATCATGGTTAATCCCTGTTTGTTTTCAACTGTCGATTTTGCTGCAATTTCAGCTTCATATTTAATTTCGGCTTTTTTGTCAACTGCTATTTTGTACTGATTGTATTCTGAAATATCTAATTTTCTGCTTCGGAGAATTATTTCGGAAACAAAAATCAGAACAGCAGGAACAGTCAGGCCAAGAATCATTTCTCCTCCACGAGAAAGGCTAAAATCAATAATTCCAGGAAGCAGGAACTTGAATGAAAGCGTAATCGCCAATGAAATAAGGGTAGTAGCAAGTACAATTTTCCCGGTTTGTCTTTTTGAAAACAGCGACCAGATCAGCGGCATGTACATGGGGCAGCCGGTTAATCCTGCGATACTGAGGACCACTTCTTTAGCTCCTCCCATCGCCGGTACAAGCAAAGCAATTGAAATGGTAACCAATCCGAAAAAAATGCTTGCCAGTTTGGCAATCACCATTAATTTTTTTTCTGATGTTTTTGGGAACCTCACTTTATACAAGTCGTTGGTAATAACACCGGCCGAAATATTTAACACACCCTGAACAGAACTATTGGTGGCAAATACAAGGCTGATAAGTATTAATCCAAGCATACCTGCCGGCAAAACTTCCTTGCACATCATGAGGTAAGCGCCTTCATCCTGTAATCCGCTCAATTCCGGATTCAAAGCCCGGTAAACCATAGGGGGCAGCATCCAGATAATTGGGCTTATGGCATATAAAACTCCGAATAACCAGCCAACTTTCCGGGCATCTTTCGGCGATGAAACTGAAGTATATCGCTGCACAAACCCCCACTGTCCGCTGAGATAAAAGAAGTTATACAAACCAAAGCCAATCAGGAAACACCAGGTATATTCGTGATTGGAAAGATTAAAAAAACCCTCGGAAGGCAATGAGCTGAAAAACTGCTCTATGCCGCCCACTTTATCGAGTGAAAGCGGAACTACGATTATGGCTGCCGCAGATAAAATTACAAATTGCAACACATCGGTAACAACAACAGCCCAAAGTCCACCAAGCGTTGTATAAATAATTACAATCAGCCCCAGCAATCCAATGGATAAATAAAGCGGTATTCCAGTTGAGACTTCCAGAATGCGCGAAACGGAATACAAATACACTCCGGTCATGAAAACCATAATCAACAGATAAATGTATGAATATGTCTTTTGAATATTAACTCCCAGCCGGTTCGAAATGTACTCGGCTGCGGTTAACGATTTGGTTTTGTGCCATTTGGGCGCAATTAGAAAACCCACTAAAAACCCGGCTATGCTCATTGTCCATTGTATAGATACGGATACCCATCCGGAAGTATATGCAATGGAGCCCCAGACAACAAATGTTCCGGCAGAAACAAAACCCATGAACAGGGAAAGTGAGTTAATCCACCAGGGTACCGCACCGCCTGCCGCAAAAAAAGATTTCATATCCTTCCCCGAAGTTTTGGAAAAGGAGAGACCGATAAGAAAAATAAGAAGGGAAAAAATAAGTATTACTAAATAATCGATAGAACTCATTAATTCAAAAGTTTATATTATTAATCATCCCTATTGATCTTTGATGCAAATCTTTCAAATTTTTGATTTTCATCCACTTTGGCATCAATCAAAATGATTATATGTTGATATAAACTGTACCAAAACTGAAACACTACGTACTTTTCTGTCATCTTTCTGCGCACTGTTATTATATAAATATGATAATTATATGGTTATTAATCACAAATTTTCGAAAGGGATAATTCTATTTCTCCAACCTTACTAAAAGGACATTTTATGATAGTCTCAAAATGCTAAAATGAATCATCATCTTAATCATCAATTACTTTTATCTCTGTAGCTTTTTTTCATACACTTTGAACAACGATTGAATTTCCTATTTATATCACGCTCGAATAAATCACTATAATTTTAACATGTGAATAATCGATACTTGACTTGGGTAATTGGATACATCATTCCGATACTACTACTAATAATTTTATTAGACTCAGTACAGATGGAGGAGCTTTTATTTAAAAAAGTATTTTTAATATTCGATTTCAATTTTATCTAACACCAAGGTGAAGGATTCATTTTTTTTGTTTCCAATTAAAAACGCAATTTCTTCGATTGAATTTCCAGTAAAGTTCGGAATATTCATAGTTTGTCCTCTAAATGATGGGTACAAATCTTTTAAGTTAATAATGATATTTTCCCAATATCCAGATGTCTTAAAATTCATTATGTATGAGTAGTAAGTGTTACGTTTATTTTTTACTCTGAATTGGTATTCTTTACCATCACCCTTTAGTCTTATGTTTATCTTACTATCTTTTGTTGTATTGATTTTTTCAAATTGGTATCGTACAGAGGAAAATCCACCATTATTTTCAAGTGACACATCGCCCGAGAATATACCGTTGCCATCACTGTCAATTTTGAATTGACCATTTGATCTACCACCCATGACAACATCATCAACAATTCTCCAGTCGCTTATATTTGCATCGTGATTGAAATCAAAAATCAATTGTGAGTTCATTAATAGGGCCATTATGGTCAATATGAGTAATTTCATTTAATAAATTCTTAGAGTTTATATTTTTATGTCAATTAAATAGAATTAAATATTTCATTCGTTATTTATCTTTTTCTCTCTCATTCTTTGTTTTTATGTACGGATTTTTTTTTGAATATTTATTTTGCGATATATTAAGTGCACGCATACCCGCTCCTATCAGATGCATTTTGGGAGAGCAAGAATAATTGATGTATATTAAGAGCAAATAAATAAGAGATAATTTTAATTTCATAGTTCACAGTTATGGGTTATCAAGTGTTTAAAAAGATTGTAAAAAATTAGGTAATTGTATTTCTCTTTTTTTTTGATTTATCCTCTCCTAAATCATTCAAAAAAATCAAACAATCCCATAAGTTAAAGTTTAAGGTTATTTAACAATGTTATTTTATAATTCAGAACTCATATCTTTTACTTACATACTTTCATTCTTTTTTTATTACTTTTTATTTTATCAATTTGAGTATACCTCCCTTAAAGTAAAGATTTTCAGATTCTCCTAAATCGCCATATCTAAGGACTTTATCATATCCTCCAATATTATTCATTGGTGACGTTGGAACACCCCACGCCATTCTCCAATGTTTGTCAGTCATTCAAAATTTACAACTCCATTTGTTATAACATTTAAAAAGACTTTATTGGTATTTGATAATTTTAGGAAAATGTCCTTTTGAATCAAAGTAGCGTCAGCTTGAAGAATATCGCGACCCTTTACATTAATCCATCCTTTATCTTCGGATTGGTCAAAAAAATAATCATTAGGGTAAATAAATTCCTTTACTTTCTCCCTCTCCTCACTTATCTTATAAAATGGATAAGTCGATGATGAAGATTTCAAGGAATCCCAAAAATAGACAAAAGTTGGATATTGCTTGGTCTGTTTTTAGGGGTTAGATACAGCTTTTAAACACTTTAATTTGACAGCCAATGTAAGGTGTTTAATACAAATTGTTTCCAATCATATTGTTCAACCTGCATACCAGCCAATAACTTTTTACCACCAGAGTTAACATACATTGCAGTAAATCCGTTACAATCTCCCAAAGCAACTATTTTACCTTTCCCAAAATTGCCTGCTAAACATTGTGAATCTCCTCCTCCAGATGGAAGAATTCCGTTCCATTTTCTTATACCTGCAGTAGATCCCAGTTTAAAAATATTGATATAGCTGGGCCCTGATAGTGCAGATCCTGTATAGGTTTCAACGTTATTTACCAGTTCATTTTTATTACGACCTTTTATCAAAGGATGATTCTTATTTAAAAGTTCATTTCCGCTGTTAAATTTTAAAATGGTTTCAAAGTATGAAACCTTTACAGCAGTATCACAGTTCACCGTATCATATACAGCACCAATACTTGATTGAATACCAAATGTATTAAGTAGAGGAGTCATTGATTTATCAATCGGAGCATGCTCACTCAATATTACCAGGGAACCGCCATTCGATACCCAATCTTTGAGTTCATTTAATTCCTGATTCGTAAAGGTGATTTCTGTTGTTACATCTTTTTTGGACCCAAATTTGAATGGCATAGCTGGTGTAATTAGCAGCATTTGATACTTTGCTAAATAGTCATGAGTAAAAACTCCAGAATCAATATAGGTTTTAAATCCATCGTTATTTGATAAATCAACAAAGGGCTTGATCAGTCCCATCTCAACTGTAAATCGTCAGCATAAAGTGGACAAGATATAGTCTAAATTAGTAGAGTGTTTCCATCATTAATAATTAAACTAATAATGACATGGAACAGAAGCCAAAACAATCTACAGAGAACTTCATTAAAGAGATCCGCCGCAAGACAAGGAGACTCTTTTCCTCAGAACAAAAGTTAGTAATCGTAATGGAAGCTCAACGAGGGGAATACTCCATTGCAGAGCTTTGTCGCAAACATGGTATATCCCAAGCCACCTTTTATAAGTGGAACAAAGAGTTTATGGAAGCGGGTAAAAAGCGTCTATCTGGCGATACTACAAGGGAGGCTACCAGTGATGAAGTAGCTGATCTACGAAATAAAAATAAAGAGCTTAAGGAACTTGTAGCTGATTTACTGCTTGAAAACAACATACTAAAAAAAAGTATCGACAGGCTGGCTTAAACGAAAAGTATGTTAAGTATATGAAACTAACAGCACAGGAGAAGCAGGAAGTAATTAAACTAGTGGAGGGTTCTGAACTAGGGGTTCATCAAACGCTACAGAAGCTGGGTATTGCTAAAAGCACTTTTTACAAATGGTATAAGGTTTATTTAGACCAAGGGATGTTAGGATTAGAACCAAAGCCGCCTGGTAATCGTAGGCAGTGGAATACCATCCCTGAAGGGGAAAGAACACTTGTAGTGGAACTGGCGTTAGAATACAGTGATTTATCTCCTAGGGAACTAGCATGTAAGCTCAGTGACACAAGGGGTGTATTCATCTCTGAGTCGAGTGTTTATAGGATATTAAAGTCATGGGGATTGATCACCACACCTAACCATATCTTGCTATCTGCGAGTGACTCCTTTGAAAAGAAAACCCAGTTTGTACATGAGATGTGGCAAACAGATTTTACTTACTTTAAAATCATTGGTTGGGGATGGTACTACCTAAGCACCATTATTGATGATTACAGCAGGTACATTGTCCACTGGGAGTTATGCAGCACGATGAAAGCTGAAAATGTTCAATCTAACATTGCTCAAGCCTTAATAAAAGCAAAACTTAAACCTAGCCAAAGACCCGTTTTACTAAGTGATAATGGATCCTGCTATGTATCCTCTGAATTAAAGGATTATTTATCAACCGTGAATATTAAATCCATCCACGGGAAGGTAATGCACCCACAGACACAAGGAAAAATAGAGAGGTATCACCGCTCCATGAAAAACATAGTAAAACTGGATAACTATTATCATCCAGAGCAGTTAGTAGATGCCATACAGGATTTTGTAGAATACTATAATCATGAACGTTACCATGAATCACTACAAAATGTCACCCCTTCGGATGTATATTATGGAAGGCAAGTACAAATACTCCCAAAATGAGCGCTCATTAAACAACAGTCCCTAAAAAGACGAAAACAACTATTTTTAAAAGAAAAAATCCTACATTTAAACAACGAAACCCTCTACAACTAAACTGTTCACTTTTTTTGACGACATACAAATCATGAATAAAATTGTAAGATTACTCACGCAAGAAATTGCTACTGTCGTAATGCTTGGTGTCATCTCTGTTATCACTGCATGGGCAGGAGTACAATCGTCACTGCATGGTGATGGATCTAATACGGCCTTGGCAGCCTACATGCGCGGGCTTAATGAATCTCACAACATGTATCTAACCTCAGAGCTCAAATACAGAACCGATTTGGTTGTGTGGGCAGATAAGCAAACAATACTTAGCAAAGGCGGCAATATTTATTCAGGCTACTCAGCGGGCTCAGCTGAATTATTTGAACTGGCATTACCAATCCTAGCAGAAAAGCCAGAAAGCCAACTGGCTGAGTGTAAAGCGTATATGGATACATTATATGTGCCCCAAGGAGAAGTATTCGACAACGCGCTTAAATTTCTAAATGAATCCGAAACACTAAGTGAATATAGCGATAGGCTTCAAATGCTGACCGCGCTGCTCGCAATTGCCTTATTCATGCTTGGTATTACGTCGGTTATTCGCGCTCAAAAGTTAAAGTTTGCTGTTGTTCTTGGAGCTATCATTATAGCTTTTTTTAGCCTTGCTGTACTTTTTAGTGTACCTGTAGCGGGTGTACCTTGGTAAATTCTTAAAAATTCTTGCCCACTTACTCTCCAGTCTATTTACATACTCGAGCGAGCCTAACATCGTCTGAGGGGCAGCTTGTTTTTCTTATCGAATTTCTATTCTCGCCTGCAGATGAAAACCAGATGAGATATATAATAATCTGGATGTCGTTGGCCCTCCAGACTACTTATACCCATTTATGAGAAATAATAAAATTTGTTTTTTTGGAAGTCACACAAACAAAAACATAACCGGGAACATTAATTTGACTTATTGGGATGTGAATGTCTTTTAGAAATATCTTATTTACAGCATTTACTTTCTCCCTCTTATCACTTATTTTATAAAATGGTTTAGTCAAAGAAGGAGATTACAGGAAACCTAAAAAAACTGTGCACCTTTCTGTGCTGAATAGACGAAACAATTATTTAAAAGAAAAAATTCTACAATTAAATGACAAAACCCTCTACAACTAGACTGTCCACTTTCTTTGACAACCTACAACAACTATGTTTGATACTGTAATGCAGGAATAAATGATTGTATCGCGAACAAAATTCGTAACGTATACAAGTTCCCCAAATAACTTTATCTAATGTAGCAAGATATTCGCAGGTCTACATTGCTTCTGCACATCGATTTAAGCATCACTGTGTTGCTATCGCCAATAACCAAAAAATACAGTAAATAGATTATTATGTTCATTACCATTGTTAGTTATCTTGTTCCTCTACTCCGGACATTTCCTATCAATTGTGGATGCGTTCCTTGGTTTGTTCATACTCTATATTCATCATTTTTAAAAATTCAACATGATTAGTATTTTTTATTGTGTCCGGATAATACATCGTTTTGTCCCTTCTTTTCTCATCTTTTTCTACTTTCTATGCCTTTGTCAGGTCAAAGCACAGCAACAACCCTCTCATATACAGTATGATATTGTCATTTATGGGGGCACTTCCGCAGGCATAGCTGCAGCCATTCAAGGCTCACGTATGGGGAAAAAAGTACTGATCATCAATCAGGGTACGCGGTTGGGTGGACTTACCACGGGAGGATTGGGTCAAACCGATATAGGGAATAAACAGGCGATAGGTGGCATTGCACGTGAATTCTATCAGCGCATAAAGAGATATTACGCAAAACCCGAGCATTGGTGCTGGCAGGACTCTGCGTCTTATTTTGCCGCCGGGTACAGGGCCAGTATGGGGAACGAGGATGCCATGTGGACCTTTGAGCCATCAGTCGCACTGAAGGTCTTTATGCAGATGCTCGAAGATGAAAAAAATATTACCACCGTAGTTAACCAGCGCCTCAATCGTGGAAGCGGTGTTAGACGGACAGGTTTGGCTATTCGATCCATTCAGATGGAAACGGGCCATGTCTATTCCGGCAAGATGTTCATCGATGCTACCTATGAGGGGGATCTTATGGCGGCATCCGGGGTAAGATATACGATTGGCAGGGAGCCGTCAGTACAATATGGTGAAAGTCTTAATGGGGTACAGGCCAATAAAACAAGTTTGACGTTGCTTAAGACGATATCCATGAATGGCCGTTACCACAACTTTGTCGAGGGTGTTGATCCCTATATTAAAAGGGGGGATGCCACAAGTGGGCTACTACCAGGTATCAATCCCAAAAGACCCGCTTCTGATGGTAGCGGGGATCATAAAATTCAAGCCTATTGTTTTAGGATGACTCTTACCGATCATCCCGATAACCGTATCCCTTTCACCAAGCCAAAGGATTATGATGAGCGTGACTATGAATTACTCTTCAGGAATTATGAGGTCGGAATGGGTGCAATTGAAAAAATGTATGATTATGGTGATCCATTGGTACCCTGGATCAATTCACCCATGCCCAATCGAAAAACTGACACCAATAATCAAAAAGGGTTCTCAACGGATTACATTGGTCAGAACTATGCTTATCCGGAAGCCTCCTATCAAGACAGAGACCTTATCTTTCAAAGGCATAGAAGGTATCAGCAGGGACTTATGTGGACATTGGCAAATCATACTCGTATACCGCAAAAGGTCAGGGATGTCGTATCCAGGTGGGGCATGTGCAAAGATGAATTCCAAGCCAATGGGGGCTGGTCAGGACAGCTCTATATTCGTGAAGCCAGGCGCATGGTCAGTGATTATGTCATGACCCAAAGAAACTGTGAAAAGCTGGAGGTTGCAAATGATGCTGTCGGATTGGGTGCTTATGGGATGGATTCTCATCATGTGCAGCGTTATGTGGATGAGCAAGGTTTTGTTAAGAATGAGGGTAATGTAGAGGCCCTTGTTCCCAGTCCCTTTGCCGTGAGTTATCGTTCTATCATACCCAAGCGCGGTGAAGTCACCAATCTCTTTGTCCCCATATGTTTATCTGCCTCACATATCGCTTATGGTTCCATTAGGATGGAGCCTGTTTTCATGATATTGGGCCAGAGCTCTGCCATTGCTGCTTCAGTTTCAATAGAAAAGAATATGGCTGTGCAGGATCTTGATCATAGCGAATTGCGGCCACTTTTGATAAAATTTGGCCAACGGCTGGAATAGCAGTGACACCGAACATATATACGGGAATCCGTGTTGTTGTGTAAAAGGTCTATTCATGAAAAATATGATCGTAGTACTATCCATCCTTTTGTTGATTTTCATTGTATTTCAATCGTTCATGGCTATCTCTAGCTGCAATATTGAAAAGCAGAAATACAAGATCATCAAAAAAGAGAAGGATTATGAGATCCGTTACTATCCTCCTGCCACTTTTGCGACCATAAACTCTTCTGCCAGGTCCTACCGGGAACTTTCCGGGGGTGGATTCAGGAAAATTGCTGGCTATATATTTGGCAATAATGAAACTTCCACCAAGATCGCCATGACTTCACCTGTACATATGGACATCAACGAGTCGGGTTCTTCCATGAGCTTTGTCATGCCTTCTAAATACGATCTCAAGACCCTTCCACGTCCCAACGATGCCAGTGTGGAGATCCATGAAACCAAGGGCGAATATGCAGCAGCTATAGAATTTGGCGGTTATGCCAATGACGCTGCTATTCAAAAGTATGCCGGTCTCTTGGAAAATGCATTGAACGAAAAGGGGATAAAAGCCATTGGCAATTTTCGCTACCTAGGCTACAATCCGCCCTATCAGGTGATGGGCAGAAAGAATGAAGTGATTGTGGAGGTGGAGTGGGAACAATAAGATTTGATCAAGGTGTGTCTAATACAGCAGATGTCATTTCATTATTTCGGTAGGTAAATTGTGCACGGCGGTTGCCACGTTTATAGGCATAGTACCCTTCATCGCATAGACTTAGGTTTCCACAACTGTAAATAGGTTTGTTGGATTTAAATTGAGAAAAGGAGACTATCTAATAAGATAAAAATAGAAAGGCCATCCAAATGTATTTAATAGATAAAACATGATTAATGTATTATGATCCTTCACAGGGTAAGGCTTTCACATGGATAAAATTGGTACAGTTCATATCAAAATATATAAACTCTGCTTTATACCAAAGTGGGTATAAGCAAAACATGAAAGATCTGTTTAAACGATCATTTAGAAAATGCTGCAAGCCTCATACCAAAACTGCAAGAAGAAAACCCTTGTAAGTCATGAACTTTCAAAGGTTTTTTATTTTGGCTGCGCAAAAAGGTGTGCAGAAAAGTAATAAAGTTATTTTGTATCGTAAATAACCTGTTCCCAATCAATTTTACCATTCTTGATTGCAAATGACGCAAACGTTAAAGTAGATTTTTTTTCTCCTGTTTTTGCAGTTCTGGTAAACCTAACCCATGCATGGCCCCATTTATAGTCTTTGTATCTTTCATTTTTCGAGTCTACAGTCACTACCTCTAAATTCGGATTACCAGGATCAACAGTCTCTCCAAGAGATTCTCTTTGTTTTTTGAACATTTCTATCCTATCAGTCATTTTTGTGCCTACTGTATCAGCATTATGATAGGATAAAGCTGAATCACTAAAGCAGGTAGCAAAAGTAGGCCAGTCTCCATTGCAGTATGCAGTTAATGCTTTTTTCATTAAGTCAACTTCTGGACCCTCCTTAACACAACTTGAAGTATTGACTACTGTGTTTATTTTTTCACTAGTATTTGTACATGCATATATAGTTGCTGATACAAAAAGAAAAACTACTAATTGTTTCATTGTTTAATTTTTGATTAATTAAATGTATGCTTAATTAAATCGGGTATGGCAATTCTCATCTTTAATATTTATTGAGCTAAACTGGAAACCAATATAAGTCATTCAATTTCATATGTTTTGACATGTAAACAAACTGAAATTACTTTTTTCATACTTTATTCCATTATCAGTCGAAACTATTGAAAATCAATGCTGTAGCAATTCCAAAACAAAAATGATTACATTTCACATGTCTACTGACTATTTCAAACAACAACAAACAATTGTAAATAAATTACTTGCAAGGAGTATCTTAAAATGATGCACAGAAAGGTGCATACCTTTTTTTACTAATTTTAGGTAGATCTAAACTACAAACCTTTATAAATTATGTTCAAAAAATTTACCGCTGCAGAAATGTTGATGCTGGTTGCTGCTTTTATGTCATTGATCTTTTCTGAAGCATTATGGTTCACAGGTGAAGCACAGTCAGCGATTTTTGTTGGTTTATGGGTGCCTTCTATCTTAGGCTTTACCATTTTGCTAAAATTAATCAAAAACCAAAAAAATGACTGATCTGATCCCTTTTTTTGCTGCTTTTGTCACAATATTATTTTCAATCGGATTTCTTCTTATCCTAAGAAGTTTTAACTCTAATAAATAGGAATGTTGTTGTGTTTTTATTTCGGCTGAAAAATCAACATAACAATAATATTTCTACTTGATTTGTGCTTAGTATATCTTATTTGCTATAATAGTTAAAAGCTAGAATGTATTATATGACTCTAGCTATTACCATCAATTTATTCAAGATTTTTTAACAGTAAGCATCATTCTTATGATCTCGGATCTACTAATAGATGATATATAGAATAAAATAATCTAATGATTTCAACGATACTATCAGATCAGAATATACTATAATGTGAAAATGATACTAAAAAAAATAACATTAGTTCTTACTAACAATTCATTATCCAAGATGTCAATCTAATTTTTCTATAAAAAATCCTCATACTGAATTCAATTTGATATTAATAATTTATTGTATAATAATTTTATATCTCAACAAAAAATGTCATCCTATTTATGTATTTCAGCCCATCCATTTTATGGAAGAATTTCCATCCAATAATTGCCTGCCTATCACAAAATATTCATACGGTAAATTTCTATGATTATCAGATGAGTTGTATATTTTTCGACATCACATCTGATTCAAGAAAGAAATTTCCCCTCGTAACATATAAGTCCGGTATTTATGCGTAGGATTATGACATTTTATGAAAGATGGTGATAGTTCACACTGTGTATTACACGAAAAGAACATCATTCCAATTAAATATCATATCAAAAAATTAATTATATAATGCACCAAAAAGATTATACAAACGTAATTGACTTACGTTATGGTCAAGATGCATGTTTTGGTCTTGGTAAAGAAATAGGAAAATTTTGTGTAATGACTATGGAAATTCCGTGGCGAATTACTAAGAATAAATTAGGGGGAAATCCTGAGATAGTTGTATTCGTAGAAACTATGGAAGAAAAATGGTTGAATAGCATCTGTGAGCAAATGCCCGAGTTCGATACGATTGTTGGTATTGGTGGTGGAATGGCAATTGATGCAGCAAAATATATATCATGGAAAAAAGGGAAACGACTAGTTAGTATTCCATCCATTTTATCGGTTGATGCATTTACAACACCCGCAGCGGGAATCAGGCGAAACCATGAAGTTGACTATGTAGGTGTTGCATCCCCCGATCCGCTGGTAATTGACTTTGGGATCATTCGAACGGCTCCACCAGAATTAAATATTGCAGGAATTGGTGACCTCCTGTCCATGCATACTGCTTCGTTTGATTGGGCGCATGCGAATTTGAAAGGAAAATCAGAATTTCCCTACTCATCCAGTTCCATCGAAAAAGCCAACAAAATCCTTCAAATGTTATACGGATTACTTGGTGACGTTCGTGAAAATACAGACAAGGGTCTTATGGCAATTGTACAAGGGTATATTGACTTGAACACTATATGTTTACCCATTGGGCACTTTCGTGTGGAAGAAGGATCTGAGCATTATTTATTTTATGAACTTGAAGAGCGCCTGAAACGACCATTTGTCCACGGTTATATCATAGGATTAGGTATCTATATTATGAGTCAATTACAAGGGAATAATTTTCCATTCATTAAAGAAGTAATGGATGAAGTTAAACTACCTTATCACCCATCCATCCTTGAGATAAAAAAAGATGATTTGTTGAAATCTCTTTTAAATGTACGCGAATATGTTAAGTCCAGACCTAAACTTTGGTATACAATCATCAATGATACTGAAATTACTGAAGAATGGGCAGAGGCAGCATTACAGGGTCTTCATTTTGCATAAATATTATTAATGAGTACGACTAATTCATTTGGGTACAAAGAAGAACTGAGTCGCTCGATGAATAGCTTTTCTAGTTTCGCTATATCCTTTTCACTTATTTCAGTACTGACAGGTATTTTTGCAAACTTCAATTTTGGTTATCGACAGGTTGGTGGTGGAATTATCTGGTCTTGGTTACTGGTTGCTTCTGGACAATTTTTCGTCGCACTTGTAATGGCACGTCTTTCCATTCAATATCCAATTGTAGGTTACGGATATCAGTGGGCCTCACGTCTAGTACATGTACATTATGGTTTTTTTGTGGGATGGATTCTATTAATCCAATTCATAACCGGATTTCCAAGTATATGTAAAACGTTTGCAACCATATCGATTAATTTATTCAATCTAAATATTTCAGATGATATTCTCTCGTATATTACAATTGCTATCATTTCAGCTGTAACTTTGATTCATTTGTTAGGAATTCATGTTGTCACAAAAGTCAATGACATAGGAGTTTTTGCAGAAATGATCGGAGTTCTGCTACTTATTTTACTGCTAATAGGTGTATGGATAATGAGTGGAAATGTAAGTCTTGCAACTCTTCAATCCTGCACGTTATTCATGAGTGAACATTCTTTACAATTTTCTTCTTTTGCACTGTCACTTTTACTGGGCGCCTGGGGACTGACCGGATTCGAAGCAGCAGCAGATCTTGCTGAAGAAACGAAGTCACCAACTACCGCTATTCCTAATGCAATTATGATTTCTCTTATATCATCATCCATATTAGGATTTCTCATACTTCTATCTTTAGTAATCCAGGCAAATGGATTCGAAAGTAATAATGAAAACCTATTAATTTCAATTCTGACAAATTCTATTGGTGTAAGACTGACAACTACACTTTTATTATTTGTTTTGATCTCTATATTCGCATGCGCAGTTGCATCGATGGCGACGGCATCAAGATTATTATACTCATTTTCAAGAGACAAAATTCTTCCCTTTTCAACCTGGATTTCTTTTGTAGGTAAAGAGTCGAAATCTCCAAAAAATGCAATAATAGTGATTTGGGGATTTAGCTGTTTATCGATTTTAGCCCTCAAAAAGATTGAGATCATCAGCAGCGTATCAGCACTTGCCTCTTATATTGGGTACTTGGGTATTCTGATCGCTGCAATAATGAGTAAGCGAACGATCATCCAAGGCAAAGGCTATCTCTTTAATAATTTGCAACGTCCTGTACAATGGATTGCATTATGCTGGGTAATTTTTGTTATCATATCATTGTCTTATCCAGAAACGGATGTAGATGGATTTGAGACAAAACATTTGCCTTTAATCACTACCAGTGTTTCAATAGGTATTGGTTCATTAATATATTTATTCTATGTAAGGAAAAAAATAAATAGAGGTCTTGCAGGGCCACCCATTATCAATATATAAATGAATCTTATGCAAGATATGCTTGTCAAATTATACGAACTTCCTGATTATACAGTATTGAAAAAAAAGCTTGAAGACGACGAAATAGTATTTCGTAGACCTCTTGCTGCTGAAAAATCTATCTTGGTGAATTGGGTAAAAAAAAATTATGGATCAGGCTGGGCAAGCGAAGTAGAAGTCAGTTTTGGATATCAACCCATCTCGTCTTTCATAGCAATAAAAGAAAATTTAATCATCGGATTTGCTACTTATAATGCTGCATACCAAAATTTTTTCGGGCCAACAGCTGTTGAGGAAATACACAGGGGGAAAGGAATAGGGAAAATACTTCTCATGGATTGTTTGGATGCTATGCGTGCACAGGGTTTTGCTTATGCCATCATTGGAGGAGTAGGGCCAGCCGAATTTTATACAAAATCAGTCGGAGCTGAGTTGATCAAGGGAAGTAATCCAGGAATTTATAGAGGCATAATGAGTGATGTCCCCTACGAAGTGAGGGAATCACATTAGTCATACAAGGTATATTCCTTTAATAAAAAATATATTGGAGAGATAAGCGCTCAATATCTTGAGTGATATGCACCATTACGATTATAAATATAGGATTCTTTATGTGACATGCAGGTACTGATTTATTCCCACTACAGTTGCTCTATAACATTTCTCTCTTTATTGTTATCTAGCCAAAAATAAAAACTTAAACCCATGGATAGCATGAAATATGTTAATATAATGTCATAAGTTAATGGGACTGATAGATTTAATCCGAAGAAATCATTACTGGTATACAAAATTGATAATCCGTAGACGAATTTAAAAATTTCCCAAAGCAAAGCAGAAGAATTACCATCCATAAAATCAGTTAGTGCATAGATGAAAGTAAAAATAAAAAAGCCGTAAATAAAAATTGAAGTATTCTCGATACTCGAAATATTTGCTAGCATACAAAAAGTTAAAAATAGTACAATACTTAATTGAAAACATATCCAATAAATGAACGTAGCTTCTTTCTTAACAAAATATTTCTGAAAATTATATACATCATCAATTTTGTCTACGGGGAATGATGACGCCACATCACTCGGCCTCCATCCTGTAGAATTCGTCCAAACTTTAATTTTATCTGGTATTTTCTTTGTACGCCATGAATCTTTTATGAGCAGCCAAATATGTTGAAAATTAATTTTGATTGGATTCCAAGTTTTTACGGGTCTGGTAATCCCATAAACAGGTGGAATGTCCTTACGTTCTGCTTGAAAAGTACCAAAGAGCTTATCCCAAACAATGAATATTTGTGATAAGTTTTTGTCAAGATATTCTTTATTAATGGCATGGTGGACTCTGTGGTGTGAAGGAGTGACGATGATATGCTCTAGGAATCCCATTTGATTGATATACCGCGTATGATACCAAAACTGAGCGTAAAACTGGATAGGTATAACAGTAGCAATAACCAGAGGAGAAATACCCAATAATGCAGCGGGAAGCATGAAAAAGGAAAATATTTTTACAAAGGAAGAAATCGGTTGTCGAACTGCACAAGCCAGATCGAATTCTTCGCTACTGTGATGTACAATATGACTATTCCAGAAAAAATTATTGGCATGTTCAATACGATGTATCCAGTAATGTGAAAAATCGAGTGCAATAAATGCAATGATATATGTCAAAATAGTAGACTCGACATGAAATACAGCTACATGTTTCTCAATCCAGGCATAACTGATTATCGTAATGCTCAACCCCATCACATTTTTGGTAATCATCGTTACACCAGAGGTTAGACTGCTTATTGTGTCCAGGGTATTGATCTCCTGTTTTTTTACATACCAAGCATAGATTTTTTCAATCAGTATCAGTAATATAAACGCCGGTATGATATACATTAATATTTTACCATATTTTTCCATATTCTCTCTAATTAGATTCGTACAAGATTATCAATTTACGATTGAAAATCAGTAAGTATTGTACACTTGTTTTGTATTCCAAACATAATCTACTCAATTAATACAATGTAGCTTATTTATTTTCTGATTGTTTAATTTAAATTTGTATTTACATCTTGAAATATCCTTAGAGCCAAATATATTCATTTCCACCTTCTTTCCTCTTTTTCGTAGAAGAACCTTTGTGCTCAAAAAGCAAAAAGGATCGGCCCATTACTGAGCGTTCTGTGTCCCCAGTGGATCTGAACGTCCTGCCGCACAACAGCAGAAACCTATCACACCTGCAGCAGCTCCTGAATCAGTAGCTGGCGATGATGGTCAATGAGCAATTTTCGGCAGAGTCAGTCTTCCAGCTACATCAATAGTTCAACTCCAAAGATACCTCTGCCTGAGAGAAGAATACTCAAACACCTTTTCACATGGATGCCACCGATTTAGGGCTATCTTTATAGAAACATCCATACCATGGCCAAGCAGAATTATGATAACCATGCCCGCATCGTCACCGGCTTTCATCGCGTCGCCCTGCCCTTGAATCTGCTTATTCTCATTGGTTCTGTTGTCAACTTATTCCAATCTACTTTGGAGAATCTATATTCAGCCTCCCTCATCTGCGCCATCTCCGTCTTGCTGGGTCTACTAGGCTGGTATATTCGCATTTTCCCCCTGAAGGCACAGGACAGGGCCATCCGTGCGGAAGAGAACCTACGCCATTTCATCCTTACGGGAAAGCCCTTGCCTGTCGGCCTGCGGCTCTCACAGATCATCGCCCTCCGTTTCGCCTCCGATGAGGAGCTTCCTTCTCTGGCAGAAAAAGCACTTCAGGAGAAATGGGGCAACAAGAAGATCAAACAGTCGATCCAGCAATGGAGGGAAGACTATGACAGGGTCTGATCGGCATTGAAGTGATCTGCTAGAGCGGTCTTGACGAAGGGTGATGTCGTCTCACTGAAATTTACTATTTTACTTGATGGTGTACCACCCCTTCTATTTTATGAAGCATCGTTTCCTGCTTTTTTCTTTTCAACGACTGGGACTGCCCGGCCTACGGGGTTTCGTGTTTGGGTTGTCTCTCCTGCTGACTGTACCGGCCTGGGCGCAGGCAGCGGATGCCCATGGAGTTTACTGGCTCTGGCGGTTTCTGGGTCGCCTGCATCCGATGGTGGTGCATTTCCCCATTGCATTGATCTTTGGGGGGGTGCTTTTCGGTGCCATAGACCGTTACAGTCAGACGGAGCGCTTCCAGGCCACCCACGGCATCCTGCTCATATCAGCCTGTGTCACCTCCCTTTTATCGATGTTGTTGGGTCTGCTGTTGTCGAATACGGAGACGTATGACGCCGCTGCTTTGCCCTGGCATCAATGGTCGGGCATCCTCACAACTCTTCTGGTCGTAATGGCCACCTGGCTGCATCATCGCCACCGGCGGAATGCTGCCTGGCTAGTGTCCATACTCGCCGTGGCAGGAGTGACGGTGACCGGGCATTTCGGCAGCGAGCTGACACACGGGCCTGGATACCTCAGCAGCGTCATGCCAACTGGTGACGCACCGACTTCTGAAGAAGAGCTGGCCGTCCGTTTCATACCCTTGAAGGGCGGCCTCGATGATGAGCAGCTGCAGATGCTGAATGTGCAGGTGCGCTCGATCTTCGCCCACAAATGCTATAGCTGTCATGGGCCTACTCGGATGAAGGGAGGGCTCCGTCTCGACACCCAAGAAGGTATTTTTTCCGGGGGAGAGCATGGCGTGGTGGTCAAGGCTGGAGCCCCCGCTGCCAGCGAACTCATTCGGCGCGTGCGCTTGCCGCGGGGGCATAAGGATGCCATGCCCACCAAAGGCAATGGGCTGACCCCGGAGGAGGTAGAAGTCCTGAGCTATTGGATAGAGAAAGGGGCGCCATGGCCCAGCGGCCCCGTACGCAGCCTGTTCCGGACGGCCGTGCTGGAGCCGCGACTGCCACCCCTCCCTCCGGTCGTAGATGGGCATGAAAAACCCCTCGACCGATTCGTAGGTCAATACTTCCGACAGCATGGCATCGACTGGGAGGAGCCCGTCGAGGACAGAATCTATATCCGACGCGTATATCTCGACGCCATCGGACTGTTGCCGCCACCTGACAGCGTAGAGCGGTTTGTAGCCGACCCTTTGCCGGCGAAACGGGCGGCACTGGTGCGAACACTCCTTAATCGAGATCATGACTATACTCAACATTGGATTAGCTTTTGGAATGATGCCTTGCGCAATGACTACAGTGGTCCCGGGTACATCACCAACGGCCGAAAGGACATCACCCGATGGCTCTATACATCGCTGCTCAACAACAAGCCCTATCATGATTTTGTGCGTCAACTCATCGATGCTGAGGCTTCTTCCGAAGGCTTCATCCGCGGCATCCGCTGGCGCGGTGAAGTGAATGCCAGCCAGCAGGTAGAGATGCAGGCGGCACAGAATGTGTCGCAGGTCTTTTTTGGGTTGAACCTCAAATGCGCTTCCTGCCACGACAGTTTCATCAGCGACTGGAAGCTCGAAGATGCCTATGCCTTTGCCAACCTATTTGCCGACTCGCTGCTGCAGATCCATCGATGCGACAAGCCCACGGGTCGGGTGGCCGGTACGCGGATGCTGTATCCGAAACTGGGTGCCATCGACTCGTCCGCCGACCGAAAGGAGCGGTTGCGGCAACTCGCTGAGATTACGGTTCAACCGGCCAACGGGAGACTGTATCGCACGCTTGTCAATCGCATCTGGGCGCAGCTTATGGGTAGGGGGATCGTGGAGCCCGTGGATGCGATGGACAACAAACCCTGGAGCCAGGACCTGCTCGACTGGCTTGCCTGGGACTTCGTAGCGACCGGGGCCGACATGAAGAAACTGCTCTTCACGATTCTTACGTCGGATGCCTACCAGCAGCCGTCTGTAGCAGTCGGTCAGCCGGAGGAGATCGCCTCGAAGGATTTCGTCTTCCGCGGGATGCTGCGTCGCAGGATGAGTGCCGAGCAGTTCATCGACGCCATCGGGGCTACGCTGGAGCCCGTCTATGCCGACAGTCTGATCGAGCGCAGGCGTCTTCCCGACGGCATCCAGTACTGCATACCTTTCACGAGGGCCTCGTTGGTGATGAACGACCCCTTCCAGAAATCACTCGGCAGGCCGACACGCGAGAACGTCTCCACGGGGCGCATCTCGCAGGCCAGCCTGTTGCAGGCTTTGGAGCTTACCAATGGAGGGCAATTCCATGAAACCCTACGGAAGGCAGCCGTCCGGACGGCAGCGGAGGCGGACCCGATGGGGGTAGTCGACAGGATATACCGTCGCATGCTGGGCCGCCTGCCTTCGGACAAGGAGCGGAGGCTGCTCCGGCAGCGATTGGACGATCGGTCATCCGTATCCGATTGGGAGGATCTCCTATGGGCCATGGCCCTCCATCCGGAATTCCAATTGATCCGGTAGAGACAGCAGTTTGTGATCTGCGTGTCACTGTCTCGAGTGACACGCAGACCGCGCTTGGTCGTCGCAGACATGAAAAGGATAGCCCTTATAGTCATATGATTTGACAGGGTTCAAGAGTATGGCGGCAATATTCAGGGCATGGTGGTGTGGGGCGGGATGGTTTATTGAATGGTAGATGTCACTTGTAGTCTTTCCGATAAGACGTAAGTTTATGGATATGCAAGGCAAAAGGTTGGACCGCAGGCGCTTCCTGAGTCAGTCATCGGCAGCTACGATGGCGGCCTTGGCGGCCGGGGCCCCTATTTCGGGGTTGTTGAGCGGCTGCTCCTCCCCCCGGCAGCGCCATGCCACCAGCGCTGATACCGTCATCTTGCTCTGGATGGCCGGAGGCATGGCGCATACGGAGACCTTCGATCCGAAGGCATACACTCCTTTCGAGCAAGGTATGGAGGCCAACCGCGTGCTCAGTACCTTCCCGTCTTTTCCCACCGCTTTGGACGGGGTACGCTTCTCAGAGGGTCTGCAAGCCATCGGAGAGGTGATCGACCAAGGCACGCTCATCCGTTCGTATGTCTCGGCAGACATGGGGCATATCCTGCACACCCGTCATCAATATCATTGGCATACCTGCTATGAGCCACCACAGTCGGTCCTTGCGCCGCATATCGGTGCTTGGATTGCGAAAGAACTGGGACCCCTCAACCCTGTCATCCCCGCCTTTGTAGACATCGGACAGCGCTTCACCGTCGGCGAGGCGGAAGAGTTGAAGGCCTTCCATACAGCAGGCTTCCTGGGATCGGAATATGGTCCCTTCCTGATCCCCGACCCTGGCCAGGGACTGGAGAGTGTCCGCCCACCCGTTGGGATGGACGTAGCCAGGTTCGAGAAGCGCAACCGGCTGTACAATGAGCTCATCAATCGGACTCCGGTTGGTGCATACGGGAGCGACTATCAACGCGAGTCGTTGCGGCGCTCGATGGAGCAGTCGTACCGGCTATTGAAGTCCCCCGAGGCGGTAGCCTTCGATCTCAGCCAGGAGCCAAAGGAGTCGTACGACATCTACAACACCGGCCGCTTTGGTCTCGGCTGCCTGATGGCGAAGCGGCTGACAGAGCAGGGAGCCCGTTTCATCAGCGTCACCACCGAGTACGAACCTTTCTTCGGCTTCGACACCCATGAGAACGGACATACGAGAATGGTCGACATGAAGAAGCTCATCGACGCGCCGATAGCCCAGCTGATCAAGGACCTCGAACGCAGCGGGAAGTTGGAGAGGACGCTGATCGTCATCGCCAGCGAGTTCAGTCGCGACATGATGGTGGAAGGCCGTCCGGACTTGAAAGTCAAGGAACAGGTCAACCAGCCCGACATCCTCACAGAGCTGAAGCATTACGGGATGCATCGTCATTTCACCGACGGGTCTTCGATCCTGATGTTTGGCGGGGGTATCCGAAAAGGATATGTGTATGGCAAGACTGCTGACGAGCGGCCCTGCAAGACCATCGAGAAGCCCGTCAAGATCGACCAGGTGCACCAGACGATCTACCATGCCCTCGGGATTCCGCCCGACAGAAACTATGAAGTGGAAGGTCGCCCTTTCTATACGACGCCCGACGGGAAGGGGGAAGCCATAAGGGAGATCCTCCAGAAGGCCTGAGAAGTGAAGAAATTCACCGATCCTCGCCTAGGTGCTCCAAGATGATGGAAAGCGGTTGGCTTTCTTTCCAGGATCGATGCGAGGTTTCCATTCCGCAAAGATCACCGAATATGGTCAGGACATCACCTTTGACATGAGCACCTCCTTCCGAAAGATGTCGATCCTCATCGGGATGGTACTGATGTGCATGGGAACAGCCATGCTGGCCTATCGTTTTAGAAAACCTTTGAAACTTCGGTTCAGGCATGCATGGGAAAGCATCGACGTCTTTGCCGGGGGATTGAGTGCCAGTTGTCCGGGATGCGAATCGAAGTTTCCGGATGTCGTGGCCGTACAAGAAAATGCGTATCGCAGCGGACGGATCCGTCCGCAGGAGACGATGGACGATCTCGACAGGCTTAGAAGAAAGGGGGTTCTGGTGGAGTTAGAGGATAATGATAGATATGTGATCGGCGAGATGGATCATTCCCGACCCTACGTGCTGCCCGTGGTCAAGGCATTTCTTGATGAGCTTTCGAGGGCCTATGCCGATCTTTTGCAGGTCCGGAAGTTGGACTATCGTCCATTCGTCATCATCAGCGCGACACGTTCCATCGATACTGCGGAGGAACTCACGGAGGAGAACCCCATCGCCCGGAGGCGCTCCCATCATCTGTTCGGCAAGACGATAGACATCAGCTACAAGCGCTTCGGAAGACATGAGTCGGAAAAGATATGTCTGATCGAAGTCCTGTCAACGTTGCGGCGTGAGGGTCGATGCTATGTGAAATACGAGAAAAGGGGATCGCTGCATCTGACCGTGCGATAAGCCTCCATCGGTGGAAGTCGCATGGGAGGGATGGAACCTTTTGCGGAGTTTGTCCAACGCCCTGACATTTGCATAGCCATTTCTAAATCCATGATTGCATGACGCATTACGATATCGACACCATCGCATCCTGGGACAGGTTCCACCGGGCCCATTTCATCAACTCGCTGAGTGGGTTCAAGCCGGTGAGTCTAATCGCGACGGTCAGCCCGGATGGAGCGAGCAACCTCGGTGTCTTCAGCAACATCGTGCATCTGGGTGCGGACCCCGCCCTGGTGGGATTTGTCAACCGTCCGAGGGAGGCGGCTCCACATACGATCCGTAACATCGAAGTAGGGAGGTACTATACGATCAATCACATCCATCCCGACTTTCTGGACCGGGCGCATCAGACGAGTGCGAAATATCCGGATGGGGTGAGCGAGTTTGCGGCGGTAGGTCTCGGAGAGCAATGGAAGGCGGGTTTCCCAGTACCATTTGTGGAGGGGAGCCCGGTGCAGTATGGTCTTGAAGTGGCTGAGGTCATGCAGATCCCTTTGAACGGAACCTATTTCGTGATCGGGCGCATTCTGCATGTCTTCGTGGACGAGCGCATTGTCGGTGCCGACGGTTTGATCGATCTGTATCGGGCGGCATCGATGGTCAGTCTGGGGTTAGACGCCTATGGAACGGTGATGCCGCATGCCCGTTTTGGGTATGCGAAGCCTGACAGGCCTGCGGCCCGGGTCTGAGGTCCCGGGGTGTCATTCTCAGACTTGGAGGGTACCGTAAGTGGGAGAATCGACTTTGGGTCCGAGGTAATGAGAAGGTCAACGATATGTTGCTGCCAGGGAAGCGGTTTTGGCATTTCGGGTGTCGATGCATTCGTCATTTTCCTTACATTGAGACGGCATTTTTTTTGTTACAACCCAAACCAATCGCATGACTAAGAAGATTTTTCTGAACGAGGGCGAGATGCCCCGGCAGTGGTACAACATCGTTGCTGATATGCCCAATAAGCCACTCCCGCCCTTGCATCCCGGCACGCGACAGCCCGTGGGACCGGAGGACCTCGCCCCTTTGTTCCCCATGGAGCTAATCAAGCAGGAGGTGTCGGCCGACCGATATGTTGACATCCCCGACCAGGTACGGGACATCTATCGGATATGGAGGCCTTCGCCCCTGTTCCGTGCCACCGGGCTCGAGAAGCTGCTGGATGCACCGGTGAAGATCTACTACAAGTACGAGGGGGTCAGTCCCAGCGGCTCACACAAGCCCAATACGGCCGTGCCCCAGGCCTATTACAATAAGCAGGAGGGTGTCCGGAAGATCACGACTGAGACGGGTGCCGGCCAGTGGGGCACGGCGCTGGCTTTCGCCTGCGAGCAGTTCGGCATCGAGTGCGACATCTATATGGTGAAGATCAGCTTCGAGCAGAAGCCCTACCGGAAGTTCATGATGAACACGTTTGGAGCCAGTGTCTATTCTTCACCCAGCACCCGTACGCAGGCGGGCAGGAATATCCTGGCACAGGATCCTGACTCGACTGGCAGTCTGGGCATCGCCATCTCCGAAGCCATCGAGATGGCGGCGCAGGACCCGCACACGAAGTATGCGCTCGGTTCGGTGTTGAACCATGTGTTAATGCACCAGACCATCATCGGTCAGGAGGCCGAGAAGCAGCTGGAGATGGCGGGTCATTTCCCCGATGTGGTGATCGCACCGCTGGGTGGGGGCTCCAACTTCGCCGGCATCGCCTTCCCCTTCCTCCGGCATAAGTTTGCGGAGGGGCGGAATGTACGGGCGGTGGCTGTCGAGCCCGCTTCCTGCCCGAAGCTCACGAAGGGACGGTTCATGTACGACTTCGGTGATACGGCTGGTTATACTCCGCTGCTTCCAATGTACACCCTAGGCCACAACTTCAAGCCGGCGGCCATCCATGCCGGCGGACTGAGGTACCATGGCGCCAGCGTGCTCTGCAGCCAGCTGCTGAAGGACGGTATCATCGAGGCGACGGCCATGCAGCAACTTGAGTGCTTCGATGCCGGTATCACTTTCGCTAAGGCCGAGGGCATCATCCCAGCGCCGGAGGCCACCCATGCCATTGCCCAGGTGATCCGCGAGGCTCATCTGGCTCGGGAGGAAGGGAAGGAAAGAACTATCTTGTTCAACATGTGCGGACACGGTTTCCTCGACATGCAGGCCTATGCCGACTATTTCGACGGAAAGCTCAGGGACCATTCCTTCACCGACGAGGAGCTCTTCGGCAACTTGCCCGAGATAGATGTGCTGCAGCCCCATGCGTGAAATACTGAAATTGACCATATCATCATGCAAGCCGCCCCGCAGGATATCGAATCCTTGCGGGGCGGCCCTTTTCCGCTTCTTGGTGGTGGTCTTTTCCTTTCAGAACTTTTCCTCAACGGTCGATTCCCAAACCTTTGGGGGTCGTGCGATGCCCGGTTATCGGGGGATCTGGTTCACGCTTGGACAGCGATCGGAGTATGGGGATAAGTATTCGGGTGGCCTGGGAACCTATACGGCGAACCACCTGCCGGTAGCCATATACCACAAGAGCACGAAAAGAACCTATTTCCTATATGGGGGCACGACAGACTCTATGGCCCGGCATCTGCTGGTGATGGTCTCCTATTTTGATCATCGGAGCGGCATGCTCCCTCGGCCCGTAGTGGTGATGGATAAGCAGGGTGTCGACGACCCCCACGACAATGCATCCCTGTCGATAGACCGGGAGGGCTATCTATGGGTCTTTGTCAGCGGTCGCGGGCGGGTGCGTCCCGGAAAGATTTTTCGCAGCAAGCAGCCGCATGACATCACTGGATTCAAAGAAATGTACGCAGGTGAGTTCACCTATCCACAGCCCTGGTATCTGGGGTCGGAGGGGTTCTTGCTGATGTACACCCGCTACACGGATGGTCGGGAACTCTATGTACGTCGGTTCGATGCCCAGGGCGTACCCGGACCTGAGCGTAAACTCGCCGGTATGGGCGGGCACTATCAACTCTCATGGTTCGACGGATCGCGCATCCTCTCGGTCTTTAATTATCATCCTGGTGGCGATGTGGACCGTAGGACCAACCTATATCTGGTGCAGAGCCTCGATACAGGCATGCATTGGACAAACATTGAGGGGGACCCTCTGGTCCCGCCTTTACGGGATACCCGATCCCCCGCCTTGGTGCAAGACTTTGCCCGGGAGGGAAAGCTTGTGTATTTGAACGATTTCACGCTGGACCGGAAGGGCCATCCGCTGATCTTGGCCGTGGTGAGTCGCCACCATCAGCCCGGCCCGAAGGGTGATCCGAGGGAATGGTATGTGTGGCAATACAGGGGCGGCAGTTGGAAGGAGTATTTCGTGTGTCGCTCCACGCACAACTACGACATGGGCTCGCTGTATGTCGAAGGGCGCAGGTGGAGGATCATCGGCCCCACTGGGGAGGGACCACAGCCTTACGGTACGGGTGGTGAGATGACTGTTTGGGAGAGTCGTGATGAGGGGCGACATTGGCGTCGCAGGCGGATGCTGACGCAGGGAAGTGTGTACAACCACACCTATGCGCGCAGGCCTTTGAATGTCCATCGTTCCTTCTATTCGTTCTGGGCGGATGGGAATGCAGATTCTCTCTCCGCCTCGCATTTGTATTTTTCCGACAAGGGAGGAAGGGTATTTCAAATGCCCTATCTGATGGAGGGCGTTTGGCAGCGGCCGCTGCGGCTGAAATTGCCTTGAACATTCCGATGGATCGGGAATGAAAATGCCATGCAAATTATGCATGGCATTCCAGTAAGAAACAGGGGTTAGGCGATTTATCCTTTAGTCTTGTACAGGGTGCCGTTCTCCACGGCATAGAAAAATCCATCCAATGCTACTACGAACAAGACATCCTGCATGAGTCCCTTCTCGCCCACCTGTTCATGCTCGCCGTTCATATTTGATTTGAAGAGGGTGCCGTCTTTCTCTACGCTCCAGATGAAGCCGTTGCTGGCTGTCATAGCAATGGTGGTGCTCCATTCGTCCTTATCGCCCACCTGCTCCCAGGCCATGGCTTTGACGCTGGTCTTGTAGAGGGTGCCATCTTCGACGGTCCATAGGTAGCCGCCCATGGCCTCGAGCAATTCTAGGTTGTCGAATTCGCCTTTGGCACCGATCTGCCGCCAGCTGCCATCTATCTCAGTCTCGTAGAGGGTGCCATCATCATCTACCGAATAAAGCTTTCCGTCGAGGGCGGTGGCGGCGATGGTGTTTTTATAATCTCCGGCTTTACCTACCGATTGCCAGCGGCCGGTGGCGGCGTTGTGGCGAAAGAGGGTGCCGTCTTCGATGGTCCAGATCTCGTTGTTGAGGCCGACCAGAAAATGCACGTTGTCGAAGAGCCCTTTCTCTCCTACCTGCTTGTAGTCGCCGTTCTTATCTGTCTTGAAAAGCGTGCCGTCTTTTTCGATGCTGTAGAGGAACCCGTTCATGGCGATCACGTCGATCGTGTTTGTCCAATCTCCCTTGTCGCCCACCTGCTCCCAACGTTGGGCTTGTATAGAAATGCTGGACAGCGTGAGTAGGCCGACTGTTATAGCCTGTAGGATTCTTTTGTTCATATGGAATATGTAAAAAAAATTTATTGGATTAAAAATAGAAGTAATACTGATATGAAGCTAATATCATAGGAAATTAAATTGGTGTTGTTGGCCGGCATGAAGGTGGATAGGAGATGTCAGTACAAGGGGTGTATATCCTGCCAGGGCGGCGGTTGAAAGGGATAAGCTTCCCTGTTCGACCCGTAGGGTGAGGGTTCGTTTTCCCTGGCTAGTCGTGACCCTGGCCAATCCCCAGGCATAGCCGTTGGACCAGAAGTAGCTGCCGGGCTTTGAGGTGAATTGGATGGATCGGTCGATGCCTGAGTATTGGAAGCCGCTGAGGGCGGGGATGGCCGACCAGCTGGCCATAGCCCGGGCGTAGTGCCGGCCGCATTCGGGTTCGTCGAAGGGGTTGCGTTTCTCGCCATTGAAGCGGTCGCGGATACTGCGGATGCAACGGAGGCCGTTGTCGGTCTGGCCTTCATAGAGCATGCCGATGGCGGCGGTGTATTCGAAGCCCGACATGGATTCGGCGAAGTAGGGGAAGGGGACTTTGAGGCGTCCCTTGGGCCAGCTGGCCATGATGAGGCCCGACTCGCGGTCCATCACATAGGATCGCATGTTGTTGAAGACGTTGTCGAAGCGATCGATGAAGTTGTTGGCCATGATGGTCCGGAGGGTCTTTCGGATATGCTGGGTGTCGGCCAGGTAGCCGAGTCCGCAGACATGGGCCATGTACTGGCCGGCGAGCTGGTCGACGAGGCAGCCTTTGCCGAGTTGGAAATCGGGGATGGCCGTCTTCGGGTCATCCATGTCGAGGAACCGTCCTGTCTGCGGGTCGGTGATGCGGTGTTGGTAGTATTCGCCGTTGAAGAGGTTTTTGTCGACCCAGTGGCTGCCGGATCGGAAGATGTCGAGACAGCGTCGGGCGAATTCCGTGTCCTGCATGCGGGTGGCCATTTCAGCGCAGGCTTTGAGGGCGCCGAAGTACCAGAACTGCATCTGAGGGTTGGGGCCGTAGTAGTCGACGTCCATGGTATTGTGCTGGCGGCCTTCCTGGATGCCGTCGGCGTCGGCGTCCCATCCGCCGGGTATCCAGGCGTATGCCATGGCAGCCTTGATGCGGGGCCAGTGTTGTTTGAGCCAGGCCTCGTCGCCGGAGAGTTTCCATTCGCGGTAGCTGCGCATGATGGAACCCATCTGTCCATCGGCAGCGGCGACGTGGTCGACGCCCTTGTTCTTCTCGAGGGGAAGGAGGACACGATTCATCATCTTGCCGTCGGGCTTGCTGCCGTAGATCAGTTCCACTTCGCGCATGGAGCGGGCGAGGTCGCCGAAGAGGAACGCCGTGGCCGTCTCGTAATTCCAGACGTGGGTGCAGTTGCCGTAGCAGGAGCCGGCTTCATCCATGACGCCCTCCCAGCCCATGAGGTGTCCGGAGGGCAGGCGGAAGACGGTCTGGGAGCGGAGAGTGGAGGCGTTGAAGAGGGCGGCCTCCTTGACGATGTCCGGGTAAGAGCTCTGGGCGATCGTGTTGACAAACCGGATGGTCCGATGTTCGCGGGCGGGGAGGGTGGCAGTCTCTTTTTCCAGCACCTCCCATGCATCTTGGTAGAGGGTGGTATAATGATTGCCGATGAGGGCGCCGCGGTAGCCAAAGTTCCAGGCATTGTTCCAGTCGGTGCGATTGGGGAAATGCCAGGAGAGGATGAATCGGTAGGTGGCGCTGCCTTTGGCGGGGATAGACTTCTTCACGTCGAGGGAGGCCATGGGGTTGTGGTCGACAAGGCGGTCTTTGTCGGTGAGGCGTCCATCGGCGCTGAAGTCGTCCCAGAAGTCGAGGAGGGCATTTTCCCAGTCGTTGTTTCGGGAGCTCCGGCGGTAGGTGACCGTATCGGTTTCGGTGGTGACGAGGGCGAGGGTTCCCCAGGCGGGGTCATCGGTCTTTACGCTGTCACTGGTCATGTAGATGCCCTGGAAGCCTTTACCGGTGCGGAAGGTGTTGCGGTTGTGGCGTGCGCCCTGGTAGACGACGTCGCCCTTCCAGTTGCGCGACTGGCGACTGCCGTCGATGCCGATGAAGTTGCGGAGGGTGCCGCAGACGGAGACGTCGACGGGCTTGTCAAGGTGGTTGGTGACGCGGTAGGTGAGGACGGCGATAGGCAGGCTGCTGGCGGGGATATCGCCGGGGATGAAGGGGTTGAATCCTTCAATTTGGACGCTGACGGGGAGGATATCGTCTTCGAGATGGACGCGTCCGAAGGGGTAGGCGGCGTCGAAGGTGGCGGATGAGAAGCGTGGGAGTCCGTGGTGGTTGACGGGCCGGCCTTCGTAGTGGCTGTACTCGCTGGGGTGGATGGGGCCCAGCAGGGCTTTCGTCTCTGCCTTGCCGTTTTTCGGCGCCACGTGGATGGCGAAGAAGGGGGCCTGGTTGCCGTCGGTGACAGTGCTGAAGCCGGTGCCCGGCTTGTTCATGATCTGCCAGTCGCGCAGTTCGCCGCGGCCGCCCAGGGAGACCGTGCCGGTGCCGATGCCGCCGAGGGGTAGGGCGATGTGGAGGGTATGGTTCTTGTCGTAGTGGCGGATGGTCTGCCAGTGTTCCTGGGCGGAGGCGGGGAGGGAGAACAGCAGGAGGGCGGATGCAAGTTTCATGATGGACGGTTTATGGACGCATCGAATATCTTGCAAAAAAAGAAAAAGGCCTCTTCCGAGACCTTTTCACGTAGCGGGATCGGGAGTTGAACCCGAGACCTTTGGGTTATGAATCCAACGCTCTAACCGCCTGAGCTACCCCGCCGTTTCCGACATCACATGCAATGTTTCGGGTTGTAAATGTACAAAACCCGCCCTTAATCACCACCCTCCACAGGATACGGCGTGAATTCCAGCACCATGTGCATGTATTTGATTCATGTTCACCTTGGCTGCCAGGGGGAACTTCGATCCTGAGAAGTGAAAAATCCAGCATGCGAACTTTTCATTCGTCCAACGAGTTCCACCTACTGCTTGAGTCAGAAATCATCTGTGATGCAGTTTTTCTTGGTGATCATGATTTAAGGATCTTTTGAATATCTCCCGCCACTTCGAGACCTCCGTGCAATCCTTTGTCTTCAAAAAGGACACGGTCAGATTTTCTGTCTGTCAGCCGGACATGGGTTTGGGCGTTCATCGTCTCCTCGATGCGGCCATCCATCAGGCCGCCGATAGGAGAGGCGAGGGCCGTAGGCTCATCGCGTTCGACCGTTATCTCTAGCTGGTAGTGGGGGTTTTGTAGGGTGATGCGAACTTCTTGCAGGTCGGCCTGGCAGCTGAGCAGACGGGAGCGGTTATATGTGGTGAAGCGTGTGAGCCGATCTTGCCAATACAGCCCTGCAATGAAGCCGACAAAAGAGCTACCCAGCCAGGGGATGTTGGCCACCGAGCATTTCAGGGAGGTGCCTGTCCGACGGAAGTGATTGGTCTGCAACCAGATGTAGGCCGATGGGAAGGAGCGTCCCCAGTCTTTCTCCAGGTATCCCCTGCCGCCGTTGAAGTCGATGACACGGCCATCTTCGACGGTGAGGCTTCCATCGATGGTATGGTCCATGCTCACGATGCCATGGTAGCATTCCATGAAGGGCACGAAGGTGAACGGCCCCATGATGCCGGGGCTATAAAAAGGCTTGGGCCAGGGGATGTTGCCATGGAAGCGCAGCTGGCCTGAAAGCCCTTCTACTTCAAGGTTCAGACCCTGCTCGGAGAAGGCGTTGGGGCCGATCGAGATGCTGAACCTGTCCTTGGCTGGGCTGAATGCTTCTATTTCGAATCGATGGTATTTGGCCGTCTTTCGTTTGCCGTCGAGCACTTGGACAAAGGAGTGCTGTCTGCCCTCCCCATCCATTGCGATGCCTGGAATGATGGCGAAAGCCTCGGTGCCCTCGCGGTTCACGATTTTGAAATACCACCCCTCGAAGTATCTGCGGCGCTCGCCCCACCCCTGAAAGCGTTCGGGGTGGAAGAGGTTGTGGAGACGGGTGAGGGTGTGGGTAGGCATGGGTTAGAATACGGAAGTTATGTGATCATCGAAGAAATAGTAGCAGAGAGGCGAAAGTGGTCGGTGAGCCGCCACCGAAGATCTTACCTACCCTATCTTGGAGGCGGTACTCATCCTTGGAAAGTGGTTGGGTATTCAGGGTGTCTTTCCGACGGATTGGATTGCCTTTTTGGAGGCAACCGATGTCAGGATATATCTTTTCACAGCCATGTCAAGAACGGCTTTCTTGGAATAGGGAGCGGGGAAATATTTGTCGTCCGCCCAGTATTCGAAGAGGTTTTTATAGAAAGGGCTTTTCGGGTCGCCTGACTGGCCTGGGGTGTTGGTGAATACAGCCTTGTCCCAGTCGGAGAGGTCGGTGATGAAGCGGAAGCTGGCACCCGTCGACTGGTTATTGCCTGCACCGGTGGAGCCGGGCGTATGGCTATAGCCGCCACGGGGCAGGGGGCCAAGGTCGACATTTCTTCGGGTATCGGCATCGAGCAGGGGGGAGAGGGGGTGTTCGATATGGACATGTTTGAAGCCGGGCTGGCCATAATGCCATGCCTGCATGTCGGGGCCTAGCTGCCGGCGCAGTCCTTCGACGGCTTTGTGGAAGCTGGTCAGCAGGAAAGCTTCCCTTTTTGTTTCAGCGTCTTGTCCGAAGCTGGTCTGCGGGTCCTGCATCCATCGTAGGAGGGTGGAGAGCTGGAGGTTGACAAGCCCGCTGACGGCGGCAGGCACCCACCGGCCGCGAGCGTTGGACAGGAGTTCTCTTTCCCAGGCGACATAGATGGTGGCGGCCACGCTGTTCTTGTCCAGTACCTGGTCCCATTCCAGCAGTTTCCGCCAGGCGGCTTTCGCCATCTCTTCGCGGGGTTCGCTTTGGGCCAGGAGTGGAATAAGCGTTCGGGCGGGCAGGGAGGTATAGTCTGTCTGCAGGGCTTGAGAACCTTGGATGTCGGCCTGCGTTAGGCGGGCCAGCACTTCATGGATGCGGTTGCCCCGGAAAGGGTCAGCCCAGGTATAGTTGAGGGTTTTGGGATGTATGTATCCGTCGGGTGTGACATGCTGGTTGGCGGTGGCGAAGAAGCCTTTGGCTGGGTTGAGGAGGTGGGGGCGTTCTGGTATGGGTAGGAATCCCTTCCATTCGAACCGACCATCGCCGGGGACGGGTACCATCCCGCTATGGGTCGTACGGATGGGGGTGATGCCGACGGCCTGCCATCCGATGTTCCCTTTCCTGTCGGCCCAGATCATGTTTTCTCCCGGGATATGGCTATAGGCACAGGCCTTGCGGAATTCCTCCCAATTCGTTGCCTGGTCGATGCGGAGGGAGGCCAGGTAGGGGGCGCCGCCGGGCTCCAGCCAGGCGCAGCGGATGGCATAGGCCTTGTTGTTCTTCCGGTCGATGTGGGTGACCGGTCCATGATGTGTGAGATAGAGCGTGACGGTTGTGTCGCGACCTCCTTTGACCCGAAAGGTTTCTCGCTGGGTGCGCATCGGACGCCATTCTTCCCCGTAGCGGTAGCGGAGGGGAGTGGTGGGATGGAGGTCGTAGACATAGAGGTCTTCGGCATCGGTCTCAAAGATGGTGAGTCCCCATGCGCCTTCGGTATTATGGCCGATGGATATGCCGGGGATGACAGGCTCACCGCCACCGATGACGTCCCATCCCGGAGCGGAGAGATGGACGATGTATCGGAGGGAAGGCACGGAAATCCGTCGATGCGGGTCGTTGGCAAGGATAGGCATGCCGCTGGCGGTGCGGCTCCCGTTGATCACCCAGTTATTGCTGCCTTCGCTGCCCGGTTCTCGACTGCTTGGCCGGGCGGTAAAGGAGACGTCGCGGTTGACGGCGAGGTATGGACCTAGGATGTCTTCGAAGAGTAAGTCGGTGCGGATACTGCTGTCGATGCGCAGGTCGGGCTGGAGCGGATGAAACCAGACGAGCTTCCGCAGGCTGTCGGCACCAATGCGGGCGATGGCCCGGGCCGTGTTCAGTTCCTGCTGTACGTTGGAGCGGATGCCCTGGTGGCGGGAGACGACGACTTCGGGCGTCCACCGACCGGGCAGGATACCCAAGGTGTGGAATTCGAAGGGAAGCCTGGAGGTGTCGCGGAGGCATTCTGCTATCCAGGCATTGACGCCCTCTACGAAGGATTTGATGATGGATTCCCCGCGGGGATGGTAGTGCGCGAGCTCTTTGCGCATATCGCCGCGGTAGGCGAAGAGGCGGGCTCCGATGTCTCGTTTCAGTTCGTTGGGGCCGAGTATTTCTGCGAGGGTGCCCGTGGCCTGGCGGCGCCAGAGTTCGAACTGAAAGAGTCGGTCCCGGGCGGCGCAATAACCTTGTGTAAAGAAGAGGTCATGCTCGTTGCCGGCATAGATGTGGTTCACGCCCCAACGATCCCGCAACACTTCTACGCGTTGGTGCAGGCCGGCGATGGCAAGGCTGTCGGGCTTTGTTTGGCACATGGTGACGTTCAGGCGGCTGGCCGTGAGCAGCAGGGATAGCAGGATGCTTCGTGTCATATGTGTGCGTATGGGTCTGGTTAAACTGTTTCCGGCCCACCGATGTCCTGTTCTGGGGCTCTCCACTTATCGTTGATGGGGTGGCAGGTTCTTTGCCAAGACGGCATATTGGCCTGCCAGTTGAGCCCCTGTCGTCGCATTGTGCAGTACGAGGGCGATGTTGGTATCAAGGCTTTCGCCGTTGGATCCCTGGGCGATGCTTTTCAGCAGGAAGGGGGTGAGTTTTTTCCCTTTTATCTGTTGCTTATCTGCTTCACGAAGGGCTTCTGTGAGGAGGCTTTCTATCTTTTCGACGGGCACTCCCTGTTCGGGTGGCAGCGGGTTGGCGAGGAGGATGGCACCTTCGATGCCGAGGCTCCATTTGGTATGCATGAGGCGGGCGATCTCTTCGAGGCTGTCGACGCGTAGGGGGCTGGTGTGACCGCTGTGTGTGGAGTAAAAGCTGGGAAAATCGTTTTGTCCCAACGTGACGACGGGAACGCCGAGGGTTTCGAGGGCTTCCAGTGTGAGGCCAATGTCAAGGATCGACTTGACGCCGGCCGAGACGACGGTAGCGGAGGATTTCGACAGCTCGGTCAGGTCTGCAGAGATATCCATCGTCTGCTGCGCACCGCGGTGGACGCCTCCTATGCCGCCGGTCACGAAGACACGGATGCCAGCCATGGCGGCGATGCGCAGGGTGGCGGCTACGGTCGTGGCGCCCGGGATGCCGCGGGCGATGACGTAGGGGATGTCGCGGACGCTGGCCTTCCATACATCGGGGGTACTTGCCAGCCGTTCGATCTCACGGCTAGAGAGTCCGACGCGGCATTTGCCATCGAGGAGGGCGATGGTGGCGGGCAAGGCGCCATGCTCTCGCACGGTTTTTTCCACTGCCAGGGCCGTCTCGACGTTGCGCGGCCAGGGCATGCCATGTGCGATGATGGTTGACTCTAGGGCGACGATGGGATGCCCGGCTGCTACGGCATCCTGCAGGTCGGGGGATATGTCGAGTAGTGGGTGCATCAGGGGTAGTAGTACGAGGTGAGTGCCAGGAGGCTGTCGCGGGTCATCTCAGGCACGTTGGCACCTTCTACCTGCAGGATCTCAGCTGAAAGGGTATGGGCGATGCGGAGAGCCTCCGCATCGCTGAGGCCAAGCGTCTTTCCCAGGAGGTATCCGGCCACGGAGCCATCGCCTGCGCCGGTGCAGTCTCTCACCTGGATGTGGCTGGCTGGCAGTTCAACTTCACCTTCGCGGCTGTAGAGGACCGAGCCTTTGGCACCGCTGTGCAGCCATATTTGCCGGATGCCCCTTCCCAGCAGTTCTTCGACCTGTGCCCGCGTGCTGGCAGCCACTTTGCGACAAAGGGCGGGCAGCTCATCTTCATTTGGGGTGACCAGGTAGAGGCCTTCAAGGTCGAGCTCTGCCAGGCGACGGGCGGGCGGGACGGAGACAGGCTCAATGACAAAGTGGATGTCGTTCCGTCGGGAGAAGTTCAGCAGCCACGACAGTGATGCTGGCAGGAGGTTGGCACAGCCGAGAACGTAGGATGCAGATGACAGGAGGGCCGAATGCGCCGCCAGGTGTTCGGGAGAGATATGATGGACGGGGCTATGGGTGAGGAAGGCGGTGAACAAGGAGCCGTCGGGGCCGAGGATGCCGGTATACCGGCCTGTAGGTGCCTCGACAGTGAGTGATCCGTCGAGGCGGATGCCGGCGTCCAGGCATTGCTGCCGCAGCCATCTGCCATCTGCATCGTTGCCGAAGGCGGCGATGAGCTGGACGGGTACGTCGAGCTGAGCAAGCTGATGGGCAATATTCCGCGCCACCCCGCCGGGGGTACGGCTCACCCTGGCCGGGTTGGTGGTAGCCGGGAGGATGGGCTCCTGGGTATGAAAGAGCTCGTCCACGAAGGCGGCCCCGATGCAGACGACAGGTTTGAGCATCGCTTACAAAGATAGGCGGGAGCCTCCAGCGTATGTCAGCTGACCTAGGCATCGGATGGCCATTCCCTTTCCTTGGGTCCCAGTTGCACCAAGAATGTTTATCATCTCCCTGAGTGAAGTCTTTATGATCACATTGCCCGGCAACTGTCAGGTGTATATGTGTCCTTCTATCATGGTATCTTGAATTCGGATATCTTCATCGAAAAGCACGATATCTGCTTCATAGCCAGCCTTCAGGTATCCGATTCGGTCATCGACTCCCAGGATGCGGGCTGGGGTGGCTGTGATCATCCGGACGGCATCTGCCAGCGGGCAGCCGGCGAGCTGGATCATGGTTCGTACGAGCCGGTCGGCTGTAGCCACGCTGCCTGCGAACGATGACCTGTCGGGCAGTTTGGCGACGCCGTCTTCAATGATGACGGGGAGTCCCTGTTCCCGATGACCGAGGATGCTGGGTCCTTCGGGCATGCCGGCCCCGCGCATTGCATCTGTGACCAGCGCGATGCGGTCAGGTCCTTTTATCTTACATATTAGCTTCAGCAAAGGGGCGGGCAGGTGGACGCCGTCGGCGATGATCTCCACATCCAGTGCGTCGTGCAGGTAGCCAGCCTCGATGACGCCGGCATAGCGGAAGGCGTTGCGCCGGGTGACGCCCGACATGGCAGAATAGAAATGTGTGAGGAGGGTGTATCCATTCTCAAAGGCTTCCAGGGCTTCGTCATAATGCGCGTCGGTATGGGCCATCGAGGGGAGGATGCCCCTGGCGGTGAGGATGCGGCCAAATTCGATGGCGCCAGTTCGTTCGGGGGCGACGCTCCACCGGCGGATGGACTGGCTATGGCTGAGGATGCGGAGGTATTCCGCCGGGTCGGGGTCGCGGATATGCTTAGGGTCTTGGGCGCCGCGCTGTGCGAGGGCAAAGTAAGGCCCTTCGAGGTGTAGGCCCAGAAAGCGGGCGCCGCCGGTGGGCTGTCGGCTGGCCGCCTCATAGGCATCGATGGTGTCTAGGATGCCCTGGGTGTCGGCTGTCAGGGTGGTGGGTAGCATGGAGGTGGTGCCATGTCGGGCATGGAGGCGGGCAATGGAATGGAAGGCCTCGGGGGTTCCGTCCATGAAATCATGTCCACCCCCACCATGAACATGAATGTCGATGAACCCTGGCGATACGTAACAGCCGCGAGCATCATAGGTGTCGGCACCTGGCCAGCGCACCTCGCCGGTATGGACGGCGACGATGCGTCCGTTTTCCACCCATACCGATCCATCCGGGATGATATGGTCCGGCATGAGGAGCCGCCCGTGAAGGATCTGCCATTTATGAGTACGCTGGTGCATAGACATCAGAAGTCAGGGTTCGAAAAAAGCTGGATGATGCGTAACATATGCATCATCCAACGTCTTTGGGGGCAGCCGATGCCGAGGGCAGGAGGCTGGCGGAGGCGGGGTCAAGGAAGATTTCACAATGGGGATGCGACTGCAGGATGCTGGCCGGATGTCTTGGGTCAATGGATCCCGTGAGGCAGTCGCGGACTGCTGGTGCCTTGCGGAGGTCGGGCACCGAGCATAGGATCTGGTTGGCCCTCATGATCTGTCGGATGGACATGCTGATGGCCTGTCGGGGAACATCTTCCAGGCTTGGGAACCATCCTTCACCGAGCTGTTGCTTCCGGCAGTCGAGGTCGAGGTCGACGACGAGGAAGGGATCTGGTGTCTTGAAGTCTGCCGGCGGGTCGTTGAAGGCCAGGTGTCCGTTTTCTCCGATGCCGACGAGGGCCACGTCGATGGTCACCTGTCGTATGAGTCCAGCTAGGCGTTGGCATTCGGCGGTCGGGTCGTTCTCCCCGTCGATCAGGTGGGTTGCGGCGAGTCTGGGAACCTTTTGGATGAATCGTTCCTGAAGGTATCTCCTAAAGCTTGCGCCATGGGTGTCGGGGAGTCCAATGTATTCGTCGAGGTGGAAGAGGATGACGCGGGACCAGTCGATCTCTTGCTCGGCTATCAGTTGTTCGAGGGTATGGAATTGGCTGGTGCCGGTGGCAAGGACCAGGTGGGCTAGCCCTTGCTGTTGAAGGACCTTCCGCAGGCTGTTGGCGGCCTGGCGTCCGGCGGCCTGGCCGAGTGCTAGCGCGCTGTCGAAGATGTGGATGTGCATGGTTGCTCGTATATGGGGCATCGAGGCCTATCGACGGGACGGGGCTCTGCCAGGCGCATCTGTCCAAGTTCGGAATAATTCAGGAATAGGCGGATGGCTTGACCCTGATCAAACGATCCGCTCAGATTTTGACAAAGACTTGCTGTCGGTAAAGAAACCAGCAGGCGGCCCATTTGATCAGCAGGGCGGTCGTGGCCAGAGCGAAGGCCTGGTAGGGGTCACTGATGAGTTGGCCGAGCCATTGGAAGAGGGCCAGGTTGGTATGGGACCAGTCAATGAACCGGGGCGACATATAAATCAGAATCGAATTCAGGCCGATGACCCGGAAAAAGAAGGTCCACCGGACATATCCTTTGACATCGATCAGATAATGGAAGAGGGCCATCAGCAGGAGGCTCCATCCGGTCGTGGTCAGTACGAAGGAGCTGGACCAGAGGTTTTTGTTGATGGGGAAAACAGGATTCCAGGCCTGTGCGAGGAGGAGTGAGAGAATGCCGGTGGCGGCCATCAGGGCCGACTGACGGGCGGGCGGATGGCGGGTCGTCCGGAGGTATTGGCCGGTGAGGATGCCGGCCAGCCCGGAGGCGACGGCGGAGATGTTGTTGAAGAGTCCGACGGTGTCATGGATACCCCGCGACAGTCGACCCGGCAGGACGGTACGGTCTATCCAGGAGGCGACATTTCCTGCCTCGGTGAGGTCGCCGGGAGGGAATCCGGGGGCAGCGCAGAGGGCGAGGATCGCCCAATAGCCAAGCAGGAGTCCGGCGAACCAGGCATACCGGGCGCGCGGTCCGGCGTAGAGGAAGATCAGGCAAGAGCATGCATATACAATGCCGATGCGGCCCAGGACGCTCATGAGGCGGACATCATAGAGGGGCCGAAGCTGGAGCCCGTTGTTGTATATGATGCCAAGGAGGAAGAGGAGGAGTCCGCGCCACAAGACTTTTTGGGTCAGCGACAGGCGCGACACACCCTTCTCCAGCGAGGAACCAAGCGAATAGGCGGCCGCAATGCCGCTGATGAAGATGAAGAGGGGGAAGATGAGGTCGTAGGCGGTAAAGCCGTTCCAGTAGGGGTGTTCGAACTGATTGGACAGCTGCTGCCAGAACGGTGATGCGGTGGCTTTGGCCAGGGTATGGAAGAGTTCTTCGGCGCCGATGATCCAGAACATATCAAAGCCCCGGAGGGCGTCGAGGGCGGCGATGCGTTGTGGGCCAAGCGTGTTCGGCATCTGAGGAGGATTTTGGGACTTGGGTGAGATTATTCCGGGTCGGAGGCATTTTTGTATTCAGGCCTTTTGAAGAGCCAATCGCGATAAGGTGCATAGGCAGGGCTTTCCTGCCAGGCCCTGGCTGGCGGGTCTGGCAGGGCGAGTCCGCTGGGATAGTCGTTTCCCGCATGGCTGTGGTCGACCGACAGGCGCTTTTTTTGGATTGTCAGACTTTGGGTTCCCAGCCTTTCTCGTATGCACGTTTCCATAGACCCATCGCCTCCTTGTCGTGCAGAATCCTGCCATTGGCGGGGTCTGTATGCAGGGTTCTTCCCACGTGCTGGGCGATGTTGCCGAGTTGCATGAGGAGGGTACTTTTATGGCCGCTGAGGATGTCTGAGTGCAGCGTGGTGCCTTTTCGAATGGCGTCGAAGAAGTTTCGGATATGAAAGGCGTCGAGTTCTTGCCCGGGTCCGGAAGTATCTCTTGCTTCGGCCCGAAGGTCGTTTTTGACTTCTTTGAGCAGTTTGCTTTTCAGGTCAAAGATTTTATAGGTGTTTCCGCTTTCGATCAGCAGCGATCCTTTCTCCCCATAGAAGATGACGCCGACGGTGCTGCCTTCGATGGATTTGCCATTGCAGCTGCGGCCTTCCCAGGTCAGTAAGGATCCGTTGCCGAATTCGATATCGATGTGTTGGGTGTCGGGCGTCTCCCAGTCGTCCTGGAACCGATAGCGGCCGCCGGCGGAGGTGACTTTTGTCGGGTAGTCGGCCTGCAGTCCCCAGCGGGCCAGATCGGCCATATGGGTACCGTTGTTGAGGGCTTCGCCGGTGCCCCAGTGCCAGAACCAGTGCCAGTTGTAATGGATGAGGTTGTCTTTATAGGGTCGACGGGGGGCGGGTCCTTGCCAGAGGTCAAAGTCAAGCCAATCCGGTATTTGAGTGGTTTTCCCGAAGCCAATGGATTCGCGGTTGTTGGTATACCAGGTTTTGGCATAGTAAGGCCTGCCGATGACACCTTCATGCAGTTCTCGGATGGCTGCCATGACATTGGGCCAGGACCTTCGTTGGTTACCCATCTGCATGAGTTTCCCTGTTTTTTTGGCGGCTTCTACCAGCATTTCGCCTTCGGCGGGATTATGGCTGCAGGGCTTTTCGAGGTAGACGTGCTTGTCGGCGGCGACGGCCAGCAGGGCAGCGGGCGCATGCCAGTGGTCTGGGGCGGTGACGATGAGGAGGTCCAGCTGTTTGTCGTCGAGGGCTTTGCGGAAGTCCTTCTCTCCTTTGGGGCGTTTCTGCTGGCGCTTTTCGATGGCGTCTATGCACCGCTGCATGGCACGGCTGTCGACATCGCATATATACTGCACTTCGCAGTCGGGCTGTCCGGCGAAGTTGGTGCTGACGGAGAGCCCACGGTTGTTGACGCCCATGACGGCGGCTGTGATGCGTTCATTCGCTCCGAGGATACGCCGGTAGGAGGCGGCGCTAAAGGCGGGGAGAGTGCCACCGAGGGTGATGGCGGCAGTGGCACTGCCTGCTTCCCTGATAAATGTCCTTCTGTTGGTTGTCACGGTCACCAGATTTTATTGTGTGGTGGGCGCTGCAAGTTCCTTTCGCAGCGATGGTTTGTGAAATGAATATAGGCTAATCTCTTGAACCTATGCCGACTCGGTTCGCTTCGATAGGCCTAGCTTTGATATGCCGCTGTAGATATGAAAAAGGCCCTTGCATTCTGCCTCGCGTCTCTGATGTCCATCTTTCCCACACTCGGCCAGACATATCGGGTGAAGGCCTTTTTGCTGCCCGTACTCGAACATTCGGCGGCGGTAGAGGTGGTTCCTCGTCAACATGTGGGGTTACAGCTCCTCTATCAGAACCATAATGTGCTGGGCGACAATCGGTATTTCCATCATCGCTTGATTCCCTCGGTACGGTATTATGTCCGTACAGACACTCGGATTTCCGATCGTTTGTATGCAGAGCTCTTCCATCGTTCGGCCTGGATTCGGCATATCCCTGACCAAGGCAGTGCACCCTTCTACCGCTACCGCTCCCAGTCGCTCGGCATTTCCTTGGGAAAACAGTTCGCCTTCCGTGGCAACCGGATGCTCCTTGACCTGTCCATCGGGCATTACCGCATCTATGCCGGAGATGCGGCCAGGGATTTCTCTGATTTCTACCTGTTCCCTTACAGGGAGCGTGCCCGTTGGCGGGTAGACCTCAAGCTGGGACTGGGTTGGGCCAGTCATGCGTCGGCATCTCCTCCAGCAAACATTCCATAGCTGCGCTCGATTCGTTTCGGTCGGTCTGCTTTTCATCTGTTCTTTTTCCTGAGTCATACCTTGATTTCTTCATTCATCAAGAATCCCATAGATTGTCACTTGTAAAAGACCACGCGTATGAAATCTATCTTCATTTTGTTGTTGTCAATGCTTGCTATGGCCGACATGCAGGCGCAGCGGCGCGCCCGATCTGTAGAAGACCCCCTGCTGCCGCCAGCTAAGCCACTCGACTCTATCTTCTCTCAGCTCGACTGGCGAAATGTCGGACCATTTCGCGGTGGGCGGGCCAATGCGGTGGCGGGTGTGCCCGGCCAGCGCCTCAAATTCTTTGCCGGCTATACGGGTGGCGGCGTTTGGATGACGGAAGACGGAGGCCTGCGCTGGAAGAATGTCTCTGACGGCTTTTTCAAAGTAGGCTCCGTAGGCGACATCGCTGTGTCTGAATCTGACCCCAACGTAGTGTATGTCGGTACGGGCGAGCATGCCGTGCGTGGCGTGATGACGAGCTACGGCGACGGCGTCTATAAATCGACCGACGGTGGCCGCAGCTGGAAGCACGTAGGACTAGAACGAACCCGTCACATCTCCGATGTGGTGATCGACCCGCGAAACCCTGACATCGTCTATGTTGCTGCCCAGGGCGCGGTGCATGGGAACAGCCCTGACCGGGGCATCTACCGCTCGACCGACGGTGGCCGTCAATGGCAGCGGGTGCATTTTATCAACGACAGCACCGGTATCTCCTCCCTTTCGATGGACATGCGTAACCCACGGGTCTTGTATGCCGCATCCTGGCAGCATCGGCGGCATCCCTGGATGGTCTCGAGCGGAGGACCCGGGTCTGCCCTTTGGAAGAGTGTAGACGGCGGAGATACCTGGGAGCGGTTGAGTGAAGGCTTGCCGAAGGAAATGGGCAAGTCGGGCATCAGTGTGTCGAGGGCCAACCCCAACCGGGTCTATGCGATCGTGGAGACGGAGAAATCGAAGTCTGGCCTCTATCGCTCTGATGATGCCGGAAAGACCTGGGCTCTGCTTTCCAACAACCAGGACATCTGCTCCCGTTCCTGGTATTATATGGAAGTCTTTGCAGATCCGACCGACGACAACCGCGTATATGTCCTCAATGCCCCGATGATGCAGTCGATCGACGGCGGAAAGACCTTCACCAGGGTCACCGTACAGCATGGCGATACGCATGACCTTTGGATCCACCCCGAGGATGGCAACATCATAGGCCTGGCAGATGATGGCGGGGTTGAGCTCAGTTTCGACCGTGCGCGGTCCTGGTCGCCAATCATGAACCAGCCGACGGCCCAGTTCTACCGTGTCAATGCCGACCGTCAGTTTCCGTACAAGCTCTATGCAGGCCAGCAGGATAACTCCTCTGTCATTGTCGCCTCCCGCTCCAGCGGCCTGGAGCTCACGGAGCGTGACTGGATAATCGGTCCGGGCTGTGAGTCGGCCTTCCCAGCTTTCGACCCCAACGATCCGACCTTGGTTTATGGAGGCTGCTACCAGGGGTACATAGAGGTATTGAATACGAAGACGGGTGAGTCCAAGGATGTCCAGGCCTATCCGTCGCTGAATCTGGCCATCCAACCGCGTGATATGAAGTACCGCTTCAACTGGAATGCGCCGATCATCGCCTCCCCACACGATCCGAAGACGATCTACCATGGTGGTAATGTGTTGTTGCGGAGCCGCGATGGCGGGATGTCGTGGACTGCCGTAAGCCCTGACCTCACCCGCAATGAGGCCTCCAAACAAGGACCGGGTGGCGGGCCCTTCACCAATGAAGGAGCGGGCGGAGAAAACTACAACACGCTAAGCTATGTCATCGAGTCAGCTAGACAGCCCGGACTGATTTGGACGGGCAGCGACTGCGGACTGGTATACATGACACCAGATGGGGGCAAGACCTGGAAAAATGTAACACCCCCTGGCCTGCAGGAATGTCTCATCCATAGCATCGAACTAAGTCCCAGCGACCCGGCTGTAGCCTATGTCTCAGCCACCCGCTATAAGTTCAATGACTTTTCCTCTTATACTTACAAGACCACTGATGGTGGCGGCAACTGGCAGCGGATCGACCAAGGGGTGATGGCCGACGACTTCATCCGTGTGATTCGGGAGGACCCAGAAAACCCCGCTTTGCTCTATGCCGGCAGTGAGCGCGGCTTTTATCTGTCGACAGACCGTGGGCTTTTCTGGAAGCGTTTTCAGCGCAACCTGCCAGTGGTGCCTGTGACAGACCTGATCGTGCGGGACAACGACCTGGTGGCATCCACTGCTGGCCGAGCCTTCTGGATCCTCGACGATTTATCCCCGATCCGTCAGTTCAACGATCTGTCGTTGCGCATGCAGCTGGTGGCCCCCAAGACGTCGTATCGCTATGGTGGGGCTGCCGGACTGCCCGAGAAGGGATATACCGCCGGGCAGAACGCCCCAGAAGGGGTCATCTTTGACTATTTTGTTAAAGGCGTGCCGGACAGCGTGGCACTGACGTTCACCATCTACGATGAGTTCGGCCGGCAAATGCGGCAGTACAGTTCTGAGAAGGATGCTACTTTTTCTCGGTACCCGGGAGGCCCGCCCCCACCCATTGTCCTGCCAAAAGATGCCGGGCATCATCGCTTCCTTTGGAACCTACGGAGAGAAAATGTCTCTCCTGATGTGAAAGGTGTCTTCATCTATGGCGACTATCGAGGTCATATGGTGCCTCCAGGAAAATATAAAGCAGTGCTACGGGCGGGACTGCAATCCGATAGTTGCATGGTCCTTCTCCAGGCAAACCCCAGTATCCAGGTGGATCCAGCAGCTTGGACCGAACAGCAGCAAGTCTTACAACAGATCACGACTGCCCTCTCAGAGATGCATCGCATCGTCAATGATTTCAGAGCGGTGAAGCGCCAGCTGCAGAGCCAACTCGATGCCTTCAAGGAACGGAAGACCGGAGCAAAACTGACCGAAGAGGCACAAAAGCTTGTCAAAGCGATAGACGCCTGGGAGGCAAGGATCGTGGAGGCGCGCATCCAGAATGGGCAGGATGTCATCAACTGGCCCAGGCGACTGAATGCAGAGTTCTTTAATGTCAAGGGACTGGTAGACGTGGCAGATCCGAGGGTGACACAGGGAGTTAAAGCAAGACTGGCTGATCTGCAGTCCGCCTGGGCTGCAGAAAAGACCGCCGCCGACGGATTAAGGCAGTCCATCCGTGCCTACAATGACCTGTACCGCACGGAAAAATTGGATGCTGTCGTCCTGTAGCCTGGCAGCCCACCGACAACCTGGAGCTTTGTACCTTCCAATCTACTTTTTGTTATAATAGCATCTTTATGAGTCAACAACACAGAAGGAAATTTCTCCGTCAGGCTGCGCTGACTTCTGCCGCTGCGGCCTTCCCAAGTATTTTCATCCAGGCAGCAGCCCGTTCGGTGCATAGGTCATCTTTCCGCAAGCCTGGCGAAATGGTCCGGCTGGCATGCATTGGCATTGGTAACCAAGCAGCCTGGGATCTCCGCCAGTTTGAGAAGACAGGGCTTGCCCGTTTTGTGGCATTCTGTGATACAGACATGGGTGCCCCGCATACGCAGCCGGTGCTGAAGGACTATCCTGATGTCCCTCGCTTCCAAGACTTTCGGAAGATGTTCGACCGGATGGCTGGCGAGATAGATGCCGTGCTGGTGGGCACACCTGACCACTCCCATTTCCCTGCCACGATGATGGCACTGGGCCTGGGCAAACACGTCTATGTCGAGAAGCCTATGGCCCGGACCTTTCAGGAAGTTGAGTTGATGATGAAAGCGGCGCGCCAGCATCCGAAGCTCGTGACACAGATGGGCAACCAGGGCCATTCAGAGGGCAATTATTTCCAGTTCAAGGCATGGAAGCAGGCTGGCATCATCCAGGATGTCACCGCCATCACGGCCCACATGAACAGTGCCCGGCGCTGGCATGGCTGGAAGACCCATATTACGGGCTTCCCATCCGGAGAACCTGTTCCCTCCACCCTTGACTGGGATACTTGGCATGGCGTGGTGCAGGAGCATGCATATCACCACGACTTCATCAATGGGCAGTGGCGTTGCTGGTTCGATTTCGGCATGGGTGCCCTGGGCGATTGGGGGGCTCACCTCATCGATACAGCCCATCAGTTCCTGGAGCTTGGACTGCCGACGGAGGTTTCTATGCTCAAGGCGGAGGGGCACAACCGATTCTTCTATCCTCAATCGTCTACCATCCTTTTCCGCTTTCCGAAGCGCGGCAACATGCCAGCCTGCGACATTACCTGGTATGATGGCATCAACAACCTGCCGCCCTTACCCGAAGGCTATGCCTCCTCAGCTACGACGGCCGACAGTGCCATCCCCCCGCCTGGCGGGGTGAATGCAAAGCCCGTCCGATTGCAGCCCGGCAAGATCATCTATGGGAAAGACCTCACCTTCAAGGGCGGCTCCCATGGCAGCACTTTGTCCATCATCCCTGCCAGCAAGGGGCAGGACCTGGCGTCGCGTCTGCCGGAGATCCCTACTAGTCCTTCAAACCACCACACCAACTTTCTGCGTGCCTGCATGGGTGAGGAGCAGACAAGGTCGCCTTTCGAGGTGGCAGGACCTTTGAGCCAGGTGTTCTGCCTAGGTGTCATTGCGCAGTTCACCAATGCTAGCCTGCAGTTCGACCCGGTGAAGAAGCGGATCACCAACCATAAGGAGGCCGACCGGCTGTTGAAGGGTGTTCCTCCCCGGAAAGGTTGGGAGCAGTATTACAAAGTCTGAAGGCCTGGACCCGCTTGGGACATTCTATCGGCCACGGGTTGATCAGCGGGGCGGTTGGGCATCAACTCATTTGGCGATACCCAGCCTATTCCAATGATGACTTAAGGATGCCCGGAGGACATTTGTGAGCTCCTTTATGTCTAGCCACTTGGGATTGTTTATTTCGTTGAAAAGTCTTCCAGTTTTTTTTGTAGGGAGAACATTTCATCCCTGAGTCTGGCCGCCTCCATGAAGTCCATATCCCTGGCGGCTTTTTCCATCTCTTTCTTCTTCATTTTGATCACTTTTTCCAGTTCCGGGATTGTCTGGTAGGACGGGGCTTCCTCCGCCACGGACGATAAAGCTTGCGTCTCGTTGTTCAAGGCTCGTTGGTCTTGTGGATCGTACCCTCTGATGTCGAGGACGGAGGTTTGTGCAAACACCTGGTCTTTGTTTTTCACCACAGTGGTGGGCACGATGTGGTGGAGTTCATTGTAGGCTAGTTGTTTAGCACGCCTTCGGTTGGTTTCGTCGATGGTCTTCTGCATACTTCCCGTATTGGTGTCTCCGTAGAAGATCACTCTGCCATCGACGTTGCGAGCAGCGCGGCCGGCTGTTTGCGTGAGGGATTTCTCATTCCGGAGGTAGCCTTCTTTGTCGGCATCAAGGATGGCTACGAGCGCGACTTCTGGCAGGTCCAGTCCTTCCCTCAACAGGTTGACGCCTACGAGCACATCGATGCTTCCCAGTCGCAGTTCCCGCAGGATTTCGATGCGTTCCAACGTATGGATCCCGCTATGGATGTATTTGGATCGGATGTTGATACGCTGAAGGAACGCATCCATCTCTTCGGCCATGCGTTTGGTGAGGGTAGTTACTAGAACCCGATAGCCTTTTTTCACGGTCTCTTCGATCTCTTCGAGCAGATCATCGACCTGATGGCGGGCGGGCCTGACTTCGATGGGTGGATCGAGCAGACCCGTAGGTCTGACGACTTGTTCCACGACAACGCCGCCCGATTGTTCTAGTTCATAGTCGCCAGGGGTAGCAGAGACGTAGATGACTTGTCCGACCAGTGATTCAAACTCATGAAAGTTGAGGGGTCGGTTGTCCAAGGCAGAGGGTAGGCGGAAGCCATATTCCACCAGTGTCATCTTTCGGCTGCGGTCACCTCCGTACATCCCGCTGACTTGTGGGATTGTCTGGTGGCTTTCGTCTATGATGCAAATAAAGTCGTCTGGGAAATAGTCGAGCAGGCAGAAAGGCCGGGTGCCGGGCTTGCGCCGGTCGAAGAAGCGGGAGTAGTTTTCTACGCCGTTGCAATAGCCGAGTTCGCGCATCATCTCGAGGTCGAAGTTGACGCGTTCACTGAGCCGTTGGGCTTCGATGTATTTGCCCGTTTGCTTATAGTATTCTACCTGGCCCGCCAGCTCATCGGTAATTTCTGAAAGGATCTCTCGCATCATGTCTTTGGGCGCCAGGTACAGATTGGCAGGGAAGATGGCCGCGTTGTCCATCAGTCCGATGCGTTTGCCGCTGGCAGTCTCTAGGCTTTCTATTTCTTCTATCTCATCTCCGAAGAAGGTGATGCGATAGCCGAAGTCTACATAGGGTAGGTTGATATCGACGGTATCTCCTTGTACGCGGAAGGTGCCTCGGCTGAATTCGAGTTGGCTGCGGGAGTAAAGGCTGTTGACGAGTTCGTGGAGGAGCGACTGGCGGCTTTTTTGTTGTCCTTTATGGATACGGATGATGCCATTTTCATATTCTGTCGGGTTCCCCATTCCATATATGCAGCTGACGGAGGCGACCACGATGATGTCACGCCGTCCGGATAGCAGCTGTGAAGTAGCCTGCAGGCGCAGTTTGTCGAGTTCTTCATTGATGGCCAGATCTTTTTCAATGTAGGTGTCGGAGACGGGCATGTAGGCCTCTGGCTGGTAATAGTCGTAGTAGGATACAAAATAGCCGACGGCGTTGTCTGGGAAGAACTGACGGAACTCGCCGTAGAGTTGGGCGACGAGTGTCTTGTTGTGTGTGAGGACGAGGGTGGGTCTTTGTACTGCTTGGATGACATTGGCGATGGTGAAGGTCTTGCCGGATCCGGTAACCCCTAGCAGGGTCTGATGTTTCTCTTGGCTGTTGAGTCCTTCAATCAACTGGCTGATGGCTTCTGGCTGGTCACCGGCGGGTTTGTATTCAGACTGTAGGCGGAAGGGCATACGCAAAGGTACGACTGGTGGCTACTGTCCAGCCATGCAAGCTCGCGCACAACTTTATTCGTCTGGCCTTAAAGACATTCTACGAAGACAGCAGACAAGGTGTCCATTTCTACTCCCGGGGGAAGTGAATCTTCTCTCTTTTTAGATTTTTCGGCGCACATAGGCGGAATAGTCTGGCAGTAGGCAGGTATAGTCTTCTTGGAAAAGTGGGGAGGTGAGGAGGAAGTCAGCCGTGGCCCGATCGCAGGCGAAGGGGATATTCCAGGTGACGGCGACGCGGAGCAGGGCTTTGATGTCTGGGTCGTGTGGTTGAGCTTCCATGGGGTCCCAAAAAAACACGAGGATGTCGATGCGTCCTTCTGCGATTTGTGCGCCGATCTGTTGGTCGCCACCCAGGGGTCCGCTGAGCAGCTTGGTGACGGGTCTGTCGAGTTCTTCTTCGAGCAGTCGGCCGGTGGTCCCTGTCGCCAGCAGCTCATGTCTGGCCAGGGCTTCTTTGTTATAGGTAGCCCACTCGATGAGGTCTGGCTTTTTATTGTCGTGGGCGACGAGTGCGATGCGTTTGCGGCTGCGCAATATCCTGTGTTTCATGTGGGCAAGCTACAGAAATCAGGGCATCCCGTCGGATCCATATAGACAGGTCTTTATGATACCCAAAGCAGACAGCCTGTCCTACGACAGGCTGTCTGCTTTTATCCCTCCGAACCCAAACGCAGCTTCTAGGCTGACTGTGCTTCTTTGATTTTTTCCCTGATTTTGTTCTCCAGTTCCGTTGCCAACTCTGGGTTGTCGACCAGGAGTTGTTTGACGGTATCTCTTCCCTGGCCGAGCTTATCACTGTTGTAGCTGAACCAGCTGCCGGACTTATTGATGATGCCTAGGTCGACGCCCATGTCGATGATTTCTCCGGTCTTTGAGATGCCTTCTCCGTATATAATATCGAATTCAGCGGCCCGAAAGGGCGGGGCCACTTTGTTCTTGACGACTTTGACTTTTACGCGGTTGCCGATGGCTTCGTCCCCGTCTTTGATCTGTGCCATGCGGCGGATGTCGAGGCGGACGGAGGCGTAGAACTTGAGGGCATTGCCGCCGGTCGTGGTCTCGGGGTTGCCGAACATGACACCGATCTTCTCGCGCAGCTGGTTGATGAAGATGCAGATCGTGTTGGTCTTGGCGATGGTGGCGGTGAGCTTTCGGAGGGCCTGGCTCATCAGACGTGCGTGGAGCCCGACCTTACTGTCACCCATCTCCCCTTCGAGTTCTGCTTTGGGCACTAGGGCGGCAACGGAGTCAATGACGACGACGTCGACAGCTCCGGAAAGGATCAGGCGGTCGGCGATCTCCAGGGCTTGTTCGCCATAGTCTGGCTGAGAGATCAGTAGATTGTCGACATCGACGCCCAGTTTTCGGGCATATACGCTGTCAAAGGCATGCTCAGCGTCGATGATTGCACAGATGCCACCTTTCTTCTGAGCTTCTGCAATCACATGGGTGGCCAGGGTCGTCTTACCGGAACTTTCCGGCCCGTAGATTTCTACCACTCTGCCTTTAGGCAGGCCGCCGATGCCTAGGGCGAGGTCAACCCCGATGGAACCCGTCGATACCACTTCTTGCAGGGCCTCGCCTTTTTCATTCATCATCATGACACTTCCTTTCCCGAAGTCTTTATCTATCTTATCGAGTGTCAGCTTTAGTGCCTTGAGTTTTTCAGCATTGGACATGTTTGGACGTTTTTGTGATGACTGTCTGACAAAGGTAAGGCAGATCAATCAATATCGCTAATAATTTTAGTAATTTATTCTCTAAAATCTTTAGTATTTTTCTCTTTTTGGCGCGTGTAAATACTGGATGAGGTTTCTTTTTGCAATAATATGTTGTTAACCAATTATTTATATCTAATCATCCGCTTCTGTACCACCACTCAACAGCACGTGGATTTGGTCGGATGGTGCGATTATGTCTGGATAATTTGGACATTTGTAGAAATTCAGCACATGAGAAAGGTATGGATGTGGATGCTTTTGGCTCAAACGGCCATCTCTCCGCTGCTGGCACAGGAGCCGGCCCCGGCTACCAAAGGGGTTAGCTACGGAGCGGGTGTTTCCAAAGAAGGAGAGGCGGTGCTGGTGGCCAAATTAGAGCAGCAGCTGACGGAGGATCGTTTTTCTGGAAAAGCCCGGGGCAAGGTAGTAGAAGTTTGCCTCGAGAAAGGTTGCTGGATGAAGTTGGCGCAGGCAGATGGGAAAACGCTGATGGTCCGCTTTAAAGATTATGGCTTCTTCATGCCGAAGAACATTGTGGGTAAGGAAGTGCTGTTGGAGGGAGATGCAAGTTATCGCCAGATGTCTGTGGATATGCAGCGGCATTATGCGAAGGATGCCGGCAAGTCGGAGGAGGAGATTCAGCGCATCCGAGAGCCGAAGCGTGACTTGCAGTTTGTCGCCAAGGGTGTGGTAGTCCTATGATGGCCCGCAGGCCTGGTCATTTGTTATCTTCGACGGCGGATGACCCTTTCCATCATTATCGTCAATCACAATGTCCGCTGCTTTTTGGAGCAGTGCCTGTACTCCTTAAGGGCCGCCGCGGTGGGCATTGACCATGAGGTCATCGTGGTCGACAATGCATCCTATGATGATAGCCGGCAATTTCTGCCGGAACGTTTTCCTGAAGTACGCTACCTATGGAACGAGCAGAACCAGGGCTTTGGTCGTGCCTGCAACCAAGGTACCCGCATTTCCAGTGGCCGACACATCCTATTTCTCAATCCGGACACGATCGTACCGGAGGACTGTCTGGAGCGTTGCCTTCACCATTTTGAGCAACATCCTGCCGTCGGGGCACTGGGGGTGCGGATGCACAATGGCAGCGGCGTCTTCTTGCGGGAGAGCAAGCGATCCTTCCCGACCCCTTCGACGGCCTTCCTGAAGCTTTCGGGGCTCTCGGCTTTGTTTCCACAGTCGCCTTTGTTTGCCCGGTACCACCTCGGCGAACAAGATGCATTTCAGAACTGTGAGGCAGACATCCTGGCTGGCGCTTTCATGATGCTTCGGCGAGAAGCGGTGGAGGCGACAGGTGGCTTCGACGAGCATTTTTTTATGTTTGGGGAAGACATCGACCTGAGTTGGCGACTCCGCCAGGCGGGTTTTTTGAACTACTATCTGGCACAGACGGCCATCCTCCATTTCAAAGGAGAGAGCAATCGGAGAGATACGTTCCGGCATGTCAAGTATTTTTATGGGGCGATGACCGTCTTTGTGGGCAAGCATCATCCAGGCTGGATGAGGCCCTTGCTATGGGTGGGTATAGGCCTGCGGGCAAGTGCCACGCTGATGCGCATCGCGATGTCTAAGATGTGGCAATGGCTGCGTTTGCAGATGGCCGGATATGTTGTCCCGCAGCAAGGGGCTCTCCCTACCCTGCTGGTGTCTGCGACGGATACTCATCTTGCAGCCGTTTCATCGCTGTTGCCACTTAGGCCACCGCGATCCATAGAAAGATGCGTTCCAGAAAAGCTCCGCATCCGTGCCCGGCAGGATCAGACGGGAGAGGAGCCTGTCCGAGAATGGCTTGCCTGTCCGCCTGCCTGTCGTTATGCAGATGTCATTGAACTCTTGGCATCCCTGCCCGGCAGGTATTGCATCCGCATCGCTGCAGAAGGCTCGGGAAGCCTTGTCGGTAGCGGGCTGGCGATGGCTGTCCCTCAGTCCTGATCGGAACGGCGAGCTGCGACGGATTCATCCTCAGGGACCTTCCAGCAGTGATAACGGCCAATGCGTTAATTTGTAGCGATGTCTTTGTTTGAGTTTCAACTTCCGAAGACGATTGCCTCGGCACTGAGGCTACCGACGAACACTCCCAAGTGGCACCAGGTGCGTGTGTTGAAGAAGTTGCTGCGAAAGAGCCGCCACACGGAGTTCGGGCAGCGATATTTCTTTGACCAGATTCTCATGAGCCGCCATCCGGGCCTGAAGTTCCAGGAGCTGGTGCCCATCCACGACTATGCAGCGATCCACAGTCAATGGTGGCATAAGACGCTCGAAGGCATTCCCGACGTCTGCTGGCCAGGCCGCATTAAGTATTTCGCCCTCAGTTCGGGCACCTCGGAGGCGTCCAGCAAGTACATCCCTGTCACCCGCGACTTGATGAAGGGCAACCGCATCGTCATGCTCAAGCAGCTGCTTTCGCTGTGGACTTATGAGGGTGTGAGCTGGAAGAGTGTCGGTAGGGGTTTTCTGATGTTGGGCGGCAGCACTGATCTGCAGAAGGGCCCCGGGTACTATGCCGGCGACCTGAGCGGTATCACGGCTAAGAAGGCCCCTTTCTGGTTCTCGCCCTTTTATAAGCCTGGAAGGAAGATTGCCCGCACGCGTGACTGGAATATGAAACTAGAGGAGATCGTCCGGCAGGCACCTACCTGGGACATTGGCTTTGTGGTCGGGGTGCCTGCCTGGATACAGATGTGCCTCGAGATGATCATCGAACGACATGGCCTTCAACATATCCACGACATCTGGCCTAGGCTGACTTTCTTTGTCCATGGTGGTGTCTCTTTCGAGCCTTATCGCAAAGGGTTCGAGAAACTGCTGGGTCGCCCCCTCGTCTATATCGAGACGTACCTTGCCTCCGAGGGTTTTATTGCCTACCAGGACCGCGAACACTCAAGCGGTCTCCGGCTCGTGACGAATGAGCACCTGTTTTTCGAGTTTGTTCCGTTTGACGAGTCCAATTTCGATGCAGACGGTAACCTTTTGTCCAACCCACAGTGCCTGATGATCCACGAAGTGGAAGTGGGCCGGGACTATGCCATCCTCCTGAGTACAGCTGCCGGCGCCTGGCGCTACTTGATTGGCGATACGGTCCGGTTCACGGATAAAGAGCGCGCAGAGATTGTTATTACGGGTCGCACCAAGCATTTCCTCAGCCTGGTCGGCGAGCACCTGAGTGTGGACAATATGAACCATGCCATCCGCCATGCGGGAGAAGTGATGAATGTCGACCTCCATGAATTCACCGTGGCCGGGGTGGAACATGATACCCTCTTTGCCCACCATTGGTATGTGGCTTGTGACGATCCCATCGATGCGGGTCCCCTGCGGCAGCTTATCGATGAAAAGCTGATGGAGCTGAACGATGACTATGCGGTGGAGCGCAAGAGCGCGCTCAAAGATGTCCGGCTCGATGTACTTCCTCAGTCTACTTTCATGGAATTCCTGCGGCTTAAAGGGAAGATCGGCGGACAGCATAAGTTTCCACGCGTCTTAAAGGGACGTATGCTGGACGACTGGAATCGGTTCCTTGGCACTGGCATCCTTTGAAGTTGAATGCTCATCGATGGTACGAAAGATCCTCCAATGGATGTTCCTGATTGTCGTGGTGATCCCCATCGGTTATGTCATTTTGTTGAGATGGGTCGACCCGCCACTCACCTGGACGCAGCTAGGAAGTCTCTTCGGGGGGCATGGCCTGCGTCGCGACTACGTCTATTTATCTGAAGTCTCTCCCAATGCCCGGCTGGCTGTGATGGCCACTGAGGACCAGCTGTTTCCGGATCATGCAGGCTTTGACATAAAAAGCATCGAGCAAGTATTGGAATACAACAAAAGGAAGCCTGGAAGGGTACGCGGTGCTTCCACCATCAGCCAGCAGGTTGCCAAGAACATTTTCTTATGGCAGGGCCGCAGCTGGATCCGTAAGGGGCTGGAAGTGTGGTTCACAGTGTTGATCGAGGCAGTCTGGGGGAAGCGTAGGATATTGGAAGTGTATCTCAATGTGGTAGAAATGGGCACTGGGGTCTTTGGGATCGAGGCGGCGGCGCGCCATCATTTTAAGAAGTCTGCCCGCGCCCTGACCCGCCGGGAGGCTGCTATGATAGCTTCCTGCCTGCCTAATCCCAAGCGATATACCCTTCATCCGATGTCCAGGGCTGTCAAGCGACGCTATCCCTGGGCTTTGCAGCAGATGTCGAATCTGGATGGAGACCCTGATATCCAGGGATTGTTGAAATAGTCGTACTACTCCTGCAGGCGATGGTGGGCTTTATTTTTTCGGTTAATCGTTGGCGTGATAATTAGCTTATAATCGCTGCTATTCAGGGAGGGCCAACCTGGTATGGCGGTGGTGACGCCCCATTTGACCTGCCAGTCTTGCGCCTCTATGCCGGGCTCGTAGGCGGGTGGGAGTGTTATCTGTACCGGTAGTCGGCCATCTCTGATATCTGCCAGTCGAGCGCCAGTGGGGAACAGGAGGGCTGTTTTCTTATTGAGCCGGTAGATGGCCATGACCACTTGTGCCGTGTCGTAGTCTTCAAATTGGGGGGAGGTTTTGAATGCTTCCGGGATGTGTACCTCCAGAGTGGTCTGTAGTCTCCTGTGATGGGCAATGAGCGTTTCCTGGCAGCGGATGTCGATGCCGGAGAAGGAGAAGTACTTCGGCACATCCATGGATCCGATGAAACCTCGAGGGGTGTAGATCGTGTCGGAGAAGCGTCGGTAGTCTTCATGAGATATGACGAGTGCGTGCTGCCCGAGTAGTTTGGCTTCGATGGGCCAGAAGTTGTAGTTGTTCCGGCGGTAAAAGATGTTGGTTAGACAGAAGGCGGAGCCACCGGTGGCGAAGTTATACTGCGAGGGGCGCTGGTAGGAGTTGACGATGACGATGGCGCGGCCCTTGGCCTTTTGCGCGATCGCCTCAGCCCATGGGCGGTTGCGGTGGAACTCGTCTTTCTCAATGCCGGGGATAGGGTCGATGTCGGCGACCATATAGAACCGCACTGCCATGGCCAGCAGGAAAGAGGGAATAAATAGCCAGCGGAGCCACCGCGTGGGCCTGGGCCTTGTCGTAAGCCATTGGTGGGAGAGCACGATCAGCGGGACGAGGGCAGGCGCTGTCCAGTTGGCTTCGACACGGCCTTTGAAAGTGTTGAGAAAGAAGAAGGCGTAGCATCCAAGGAGCACCCAGCGCAGGGCTTTCTCTGTCTCGCTGACAGGCCGATGCCTGGCAGCGGCCCAAAGGATGAGCCATCCGATCAGCGGGCCTGCCAGCGCCAGCTGGCCCAGGAGGTACTCTGTGGTATATGCAACTTTATAGATTGGGGCATTTCGTTCAAAGAGGTGATAGCGAAACGAAGGGAAGTCGTGTTGCCATTGCCAAAGGAGGTGTGGAGTAAAAAGCGTCAGTGCGAGTAGTGCCGCCGCATAGGTCTGCCATCTCAGCAGGAGGTGGGGTACAGCGGCCAGGCAGAAGATGACGACGAGGGCCCCATGGTATTTGGAATAAGCCATGCCTGCCATGGAGATCGCCATCAGGACGGTCTCCCTCCATCGCTGCTGTTTGGTAAAGCGGCGGAAGGCGAGCAGGAACAGCGTGGTGAAGAACAGCAAGGGTATATCGGGTACGGCGATGATTCCTCCGACTTGCAGGACGCCTAGGCTAAGGGCCATCATGAAAAAAAGTCGGTCGTCTTTTTTCTCCAGGAGTCGTTCGATGCCCAGCAGGGTGGCAGTGGACATAAGCACGATGATGAGCCGTACGCCAAAGGGGTTTGGGAAGAGGGCATAGCCGGCACCGATGATGGCTCCGATCATGGGTGGGTGGTCGAAATACCCCCAGGCTGGGTAACGGGCATACATCCAATAATAGGCCTCATCGTCGAGCAGCCCGGACGTACCGGCGTGCATGAGTGCGATGGCCAGCCACAACGCATAGAACAGGGGTCGGGCATATCGCAGCAGGCTGGAGGCGAATCGATGGCTGTGGGCATCCATGATCAGCTTTCAGTTTTTCCCAGCAGTGCGTCTACAGCCTGTATGGCGGCAGCCATCCGATCTGCATAGACGCCTTTCACATCGGTCCAGGGTATAGCTTGATGGAGGAGCGCGTCTTGGTAGATATGCCAAAGTGTTTGTCTCGTGTCTAGGTCAGGATATTCGCGGAGCTCATCGGCTGTCCAGGGCAGGTCGGTATGGCAGAGGAAGTAGAGGTCGTAGTGTCTTTCAGCGATCCTTTCCAGGATCCAAGGGTGGCAGTCGCCAAAGACGAACTCGCACCAGACTTTCATCACGTTCAGGTCGGTATCGATGAAAAGGATGGGCCTTTGGGTGTTGGGTTTTACCTGTACCGACCATTGTTGTACGGCTTCTTTAGCGAGTTGTTCTTCCAGGGCCAGTTGTCCTTGCGCAATCTCCAGCAGGTTTTCGAAGGTGTAGTTTTTCCCGTGCTGGAGCAGGTATTCGCGGGCGTATTCTGGACACCAGGCGGCCTGGTAGTATTGGGCGAGGCCCTGGCAGAGGGTACTCTTGCCGGTGGATTCTGGCCCGATGGCCACGATGCGAAGGAGCTTGTCAGTCATGCGTCAGTTTGGGGCGGGCTTTCTTGCGCCATTCAAAGAGCCCGTTGACGGCCAGGAAGAAGAGGATGAGGTAGTAGACTCCAGTGAATGCATATCCTTTCACAACATACAGGGGGATAGAGACGATGTTGGTGAGGATCCACCAGTACCAGCTTTCCACTTTCTTGCGGGCCATTAGCCACATGCCGGTGTAAGCAGCAGAGGAGGCCAGTGCGTCGGCCCAGGGGATGACGCCGGGAGCAAAACGGTTTTTGAGCTGTGTGAGGAGGGTAAAGAGAAGTAGAAAGCACAGCAGAAAAAATGCCCACTGAGCCACCCATCCCTGTCGGGTGGAGTGTTGGATCTGCAATACGTGCAGTTGTTGTGCATCTTTCCGGTTCCAGGCAGCCCATCCATAGAGGCTGACAGCAGTGTAGTAGAAGTTGACACTGGCCTCTCCGTAGAGCTGTCCCTGAATGCTTAGGTAGATGTAGATGGTAGTATTGACGAGCCCGATGGGGTATACAAGGATATTTTCCTGGCGCGAGTACCAGACGCTGAGGATGCCTGCCACGACGGCGATGGCCTCCAGCCCGCTGGTCTGTCGCAGGTTTTCCCATTGCTGCTGCAGGAAGTCTTCCATCCGCCCCCAAAAGTCACGACTTATTTTTACTTTGCCTAAAAGCGGCACATAGATGTCGACCATCGCAGGGGCAAGGGTATTGGTGACGGGTGGCGGCATGGGAATCGGCCGGCTTATGGGGGAATGTTTTCTTGAGCGTGGAGCGGGTCATCTTGTTGTCTGGGAGCGTGACCCTACTGTGTTGGCGGATGCGTTGAAAACACTCACTGACAAAGGCTACCACGTGACAGGTGCGGCCATTGACATCACCCATACGGAAGCGGTTGTCCGGGAGGGGGAGGCTTTATTGCAGGCGCATGGTCCTGTCGACATTTTAATTAACAATGCCGGCATCATCGTGGGGCGGTATTTTGAAGACCACAGTCATGCGGAGATTGATCGGGTCCTGCAGGTGAATGTGGCAGCGGCGATGCACGTAGCCAAAGTCTTGCTGCCATCCATGGTGGCAAGAGGTCGCGGGCACCTTGTCAATATTGCTTCTGCTGCCGGGATGGCTTCCAGCCCTAAGATGTCGGTTTACGTTGCCAGCAAGTTTGCGCTGCTGGGATGGAGCGAGAGCGTCCGCCTTGAGATGGAGGCCCGCCAGACAGGCGTGCGTGTGACGACTGTGACGCCTTTCTATATCGGCACCGGCATGTTCGAAGGCGTGCGTTCTCCCATCGTACCCATTGTGGGGCCGCTCTCAGCTGCCCGGCAGGTGGTGCGGGCCGTGGAGTGCAACCGTATCTTCTGCCGGATGCCCTGGATCGTATATGCGATGCCTTTCTTCCATGGACTGCTCCCCAAGCGCTGGTTTGATGTGCTGATCGGTCGCTGGTTTGGCATATTCGCTTCGATGGACGGCTTTCGGGGGAAGCGTGACATAGGGGTATAAAAGACGACACGCAAGGCATCCTTTGGGGGCCCTGCGTGTCGTGGTGGGGTTTCTATGAACGATCTTATTCCGATTCTGCGACAACCTCTGTCACTTCCGGGATCATACGCTTCATCATACCTTCGATACCCGACTTCAAGGTGATCATGGAAGATGGGCAGCCGCTGCAGCTGCCTTGCAGCATCACGGTCACAATACCATCTTCGAACTTCTTAAACTGGATGGCGCCACCGTCCATCTCAACGGCAGGCTTGACATAGTTCTCGAGGAGCTCTTTGATGCGCGTCACCACATCTCCGTCTTCGGAGAGCGTGATGTTTGAGCCAGACGCCTCTCGGTGGGCGATCTGGTCTTCATGAATGATCGGCCTTCCCTGCTCAAGATAGTCTATGAGAAATTGCCGGACGGAGGGTTTGATATCTTCCCAGTTCGTTTCCGGCATCTTGGTGAGGGTAACGAAGTTGCTGGCGATGAACACGCCTTTAACAAAGGGGAAGCCGAAGAGCTCACCTGCCAGCGGGGAGGGTGCTGCAGATTCGGGCTCGGGGAAGTCGATGCTTTTTCCCGGATATAGAAGTTTGTTGGCGACGAACTTCATGGTTTCCGGGTTCGGGGTCATCTCAGTGTAGATGCTGACGACGAGGTTGCCTGGCTGTGTCATAGTATTGTCAAAGGTATTGCGTACCTCGATGGTAGAGCTTTTGGGCCTTGTTAATTTCTGATTTCGTAAACGAGAGCAGGCTTGCGCACCCCTATAGTCCTGCTTTACTGACCCTGGAAGGCTTTTGCAACAGGCTATAGCCTGCAAGGGCTGCGAGCAGGATGTAGCCTGTCTTCGCTGTCCACCAGATGGATGGATGACCGTTGCCTTGTGAGGCCTGTATGCCAAAGAGTGCCCAGGCGATGACGAGGCCGTAGGCGGGGTCTTTTCTGCCGAGCGTGAAATAGCCGCCCAGGGTGGTGGCGACGATGATGAGTACGATGCTATAGAAAGCGGGAGTGATGCCGAACCCATCCCAGGAGAGGCTTACCAGCCACGCGGTGAGGTTGGCGATGGTGGCCACAGAGATCCATCCGAGGTAGACTACGAAGAATTGATAGAGGAAGATGCGTTGGTCATGTTTAAGTCCAGCCTGCTGAGGTTGGAGGGCGAGATAAATGCGGAGCAGAGTGGCCAGGAATGCCAGCATGATGACGACGGACAGACCGGTCTGCAGGTAGTGCCACGCGATGATCCAGCCGACATTAAGCAAGCAGGTCAAGAGGAAGAGGGGAGAGATGGCCATCGACAGACGGCCTGCAGCCTCCTGACCGCCATGCCATAAACCTCGAAACGATGTGATGGCAAATCCCGTCATGAGGAGGTAGATGATGGTCCAGATGCCGAAGGTGAATCCGGCAGGCACAAAGAGGTTCGGGTAGAAAGCAGAGATCTGGCCTGTATTGTACCCATTGATGGGCAGGGTGTTGGCCAGCGTATTGGCAGCAACTACCAGGGCCCAGCCAAGTAGGTTGAGGATGGCAAGCAGTCGGGGATGGGTCATCCTGAGATCTATAGTTGCAAGAATACAGATGAATTCTGAAAGTACGTTTTTTTACTTGGATTTACTGGAGAGGCACTTGTATCGCTGATTTTAAAGGAAGACCCTCAAGTACTATACACTCGATGCCTCCAATCCATGATTTATGCACATGTTGTTGGTTGGTATATTTTAAATGGGTGTGTATGTATACATACGAGCTTACCATTTGAAGCTATCTTTTCATGTTGGCTCCAATACTCTTGGTATTTTTATGGCATGAAATACTGGCTGCTGGGCTGTCTTGTCCTTACCATGATGCCGCTGGGCGCTTGCAGGGGTTCTTCTAAAGAGACGCAGGAGCTTTTCGTTATGGCCGTGCAGATCACAGATGGCGACACGTTCATAGGCCGGGGGCAAGGCGTGAACTGGAAGGTCCGCCTTCGGGGTATCGATGCTCCGGAGCGGGGGCAGGATTTCTCAAAAAAAAGCCGTGAGCAGCTAGGGGAACTATGCCGTGCTGCTCCCTTGAGGCTTCAGCTTGTCAATAAAGACGGTTTTGGTCGCTGGGTAGCGGACGTCTATGACCGAACTGGCCGGCATATCAATGCAGAGATGGTCGCAACAGGCATGGCCTGGCACTTCCGAAAATATTCACAGGATCCTGTATTGGATAGGCTTGAGCAGGCAGCTCGGAAGACACGTAGGGGTCTCTGGTCGATGCCACAGCCTATGCCGCCCTGGGAGTATCGTGCACAGCGAAGGGCTACCCGGAAGCGCAGTTGAGATCTGGGGTTCGGGCGAAGGTTTATGGGCTCTTTCATGGTACGACTGCCAGCCATTGTGTATTTTTGTTCGTCAGTGCCAAGCACCGACCTGATGAGTGTTTGCCAGCGCATAGCCATGGTTGCTTGTCGAATGGAAGAGAGGGCCGTAAGACCCTGCACATTACTCTTTCGGATTTTTTGTATCACGTCTGCAGCATAATGATGTTTTGATGTCTACGCCGTTCTCAGATATGCTTTTTCAGCTGGTGAAGTCAATGCAAAAGGCTGAAAAGCGGCATTTTAAAATCTACATCCAACGGAGTTCCGATAAGGAAGATCTGAAAGTCGTAAAGCTCTTCGATGCCTTGGATGGTATGGACGAGTATAACGAGCGGGTCCTATACCGGAAGATCGCCACCTTGAATAAATCGAAGCTGGCCAACCTCAAGACACATCTCTACAAGCAACTCCTGGCAAGCCTGCGTCTGCTAAAGGCCAAAGAGAATATAGACCTACAGCTCAGTGAGCAACTTGACAATGCAAGGATCCTATACAATAAGGGATTGAAATTGCAAAGTCTGAAAGTGCTGGAGCGTGCCAAGGAACTGGCCCGTCAAAATCAAAAGTTCAACACGCTGGTGCAGCTGATTTCGCTGGAGAAGAAGATAGAGATCCTGCACATCACCAGGAGCCCTACCGAGCAGACGGAGCGGTTGGCAGAGGAGTCGCTGGCGGTGAGTGGGCACATAGAGCGCGTCTCAAAGCTGTCGAACCTTGCCTTACTGCTATACCGCTGGTATGTCCTGTATGGCCATACCCATAATAAAGAGGAAGAGGATCGTATCCAAACCTATTTCAAGAAAAACCTGCCATCCGACCTCGAAAAGGTCCATGGCTTTTACGAAAGGCTATACCTCTACCAAAGCTATTGCTGGCTATCTTACATCCGGCAGGATTTTCTGCTCAACTACCGATATGCCCGCAAATGGGTTGACCTGTATGAAGAAGATCCTCGCATGGTGGGCATCGAGACGGGTCACTATATCAAGGGACTGAACAGCCTATTGAATGCGCATTTCGCGCTGCGGGACTTTCGCGGCTTTGACCGGATGCTGACCGGCTTCGAACGGTTCGCCGCCACAGAGGAGGCCCAGCGGCACGACAACTTCCGGGTACATACCTCCATCTATCTGAACGCTGCTCGCATTAACGGGCATCTCATGCGTGGTACCTTCTCTGAAGGGGTCGGGCTGGTACCTGGCATCGAACGTAGCCTTGCTGGATGGAAGTTGTTTGTAGATCCACATAGGATCTTACTTTTCAACTATAAATTCGCCTCTATGTATTTTGGGAACCGCGACTTTAGCCGGGCGCTTGATTATACACGCGGCATCATCGATGAAGGGGGTGACATGCGTGTCGACTTGCAATGTTATGCCCGACTTGTACATCTGCTGAGCCACTACGAACTCGGCAACTACGAGATTTTGGACTCCTTGAGTAAGTCGGCGAAGCGCTTTTTCAGCAAGATGAAGAAACTTACCGATGTGGAGCGGGCAACCTTTGACTTTGTACAACACAGTTTCGGTCATCCCCCGACAGAGATCCGGCAGCGGCTACAGGGTTTCTACGACCGTATCCGGCACCTCGAGAAGAGCCGTTTTGAGACGCACTCTTTCGCATACCTCGACATCATCTCCTGGGCCAAGAGTAAGCTGACGGGTCGCACCATGGAGTCGGTTATGCACGGGAAATACCTGCAGAGTCCGCGGCGCTGATATCTACTGATGCTCGGTGTATTTCTCTACCGGGAGAGCCGAGGTCAATGCATCGATCTCCTTATCTGTCAGTGGAGGTGTCAATAGGGTGGCCGCCATCTCTTCCAGTTGTTCGAGCCGACTGACCCCAATCACAGCCGTCGTCTGTGCATAGCGGTGCCAAAGAAAACGAATGGCTGTCTGTGCCCGGGACCTTTCTGCGGAAGAGACCTCTGCTAGGACTTGTGCGGCATGTGCTAAGGCAGCTGCCGAATGCTCCAGGTATGGTTCAGGGGTCTTCCCGCACAGCATCCCCCTGGCTAACACGCCACGTGCGAGTAAACGGATGCCTTTGCTTTGTATGGATGGGATAATGGCCTCTTCCGGCCTTCTGTCAGCGAGGCTGTACTGGCACATAAGGGAACGGATCTGTGCTCGGTGGATGTATTCGCGTACAACGTTGGGCCGAATCGAGGAAAGGCCATAGTACCTGATCTTTCCCGCTTCTACGAGCCGCTCAAAGGCCTCTATCGTTTCATCGATTGGGTCTTGGCAGGTACCGCCATGCAGTTGGTAGAGATCGATGTAGTCGGTACCGAGCCGACGCAGGCTATGGTCTACGGCTTGCAGGATATAGGCTTTCCGCGGGTTCCAGTCCCATCCGCTGCCGTCCGGGCGCCATTGGTTGCCGACTTTTGTGGCGAGCCACACCTCTTTTCTGCGGAGGCCTAATGCCTTTCCCACCCTTTCCTCATTCAGTCCTTTGTCATATAGGTCCGCCGTGTCGAAGAGTTGGATGCCGAGGTCGGCAGCCCGCAGCAGGATGCGTTCGCAGTGTCCTTCGTTCTGTAGAGGAAGCGACATGCAGCCAAGAGCAATCGGGCCGGGGTCGAAGAGGTTCATGACTGAAGGTACGCAGTGCGCCACCATTAAAGACTTGGTATCCGGACGGGTGAATTTGCTAACTTGTCAATCTTAATAAGTTGATTGCATGCAGCCTATCCCCATCCGCACGACCGTCATCGGCTCCTATCCTTTCCCTGGCTGGCTGGAGTTTTCATCTCGTCATCTCTCGGCCTTCGGCCCTGCCGACATTGAGGAGATGGTGGAGGATGCGGTCGTGGCGGCCGTCCACGACCAGATCGCCGCAGGCTTGGATGTGATCACGGATGGGGAGCAGACACGGCTCGACTTCAACCTTTCGTTCTATGGTTTTTTAGAAGGTATTGAGCCAAACCATGCAGAGACTCGGCGTTTCGGTCCGCCAGCACATGATCAGCGTGGTAGGCATTCGATTGTGGGCGCATTACGGGCTCCTCGTGGATTGGGCGTGGTGGCTGAATTCGAGCGCCTGCGGCGATTGGCACCTTCGGGACCTGTCTTGAAGGCTAGCGTACCCGGTCCCTATACGCTGAGTGGTCGATTGCTCCCCGGAGCTGCCTACCGCGACCGGTTCGAGGTCACCGAGGCTTTGCTGCCCATCGTGAACCGAGAGATGCATGCCCTGGCAGAGGCTGGCTGTACTGAGATCGCGATTGACGAGCCCTCCATGAGTTGCTATGCTTACAAGGAGGACACGAGGCGGTTCGTCGACATCTTCAACCGTACTGTGGATGGGCTCGAAGGTAGGGCCCGTATCACGACGCACCTGTGTTTCGGTAATTTCAAAGGACGCTCTGTAGGATATCGAAGCCTACAGCCGATGCTACCCGATTTCCTGGACCTGCGGGTCGACGAGGTCCATGTTGAGATGGCCAACCGCGAGTTTGCAGAACTCGAGTTGCTAGCCCCTTTTGCGGAGGCCATGGACGTTGCGGTAGGCGTGATCGATGTGAAGAATTACTATGTGGAGACGCCTGAAGATGTCGCTGAACGGATTCGGAAGTGTCTGCGATATGTACCGGCGGAACGGTTGGCGGTAGCGCCCGACTGTGGCCTCTCGCAGACTGCTCGCTGGGCGGCTCGCCGCAAGCTGCAGCACATGGTGATAGGCGCACAATCGCTAAGGCCATGATCGCTGCCTGGCAGAAGGATGAGTTGTTACTGGACGACATCCATTCCCGACAACAGATGCCAGGGATAGACCTCTGGTGGCTCGGACAAAGCGGCTTTCTACTCCGTGCGGGCAAACGCCACGTGCTGATCGACCCCTATCTCTCCGACTCCCTGACAAAGAAATATGCAGACACAGACAAGCCACATGTCCGAATGTCCGAACAGGTCGTTGACCCACTGCGTCTCGACTTCATCGATGTGGTGGTTTGCACGCATTCCCATACCGACCATCTTGACCCCGAGACCCTCTCAGCCTTGTTCCAAGCTAATCCTTCACTAGTGCTGGTGGTGCCGGCTGCCATCCGGCCGTTGGCGGCTGCTCGTGCCGGCATGACCCCCGAACGACCCATCGGCCTGACTGCGGGCGCGCATTATGTTTTTGAAGAAATGCAGATCCATGCAGTCCCGTCTGCACATAACGAACTCGATCAGGATGTCGAAGGGCGACATCTCTACCTAGGATACGTTATAAAGGCATCCGGGTATACCATCTACCATAGTGGAGACACCTTGCCCTATGAAGGGTTGGAGGCTTGGCTGCGACCTTTTGGCATCCAGTTGGCATTGTTGCCGATCAACGGACATCGGCTGGAGCGTCGCGTGGCAGGTAATCTGGATGCCGCACAATCTGTATTATTGGCCCGGTCGCTGGGGGTGGACTTGACGATTCCCTGCCATTATGATATGTTCGCATTCAATACCGCTGATGTGGGCGACTTCGAAAGGGAAGCCCGGCAGGCTGGCATTGGACATCGCATCTTGCGGGCTGGCGAGCGCCTCAGCCTACCTGAATCCTAAGCCCTCTGAACGGACGATCATCTTAAACTCTACTTCATGCAGGTGCGCTGGCTATTACTTTTTCTCTTCACTTCCAGTTCCCTGTTTGCCCAGTCCGTCTATGAGCAACGGGGTGGGGATCCGAATGGTATTCACAAATGGTACATGGGGCGCCAGATAGCAAAAACGATGAATCATTTCGGTATTTCCTGGCTGGAGCGCCCCGAGCGGCAGGAAGAAGAAGATGCCGAACAACTCCTGCGAAATATGGGCCTTAAGCAAGGCATGCAAGTGGCAGATATTGGCGCAGGCAGCGGATTTTATACGATCCGGATAGCCCAGCGGATCGGCAGGGGGACGGTCTATGCCGTAGACATCGAGCCAGCTATGCTCTCCTTTATCCAAAAACGTGTAGCCAGACAAAAGCTGAAGAATGTAAAGCCCATACGCTGTGATACGGTGCAGATTCCTCTACCAGAAGAATCAATCGATGTCATTTTGATCGTCGATGTATACCATGAGATGTCCCATCCCAGAGAGATGCTCTCGTCTATGTACCGCATGCTGAAGTCTAGCGGCCGAATATTTTTGGTGGAGTTCAGAGCAGAAGATCCGAATGTGCCGATCAAGGCTGTGCATAAGATGACAGAATCACAGGCTATTCGTGAATTTGCAGCATCCTCTTTTATACTGGACAGAAGCATCGAAAACTTGCCCTGGCAGCATTGCATGGTGTTTCGAAAAAAATAAGCGCCAACACATCTAGCATACTTTTCCACTTTCACCATTCAGGATCTGGCAGATGCGTAGCATCTGGGTTTGAGATCCATCTGTCCAGATTTTTCCTTCGTTTTTTTTATCTATCTTATGATGAAGCAGATGGATTGATGTAACGCTCAAAATGCGCTACATTTAGCCAGCATCCTTTACAGATCCCACCGGAATGGCCCGTATCCTCATCGCCCACAACTTCAAGCAGGACTCCTGGTTTGTGATGTGCCATCGGCTGGCACATTATCTGGCGGAAAGGCATGAGGTTGTCTTCATGAGCTACCGACCATTTTTCCCAGAGCAACAAGTATTGATGGATGGGAAGCTGACGGTCTATTCCTGGACAACGAAAAAGCGGCCAGTAAGAATCCAGGATGTACTTTATTTCATCGGCATCTATTTTCGGCATCGCCCCGAGGTGGTGGTTGGGCATTTTGCCGGTGGGAATGTCTGCATCCTCGTTGCCAAATTATGTTCATTGTTCCAGGCAAAGACTTTTGAATGGTATCATACCCCTTCTACTGCCATTGAGTACGACTACGGTAAGACCCCCTGGTTTAAAAAATACATGAGAAGGCTGCGCTACCAATATTTCGTGGACACGGTCGTGCCCGTCTCCAACTTCTCCGCCAAGGACTACCAACAATTCTATCGTCTGAACAATTTTCAGGTTGTCCTGAATGCGATCCGGGATGAGTACAGGGGGGTTGATGCAGACATGCAGGCGCCCGTCATCAACGTCGGATTTATCGGCAGATTCAATCCTGTCAAAGGAGTCGACATCCTGCTTGGCCTGATCAATCATCTTTCACCGGAACACTTCGCCTTTCGCATAGCGGGAGAGGGACCGGAACAGGAGAAGATCGAGGCACTCGACCTGCCACATGTCGAATACTTCGGCATGCTGTCTTACCATCACATCAGGTCATTCATAGAGGGCTGCCATGTCATCATCATCCCTTCCTATGCCGATAATCTCGTAACTGTGGGCATAGAGGCATTGATGTACAAGCGATGCCTGGTGTTGAGCCGGCATACAGGCCTTGCAGAATACGTAGGTGCCGACGACGATGCCATTCTCTGTGATCCGACCTTTGAAGCTTTCAAAGATGTCTTACAAAGGCTGTACGCCGACAGGGGTATGCTGCAACGCATCTCTGCCCAAGGTCGACTGTGTTTCGAGCAAAAATTCGAATTAGAGGCACATGTGCGGAATGTCGAGCAGATGATGCTCGGGTGACACATCTTTAGCGCATCTCAAACCCCCGCATGACCCGTACATAGTATGGTATGGCCTCTTCGGGCTCTTCGATCTCCGGGTGCCAGAGCTTCTCCCATTCGAAGCCGTAAAATCCCTTGTAGCCTGCGTTGACGAGCAGATCCAGGGCCTGGAAGACGGGTGCGATACCCTGTCCGACGTAGCAGTGGCGCATCTTTCCGTTGACCATCTTGAAATCCTTGACGTGGACGTGGCGTATCCAGGGAGCGAGTTTCGGGTATGCGGTGATGGGCATCTCTTTTGTGACAGACCACATGTTGACTATGTCCCAAACGAGTCCGGCCTTGGGGTTGTCGATGTCTTTCATGATCTCAACGATGTCGGATATGAGGACTACCTCGCCATGGGTTTCCATCAGTACAGAAACGTTGGTATCCTTGGCATGTTCGACGAGGGCGCGGATGCCGGAGCGGATGAGGTCGAAGGTGGCAGCCTTCTCGCGGTCTTTCGGCAGATTGTTGGGGAAGACGCGGATATATGGGCAGCCGAGGGCTTGAGCTAGGTCGATGAATCGCTTTCCTTCGTCGATGGCCTTGTCGCGTTCCGATCCTGCAGCATGGTGCATGGCGGCAGAGGCGCCGAGGGCGGAGAACTTGATGCCGGCGTCTTCTGCCATTTTGCGGGTGGTGCGGATGCGGTCGGGGGTGGAGAAGTCGCTGGCCCTGGGGAGGTCCATCTCACGCAGGATCCCGCGGATCTCGATGCCCTGGTAGCCGTTTTCCTTTGCGACTTTTACGATCTTGTCGAAGGCCCAGTCGGGGCAGCCCAGCGTCGTATAGCAGAGCTGCATGCGCTGCTTGCGGGCGGGGGTGTCGAAGGCGAGGAGGCCAGCCCCCAAGAGCCCGGTGGTGGTGCGAAGGAAATCCCTTCTGTCGCGTGGGAGGGTCATCAGTGAAATTAGCCAAAACGCGGGAAACATCTCTTCGGAAGACGTTCGTTCCATCCTGAATGCATATATTGAGTGACTGCAACCCTGATGGATATGGACAAGCGAACCTTCCTGCGCAAGATGGGCCTGGCGGCCTTTGCCACCCCGGTCACAATGGACGCCCTGGCGGGGCTGATGCGCGAAGTAGCAGACGTGCCGCCGGCAGAGTTAGCCGGCGATGAGGCTTTCTGGGCGGCCATCCGAAAAGGCTATCGGCTCAAGCCTGACTACATCAACTTTGAGAACGGGTATTATAACATCATACCGGAGGCGGTCATGGAAAAATACCTCGCGCATATCCGGGAGGTCAACTACCAGGGGTCGTACTACATGCGGACGGCGCAATGGGAGAACAAGGACCGGATGGCGGCGATGTTGGCTGGATTGACAGGCTGCGATGCCGACGAGATGATCGTGACGCGCAATGCGACCGAGTCGCTCGACCTGGTCATCGCCGGGTATCCATGGCAGGCAGGTGACGAGGCGGTGATGGCTGAACAGGACTATGGTGCGATGCTGGACATGTTCCGTCAGGTGGCGGAGCGGCACGGCATCTTAAACCGTATCATCTCCGTGCCAAACCATCCCTCCAGCGACGAGGAGATTGTATCGTTGTATGAGCGGGCCATCACGCCGAAGACAAAGATGCTGATGGTCTGCCATATGATCAACATCACGGGACAGATTTTGCCGATCCGAAAGATCTGCGCCATGGCCCACCGCCATGGCGTGCAGGTACTAGTGGACGGCGCGCATGCCGTTGCACATATCGGTGTGAACCTGCACGAGCTGGACTGCGACTATTATGGAGCGAGCCTGCACAAGTGGCTGAGCGTGCCGCTGGGCGCCGGGATGCTCTATGTGAACCGGAAGAATACAGGTGTCATCTGGCCGATGTTCGGCGATGGTCCTCGGCCGAAGACCGACATCCACCGGTTGAACCATACAGGCACACATCCGGTGGCGACGGACCTGACCATCGCCGATGCCATCGACTACTTCCGCACGATCGGTGCCGAGCGTAAAGAGGCACGCATGCGTTACCTGCAGCAGTATTGGACTTCGAAGGTGCGGCAGCTGCCACACGTGGTCGTCAACACACCGGTGGACCCGGCAAGGTCCTGTGGCATCGCCAACGTGGGGGTCCGAACGATGAAGCCCTCAGAGCTGGCGGATACACTGTTGAAGAAATACAACATATACACTGTGGCCATTGACTATGCCAATGTGCAGGGATGCCGCATCTCACCGAACGTGTACACGAACCTGTCTGACCTGGACGCGTTGGTGGGCGCCTTGCGAGAGCTTGGTAGCTGAGCGCCCTCGGGGTGAAGAGACAAGACCGAATTTCTTACTTCTTATTCGCAGCCGACTGCTTGGCAGCGGCCTTGGCTAGGGCTTTGGCTGGGGCAGGTGCCGGGACTTCTACCCTCTTAGAGACCTTAGCAGGCTTCTTAGGTTTTTCTGAATTGGCTACTTCGTCTACTTCCACGACGCAGTTCTCCACACCCAGTCCGAAGACGGGGTTGTATGCGGAAGCATTGGTATCATTCACCCAGCGGCCACCGTCGAGCAGGTAACGGTATTGGTAGGATTTGCCGGCCTCCAGTTCGACGGTCGTCTTCATGGAGCCGTCTTTGTACTTGCGGAGGGAGAAGCCGTGCTCCTTGTCCCAGTTGTTGAATTCTCCGAGGAGAAGACCTTGCGAGGCGCCAGCGACGATGTCGGCCGGGAGTATAAAGGTTACTTTCTTGGTGGTGAGCATAAATGATTTCTTGTGATGTGAAACAGTGGTGTCCCGCTTTTAATTCCTCCGCGGGAAGCAGGTAACCCCGTTTGACCGGGGCGCACCCTGACTATCTCTGCTCCTTGCTATGACGTCCAAGCCTGGGGAATGGGCCCATCTCTTAGGTCAGGCGGGCGGGGTAGATAAACAAAACCCGTAGTACGGCTCATTTTTATTAAATAAGGCATATATGCTTTAAACTGATCGCCAAGAGATCATCCTCTTTCCTTCACCTCAAGAGGCGGCTTCAGAGCGAGTATGTCATGGTTCCCGAACAATGGATCACCTGATTCTTCCATCGCAGGGTTCCCTGGAGTCCTTTCGGGAGGGAAATTTCTCCTTCCAGTCCGTCCTTGCCCTTTCGTTTCAGGTGTACGCGAATCTCGCCGAGGGGGTGGGGCATGGAGCCCTTCACTTCGGTGAGTTCGCCGAGGGCAGGTTCGATGGCCACGGCGGAGAAGCCGGGGGCGGCGGGTCGGATGCCGCAGAGGGTAGCGAGGAAGTCGTAGTTGGGGGAGGCGCTCCAGGCGTGGCAGTCGGACCGGGTGGGGTCGGGGTTTTCGGCGAAGGTGGTGAGTCCGTTGTCGATCATCCCGCGCCAGGGGGTGAGCTGGCTATAGTAGAGGTCGGCCATGCCGGCCTGCCGGAGGGCGCGGGTGAGATAAAAGCGATAGTAGAAGGTGGCTTGGGAGAGGGAGGTGTCGGAAAGGATGTGCTGCAGGACGATCTTTCTGTCGGCCATGGGGATGGCGTCGGTGAGGACGGCCATGATGGAGGCGTGCTGGCTAAAAGTCTTTTGGAGCGGCGTATTGGCCATCACCATGCGGGTAGTATGGTAGCAGTGTTTGCGGGTACCGGCGACCAGTCTGACGCGGAGCGACTGGCAGCGTGCGGCTTCGGTGGGGTTGCCATAGTGTTGGAAGAGTTGTTCGGCTTGTCGGAGGGTATAGGCCAGTTGAAGGGATAGGACGGAGGAGTGGCCATCGGTGGCGCCGTCGGGGGTGCCATTCCGAAACGCCTGGTCCCAGTCGACGAAGTTCCACCATTCCATGGGTCCGAGCATATCCTTGCTGTCGTCGACATGGTGTTCGTACCAGTCGATGACCTGGCTGACGGCGGGGAGGAGGGGTTTGAGGAAGGCATCGTCGGTGCGGTGCATCCAGTAGTCGTGGATCATGGATATCCAGTAAAGGGAGAAGGGTGGGATGACCTGGAGGCGGTTGCTGGGGTAGCGTCCCTGGGTGAGGCCTTCGGCGATGCGGGACCGGTGGAAGTCGAGGATGGCCTTGCGCATGAGTCGGTCGTCGCCGGCCACATAGAGGGATATGAGGGATTGGATGCGGGTGTCGCCCTCGTATTGGAGTTGTTCGTAGTAGGGGCAGTCGTAGTAGGTTTCGCCTGCGCAGAGGAGGGCGGTGCGCCATCCGATGTCCCATATTTCGCGGAGCGAGCTGTCGTTGGAAGCGAAGGTTGCTTTTTGCGGAAAGGGGTATCCGGTGGCATTTGCGGAGAGGTCGTTTAGGGTGAGGGGTTGATCAGCCGTTTGGATATCGAGTTGGAGGTATCGGTAGGTACGCAGCCAGAGGGGTTGGAAGCTTCGGTCGGATCCGCCATCGGGGAGGAAATGGTCGTAATTACCCAGGATCTCTTTCCCAGCTATCTCATTTCGGTTGCCCTTCTGACGTTCCTTGTCGAACAGTGCTTCGGCGTAGGTGAGGGTGATATTGGAGCCTTTCCCGCCGCTGACGCGGAGGGTGGGATAGGCGACGGTGAGGTGTCCGTTGTCGAGCAGGATGCTGGAATGGGTATTTGGGGGGATAGAGAACGGCTGTTTGCCAAGGAGGAAGGCGTCGGTGGCTTGGCTGCCGGTGCTGCGTCGTACGGAGGCGAGGCGTTCGGGATCCATGCGCATGAGGGGGATATTGCGCGGGGTGAGGGTCCAGAGGTTGTCGGTCCCGTAGCCGAAGGTGACGGCATTTCCGACTGCGATGGCGGGCTTCCATCCGCCATCATCGTAGCCGGGTTGTTCCCAACCCCAGGGGTGGCGACTGGCGTCGACTCGGTCGCCCGGGCCTACAACCATGTAAGAGCGGAGGCGTTGGCCGTTGTCGATGGAGCAGGGGCTGTAGGATGTATCGTGGAGGGTCTTCCATGACTTGTCGGTGTTGGTGGCCTCTTCCGCGGGGCTGTCGCCCTGAAGGAGGAAGGCTGTCTGGTTGGAGATCTGTGCCACGGGCGCGAGGGTGCCCATGTTCCAGACGGTGGCGGCGAGCGTGTTTTGGCCGGGCTGGAGCCAAGGGGCGATGTCGATGGTTTCGAAGTACCAGTGGGCCAGGTCGCCGCGCGCTGGACCCCGGCAGACTTCATGGCCGTTGACGAAGAGGCGATAGCGATTGTCGGCGGAGACATGGATGCGAAAACGGTTGGGTTTGGCTGAGAGGGTGATGGACTTGCGGAGATGGATAACGGCGTAGTCGCGTTGTGGGATGCCGGGTGAGGTGATCCAGGAGGCCTTCCAGGTGCTGCGCGGATAGGTCGGTTCATTGGGCTGTGCCGCGAGGGAGGAGTAGAAAAGCAGGAGTAGGCAGGCGAGGCGCATCATGGGGTGTTTGAGGGAAGTTAGGAAGGATTTTTCGGGATCTTCGTTTCAGGGAAGCATGTACATTGGGCATAAATCAAAAAATGGCGTCTTATAGATCCTTTGCCTTCGAGTTGGCATGTGTGAGTTTCCTATTTTCATCCTGTATGCTTGACAATCGCCAGTCCCATACTGAGCGGGTGGACGACATCATGAAAGAGTATGCCGACACCAGCGCTCCCGGCGCCTCGGTATTGGTGATGGTGGACGACAGCGTCGTCTTTGCCAAGGGGTACGGACTGGCCGACATAGAAGGACGGGAGCCGGTGACAACGGCCACCAACTTCCGGTTGGCCTCCGTCACGAAGCAGTTCACGGCGATGGGCATCCTGATGCTGATGGAGGCGGGCCGACTGAGACTGGACGATTCCCTGGAGCATTATTTTCCCGACTTCCCGACCTATGCACACGGCATCCGCATCCGACACCTGTTGACGCATACGTCAGGGCTGGTGGATTATGAGGATCTCATCCCCGACACGTGGCAGCGGCAGGTGCTGGATCAGGACTGTCTCGACCTGATGCATCACACCGACTCGTTGTACTTCCCGCCGGGCAGTGCGTATCGATACAGCAACACTGGCTATGCCCTGCTGGCTTTGATCACGCAGCAACTGAGCGGGAAAAGTTTCCCCGTCTTCCTGCAGGACAGCATCTTTTCTCCCCTGGGCATGGAGACGACCCTGGCCAGGGTGGATGAAGGACCGTCTGTGCAACATAGGGCTTTTGGTCATTCTCGGGCAGCGGTCGGCTGGGCGAAGACCGACCAGAGTCAGACCAGCGCCGTCTTAGGTGATGGGGGCATTTACTCGAATCCGACAGAGTTAGCGACCTGGGTGCGTGCGTTATGGCAGCACCGGCTGATCGGAAAGTCCTGGCAGGACAGTGCTTGGACGAAGGTAAGTTTGAATGATGGGACGTTGGTTGACTATGGCTTCGGCTGGCATCTCGACGGCGGGTATCCGCATCATGATGGCAGCACGAAAGGGTTTCGCAACCATGTGCTCGTCTTCCCTGAGAAGCGGATGTTCGTGGCGGTGCTCACCAATCGCGACGAGGGGAGGCCGCGGGAGCTGGCAGAGAGGATTGTGAAATTGTATTGAGGACCTGTAGATCGATGTGGCTCGATGGTAAAACAATGTCGGGTCATCCTCCTTAACTTTAGAAATCTGATCGCCCCCATTTCAAATTGAAATGATCAAGTAGAAAGACCATAGGGTTATCTTTATTTCCATGCCTCTATCCGCGGAATACGTACCATCGGTACGTTGAATATAAGACTGGCAGCCTTTGCAAAGCCTGAGTCCCAATTATAAACACTATAAGAATAAATTATGAGTGCTTTCTGCATGGAAAAGAATTCGGTTATTGTGTCGAAGAGGGAATCTGTATCTGTTTCGATACCAAAATGCATTGGCTTAATGGGGGGATGTGAAAATTATTTTTTTCTTGGCGTATACACGGAAAGATGGAGAGTCGCTAAGTAATAGCAAGTGGTTGTTTCCAAAGTATTCCTTCAAATAATCATAGAGTGTAGCACAGTCTTCATCTTTGGGACTGCTTGGATTTCCAAGGAGTTGTTCGTAGCCCAGTCTAATATGCAGCACATTGTAATCGAATTTTGGCAACTTTTTCGTAATCTTTTACATCCATTGAGGTTTCAGTTGAAAGAATCTCCTCATGAATTCCATTTCCATCCTTTTTCAGGGATATTGAATTTCGGAAGGTGACTTTAGATCCATTGGTCAAAAAGGACAAAACATTATCTTTTTTCATTCTTGCACAATAAATCGGACTGCACTATGATTGTCGGTAAAGACCTTGAAGTCAATCTTGTATTTTCTATCGTAAACCAGCGCTGAGTAGGGGTGAATTTCTTGAACAAGGAACTCTGAGATAGGATGGTGTTGCGTATCGACGATGTATCTGTATTCGTATTTTCTTGATATACGGTACAACAATAGCGCACCTCTGAGATAATCCCCTAACCCCCAAAAATGATCGGCAGCAGCGTTCCTTGGCTTTTGCACCCATGTAAGTATGATTGCTTGATTGCAATACAGCCTAATTTTTGATTTAAGAAGCCACCACCCTTTTTCAATTATGATCGAACTGCTTGGGAATACCATTGGGTATAGATTGACTGCATAATGATTGGTGAAAAATATGTCATACCCTTAACTATAGCAATTCGTCTGAGATGATCGATATTTCGCCTTTTCTTCCATCACGAGCGGGTATAGAACCTGAAACCACTTCGCAAGAAATTGAAGGTATCACCGAATATCTTTAGAGACTTGACACATTCCTTGACTTCGAAGGCTACCATCGATGTGAGAAGAATGACGGCTTTGGCTGGTACCTCCATGGCTTGCATCCGCAATATGACAGCATGTTGAAGGAGTTTCGCAATCATGTGCTCTTCTTCCCTGACAAGCGAATATTCGTGGCAGTGCTCACCCATCGCGAGGAGGGGAGGCCCCGGGATCTGGTGGAGAGGACCGTTAAATACTTCTGAGACGAAGATGAACGAATCACTAGAATCATTCGGGGGTGCTGTCGTGGGGGACATGCGAAATACAGTTGGTCTCGAAAGGGGGGATGGATGGCCCCAGGTCGGCGATATGCCTAGGGCTGGTTGAGAAGTGGCCGGTCTTTTGTCATGCATACTCAATGTCTACCTTTCCTCCGATGCGCGCAGCTTTGTAGATAGCTTCGATGATTAAGAGGTCTTTGAGTCCTTCGCGGCCGTCGACGGGTACGATTGGCTGTTTGCCGTCTAGCAAGATGGCGGCCATCTCATCCATCTGGATAGTCTGGTGGGTGATGTGGGGGAAGTCCAGCAGCCCTTTGTGGGTGCGGCCCATGATGGGACCGTAACCGGTGGAGGGCTGGAGTTCGGCGAAGCCATTGGTGCCGTCGAGGAAGAAGCGGTCGAGGTTGTTGAGGCTGTAGGTGGACAGACAGCTGGCGGTGGCACCGGAGGGGAATCCGAACTGGAAGGTGATGGTTTCGTCGACGCCTTCCTTGAACTTGACGGGGTCGGTCTTGGTCTCCTGGGCGGTCACCCAGACGGGGTCTTCGCCGACCATGTAGCGGGCACCATTGACGGCATAGATGCCGATGTCCATCATGGAGCCGCCGCCGGCGAGTTCGCGGTTGAGCCTCCATTGGGCGGGGTTGCCGATGCGGAAGCCGGAGAGGCCGTTGAAGTAGAGGACCTTGCCGAAGTCGCCCGCCTTCCGCATGCGGATGACTTCGAGGGTTTTGGCTTCGAAGTGCATGCGGTAGCCGACGAGCAATTTCACCCCTGCCTTCTCGCAGGCTTCCACCATCATTCTGCCTTCTTTCGCGTGGAGGGCCATCGGCTTCTCGCAGATGACATGCTTACCGGCCTTTGCCACACGGAGGGCATGCGGTAGGTGCAGGGCATTGGGAGTGATGATGTAGACGGCGTCGATGTCGGGGTTGTCACGGATGGCGTCGTACTGCTCGTACGAATAGCAATTCTTCTCCGGCACTTGGAAACGTGCGGACCAGTCCTTGAGTTTCTGCGGCGTGCCGCTGACCAGGCCAGAGACGCGTGCCCGCGAACAGCCTTTCATGGCTTCGGCGACGCGGTTGGCATAGCCGCCTAGGCCCAGCAGGGCGACTTTCAAGACGCCTCCTTCCGTAGTTGTCGACCATCCTGCTTTTGAGAGAAGAGGCATGGCCGCGAGAGGCGCTGAGAGGGTCTGCAGAAAACTGCGCCTGGAGGTCATGAGAGGGGCTTTGAGGTGAACGTATGGATTCAGTCGAAGGGTTTGTCGATCGCGGAGCTTTGTTTGGAGAAGAAATGTGGGCCGTTTTCTCCGATGTACAGGCAGTCTTCGAGGCGGATGCCGAACGCTCCGGGGATGGCGATCGTGGGTTCGTCGCTAAAGCACATGCCGGGTGCGATGGGTGTCTGGTTACCGCGGACAAAGTTGGTCCATTCATGTCCTTCTAGGCCGATTCCGTGGCCGGTGCGGTGGGGGAGTCCCGGCAGGGCGTAATTCTTTCCCAAGCCGGCGTTTTCGATGACGGCGCGGGCGGCGGCGTCGACCGACTCGCAGGTGGCGCCGATGCGAACGGCGGCAAAGGCGGCGTCCTGTGCGCGTTTTTCAAGGTTCCATATCTCTGTCTGTCGGGCGTTGGCCTTGCCGACGACGATGGTACGGGTGATATCGGATGCGTAGCCTTCGACGCTGGTGCCACCGTCGACCAGCAGCACGTCGCCTTCGTGGATGACCTGCGGCCTTATACTGCCGTGGGGGATGGCCGAGTCCTTGCCCACCAGTACCAGGGCTCCTCCGCTATATCCCAGCTTGCGGAAGGCGGCGGAGAGGTTAGCGCTGAATTCCGACTGCGACATGCCGTCGCGAATGGTGGCGAAAGTGGCCTTGTAAGCCTCGATGGTGACATCGCTGGAATACTGCATAAGGGCGATCTCTGTGGGGCTCTTGTGCATGCGCATGCCGGCGGTGACGGGCGTGGCGTCTACGATCTCGAAGCCGGGCGCCTCGCGACGTACCCCGTCGGCGATGAAGAAGCGGACGCGCTCCTCCATCCCGATACGCCGATGCTTTATACCGCGCGCCCGGACAATGTCGACGATGAGTTTGTAGGGACTTTCATGCTCCTCCCAGCAGCGGATCTCATCGCCGAAGGCGGGGTTGATGAGTTCGCGGGCCCTGTCTTCCTCAAACTTGGGACAGACATACGCAATGGCGCCCATGGCAGGGATGATGAGTCCGAAGGTCCGTTCGCTCTGTCCCCAGCGCATGCCTGTAAAATAGAAGCTGGAGGCTGTGCCTTCCATGAAGATGGCGTCCATGCCTTGTTTCGCCATGAGTTCCTGTGCCCCAGCGATGCGACGCTTGCGCTCTTCCGGGGTGATGGGCACCACAGGTTTCGCAAGGGGCTTGAGTTTTTCGATGGAAGAGGGGATGTCGTATTCGTCCCGATGTTTGGCGGACAGCATTCCCCCGCTCAGTGCGGCGAGACCTAGGAATTTTCTTCTATGTAGGGCCATAAAATGTTTTATGCCCCAATGTACCGAAAATCATCCTACCATCATCGGCTCCATCGGTAGTTGGTGAGCTCCTTCCTACCTTTAAGGCTGAAACAAGTCTGATGCGCCTTTTGCTCTTGCTGTGTATGCCTTTTTCGTTGATTGGACAGGTGAAGGATCTCGACAGCATTGTCATCACGGCCTCTCTGCATGCAGAACATGAGAAAGAGACGGGCCGTAACATTCAGGTTGTGCGGGGCGAATGGCTTCGCGGGCTGCCGGCTATGAGCATTGATGAGCTGCTGCGGTACATCCCAGGTGTCGAGGTACAGCAGCGTGGCCCGCAGGGCTCACAGGCCGACATTTTGATCCGGGGAGGCACCTTTCAGCAGGTGTTACTGCTGATCGACGGGGTCCGGCTGAATGATCCGCTGACGGGCCATTTCAATGGCTATCTGCCCATCCACCCTTCGGAGATTGACCGCATTGAAGTCCTGAAGGGTACGGCAGCCTCCATCCATGGGTCGGATGCCATTGGCGGTGTGATCCATGTAATCACCAAGTCTGCTGCATTGACCGCCCAGGATACCCAACATCGTTTTTCAGCTGGAATGGAGGCCGGAGCGATGGGCCTGCGCAATGCAAATGGATGGTGGCGGATGCGGACAGAGCACAGCTCCCTTTCAGTGGGCGCGACGAGCCAGAATGCAGAGGGGCCAGCATTGCGGGGTACGACGGGCTACTTCCACAACCATACCGTAGGCATCGCTTTTGCGAGGTCGTTGCACGCTGACTGGCGGTTGTCGCTGCGCTCGGCCATGGACCTGCGCGACTTCAACGCCCAGAATTATTACACAACCTTCCGCTCAGATACAGCCCGTGAGCGCGTCCAGAGCACCTGGCAGCAACTGCATCTCCTAAAATCAGCGGGTGGCTACACACTGCATATGGACGTCGCCTACAAGGCCCTGGAGGATGTATATCGCTTTCGCCCGATGGTGACGCCCAACCAGAACCGAACGCGCATGATGGTGGCACAAGCCTATCTGCTGCTGCGGGCTGAAAAGCGCACCCGATTGACGACGGGGCTGCAGTACATCCGTCGCACGATCCGTTCCAACGACCGGGGCGATCATACCCTGGACCATGCGGCCGCCTACCTCATCGCTGCCCACAGGCTCGGCGGCGGGCTGCATGTCAATGAGAGCCTTCGCATCGACTGGGATGCCAGCTACGGGTGGGTGTTGGTGCCGCAGGCCAACGCCTCATGGACGAGATCCAGGCTCACGCTGCGGGGTTCTGTGGGAAACGGCATCCGCGACGCTGACTTCACCGAGCGGTATAACAACTTCAAAAAACCCCTGGTGGCGAGTGGGAGCATTGGCAATCCCTGGCTGCGGACGGAGCGGTCGTGGAGTTATGAGGCCGGTGCAGACTATCGACTCCACCAGCGCTTGAAGGCGAGCATAGGGGCCTTTCGCAGGAGCCAGCAAGACCTGATCGACTGGGAACCTACTCCATATGCACAGATGCCCAGGCGTGAGAACCTAGTATCGGGTGCTACCTATGCACTGGCCACCAACCTCTCATCGGTACAGACCAGTGGACTCGAATTCGACCTTCAATACGACAGAAGTCTGGACGAGCAAGGGCGCAAGCGGCTTTTAGTGATGGCTGGCCTGCTCCTTCTCGACTCTAAGAGCGCCGACAAGACACCCTCCTTCTACATCTCTTCACATGCCCGGGCTCTGCTCAATGCGTCTGTGATCTATCGCGTCGGAGATGTTGACCTAAACGGCAGTATGGTCTGGAAGCGGCGCAATGCCCAGCAGGCGGCTGCTATCGGGGCCGACTTACCGCGTGAATACCTACTCTGCAATCTTCGTCTGCGCTATGCCGTCAGGCCGATGCGCGGGGCTGTATTTGTACAAGCATATAACCTTTTTGACCGCAATTTCAGCGACTTGCTGGGAGCACAAATGCCTGGCAGATGGCTCAGTATGGGGCTTCAGTTCGGGCAATGAGGCTTTCTCTACATACAGGTATGGGTGATTTTGAGGGGCTTGTATCGGGAAGAAGCGATAGCTAGGTCGACGTATTTTTTCATATCTATTTTTTCCATTCGGAGGATATGATTGCAGGTTTTCATTCTCTTTATTATTTTGTAACAGAAACCACACGGATGTGTAGATACCAGGCATGCTGTCTGGGCATCTGCGGGCCCTCTGACCAAGTACGATGAAATTTCACGATGTCCATTCCGGGCGCCATCTGCAACCGGCAATAAAAAAATTCAAACAGTTGCGACCCATCGTCCTTGCTGTATACTGCACTATCTTGTCTGTCACATCATCTAATGCACAGGCATTTCAGGAAGTCAAGATCGGCAACGCCTTTTGGATGGCCGAGAATCTGTCTGTCGATCGATTTCGGACAGGTGATACCATCCGCCAGGCGAAGAATGCAGCGGAATGGAACCGAGCGGGACAGGAGAAAGAGCCCGTCTGGAGTTTTTATGGCTACGATAGCGATAATGGGGCTCAGTTCGGCAAACTCTATAACTGGTATGCTGTCAGGGATGCTCGCGGCTTATGTCCCGTCGGCTGGGAGGTGCCTACTGATGCCGAATGGAAGAATCTTACGCGCACCATCGGAGTAAAGGGTGCAGGTTTTAAGATGAAGAGTACTTCGGGATGGGATGACTATGAGGGCAAGAATGGAAATGGGAGCAATGCCAGTGGTTTTTTTGGTCGGCCCGGTGGGTATTGCGACAGCGACGGCACATGCTTCAACAAAGGGCTGGGTAGTTATTGGTGGACTTCTTCAGCCTATGCCTCTGGGTATGCGTGGCTCAGGAATCTATTTCATGCCGATATCGAAATGTCCCGGTACAGCTATCCTATGGGGGCTGGATTTTCTGTCCGCTGCATGAAGAAGGTGTTTGAAAACAATCCTCGCCTCAACCATCGGGGTGAATTTTTCTGATCCAGATCGCCGTTTTCATTCGATGCGTTGGATGGCCTGCCACATGGCCTGGGCTACGACAAGATTTCCTTTTGAGTTCAGGTGTACCCTGTCTGATGTCAGGATTCCTTTTTCTTCATTGCGTGGATTGTTTGTCAGGTTATAGTCAAGGAAGATCTTGCGTAGGTCCACCAGTGGCAGCCTTTGGGTGGCTGCATATCCACGGATCCAGTTGCTGTAATGGTTGAGGTCGCCGTCCTGACCATTGCTATGGTCAGTCCGTTCTCCAATGACTGCGGGGGTTGCCAGTATGACCTTGATCCCTGCTGCCCTGAGTTTAGTTACGACGGCATCGTAGAAACGACCAAACTTGTCGTAGTCGGTGCCCGTGCCGGAGCTTGTCTTGTGCCAGACGTCGTTGACGCCGATATAGACGATGCAGATGTCGGGCTTTAGCGCGAGTACGTCGGTATCCATCCGTAGGAGGAGGTCGTAAATCTTATTGCCACTGATACCGGCACCGATGGTCTGGTAGCGGTCGGTCTTCTCTTTGGTGGCCATAATTGAGTCGATCAGCCAGATGTAGCCGCCGGGCTTTACCCCGGCCTGGGTGATGGAGTCTCCGAAGAACAGGACTTTTTTCTTAGCCTGCTGGGTGAAGGCAATCAGCGAGGCACTGATGAGTGTGAGTAGCAATAGGCGTTGCATATCGTGTAAGGCTTTGACCGAATATAGTGAATTGATACAAGCGACAGAGATCAGGAGAGGTTACGTATGCGAGAGACAAGCAGGCTGATCACGATGCCACCCATCCCCATGAGTGCGAAGGAGATTGGTAGTCCGGCTGCTTCTGCGATGTAGCCGATGATTGGCGGTCCGAGCAGGAATCCCAGGTATCCCACGCTGGCGACACTGGCGATGGCGATGCTGCTGGGGATGGAAGTATCTTTCCCGGCGGTGCTGTACATCAGGGGTACAATGCTGCTGACACCGAAGCCAACGAGTATGCAGCCCAGGGTGGCGGTCCAGAGGTAAGGGAGTAAGACAGTCAGGGCGATGCCGCTGGCCATCAAAATCCCGCTGATGCGCACCCACCGGCTCCTACCGAACTGCACGGCCATGCGGTCGCCCATGAAGCGCCCACCCGACATGGTGATCATGAATGCGGCGTATCCTGCGGAGGCATAACGGGCGTCTGCGCCGATGATATCCCGGAAATAAACACCTGTCCAGTCGAACATGCATCCTTCGACACTCATGGTACAAAAAGTCATGGCCCCTAGCAGCAACAGCTGGCCTTGAGGCGGACGGAATCGAAAGCGTGGCACTGCTGTGATAAAAGCATGTCGGGGTACGAGGTGTTGTTGAAATGCAGCGTCATTGATCCAGATGAAGAGGGTGATGAAAGGGAAATGATGGGCTGGATCGATCTGCATACGCGTCATGATCCAGCCAATTAGTGCGCCGGTGAACCCTCCGAGGCTCCACAGCCCATGGAAGGTGGTAAAGACCGCTCGTCCATGCAGGGTTTCCGTCTGCACGCCCTGGGTGTTGACAGAGATATTGCAGAGGTTGCCGACGAGGCCGAAGAGGTAGAGGTAGATTGCCAGCTGCCAGGCGTGCTCGACTTGTCCGATCATCATCAGCATGAACGAATAGGCAGCCAAGGCCAAGCGTAGGACATTTCGGCTTCCAAAACGCGCAGCGATGCGGCCACTGAACGGCATCATCGTCATCTGCCCCATCGGCAACAGGAAGAGGATGGAGCCAAGCGTGCCTTCGCTGAGCTCAAGGCGTTCTTTCAGGTCGGGGATGCGGCTGGCCCAGCTCCCAAAGCACAAGCCTTGAATGAAAAAGAATACAGAGACGGCTTTGAGGGTCTTGGAGACGGGATGGCGTAGGGCGGTGAGGTCGTAGCTGGGTGTCGACAAAGGAATTTATTGAAATGGCCAAAGGTACGTGGCCAGCCGCAAGGAAGTGGGCGCATCAGTATCGGATGCGGAGGATGCCCGGTAACACCGAGATCTGCAGGCTGGCTGCCTCATGCACGTCTCCATCCATGTGAAAACACATAGGGCTGTTGCTCTTGATCTGCAATTCCCTGATCCGTTTGCCATGCACAAACGGAAGTTCGAGGTGCTGACCGCGTTCGATGACGGGCAGATATCGTAGGCGTTTGATGGCATGGACGGCATCAATGTACATGAGGTCCAGCCAGCCATCGTCTGGCTTTGCCTGTGGGGAGACGTGAAAGCCTCCGCCGCTGCGTCCGCCGTTGTTGACGTCGACCATCAGCCAATATCCGGAGAGTAGTTCCCCATCAGCCGTCATCTGGTAATGTTTGGATGAGTAGCCTACGATGTGGCACAGCACCACCGCCCTGTAAGAGGCTTTTCCTGACCGCTTCTTCCTACCTGAAAGGTCATGCGCAACAGCCCCTTCAAAGCCGATGCCCAGGCCATTGATGAATCGTTCCCCATTGCAAAGTCCCAGGTCTATCCTTTTTGGAGCGGAGCGAAGTATCCGGCTGACCAGTGCCTCCAGCGGGAGGTCTCCATAGAGCTGCCAGTGAAAGTCATTGCCTGTCCCTCCGTTGATCACCCCCAGCGGTAAGCTGTTCTCTGGATAGTGGTTTATGAAATAGTGCAGCGTGCCATCTCCTCCTATAATCCAAATGTCTGTGAATGACTGGAAGTCTGATGGCCAGTCTGCTACGAATACCTGACAGCCGATGGCTTTGGATGCAAGCAGGTCCCTGACTTGCCAGGCCATTCCAATAGACCGCCCTACCCCAGCGAGCGGATGGCAAAGGATGGCAATCTGTGCCGTGCCTGCTGTCTGCAGTGGTTCAGCCATCCCTTAAAATAGGCTTTCCAGCATAAACACATTGAATGTTCATTGATTCGTTGGTCTATTCATTATCTGCATATCCAAACTTTCCTATCCGTGGATCGTTAAAAAATATAAAATTTACTGATGGATCGCAAGGAGTTTTTGAACCAATTGACGGGTGGCCTGACTGTCACCTGCGTAGCCTGCATGATGGAGGCCTGCTCGAAGGACAGCACTACGCCAGGTGGCGGAGGCAATCCCAATCCACCTCCCGGTAATACGGCTCTGCTGACGGTGAACTTGAACAATCAACTTCTTTCTATCAACGACTCCGAAGCTGGCAACGGTGTCATTGTTGTACGTATCGCTGCTGGCAATATCGCCTCCAGCTTTTCAGCTTTCTCCAGCGTTTGTCCGCACGCGGGCGGCACGGTAGCGTTCCGTCCTCAGACGTTGAGTTTCAACTGTCCTGTACACAATTCCAATTTCTCGATCTCAGGCGCTGTAACGAGTGGACCAGCAGCTACGGGTCTGGCGAAGAAGACCGTAGAGGTCAATGGCACCACCCTCACGGTTAAGTAATTAGTTTCTATCTTCAGTAAGCGGTCCGAAGCGTTTTCTTTTTCGTATTTTCCAGAAAAAGAATTCATGTTCCGACTGTCTATCTTCTCTTTATATTTTCTCCTATCCTTTGCCGCTGCCCTCGCACAGCCAGTCCGCCTAGCCGTGGCAGGCATCTCTCATGGGCATAGCTCCTGGATATTGGGTCGCCGCGATGATGCTACAGCCATGCTCGTCGGTATCTACGAGCCCAGCCGCTCATTGGCGGGAAAGATGGCGAGCCGTTACAAACTTGACCCCTCTCTCTTCTACAGCGACCTGGGGCAGATGCTCGAGGCAGTCAAGCCCGAGGGAGTGATGGCCTTTGGCAGTACCTACGACCATCTGAAGGTCGTGGAGGCAGCAGCCCCCCGCCACATCCCTGTGATGGTGGAGAAGCCGTTGGCAACAACCCTGGCCGATGCTGAGCGCATCGTGGCGCTTTCTCGCCAACATGGTGTGCCAGTCCTGACGAATTACGAGACCTCCTGGTACCCGGTGACGGACAGGGTGCATGCCCTGACCCGCGATACGTCATTCATGGGCCGCATCCGTAAAGTGGTGGTACATGATGGTCATCCGGGACCGCGGGAGATCGGCGTCTCGCAGGAGTTCTTCGACTGGCTGACAGATCCGGTACTCAACGGCGGCGGAGCGCTGACCGATTTCGGATGTTACGGTGCCAACTTGATGACACATCTGATGGACGGTCAGGTGCCGCTATCGGTGACGGCTGTCACCCAGCAATTCAAACCTCATATCTATCCCAAAGTGGATGATGAGGCCACCATCATCCTGACCTATCCTACGGCACAGTGCATCATCCAGGCCAGCTGGAACTGGCCGTATAACCGCAAGGACATGGCTGTCTACGGAGAAGGCGGCTATGCCATCACCAAAGATGCCCGCGAGATGCGGGTGAAGGGAAAGGCAGGTACGGAGCAGACGGTGGTGTTGCAGGCCAAGGAGACGGGCACCTATACAAGTCCGTTTCAGTATTTCGCGGATGTGATCCGGGGACGGTTGACGCTACTGCCGTATGGGCTGTATTCACTAGAGAACAACCTGCTGGTGGTGCGGATATTGGAGGCGGCGCGGGAGTCGGCCCGGATGGGTCAGCGCGTCTTACTGCAATAATGACTGATCAGCCCCAAGCGGTCTCGAGGCCTTGGGACTGTATCCATCGTTGGAATGCCACCATCCGATCTGGGTCTTCCCGAACGGCTCTGGGATGCTCTCGGGTTGCCTGTGAAAAGGCTGCCAGGCAGCCTACGGCCTCTCCGATGCTCCACTCGACCGGGTGTAGTCGGTAACATCCATTGGTGATATGGGTGGTGCCGATGTTCTTGCCTGCTGGCAGCAGGTTCTCGAGTCGGATGGGGGTCAGCGCGCCTAAGGGAATTTGGAAAGGAACCGATGGAAAGTCGATGTAGTTGGTGCCTCGGTTGCTGGGATGCAGGTCGATATGATAGTAACCGATCCCGACACTGTCATGAAATAGGGCTCCTCTGCCTCCCGACTGTTCCTTTCCGCAATGGCGTTCGTCGACGGTGAAGAGGGCTTTGATGCGCCGAGATTCGCGCACGTATGGGTATTTCGCGAGTCCGTCAGCTGTGCCCATAACATCGGGCCTGAGGCGGAGACCACGCCAGCCTTTGCCGCCGTCGGGTCGGGGTGCTTCCGTCTGCAGCCAGTACAGGAGGGACAGGCTGAGTTGTTTGGCGTCATCGACATGTGTCCGGAACTCTTTTCGGCTGACATCAATGAGGTTGCCCTTCATATAGTCGTTCTGCGGCCAGTTGACGAGTGAGAGGTCACCCTTGTAGGTGCCGGCTTTGAATAATCCTTTGTCAAGGATGCGCCGATAGATCCAGAGGTTGAGGTTGTCTCCGGTGGACAGCCCTTCGGGATGGAAGCCGAGGGCTTTGGGCTTCAGTGTTGAGGGCTGGCTGTAATGCAGGTCAAGGAGTTTTCCAGGCCATGGCGGGTGCATTGCTGGGACGAAGTCGCGCCAGTAGCTGAAGTCGGTCGGCTTTTCGATGACATGGTCTTCCCCGGGGCAGTAGTCCATCGCAAAACACATCGTGAAGGACTGATGGTTTTTCGGGTCAGCGGCATCGGCGGCATGCAATTCTCCTGTCATAGTTTTCGACTCGGTGCCGGTAACGTATTCGCAGCCGGTCAGGGGCAGAAGGTCGCCCAGCTCTGTGGCATCCGCAAACCAGGGGGCGGAGAGGAGTGTTTCTTTGTTTGTTCGTGCGTCCCTGACCGTTATAGCGATCACCCTGTTGCCAGACATCTCTGCTGAGACGGGCTGTTGTTCAGTCAGGATGCGGAGCCTTCCGCTGCTGCTCCAGGGAGCGAGCATCTCCCGGATCACGGCATGGGCGACGGTGGGCTCATGGCAGAGGCGGGAGACACTGCCGCGGCCGGGGTTCAGCAGCGGGTCCTGCAGGCCGGCGTCTGTGAGCGGGTAGTGCCGGCGGTAGTAGTCGCGAATGCCTTGGCGCAGTGCCCGGTAGGAGCGGGGTGCGCCATGGGTCTCAATCAAGGGGTGTTCGTCGGGCGGGACACCCTGGGCGGTGAGCTGTCCACCGAGCCAGTCGGTCTCCTCTGTGAGGATGACGCTGAGTCCATTGCGGAGGGCTGCGAGGGCGGCTGCCACGCCGCCGAGTCCTCCGCCGATGATTGCGAGGTCAGCTTCCCAGGCTTGCTTGCGGGAAGGTGCCTCTAAGGCTTGTGTATGGCCGACCGATGGAAGTGCGCCTGCCAGTGCCGGTGCAGCTGCCGTGGTGAGCCCGATGAAGTCACGCCTCTTCATATTATTTGTCGAGCCATGATAGACGGATTTTTTTCTTTCTCAATGGGTCGTCAGGAAAGCGACGGCCTTGGCGAAAGAGTCTTCTGTCGCATCCTGATTGAAGTTGGGGTTGCTAGGATTGGAGAATCCGTGGCCGGCATCATAGCGGTGGACAGTGAGGCTCTTTCCAAGGTCTGCCATCGTACGTTCGAACCCGTCGACCATGGCTGGTGAGGGCGACCGGTCGCGGGTGCCGAAGAAGCCGATGACATCGCAGCGGATCGACTTGAGTTTTTCGATATCGGTCTCGGGGCGTCCATAGAACATGACGGAGCCTTTGCCTTTTTCTCCGGCCAGGATGGCCGTCTGCAGGCTCCACATGCCGCCGAAGCACCAGCCGACGCTGTAGATGGAGGCCTTCTCTCCGGCGTGGTCCATGGCGGCCCGTACGATGGAGGTCATGCGGTTCATGTCGGCCGAGCGCATGATCTTCATGGCGCTGTCGGGGGTGGCGGCCACGCGTCCATCGTACATATCGATTGCCAGCACGTTGTATTCGCCCAGGGCCTTGAAGTACTTGTCGGCCTCTTGCTTGATGTTCTCGTTCAGTCCCCACCATTCCTGGATGACGAGCAGCCATTTCTTCGACTGCTTTTTTGCCGGTACGAAGTAGGCGTTTGCGTCGGCTCCACCTGTAACGCGGAAGCGGATCATCGTCCCGAGCAGCGGGTCCGTGTCGGCCTTTCTCGGGATGGGGTGCAAGGTGGCAAAGGCAGGGGTGGAGGCCTGTGCCTGGTAGGCATCCAGCGTCTCCATGGATAGGCAGGCGATGGCGGTGCTGCGGTCGATCATCGTCTTTGGCTGGTGGCTCTGTCTCCAGCCCAGCCAAGCGAGCGAGAGGATGGCTAGGATGGGGAGGATCAGCGGCCTTGTGTTCGATCTGCGTCTCATGGTCATTGCGGGTTGGGTGCTCCGATGGGGTTTGCGGCAAGCAGGAGATTTGTGTAGCGATATCTCCTGGCCACAATATCAGGTGTGATCAGGCCGAGGGGATATCTGTCAGGTATAGGGATTGAGAGGGATTCATGATCCAGGTCTTGATGGATCCGTCCCGGAAGAGTTCGACCATGCGGTATCCGCGGTAGTCGGTGCCCCAGCTGCCGCCGAGGTGGCTGTCGAAGAGGTAGGGGATCTTGTCCTGCCATTTGATGCCGTCTTGGTCGTGTTCATGTCCGTGGAAGACGGCGCGCAGGTTTTTCTGTCGTTTGACGAGTTCTTGGAAGGCGGTGGATTCGATGGCGTGTTTGGTCCATTTGATGGGAGGGATGTGTATGAACAGTAGGATATGCCGGGCCTTTTCGTGTTCTTTGAACTTGGCGGTGAGCCAGTCCATATCTGGCGGCAGGTACTTTCCTGTCTCATTGGAGGTGGTGCCAAACAGGAGGGTGGCATCGTCTTTGACCACATCGAAGTTCACGGGCATATCCCAGGCGGTCTGCCATTGGGTGGCGGTGGCGAGGTCGTGGTTTCCTTGGGTGACGTAGTATTTGACGTCCAGTGTGTCGAGGGTTCGGCGGGCTTCCGGGAGGAAGGAGATGTCGTCGTGGACAATGTCTCCGTTGACGACGCAGAAGTTGAGTCGCTTGACTGCGTGCATGGCGTTGATGTTCTGCACTCCGGTCAGAAGCATCTCTCGGAAACCGGTGTTGGGCTGTCCGTAATGTGTGTCAGAGGCAATGGCGAAGCGGAGGATGGGCTTTCGGCGTTTCCAGCCGGCATCTTGCGAGGCCAGCAGGGTTTGGCCGTTCAGCAGCAGGAGCGCGGAGGCGGAGAGGTCCTTGATAAAACGTCTGCGTTGCATAAATAAATGTTAGGTGCTTGAAAATACGAGTTTTGCAGTGTTCGTTCTATTGTACCGATTTGGGATGAAATGGCTTCCAGATGTTTGAGGGCCGAATAAACAGATCTTGCCAGACACATGATGCTGCATAGTACTGCCAAGCTATTGTCGGATGGGTGGTCTACCATGAAGGGGCTGTACTGGGATAAGGCCCTGAGGTCTTTCTTTGACATCCCTGTAAGACGCGGTATGTCGTTTCGCTTCGCGCGGTACGGCGACGTGGCCCGGATGCTGTACATGCAGTCGCACCTCGTGCGGTTCGGCAAGTCATTCGAGACGGAGATGCTCGACCTCTTCTGCAGCCGCCTGACACCGGGCGCCACCGTCATCGATGTTGGCGCCAACGTGGGCATGTATGCGATGGCGGCCTCGCGGCTGGTGGGTCCGCAGGGACGGGTGCTGGCCTATGAGCCCGACCCTGTCACCTATGCCGCGCTGTGTCGCAACCTGGAGATGAACGGCTGTGCGAATGTCAGGGCCTTCCCGCTGGCGCTCTCCGACCGCGCGGGTTGGGTGAGCCTCTCGGTCCCGGACGTTGTGCAGGCAAGATTTACGTATGGCGACTCCTACCATTCGATGACGCCGGTGGCGGAAGGGGTGGAAGGCGGCATCGAATGCGTGGCGCTGGACGATCATCTCGCCGGCCTGGGCATCGCCTGCGCGGATGTCATGAAGGTCGATGTGGAAGGTGCCGAGCTCAGCTGTCTCAGAGGGGCATCCGGGCTGCTTTCCGCCGCCGGCCATCCCTTTCTCATGCTCGAATGCGACGAAGCCCTCTGTGCCCGTTTCGGTCACAACGTCTTCCATACGTTGTCTTTTCTCGCCCAGCAGGGGTATATGCCTGAGCAGATTGCGGCACACGACTGGGTGGCGCATCCATCCCGTCTCCAATCATGATATTTATTTTTTTCGCGAATCCTTGACGGGCTTTTGCACATGCCCAAACATCCAGGCGAGGAAGTCGGGATCTGCGAATGCTTTATCCCAGCTGTTATGGTTGACGCTTGGGTATTCCGTGTATTCGACATTTTTCACCCGCAATATTTTGAGTCGTTCCACCATTCTCCTGGATAGGGTCACGTCGACGACGGCGTCTGCATCACCATGATAGACACGGAAGGCAACGTCTTTCACGCGCTTGTCGTAGGCGGCGGTGTTTCCGCCCCCGCAGATGGGCAGGGCGGCTGCGAAGCGGCCAGGCCAACGGTGCACCATCTCGAAGGTGCCCATCCCGCCCATGGAGAGGCCAGTGATGTAGATGCGGTCAGCGTCGACGGCTTCCTGGGCCATGATGCTGTCGACGAGCCGGTTGACCGCGTCGAGGGGCCAGGTGGGCGCACCGTCGTAGTTGAATTCAAAGGAGACAGGCGTCTTGGTGCGGTCGATCTTGGTATTGGCCCAAAAGCTGTTCTCAGGGCATTGCGGGAAGAGGACGATGGCGGGATACTGGCTTCTCACCTCTGGCTTTAGGAACATCTTAGAGCCGTGGATGAGCTGCCGCTGGTTGTCATTCCCCCGTTCACCTGCGCCGTGCAGGAATAGAATCAGGGGGTATTTCTTTGACCGGTCATAGTGCTCTGGGTAGAGGATGCGGTAAGGCAGTACTTGGTCCTTGCCGAAAGGGAAGGTTCTTTTCTGATAGGATTTCATGGCGGGGTCGTAGTTGCTTTTCGTAAGCCATCCGTTGAGTTGCAGCCAATCTCCGAAGCGTTCGATCCACTGGTCGGAGGGGAGTTTCTGAGAGCGCATGCCGAAGCCGTGACCGCCTTTGGCATAGAGGTGCATCTCGACATTCTTCTTTGCCTTGAGCCATGCGTTGTAGAGGGCAACGCTATGGGGTGCCAGGTCGAGGCCGTCGTCGCTGGCAGCAGCGAGGAACATAGGCGGGGCGTCTTCTGCGACCTTTCCTATCAACTCGTCCGGAAAGAATGGGTAGATAGAGGCCACAAAGGAAGGCCGGTTTCTCACGTCATAACCGAAGGCTGCGGCTCCTGCCACTGTTCCCCCGGCGGAGAACCCGACGATGCCGATGCGGTCGGGATCCAACTTCCATTCATCGATATGACGTCGCAGCCAGGCGACGGCATTGCGGCCGTCGGCGATGCTGAGGGGGATCACCTTTCGGCTTTCTTCTGCAAAGGCGGGCGTTCCCCAGTCGGCTGTCATCTCTGCCACCGGATCATCCGTCTTCATATGCACCAGCCGATACTTGAGGACGAAGCAGGTTACTCCCTTCTTCGTTAGCCAACGGGCCACGTCAAAGCCTTCGCTCTCGATCGAGAGTGCCCGGAAGGCGCCTCCCGGGCAAATGACGACGGACGTGCCATTGGCTTTGCCTGCCTCCGGCAGAAAAACCGAGAGGGTCGGCTGGGTTACATTGTAGACAACCCGGGTATTCCATCCGTTCTTCAGGCTTTCCGACTCCTGCCAGTCCCACGATGATGAGCCAGGGGCAGGGCCTTCATAGAGGGGGACGACCCGGTCTTGCGCAAGGGCTATCGTGCAGGCGGTCAGGCTGAGGGCCAGCAGCACTGTGAACCTTCTCATGTCTGTATGTTTGTGGGAATGTACGATCGAACGGCATCTTCTGCAAAGCCAGGCACCCGTGGCGTATGGATGGGCACTTCCCTAGGCCGATGGTTCTGCATGTTGCTCAGCTCTTGTCTGTACACCAGCTCCTGCCATCTGCCAAAAAAACTCCCCTTTCCCAATAAATTGGGAACGGCGGTCACAGGCAGTGAGTTTTATCATCAAGCAGCAGCCTATGGATGGCATGCTCGCGACTCTTTTGCTGTAGACGCGTTTCGGCGGGGATGGACGCCCGACTTCTTAAAGCGTTTTGCACCGGTGCGCAGTCAATGGACAGACACGACGGGCCGTGCATGGAAGGCAGTCTTCTTTGTATCGAAAGACTACTTCATGGTAGGTACCAATAGCAACCATGCCCGTGTTCCACTCACGCCCATGGCCGGCCAAAAAGTGGCCGACCAGATCGATTGTTTTCTGCCAACCCGAAGACTTGTGGACCTCATCTATGCCCAAAGCCGTGTACGGCTTGAGCCGATACCCATGTATGCATTCCGGGACAGCACCGTGACCATGATGCAGCACGATCTCATCATCGAGGGTCAGCGACAGGGGCGGCGCGGACTGGTGAGTGGCATCAAAAAGGATGTCGTCCTCTGCAGCCAGCAGGCCTTGAAGGGGCGCAGCCATCGGGTGGCCATTTATGGATGGCACCGTAAAGACGCCAAGCCCATACAGCCCTTGTACACCGGGCATGTAGACTGGTATGCCGACTACAGCCATGGCATCCGCTTCGTATGGAAAAGGGTTAAGGTCAATGGCCGATGGCTCGACTATACAGCACTCATGCGCCATCCACACCTGCGCGGGCTTCTGACGGACGAACAGGGTGAGATGATGCTGCGGTATGGCCCGTAGTCCGATTCTTTTGTATCTGCGAGGTCGAGTATGCTATGACTTTCATCTCTTGAGGAGGGCGCCTGTGTGTTGGCCAGTCGTCTGGCCATCCTGGAATACCAGACCTCCATTGACCCATACCTGATGGATGCCGGTCGAAAGGGCATGGCTATCCTGGAGGGTTGCATGGTCGATGATGGCGTTGGGGTCGAACAATACCAGATCGGCAGCTTGACCCGGCTGGATAAGTCCTCTTCCTTGGATTCCAAGCTGTTTTGCGGTGAGGCCGGTCATTTTATGTATGGCTTCTTCCAGCCGCATCAGCCCTGCCTCCCGTACGTACAGGCCCAGGACGCGGGGGAAGGAGCCATAGCCGCGGGGGTGACGGCCTGCGTTGCCATCAGAGCAGATAACGCTGTGTTTCCATTGGGTGAATGCCCGGACGTCTGCTTCCAGCATGGACTTGCCGGCGATGGCTTCGACATCGTCTGCATCGGGGTCTGCCACTCGATACTTGTCGGCGGCTGCGATGAGGTGGAGTAGGGTTGCAGCAGGTGTTTCTCGCCGTTCGCGGGCAAGGTCAGCTATCATGCGCCCTTCATAGGTCGTATTGGGCCGGAAGCGGGCAAGCATCGACGAGTCGGCATCAAAGAGGCGTTGGCAGGCCAGGGCAGCACTGCGGATGTCTTTGTACTGTTTGTCGGGGAACAGCACTTTGAGTGTAGAGTTCCAATACGTGTATGGGTACACGTCGGCTGTGATGTCTATGCCTTGTTGACGAGCGCTGTCCATCCTGGACAGGATCCGGCCGGCCTGTCCCCAGCACATTTTGTCTGCAATCTTGATATGAGATACTTGCACGGGCATGCCCGTCTTGCGGCCGATCTCTATGATTTCACTAAGTGCCTCGTCGAGGCGGAAGTCTTCACTCCGTAGGTGGCTGATGTATCTTCCGTTGCTCGCTGCCGCAGTTTGCGCCAGTGCAAGCACTTCCTCCAGGCTGCTGTAGAAGGCACCTTCATATTCCAGACCCGTGGAGAGGCCGAGGGACCCCTTGGAGAGTTCTTTAGTCAGGAGCGACTGCATCTGCTCAATTTCCCGGGCTGTGGCTGTCCGAAGCAATTCCTTTTCTCCCATCACCTGTTCGCGAAGGCTTGTCTGGCCCGTATAGCTTGCGATGTTGACCGCAAATGCACGGGATCGAAATAGGGCTGCTAGGCTATCCATCGGTTCAGAGGACCCATCCTGCCCAAGGACGATGGTAGTGATGCCTTGGCTGGCCGTGGCGGGTGATGAAGGATTCCGAAGGATATGTCCAAGGTGATGGGAGTGCGCATCGATGAAGCCAGGTGCTAGCACCAGGCCTCGTCCATCGATGACGGAGTCGTTCGACGCAGCTTTTAGATCTCCTACGTCCAGGATTCGGCCTTCCCGGATGCGGACAGCCCCTTCAAAAGCGTCGGAACCTGTTCCGTCGATCAGGCGCACATGCGTGATGAGGACATCCTGTTTGGCCGTCTGACAAGCATCCAATCCTGCCAGTGCCAACCCTGCGAGCAGGATGTGGATCATATGTAAGAATGGGTGGGTGGCCGACTGCATAGAAGCTGCTTTTTCTTAAAAGTAAGCCAATGAGAGGCAACGCAGCCTATGCACCTTCCGAAATCCAGGTAGGTGCCTATATTAGGATGTATTCTTATCCTGCGGACCTTTGTACTACGAACGCTTATAGCCCAGTCTCTTCGTACGCTTCCGTCGGGCTATGCTGGTCAGTCTGACAAATTAAGAACGGGTGATGCTAGGCTTCGACGTATCTTTCCAATATGTCGGCACGGAACGTCTAATGCATGGGCTGGTCGTGTCTGAAATGAAGCAGCTGGAGCTTTGTCCTTCGCATACCCGCGCGGGGATGCGCCGGCATGGCTACCGGTCTAGCTCATTGAGCAAGTACAGATGCTGGTATATGACCGGTTGGACCTCATACACCCAGACTACTGATGATGGAGATGGTTCTGCTATGGCGAAGACCCTACTTCGGGTGCGGCGACGGGCAAGTCATACCATCACTTCCAAGCTGGAAGGGTATTCCTCCTTGAAGCCCGATCTGAACCTCGATCCCGATGAGTATACCATCGACAACGTTCGCAATACAATCGGGTTGCAGTATCAATATGCCAAAGGGAGGAAGGACGGTATTTTCTACATCTATCGCCTCGACTATTCCAAAAGTTATAACCGTGTATTCCATATCGTCGGTATGCGATGGCACCTCGACTGGAAGGTAGGAGGTTGAGCTTACCATGGCGAAATCATCCGCAGCTGATACGTTCCCCATGAAATTTCTCCATTCTAATACCGTCTTTCCAACGGCTTCCCATCAAGCCCTTCTCTGCACGGATCCTGGAACCTTGCAGGCACGGGTCTCTGCCAGGCTTGCAGCACAGCCTTCTCCAGCCACCACCTGGGATGCCATTGTCCTCGGCGTCGGTAGCATGGGCGCTGCCACCTGCCTGGAGCTTGCCCGGCGCGGGCTCCGTGTCTTGGGCCTGGAGCAGTTCGACATCCCACATGTGCACGGTGAGCATGGGGGGCAGAGCCGTATCATCCGTAAGGCATACTACGAGCATCCCGACTATGTGCCTTTGCTCGAGACAGCCTACTCCAACTGGCAGCGGCTGGAACAAGAGACGGGTGAGCAGGTTTATTTCCCTACCGGTCTCTTGTACTTTGCGGCCTCTAGCCATCCGTTGATATCGGGACTGCGGCTTTCTGCTGATGCCTATGGCGTACCGATCGGGGTGCTGACGTCTGCTGAGCAAAAGACGCGGTATCCCCATTTCCAGTTACCGGACCCATTTGAGCGGCTGATCGAGCCCGCGGCCGGCTTTCTGACGCCGGAGCGCTGCATACTCCTGCAGGCAGAGAGGGCAATAGATCTGGGGGCGTGTATACGTTCCCGTGAGTGTGTGCGCTCCTGGTCGCCGATGCGGGAAGGTGTCGAAGTCGTCACCGACAAAGCCCGTTACCATGCAGCCCGCCTCGTGATCACCGCAGGCCCTTGGGCGGGCCGGCAAGTGCCTGCCCTGTCGCGTCGGCTGCGGGTGACCCGGCAGATCTTGGCATGGGTGGCGCCCGACAGGGAGACAGGCATGGGCCTTTCTGAGTTCCCATGCTGGACACTGGGGGATGCTGCCTGGCCGGGCATCTTCTATGGCTTTCCCATGTTGGAGTCGCAGCGCTTCGGAGGTCCGAGAGGACTCAAACTGGCACACCACGCGCCTGCTACCGAGGTGGACCCCGATCATGTCCAGCGGCAGACAGATCCTGCAGATGAGGCTCCGATCCGCTATTTCCTGGATCAGTATATGCCCGGCCTGCGTTATCAGATAGAAGCCCTGCACACCTGTCTGTATACGAATACGCCGGACGAGCATTTCATCCTTGACCGACTCCCCGGGTATGAGCAACAGGTGTGTGTTGCGGCAGGCTTCAGCGGCCATGGCTTTAAATTCTGCAGTGCGGTTGGCGAAGTGATGGCGGACTTCGCAGAGAAGGGCAGTACGGACCACCCGGTGGAATTCCTGCGAGCTGGCAGGTTTGGATGATATGCAACGCATGGCAGCTATTGTACTTGTTTTCAATCTTGGTTCATAACTTTCCTTGTAGGATATGTATGGTTGCACGAAGCACGACCCTACCAATCCTTTCATAATGAAGATCCACATCCGTTTCTGGCTGCTCATGACCGGTCTGACTATGGCCAGCCATTGGTCTACATCGGCCCAGGACAGGCTACGTTTGATGGACCTTCCTAATAAATGGAATAGTTTCCTGCAAGGCAGTATGCCCCTGGTGATTTCTGCGCCGCATGGGGGGACGAACAATTTGGAGTCGGTGCCTGACAGGAGCTGCGAAGGGGCTGTCACGGTCACGGATATGAACACTGCAGAGCTGGCACTTGCCATTGCCGAGCAGATGGAGGCGGCCTATGGGGTGAAACCTTACCTGGTCGTCTGCAACCTGTCGCGCAAGGATGTCGACCAAAACCGGGAGATCGAAGTGGCGACCTGTGGCAATGAGAAGATGCAGCAAAGCTGGGGCGAGTTTCATGGGCTTATCGATGGTGCCTTGAAGGAGGCGGTGGAACGGCATGGCTTCTGCCTGTATATCGACCTGCATGGCCATGGCCATGAGGTGCAGCGGCTGGAGCTAGGCTACCTCCTGGAGGAAAAGGTGTTGGAGCGACTCTACCAGGGATCCTCCTTGTCGGCCAGTGAGCCGTTCTCCTTGCAGCGGCTCCTGCGCGATTCGGTCGATCTGCATCGGCTGGTCTATGGTCCGCGATCTTTTGGTACAATGATGGCGGAGGCCGGATTCCCTTCGGTCCCCAGCCAAGGGGATCCTTTTCCAATGGCGGGGCAAAAATTCTATGGGGGTGGCTACAACACGAGGCGGTACACCGGCCCTGACTACCCCGGTGTTTTTGGATGGCAGATCGAGTCGCATTTTAAGGGTGTACGGGACAAGTCTGGTCGTCCACTTTTTGCCGAAGCCTTTGGAAGGGTGGTGTTGCAGATGCTAAAGGAACACCGGGGGTGGGCACCTGCTTCACCTATGCAATGAAGCTGTTTACATCTGACCTATCCTCCCCGTCTCATCCTATCTATATTCGAACCGCTGTATACCTTTACATCATGAGGATTTATCTTTTGTCCCTTTACTTCCCCGTGCTGGCAGCTGTTGGCCAGCCTATTGATACAGCCAGCCTGCATCGCTACTTCGACGTGCTGGACTCCAACCACCGCTTCATGGGTACTGTTGCGGTTATGAAGGATGGCAAGACAATATACCAACGGTCGGTCGGCTATGCCGATGTAGAGGCTCAACTTCCAGCTCAGGCGGGCGTGCGCTACGGCGTGGGTTCTATCACAAAATCTTTTACTTCGGTATTAGCCTTCAAGGCCGTTGAAAAGGGTTTGATTTCCCTCGACGACACGGTGGCGCGCTGGTTCCCGCAGGTACACTATGCAGGAAAAATCACGGTAAGGCACCTGCTGACGCACCGCAGTGGACTGCACAACTTCACCGCCAACCCCGGTTATGCCCGTTGGACGACACAGCCTTGCACTGCGGCGAGGATGATGGACACGGTGGCTGCGCAGCATGCCGACTTCTTGCCGGGCGAGCAATATGCCTATAGCAATACAGGCTTCGTGCTCTTGACTCAGATACTCGAGAAGGCGAGCGGCCAGACCTATGGCGGGTTATTGAAGCGCTGGGTTCTACGACCGGGGCGACTGCGCGCAACAGACATGCCAGTAGATCCCGATACTTCCCGGGGCAGCGCCCGTTCCTATGCCTGGCTTTTCGGTGGCTGGCGCCGACAGCCTGTCACTCATCCTTCCGTACCAGCCGGGGCGGGTGCCATCCGTTCGACAGCCGTTGATATCGCCCGATTCGCAGAGCAGCTCTTCGATGGACGATTCATCTCCCAGGCGAGTCTGGCTGCTATGACCGAGATGCGTGACAATGTGGGGGCCGGCATCTTCCAGATCCCTGCCGGCGGGAAGCTTGCCTATGGGCATGGCGGGAGGATCGACGGCTTCGAATCCGTCTACATCCACCTCCCGAAAGAAGGCTTGACCGTGTCCATCCTTTCCAATGGCGTGAACCTACCTTTCAACGATGTTACCATTGCCGTCATGAGTGCTGCGTTAGGGGCACCTGTGGAGATGCCCAGGTTTGGCACCGTCTCAATGACAGATGCCGAGTTGGACTGCTACACAGGCGTCTACGGCAGCAAGCAGCTTCCTATGAAAATCACGGTGATGCGCCGCGATGGGAAGCTTATGGCGCAGGCCACTGGACAGTCGCTCTTCGGCCTGGAGGCACATGGGGAGCATCGATTCTCTTTCCGACAGGCCGGCATCGAGATGATCTTTGCCCCTGAGGAGCGCAACTTCATCCTCATCCAGGGCGGTGGCCGTTACCGGTTTGAGCGGGAGTGAGCGATCCTCTCATTCCTCTTTGCTGTTCATCAACATCATCATCGGATTACCGCCTGGATTGAGGTCAGGCACCACTGGCTTTTCGCCGAAGCGGGCTGTATTGTTCTTGGCGTTCCGGTCGATCAGCAGGTGGTTGGGGTCAATGCCGGCGCTGTGGGGCTTCTCCTTCAGGAGCCATTCGAAGGTCTTCTCGGGCTTGTCCATCCAGACGCGTTGCGAGGCGAGTGTCACCTGGCGCTCTTTACCCCTCTCCATGCGGGTGCCGAAGACGGACACATCGATGAGGTCGGCGACTTTGACCTTACGCTCCCTGCCGAGGCTGTCGGCATAGAACTTGGCCGATCCCACGGTGAGGGTTACACGATACCGTCCATCGGGAAGTCGGCTCGTGTCCAGGGCTTTGACATAATTCTCGTGGATGGTGATCTTTTCGAAGAGGTCGGTCACGAGGTATTGCAGCGTGTCGGGTGTGACGGCCCGGATGTGATCGACGAAGTCGATCGAGTTGGTATAGGGCGGGCCTGAGAACCGGGTCTTCTCCAGGTAGGTGCGGATCGCGCCATTGAGGCGTGCCTCGCCTAGATAGTCTTGCAGAGCGTACATCACTACGCTTCCCTTGTTGTAGTGGATATACTGCTGGTTCTCGACGAGCATGAGGGGCATCTCTCCGCGCCATTCTCCGACGCGCCCGAGGAGGTAGCGGTCCATCTCGTACTTGAGGAATTTCTTCATAGCCTCCTTTCCATATTCCTGCTGCATGACCATCAGGGCCGAGTATTGGCTCATGGTCTCGCTCATGAGGACACTGCCCTGTACATCGCCGCCGATGACCTGGTGGGCCCACCACTGGTGTGCAACCTCATGGGCGGTGACATAGAAGGGTACGTCGATGTCGTCCGGGCCATCCTCTACCTTGGTGATAAAGCCGATGGCCTCGGAGAAGGGGATCGTGTTGGGGAATGACTGTGCGAAGCTGGCATAGCGGGGGAACTCCAGGATGCGCACTTGTCGGTGCTGGTAGGGGCCGAAGTGTTTCGTGTAATAGTCGAGTGCGCGTTTGATGCCTTTGACCATCCGATTGATGTTGTACTCGTGGCCTTTGTGGTACCAGACTTCGATGTTGACATCCTTCCATTTGTCTTTCCGGAGTTCGTAGCGTGCACTTAGGAAGGAGAAGAAATGTAGGATGGGGCTGTCCATCCGGTATTGGAAGTAGTGCCTGCCGTTGTTTGTCCAATCTTTCACGAGGTAACCCGGCGCGATGGCGCGCTGTCCTTCCTGAGTACTGACGGTGGCTTCGAAGCGTATCCAGTCAGCATCACGGGAGATGTAGTTGTTCATGAGGGCGGCACTGTCGTCGACCCGCGCCATGCGGGGCTTGGGTTGGAGTCCGTATTCCTGGCGGGCTTTATTCTGGCTGAGTTCGGCATCACCCAGGTAGCCAATGCTGGGCAGCAGGCTGCTGTTGAGGAAGGTGCCGTTGTCAACGACGGGGGAAGCACTTCTGGCGAACAGTCCGTTGGGTATGTACTGCATCTTAAATTCGAAGCCGATGCTGTCGCCGGGAAGGATGGGCTTTGCGAGTGTATAGATGCGGATGCCGTGGTTTTTATCATCTACTGCGATACGTGCTGGCACTGTGGGTTTGAAGATGGGGTAGTGATAGGGGCTCTTTCGTCCGCTTGGGTAGTCGATGTATAGTGTGTCAATGGGGCTGACCGTTTTGTTGCGAAGGGTATATATGCCTTTTATCTGAAGGGTCTTCTCATCCGGGTGGATATCGACTTCCAGGGTGACGGTGGTGATGCGGGGTTGTGGGAGGTATTTGTACCGAGAGAACCGCTTCTCGAGGTCGGCCGCCTCTTTCTCTTGGTCTTTGGGTTTACGGACGTCTGCCAGCACGTGGGTTTGGTAGTGGATGATGGTGCCACTCGCAGCTGTGGCGGTGAGTGTCGCTGCGAAGCCCCAACGAAGGAAAGCCGGATCGATATGCCGGGAAAGCTTCCATCTCGCCCGGATGCCTTTTTCCTTTCCCCTGGGATATAGGATGACGGCCAGCAGGCAGAGGGTGGCGGAGAGCGAGATCCAATAGGTCCGGTAGATAAGCCATTGGGGGAGGGTGCCTCCATAGACGTTCATGTCTGAGTAGGGCCGCGCTTCGCCTGTGCCGTTGATGTCGAGCAGGGGGTGGCTCCATTCGAAGATGCTCGACAGGATGGGGATGAGGAGTAAGGGCAGCAGGGTGAGGAAGAAGCCGAGGTAACGGTTGGGTGAATAGACCTGCATAGAGAGGGCGATGGCTATGAAGACAATTCCGACGGCCATGTTCATCAGGATCATGGAGGCGTATTGACCCAGGTCGATGTCGGTGAAGCCTGAGTATAGCTGGATGCCGATGCCTGCGGCGGAGACGAGGGCCAGCATGACGGCCATCGCCAGCGAAAAGGCAAGGATGCGGGCGGTGAGGAGGGCGGTGTTGGCGACAGGGGTGACGCCGATGAGTTCCTGGATATTGGCCTCCCGGTCGCGCCATACCGAGGTGCCCGAGTGGAAGATGATGAAGATGACCATGTACAGGTTATAGGAGCCCATGACGTTCTCTACCACCTTGTACGTGACGAGCCAGGTGGAGCTTTCGTACATGGAGTCCATAAATCGGACAATCAGGAGGCAGGTGCCTACGGCTAGGAGGCACATGACGATATAAAAGACGCTGCGGAGCATCTTGTGGGCTTCAAACTGCGCGATGGCGAGCATCTGTCGCCAGGCGGTGGCGGTGCCGTAGGAGGGGTCTACCTTCGGGAGCTTGTCGAGTGTAAGGGGACCATGGCGGACGGGTGCTTCCGGCCTGACTTTCCCTGTGAAGAGGCGCAAGGGCTGTAGAAACTGGCTGAAGGAGAATCCTGTGTAGCTGACAGTACCGATCAGCAGCGATACGCCCAACCACAAGAGCCTGTTATATAGGATCTCGTCGCGTAGGGGTATCATGTTGGTGTTGCGCTCTGCAGGGCTCCAGTACTGTGTGACGAGGCGGAGGGCTTCTGCGCCGGAGGGTTCTAGGAGAGCGGCAAGGGTCTTGTTGTCGAGGTTGGCGGTGATGTTGTCGCTGGCGATCTGTAGTACCATCAGGACGATGGCGACGACATAGGCCGCCATGGCGGTACGCAGGTAGGTAGTGAGAGAGAAGAAGAGGATGCCGAGGAAGAGGATGTTGGGGAGGGTAAAGAGTAGGAAGGGCTGTAGGTAGTTCATGAGGCGGTAGTTGCCCATGACGGGTTTTCCCATACCAAAGAGGCTGCCCATCCAGTAGCCCAGCAGGAGGCCTGAGAAGATGAAGACGGCCACGGTGGAGCCGCCGAGTAGCCGACCAAAGAAATAGCCTGGTTTCGATACCGGCTTCGTAAAGAACAACGGGTGCATGTTGTACTCGTAGTCTTTTTGGATGACGGTCGCCATCGAAGAGATTAGTAGGATGCTGACGAGGATACTGAAGATGCTGCTGCTGGTGCCGAGGAGGATGTTGGCGATGGCGCCTGCCGAGTTGCGGATGGTAAGGCTGTCGGAGCGGGTGGTGTCAAAGACTTCCGAGGCGGCCATTCCAATCAGCAAGGTGAGCAGGAAGAGGATGCCGAAGTAAAGATAGGTGTATGGGCGGCGCATGGCCGTCTTCAGCTCAAAGGCAAAGATCTCGCGAAACATGGGTCAGCCTCTGTTTTCGGTGATGGTGGAGAAGTATACGTCTTCCAGGGAGGCGGCGGCCTGTTCGAATCCTTCTTCGGGCCTTTCGTCGGCGTAGACGTGTACGACCATCTTCCCTTCGGATACGTGATGGGAGATGACGCGCATGGTCTGGCGGTAGTGGGTGAAGTCTGTCTTCTCGACGGCCATGCTCCATATCTTCCCCTGGATGGCTTCGACGGTGCTGGCGGGTGTCCCTTCGAGGAGGATGCTGCCGTTGTTCATGACGACGAGTCTATTGCAGAGGCTGCGTACGTCGTCGACGATGTGGGTGGACAAGATGACGATCACCTGTTCGCCGATCTCACTGAGGATGTTATGAAAGCGGTTGCGCTCCATGGGGTCGAGGCCGGCCGTGGGCTCGTCGACGATGATGAGTTTTGGATTTCCGAGTAGTGCCTGCGCGATGCCGAAGCGCTGCCGCATGCCACCTGAGTATTCGCTGACACTGCGTTTGCGCTCCTCATAGAGATTTGTCTGTTGCAATAGCGCGTCGATAATCTCTTTTCGTTGGCGCTTGTCAGAGATACCCTTGAGGATGGCAAAGTGGTTGAGCAGGTCGAGGGCCGAGACCTTGGGATAGAAGCCGAAATCCTGCGGCAGGTAGCCCAGCACCTTGCGCACTTCGTTCTTCTCGTGGACGACGTCGATGCCGTCGAGGTGTATGCTGCCGCTGTCAGGGTCTTGCAAGGTGGCGATGGTGCGCATGAGCGTACTCTTGCCGGCGCCGTTCGGACCGAGGAGGCCGAACATGCCTTTGCCTAGGGTGAGGGTAATGTCGTTCAGCGCCTTGACGCCGTTGGGGTAGACCTTGCTAAGATTCTTGATTTCCAGGAACATGGGAGGGTTTTGAGGGCCGATCGGTGACAGGTACAACCACTGCCAATAAGATATCAAAGGTAATATCCCTCTATCAGTATTTGGGAACGTAGGAAGATTACAAGGATGCTTTCTGCGCATCGACATAGCCTCTGCAGCGCTTCATGGTTATAGCTCCCTTCATCGAGGGATCGGAATACTAAAATTTATATTCCAGTCACCCAGCAAATGAAAAAAGGACCTATTACCAAGGACTGGCATGGAACACTGTAACTTGCAGGAGATGTCTGAGGTGATGTGCTCAGGCAATTTCCCACAGCTTTCCCATCTTCAATGGCTACACATGAGATACCTGCTGCTCCTATGGCTGATTCCTGCTTTCGTTGAAGCACAAGTTGACCCAAAAACGGTGACCATCGCGCGCGATAGTTTCGGGGTACCCCACATCTTCGCCAAGACCGACGCGGAGGTCTCTTACGGCCTTGCCTGGGCACATGCCGAGGATGACTTCCGCAGCATCCAGCTGGCAGCACTGCCCTCCAAGGGACTGATGGGCCGTGTGTTAGGGATGCAGGGGGTGTCGGGAGATTTCGCCTTTGCAGTTTTCCGCTGCCGGGAGATTACAGAAGAGAAATGGCATACGCTGTCGCCCGATTTCTTGTGGTTGGTGGACGGATATCTACAGGGTGTCAATGACTATGCGAAGGCTCATCCCGAGGAGGTCTTGCACCCGAGGCTATTCCCGATCACGGCGAAGGAATACATCGCCTCCTCTGTGCTGTCGCTCACCGTCTTCAACGGTGGCGGCCGGACTTTATCTTCGATCTATAACAATACAGTGCCTTCTGTCATAGACTTTGACAAGATCGGCTCCAATGCCATCGCCATTCATCCGTCGAAGACGAACACGGGCGAGGCCTTTCTCGCCATCAACGCACACCAGCCCAACGAGGGGCCTGAGGCCTTCTATGAAGCGCATGTCAACAGCGAAGAGGGATGGAACGCCCTCGGCGGACTGCTGGCGGGCGGTCCATGCATCCTGCATGGCGTCAACGAGCACCTGGGATGGGCGCATACCGTTAACCACTGCGACCGCACCGACGTCTTCCAGCTGCATATGAATCCAGACAATCCCAACCAGTACCAATTCGACGGGCAGTGGGTGGACCTCGAGCGTAGCAAAGTCCGACTGCATGTCAAGGGCGTACCTATCGCTGTGAAGCGCGAGCTGCTATGGAGCAAGTACGGTGCAACCTTGCGCAACAAGCAGGGCGTCTTCTCGATCCGCCTTGGCGCCAACATGGAGATAAGGGCGCTGGAGCAATGGTACCGCATGAACAAGGCGCAGAACTTCACGCAGTTCAGGAAGGCAGTCTCCCTGCAGGGCCTCTCAATGTTTAACATCACGTACGCCGACCGCCACGACACGATCTTCTACATCAACAACGCGTTGATGCCGGTGCGTGATGCATCGCCCCAGTTCGACTGGAAGTCGACCCTGCCTGGTAACACCTCAAGGACACTTTGGACAAGTTTCCGGGGTATTAGCGAGCTGCCGCAGTACGTCAATCCGAAAAGTGGCTTTCTCTTCAATACCAACCATTCATCTTTCTTTGCGACGGGACCGGTCGACAACCTCCGTGCTGTGGCCTTTGCGCGTCAGGACGGCTGGGAGACAAACCACAATAATCGCAGCATCCGCTTCCTGGAGCTGTTGCCCGAGGGTCCTGTCGACTTCGCCACCTTCTGTCGCATCAAGTTCGACCGGCAACTGCCGGAGCAACTGCACTATCCCATCGGCATCGACACGCTATGGCTGATGCGGCCGGACGACTATCCCGCCTACGATGCGCTCCTCCGCAACCTGCAACAGTGGGACCGCCGCGGCGTGGCCGACAGCAAGGGGGCAGCCGTTTTCCTCATGGTGTACGAGAACGTCTCGCGCCGAATGCGGGGCCGCGAGGGCGTGCAGCTCGACAAGGCCGCTTGTGAGACGGTGCTCCGCGAGGTTCAGGAGAAGATGATGGCCGAGTCCGGCCGCATCGACCCCATGCTGGGTGACCTGCAGAAGCTGGTACGTGGCGACCAGGAATTCCCCGCCCATGGCCTGCCCGACCTGCTGGCACCCGAGTCGGGCAATACGTTGCGCAAGGGTGTCCGTAAGATCACGGCGGGAGACGCCTATGTGGCACTGGTGCGTTTCCCGAAGCAGGGACTTCCCATCATCGAGACTGTCAACACCTATGGGGCTTCGTCAAAGCCCGGCCATCCGCACTTTGCCGACCAGGTGCCGTTGTTCCTCGAGCAGCGCACCAAGCGGATGACGCTCGACAAGGCTGAGGTGCTGGCCAAGGCCGTGCGCACGTATCATCCGGGGGAATGATGGCATGCTTCTGGAAGAATTTCTTACATTGTCTGCGGACAGCTTGAAAACCCTGTCCAGGACCTTATGCATCGATCATTTCCTCATCCGGCATTGGCTGTTTTTATATTTATTTCTTCATCATTCTCCATCCAGGCGCAGCGGTCGACGCGGGAGGAATGGGTGTCGCTGTTCAACGGACGCGACCTCAACGGCTGGACACCCAAGATTCGCTACCACGAGGCCGGTGACAACTTCGCCAACACCTTCCGGGTCGAGAACCGCAATATCGTCGTACGCTATGATGGCTATGATCGTTTCGATGAACGCTTTGGCCACCTCTTCTACCAGAAGCCTTTTGGTTACTACCGGTTGAAGCTGGAGTATCGTTTCATCGGGGAGCAGGCCAAGGAAAGTCCCGGCTGGGCGATCCGCAACAGCGGCGTGATGCTCCACGGGCAGACGCCGCAGAGCATGGGCAAGGAGCAGGACTTCCCCGTCTCCATCGAAGTGCAATTCCTCGGTGGCAACGGAAAGGACCTGCGCAGTACCTGCAACCTCTGCACCCCCGGCACGAACGTCGAGATGAACGGTAAGCTCTTCACACCGCACTGCGTGAACTCGAAGTCGCAGACCTACCACGGCGACCAGTGGGTGCGGGCCGAGGTGCTGGTGCTGGGGGATTCCCTGATCCGCCACTATGCCAACGGCGAAGAGGTGTTGGCGTACCAGCGGCCGCAGGTAGGTGGCAGCAATGTCAGCGGATTGGGTACCCCCGTCGGACATCCCGGGCTGCTGCTCGCCTCGGGCACGATCTCGCTGCAGAGCGAGAGCCATCCCGTGGAGTTCCGGAAGATAGAGCTCCTCGAGCTGGAAGGCTGCATGGACCCGGCGGCGCTGAACTTCAAATCATACCATGTGAAGTCGAAGCCGGGTGACTGCCGCTACAAGAAGGGTCGAACACCGACTGGAAAAGAGAAGGATTGATCGTCACCTTCTTATTCAAAGGCTAGCCCTGTTTGTGAAGCCGGCCTTGACCGAACTCAAGGGAAAGAGTACTTTTTAACTTATTCTATAAAGTGCTACTGATCAAGCAAATATAAAGGACAATCATGAATCCGTCAGTAATCCTTGTTCATCTTGGCCCTTCCTTGCCTGCCCATATCTAGTATTGGATGGCGTAGACACAACAATCAATAATATCCACGTTCATTCTAAGAGGCTTTCCAAATTCAGATCATGAAAGTCATTTTCAAATGGGCACTTATAGTAAGTGTTTAGCAGATTTAACAAATGCACTCAAATGAACATGCCGTTTTCAATATAAAAAAGCGATTGTCTATTCGAAGCGGATTTTATTAGATCATTGGACCATGTTATTCGTACTTCGTCAATTTTCCCTCCTTCTGCTGCTGCTGACACTGGCAGGCTTTGCCCAGAAGACCTACTACCTCTCGGCGCTGCGCCTCTTGGGAAGTCTGCCTCCGATGTGCATCTCCGATATAGGCAACAAGCTATTTATCATGAAAGACGTCGTGGTGCCCAAGCACCCATCACGATGAGTTGTTTAGGCCGCTCTCTGTTCGACATTACCGGGGGAATGCCTATCCATCCCTTCCAGGGAGGGCGCTGCCGACCCTCGACGTGCAGCAGAGCGTCTTGCAGTTGCCCGTCATCCCTTTGAGCTTCCCAGCGACGACGAGCCTGTTGGTCTCTATTAGTAGATGTCGCTTTGCCGGATGGTATCCTTCCACATCTTTTTGATGTGCCGGTATAGGAGGATGGCGCTTCCGATGAGCCAGCCGTAGAAAAGGGCAGTGCCAACAGGGTGTCCGTCGTCCAGTACGGCCATGCGGTAGCGGAGTCCGATGAGGATGTTCACCATCCCCCAGAGAAGGAGCAGCGAGAGTGTCTGAAGGATGTTGACCAGGAATTGGCGAATGTCTGGCTCCATGCGTGAGGCTTGGGTGCAAGGTAGCCATTCGGGAAGACTCCTGGCGTTAGCGCAAGAGCAGGCGTTGAAAGGCTGCGGCATCTCCCTGGAAGGCGTTCAGGTCTACCACTCCGCGGATGCCGGAGATCCTGGCTTTTTCACTGAACTGCCAGAAGGCCCAGTCGCGTCGGATCCTTGGCTGGTGGGGTTGCAGGTAGTGGGCGACCCAGAGGGGGTAGGCGTCAAATCGGTCGCCCAGCGTTTGCTCGTAGAAATCCACATAGGTGTAGAGGATGGGTCGTACGCCGTAATGTTTCTCGACTGACTCCAGCCATCTGGCGATTCGATTGCGCAGGGTGGCTGCCGGCACACCTCTCGTCTCTTCTACGTCTAGGACGGGCGGCAGGTCGCCGGCATGGAGCTGAACCCTAGAGATAAAATGCCGGGCCTGCGCCGCTGGGTCTACAGCTGGCAGGAAGTAATGGTATGCTCCTCGGCGGATGCCTTGTTTTGCCGCCGCCTCCCAGTTCCTACGAAACTGGGGGTCTACATGCCCGCCGCCTTCTGTGGCTTTGATGAAGGCAAAATGGATCGTTGTCTTCCCGTCTTGCCTTTTCCCGACCTGTTTCCAGTCGATCGCACCCTGGTAGCGGGAGATGTCTATCCCGAAGAGGCGATGGCCCGCTGGCAAGGGAATGCTAAAGCCATTCGTGGCAGGCGTCTTGCGAAATCTCTCATACAAGATGCCGAAGGCCATGGCTGCCAGGAGCGTGCTGAAGAGGATGGCCAGCAGCCAACGCGCCAGGGGAATGCGTCTGCTGCGGCGGTAAGAGGTGGCCATAAGGGTTCTGTACACGCAAAGAAAGGGCAGCGGGGAAGGATCTCACAGGAATCGGCCGGCTTTGGCTTAATTTTACCGTTATGCCTCGGATCCATGTCCATGATGCGTTGAACATCTTGTCGAAGCTGACGCTGAGAAGAGCCTTGAATGCGTTCAAAGTCTTCGCCAGCTACCAGTGGAGTCGATGGACCGGCCGGCCTGTGCAATGGGGGCTGCCCGTCTCGATCTCCTTTGAGCCGACCACTTCCTGCAACCTCCGTTGCCCCGAGTGTCCCAGTGGCCTGCGCTCATTTACGCGTCCGACGGGGATGTTGGAAGTGGATTTCTTCCGACGAACCCTCGACGACATCCATCGCGAGCTCCTGTACCTGATCTTTTATTTCCAGGGCGAACCCTACCTGAACCCAGCTTTCACCGAGATGGTCCACTATGCGGCGGACAAGGGCATCTACACCGCCACGTCCACAAACGGCCATTATCTCACGCCCGAGCATGCCCGCAAGACGGTGGAGAGCGGGCTGGACCGGCTGATCATTTCCATCGATGGCACGACGCAGGATGTCTATCAGCAGTACCGCGTCGGGGGGCAGCTCGACAAGGTACTGGCGGGCGCCCGTGAGATCGTCCGATGGAAGCGGACATTGCGCAGCCGCAAGCCATTTGTCGTTTTCCAGTTTCTGGTGGTGCGGCCGAATGAGCATCAGATCAGCGAAGTGCAGCGGCTGGGTAGAGAGATCGGCGTAGATGATGTCTGGCTGAAGACTGCACAAGTGTATGACTATGCAAACGATCCCAACGGACTGATCCCTACCTTGTCCGACTATTCCCGCTACAAGACGCAGGCCGACGGAAGCCGGGCACCGAAGAACCGCCTGGAAAACCATTGCTGGAAACTTTGGCATTCCAATGTCATCACCTGGGATGGCCTGGTCGTCCCCTGCTGCTTTGACAAAGACGCCACCCACCGTCTCGGCAATCTACATCAAGAACGGTTTCGGGATGTCTGGATGAATAGAAATTACCACGACTTTCGCTCCAAGCTCATGCAAGGGCGAAAGGAAATTGATATATGCTCCAACTGCAGTGAAGGGACACGCGTCTGGAGTTGAGGCAGTCAGGTGCTACATATATTTTTTGTGGCAGAGTCTTTGGTTGACCGTATCCGGTTACTTGACTCTTGAGTGTTATCTAGCCGATAGCTTTATCATCGTCCGGGAGCTCTATTTCTTGCTGCCGGAATGAAGTAAGCCCCAGGACTTTCTTCGTTAAATCTCTTTTGGGAATGGGTCTGCAAATCCTTGTATACTTTCAAACTGCTTTTGGTCGCTTTCTAGCAGTAAACATTTTTCGAGATCGATAATCATTTTTTCTTTGTCTATGTCTTGACCTATAAAAACAAGCTCATTCATTCTGTCACCCCATTGTTTGTGCCATTTACTTTCAATGTATTCTCTATTGTCAACGAATGATTGGTATTTAATCCGTTCATGAAATGGCATACTAATCCACCAAACGCCCGCTTTCTCAAGTCGTGATGAACCACCTGCTTGGCTAAAATTAATTGCGTCATTGGGTCTTGATGCTAACCAAAATAGCCCTTTAGCTCTGATTACTCCACTTGGATAATCTTCATTAAGATATTTCCAAAATCGTTCAGGATGAAATGGTTTTTGATTGCGAAATACAAATGATGAAATTCCATATTCTTCAGTTTCAGGTGTGTGAACTCCACCTTCTAATTCTTTTTGCCAACCTGCTGATGATTGAGCTATTTCAAAATCAAAGAGTTTTGTATTTAGAATTTCTTTGGGGTCAACTTTGCTAAAATCAGAAGTCAAGATTTTAGCACTTGGATTTAATTTTTTAATGGAAGCTTTTAGAAGACCAATAGTTTTTTTATCTACTAAATCTGTCTTATTTAAGATTATCACATTGGCAAATTCTATTTGATCGGTCAGTAAATTTACAATTGTTCTGTTATCGCCTTCTATATCTGTTAACTTACGATCAACTAACAATTCATTTGTTCCAAAGTCTTTAAAGAAATTAAAACAATCTACCACTGTAACCATTGTGTCTATATAGCTGAATTTTGAGAGGTCAATACTTTTTTCTTCGTCTATAAAACTAAATGTTTGAGCAACTGGTATAGGCTCACTAATGCCAGTACTTTCTATCAATAAATAATCAAACCTATTTTCATTGGCTAATTTTTCAACTTCAATCATTAAGTCTTCCCTAAGAGTGCAACAGATACAGCCATTGCTCATTTCTACTAATTTTTCATCGGTTCGCGATAGAATATTTTGCTCATTTACCAATCTTGCATCAACATTTACTTCACTCATATCATTTACAATAACGGCGACTCGCAAACCTTCTTTATTATGCAAGACGTAATTAAGTAAGGTAGTTTTTCCTGCCCCAAGAAAGCCGCTTAAAACAGTTACAGGTAATCTTTTTGTTATCATTTTTATAATTTACTTTTTTATATTATATGATTATACTCGTCTAATATTTTACTATCTTTTTACGATCACAAAAAAAAATGAAGAATGTGTCTATATATATAAAATTAAAAAGACTGCTTCACTTTACGATTTATCACTAAACGATAAATCAGATCTGTAAATATAAATGGTATGATGTTCAGCTATATTCTTAAAAATATTCGCTACCTGATATATTTCAGGAACATTACTCATATTGTAGGATACATATTTGGATTTATAAAAGTGTTATTAATGGCGTGTGAAGATACCAAGCCTAGATTCTATATTATTGATGACACCTACAGTTTCAAATTTTGTATAAGCTCATTTGTGAATTCTTCAATAGTATAAATTTTATTTTTTATATCGTCTCTTTGCCTCACTGATACTGTTTGCGAGTTCATTTCCTCTTCACCAACAATGAGCATATAAGGTACTTTTTGCAACTGAGCATCACGAATTTTTTTACCCAACTTTTCGTTTCTATTATCCACCTCTATCTCTAAATCTAATTTATTATTTATTTGTTCCGCGACTTGTATGGCGTACTCTTCAAACTTTTCAGATACCGTTAATACAATTGCTTTAATAGGAGCTAACCAAACAGGGAATTTTCCTGCATTATTTTCAATCAGAAGCGCAATAAAACGCTCCATAGATCCAAATAGAGCTCGATGAATCATTACAGGGCGGTGCTTCTGGTTGTCGCTACCTGTGTATTGTAAATCAAAATTCTCCGGCATCATATAGTCAACTTGTATGGTGCCAATTTGCCATTTTCTGCCGATAGCATCACGTACTATAAAATCTAGTTTTGGTCCGTAAAAAGCTGCTTCACCTTCTTTTGTTGTGGTTTTCATACCACGTTCCTCTGTGGCTTCCACTATTGCCTTTTCAGCCAATTCCCACATTTCATCTGTACCTAGATACTTGTATTTGTTCCCTGGATCTCTTAATGATATTTGTGTTTGAAATTCACTAAAACCTAATTTACTATAAACTAGATTTACCAAATCAACGACTTTTAAAAACTCTTCCTTCAATTGATCAGGACGGCAAAAAATATGAGCATCATCTTGAGTAAAGCCGCGCACTCTTGTTAAGCCGTGTAATTCACCGTGTTGCTCGTAGCGATAAACAGTCCCGAATTCTGCATATTTAATCGGTAATTCTTTATAACTCTTAGCTTTTGAAGCATAGATTTTACAATGATGTGGACAATTCATTGGCTTGAGGAAAAACTCCTCATTTTCAGCAGGTGTTCTAATCGGTTGATAAGCATCTTGACCATATTTTGCGTAATGTCCTGAAGTTACATAGAGTTCTTTTTTTCCTATATGAGGGCTTGCTACGTGTTGGTATCCAGCCTTTCGTTGAATATTTTTGAGGAAATTTATGAGGTTTTGGCGGAGCGCTTCACCTTTAGGAGCCCAAAGTGGTAAGCCCATACCTACCTCTTCATCAAAATAAAACAAGTCTAATTCTTTGCCAATTTTTCTGTGGTCACGTTTTTTGGCTTCTTCAATGTTGCTTACATACTCATCAAGTAGAATCTTGTCTGGGAACGAAATACCATATACACGGGTAAGCATCTTATTTTTTTCGTTACCACGCCAATAGGCACCAGCTATATTGGTTATTTTAATTGCTTTTATTAAGGCAGTGTTAGGTATGTGCGGGCCTGCACATAAATCTACAAATTCTCCAGTCTCATAAAAAGTGATAGTACCGTCTTCTAAACCATCTAAAATTTCCAACTTATATTGATCTCCTTTTTTCTGGAAATAGTTTGCTGCATCCTTTTTACTAATTTCTACACGAATATTTTGTAACCCTTTTTTTGCAAGTTCAAGCATTTTCTGCTCTACTTTCATGAAATCTTTTTCTGAAAAATTATAATCGTTAAAATCAACATCATAATAGAACCCATTTTCAATAGCAGGTCCAGTTCCTAACTTAATGCCAGGATACAGATTTTCCAGGGCATAGGCTAATAAATGACTTGATGTATGCCAAAAGGTTGATTTGTAAATGTCGTTTTCCCAATCTGATATTTTTTCTGTGGAAATCACGGATGCGCTCAATTCTAATGGCAAGTATTTAGTTTTAGATTCAAGAATCTATATGCAACAATGTTGCAAAATAATGATTATCTCAGTACACGCGACGAACTTTTTTTAATATTTCAAAAAAAATAAGGTAGAAGAGTGCACAACATGAAAATATACCCTGTCTTGGGAAATTTTACGGATGATGTTGTTATGGAATGACACTTCAGTCAAATAATGTAAATATTTTTGGTTATATCTCAACGAATAGGAACGAAAACAAGCATATTGCACAACACCATTTTTTTTGTAGTCATGCCATACATATAAAAAATACTATTTACGAAATCGTTTATTAAATCAAAATTTATTTATAAATGATATTTAATACACGATCTAATTTCTATCAATATTTATCCTTGTATGGTGTCTTTTCTTTTGATAATATATATTTTATTTACAGACGTTATTTCCGCTGTTTGCAGTTCTTGGTCTATTGAGAAATTTCCCCGTCATTATAATCTAAAATTGCTATTGCTCAGATCATCTCTTTAAAATCACCATCCTTCCAACACAAGCTTACATTTTCAGCAATTTTATTATCTTCTGAATTGAGAATTGTAGAGGCAGCGAGAGCAGATTTTAACACTACTTTTTTGGGTTCAAAAAGGCGTTAGTATTCTTAACCCCCCGATATCATTTATCCATTCTGCTTCTGCACCATATTTTTTTGCTACTCTGGTTGTATGCACTAGGTAATATCCACTTTCTAGCACCCTACTGCTAATATATCCAATATGCCTTCTCTGCTTCATGGGCCTCATCCTTGGCATATTTCTCCTCGCTTGTCTCATCCTGCTGGCGCGTATTTACACTTTTGCATTTGTAAACTATTCTTTCTGCGACTTTGGAGCTGAGTGATCTCATCACTGTTCCTCGTACTTTCGCGGTATGAGACTCATCGTTCGAACCTGCTTCCCACAGGCCATCCTGTGGCTGTTGTTGACAACAAGCTATGGCATAACAGATCTCATGGGCCAGCCGACTTCCCCGCGCTATGAATTCCGGGGTGCATGGATAGCAACGGTGGACAACATCGACTGGCCTTCGAGGAAAGGTCTTCCTTCGGACTCACAGCGGGCTGAGTTCATCCGGCTCCTCGATATGCACCGTTCTAATGGCATGAATGCGGTGATCATGCAAGTGCGACCGGCAGCGGATGCTTTCTACCCCTCCCCGCTGGAACCCTGGAGCGAGTGGCTCACCGGTGTTCAGGGTAAGGCTCCCGAGCCATATTACGACCCGCTGGCATTCATGGTAGAGGAGACGCATCGCAGGGGGATGGAGTTCCATGCCTGGCTGAATCCCTACCGGGCTGTCTTTAACAGGACCTATTCCTCCATCGCTGCCAACCACATCACCCGCATGCGGCCGGAGTGGTTTCTCGACTATGGCGATAAGCGTTATTTTGACCCAGGCCATCCCGAGGCACAGGCCTTCGTGACAGAAGTGGTGGTGGACATCGTCCGGCGCTATCCGGTCGACGCCATTCACTTCGACGATTACTTCTATCCTTACCGCATTGCCGGAAAGAACTTTCCTGATACAGCTACCTACCGGCAGTTTTCACGGGGGATGGCCACAGACGACTGGCGGCGCAGCAATGTCGACTCCATTATCGTCCGACTGCGGCGGGCCATCCATCGGGAGAACCCCTACTGCCGCTTTGGGATCTCTCCCTTTGGCGTGTGGAGGAACCGCGATAAAGACCCGCGGGGGAGTGATACCCACGCCGGCCAGACCAACTACGACGATCTCTATGCTGATATCCGGCTATGGCTGGAAAAAGATTGGATAGACTATGTCGTGCCGCAGCTCTATTGGGAGTTGGAACATAACAAGGTGCCCTTCGAGCCCTTGCTGAACTGGTGGAGCCATAACTCTTTTGGCAAACCCTGCTACATCGGACTGGGCTTTTATCGCGCCGGCAGCAACCTCGCCTGGCGCGACCACACACAGCTCTCCCGACAGCTGGCGGCGATCCGCAGTCGGCCCAACATACAGGGCGCCGCCTATTTTAGCAGTAAGTCTTTTTTTAAGAATCCTTTGGGATGGAACGATACCCTCCGCCGCTACTATCAGTATCCCGCACTGGTTCCCCCGGCACACAGCCATGAAGGGACAGTTGCGCTGACACCTCGCATCCGCACCGAGGCGGGTCTCTTGGCGGAGAAGGTTCGTTTCCGCATCTTGGCGCCTGCCGAAGGCATGGATACGAAGATCCGGCAGATAGCCGTCTATGCGGTGTATGAGGAGCAGTCGACTTTCTCGCAGGCCCAACTCGTAGCCCTCCAGCCTTTCGGTGGAGATGTGGCTTTCGAGATCAACTGTCCGCCGACGGCCACATACTTACGCGTGCATGTCACCTATGTCGACCATGCCAACCGCGAAAGTCCGGTAGAGGGCCTGGGGGCCGCCACCTGCTCCTTTGTCCGAAGAGCCGGCAGTTGGGAACCGATCCGTCCCTAGCGCCGCTTCCCTTCCAGGCGATCGACATATTCCAGGTTCCCCAGCCGCATGCGTAAGGGGATACGCATGGTCTTCTCGAATTTCCATTCCTGCTGGCAGAAGAAACCCATGTGACGGGTATAGTTGTCAGCGCCTATCTGCCAGATAGGCCTGCTCATCTGCAACCTCGCGCGTCCCACGCTGTCGGCAGCAGCCACCTGCCAGCGCGGCAAGGGGGACTGCAAAGATTGGGCAGACACGCGTGTGTCTTGTGCATGGAGTTGCTGAAACATACAAGCAGCGATGATCCAACTGCCAACGCCTGACATGCCCATCTCGCTCGTTTTGTTTGTAATTTAGGCCTGATTTTTGATCACGCGCGAAATGATAAACTTTATCCTGCCTAAAGAATAATGGCGCTTCAACAGAGTCTTCAACTGAAGCTTCAGCAAAAGCTCTCCCCGCAGCAGATCCAGCTCATGAAACTGTTGCAGGTGCCTACCTCCAGTCTGGAGGAAAGGGTCAAAGAGGAATTGCAGGAAAATCCGGCCCTGGAGCTGTCGGAAGAGGGCCATGAGGAGGGCGGCGCGGAAGACATACTAGAGATGTCTGATGCCCCGGCCGAGGAGGCCTCTGAGGCAGAGGAGGCAGAGGAAGACTACGGAGATATCGACATCAGCGAATACGTGCAGGACCCGGATGAAGACGGCGACTACCGACTTCGAGACGACAACTACCCCGAGATGGAAGAGGGCCGCAGCCTGCCCATTCGGGTCGAGTCTTCCTTCCACGATTCATTGCTGGAGCAGTTGGGTATGCTGGAACTAGACGAGCGGCAGCAGAGGATTGCCGAACAGGTGGTCGGCAGCATGGATGAAGATGGGTATCTGCGCCGGGAGACGGCCTCCATCGTCGACGATCTCGCCTTCCGCCAAAACATAGAAGCCAGCGCTGACGAGGTAGAAGCGATCATCCAGATGATCCAGGGCTTCGACCCGGCCGGCATCGCGGCACGCAACCTCCAGGAATGCCTGCTGTTACAACTCTGGCGGCGACTGGCAGGGCGGAGCGACCGATCCCTCTCCGACGCCATCGGCATGCTGGAGCGGTATTTTGAAGAGTTCACCAAGAAGCATTACGAGCGCATCCAGCGGTCCATGGGTCTGTCTGACCTCGCCATCAAAGAGGCTGTGGCACAGGTGCTCAAGCTAAACCCCAAGCCGGGTGGCCATGTGGGTACAGGTACGGAGGGTACCTACATGATACCGGACTTCTTCGTCTACAACACTTCCGGTAAGCCAGAAGTGACGTTGAATGCGCAGAATGCACCTGACCTCCGCGTCAGCGAAGGCTTCCGGGAGATGCTGCGCGACTACGACAAAGGCAACAAGAAGGACAAACGGCAACGAGAGGCGGTGATGTTCATAAAGCAGAAGATTGATGCTGCCAAGTGGTTCATCGATGCGATCCGTCAGCGGCAGCAGACCCTCTTGCTGACGATGGAGGCCATCGTCGGCCACCAGCAGGAATTCTTCCTAACGGGGGAAGATACCAGCCTGCGCCCGATGATCCTCAAAGACATCTCCCTGGCTACCGGCCTCGACATCTCCACCGTCTCCCGCGTAGCAAACAGTAAGTTTGTACAGACAGAGTTTGGCACCTATCGGCTGAAGTATTTCTTCAGCGAGTCGCTCAGCACAGACAGCGGAGAAGAGGTCTCTACCCGGGAAGTCAAAAGGATCCTGAGTGATATGGTCGAAGCCGAAAATAAAAGAAAGCCTTTAAGCGATGAGCGGCTGACCGAGCTGCTCAAGGAAAAGGGATATAACATCGCCCGGCGAACGGTGGCCAAATACCGTGAGCAGCAAAACATCCCTGTGGCTAGGCTGAGGAAGGAGCTATGAGTACAGATCAAGTGCAGACGGGCACGCCTCTCCTCTACAGGCTGTCCCTAGCGGCCAGGACCATTTCCGTCATCTTTCATCCCATCTTCGTAGGAATAGGGATGATGTACTACATCACCTTTGTCCACCCAGACATCTTCCTGGGTGTGGAACAGCGCACCCGGGTCTTGAAGTTCATCACCTTTGCCAACAACAACGGACTCTTTCCATTGCTGATCGTATGGTTGCTCAAAGGGCTGGGGTTCAGCCGCTCGATCCGAATGGATACAGCCAGGGAGCGCATCATACCATATATTTCTGTGATCATCTTTCAGTTTTGGACCTGGCATGTATTCCGCAACCAGTCAGATTCTCCCGGTGTCCTCACTGCCCTCTGCCTTGGGATATTTTTGTCGGCCAGCCTGGCGCTGGTCGCCAATACTTTCATGAAAGTGAGCATGCACGCCATTGGCATGGGGGGGCTCACAGGCTTGATGGTTGCCCTTACCCTTTTGGGGTACTCTACCGATGGCTTTGAGGTGCTGGCGTCGATGGTGCTGGCGGGTCTGGTTGGTTCGGCCCGTATGGTGGAAGGTGCACATAGCCGTTCCGAGATGTTGATGGGCTTCTGCATCGGCTTCGGCACCCAGTATGCTGTGCAGATGGCGTAGCCGCGAGGCTTCTTAGCCCTCTCCATTCAGCAGCGATGAGCTTCGGAGGTAGCCCGTGGTCTTGTCGCCAGGCCCTGGTAGCGAACATTTTAAGAAAGTGGAAACATTCGCCGGCCACTTTCGATTAGTTTTGCCGGATGCGCAGAAAGCAGGGCCGGGTATTGGGGGGGATTGCATTGACGGACTATGTGTCTGGCGGCCGTTCCCTGGCGCGTGTCGATGGGAAGGTGGTGTTTGTGGAAGGTGCGGTGCCGGGGGATGTGGTAGATGTCTTGCTGACAAAGAGCCGGACTGACTGGTCGGAAGGTCGGGCGATCCGGTTCCACCAGTTGTCTCAGGAGCGGGAAGCGCCTTTCTGCCGGCATTTCGGCAGTTGTGGCGGCTGCCAATGGCAGATGCTGCCTTATGCGCGACAGCTATCCTGGAAGGAAAAGGAGGTAGGGGAGCAACTGCGTCGCATTGGAAGGGTCGAGATCCCAGATCTATTGCCAATCCTGGGGGCTGCTACGACGCGCGGTTATCGCAACAAGCTGGAGTATACTTTCAGCAACCGAAGATACCTCACAGAGGCAGAGATGCACGCGGCCGGGGGATGGGAGGAGCAGCAAGCCTGGAAGGAGCGGCCGGCCTTGGGCTATCACGCCCCCCGGCAGTTCGACAAGGTCTTGGACATCGGCCAATGCCACCTGCAGGCGGAGCCTTCCAACGCCATCCGGGAGTGGTTTCGCGCCTATGCCCTGCAAGAGGGACTTTCTTTCTATGACATTCGTGCTCAGACGGGGCTGTTGCGGAACCTGGTGTTGCGGTCTACGCGCGGCGGAGAATGGATGGTCAACCTGGTGACGGGCCCGCGGGAGCAAGAGGACGTCGCCCGTATGCTATCGGCCTTCCTGGAGGCGTTTCCTGCGACTACCTCGCTCTACCATACTGTCAACCCCAAACGCAACGACAGTCTTTACGACCTCGCGCCTATTCTCTTTGCAGGCCGGCCATATATCACGGAGACTCTAGGGGACCTGTATTTTCGGATAGGGCCTATTTCTTTCTTCCAGACCAATCCCGAACAGGCGGAACGCCTCTATGGGGTGGTGCGATCCTTTGCTGGCTTAACGGGCCGCGAGACCGTCTATGACCTCTATTGCGGTACGGGCAGCATCGGCCTCTTCCTGCATGCTGGCGCACAGCGCGTCGTAGGCGTAGAGGCTGTAGCCGCTGCGGTGGAGGATGCCCGCGCGAATGCTGTCTTGAACGGCATTGCTCACGCCTCTTTTCATGCAGGGGATGTGGCTGATCTATGTACAGAGGCTTTTTTTTCGGCACAGGGGCGGCCCGATGTGGTGGTCACGGATCCGCCCAGGGCCGGGATGCATGCCAGGCTGGTGGAGACGATCTTATCGGTTCAGGCACCAAGACTGATCTATGTCAGTTGCAACCCGGCCACGCAGGCAAGGGACTTGCAGGCGTTGGATATTGCCTATCGGGTGACAGCCGTCCAGCCCGTCGATATGTTTCCACATACCCATCACATAGAAAACGTAGTGCAGCTACAGCTACGAGAATTATAGCGATGCAGACAGGCGGGATGCGTTACTTTTGAAGGGAGAAACAGAAAGCTATGCAAACCGAATTCAGGCCGGGTGGGTACAGCAGCCTTCCCTTGATCGTCAAAAATTTGCTCATCATCAATGGGATTGTATGGCTCTCTCAGATCACCATCGGGACCAGCCTCTTTCCGGTCGATAAAACTTTCGCGCTTTTCTATTATGAGTCGCCTTTTTTTCGCCCCTGGCAGGTGCTGACCTATATGTTCTTGCATGCGCCTGACGATTTCTTCCACCTCCTTTTCAATATGTTTGCCTTGTGGATGTTCGGGAGCACGCTGGAGAACCTCTGGGGTCCCAACCGTTTTTTGATTTTTTACCTGCTCTGTGGCTTAGGGGCCGCCTTGGTACACATGGGGGCCCTCTGGTATGATGTAGAGGCAGTCCGACGATTGTGGACCGAGGGCGCCATTAACGACCCGTCGTCTTTTTATGCGATCCTCAACAGACCTACGATGGGCGCTTCGGGCGCTGTCATGGGTATCTTCGCTGCCTTTGCCTATACCTTCCCCAACAGCCAGCTATTCATCCTTCCGATCCCTTTTCCTGTCAAGGCAAAATGGGCGCTGGCCGGACTGGTCGTCTTCGACCTGATCGGAGGTTTCTCTTCCAGCCCGAGTGGTGTGGCGCATTTCGCACACGTGGGAGGGGCTGTCATTGGGATCATACTGGTGCTTCTCTGGAACCGAAAGAGTCGCAGCACGTTCTATTGAATGTAGTCCACCGTCGAATAATGCTAATTTTACGCCTCAGCAGGGAAGCGTATGGGATATAGGGATTATCCAGTGCAACGAAGGATGCCCGTCTGGGGCAGCAACAGCGTATTGTTTATACTGGTCGTCGTCAACGTGCTGGTATTCATTTTGATGCATTTCATCAAGACTGTCTACGGCCTTTCGCGGCTGCCGGAGGAGTCTTTTTACCGAAATATACTGGCATGGTTCACCCTGCCTGCCGATGGCGGGACGTTTCTGGAGCGACCCTGGACGCTGCTCACCTCTTTTATCACGCACATGCAGCTCTGGATGCTGCTGGCCAACCTCTTATGGCTTTGGGTCTTTGGATATATCCTCCAAGACCTGGCCGGAGAGCGGCTGCTGGTACCGATCTACCTCTATGGGGGGCTGGCCGGGGCCCTGACATTCTTAGCCACCTATCAGCTTGTTCCCTCGCTGCAGCCACAGGCTGCACAGGCAGTGATGATGGGTGCCACGCCTGCCGTGCTGGCGGTGGCGGTGGCTGCCACAGTCCTGTCGCCTCAATACAGGGTCTTCCCTATGATCAGCGGCGGACTACCCCTATGGGTGCTCATGCTTGTCTTTGCCGTCATCGACGTCGCTAGCATTTCCCGCTCCGTCAGCTTCTTCTACGTACATGTCGTGGCAGCCTTGACAGGTTTCGTTTTTTCGAAGGGCCTGCTTCGCGGCATCGATGCGGCTGCCTGGATGAACCGTTTCTATGTCCATGCTACCCGGTTGTTTCAGCCGGGCCGGACGGCCCTGAAGCGAAAGCTTCACCGCGAGGAAGTTTTCTATAATACCCGTGGTCAGCAGCCCTTCACCCGCAAGTCGAATATCACCCAGCAGCGCGTCGACGAGATCCTCGACAAGATCAGCCAGAAAGGCTATCACCGCCTTACGGAAGAGGAGCGTGACCTGCTGAAACGGGCCAGTGAAGAGGATCTATAAGAAACATTATGTTCAGGATCCTGCAGCGGATATCCGTCAGATCCTTGATCCTGACAAATGCCTTGACCGCGATCGCTTATGGGATCGCATCCTGGCATCTGTCGGACCGTCCTTTGCTAGGCTTTCTCTCGCTGCTGCTGCCATACCTTCTGTTGCTGCTCGTCTGCCACCTCCTCGGATGGCTGCTGGTGAAGCCGCTATATGCCCTCCCTACGCTGTTTCTGCTGATCGCTACGCATGCATCCATCCGGCAAGTCCTGCCTATCCATCCGGGGCAAGACTTCTCGCAGGCGCCGCCGGAAGGCAGCCTGCGGGTGATGACCTGGAACCTGCGCTCCTTCACTCCTTTCGATAAGATCTTTTCAGAACCGGGGAATGCCATCCGCCACGGCTTCCTCTTCGATGAGGTGCAGCGTTTCTCGCCCGACGTCGTCTGCTTTCAGGAGCTCACAGATGCTGCCAAGGAATCTTCTGAAGATCCGGTCGACATCCTCCGACGGCAGATGGGCTATCGATACCATTTTTTCCCGGGGGATGAGCTGGGTAGTCAGCATACCGTCCGCTACGGAACCGCCATTTTTTCTAAGCATCCGATCCTGCGCGCCGCCCAGGTGCGGTACAGCGGAACGCGGTTCTCCAACAGTGAGCATACGCTGTGGGCAGACCTGCTCTGGAATGGAGATACAGTGAGGGTGCATGTGATGCATCTGCAATCGTATCGCTTTCTGCCAGGCGACTATCGTACCCTGGCAAAGATGCGGGAGGATTCTGACCAGGGACTTCATGGTGCGCTGCTTATGTACCGAAAGTTGCGCAACAATTTCATCGACCACGCGGAGCAGTCGCGCTGGCTCAGGGGCATCCTGGACACCTGCCGATATCCGATGCTTGTATGTGCCGATCTGAACAATGTGCCGGCCTCGTATGCCTATAGGACCCTACTGAAAGATGGAAAAGATACCTTCACGGAGAAGGGTACCGGTTTCGGAAGGACGTATATCAACCCATTATCCCGTTGGATGGGCTCTCTGCCGACCTTACGAATCGACTACATACTGACCAGTCCCATCTTTGAAACCTTGCAGGTGACCCGGGGCAAGGCCAGGCTCTCCGACCATCAGGCCGTCGTGGCGGACCTACGATTGCCTCAAAAAGAATAATTTCGCTGTTCCCCTTCCTACCATCATGTCTTCCCTTTCCTTTTATAATTCTCTGCGCCGACAAAAGGAGGTTTTTGCTCCGATCGTGCCCGGCCATGTAGGCCTCTATGTCTGCGGGCCCACCGTCAGTGGCGAGAGCCATCTCGGCCATGCCCGCCCCTTTATCACTTTCGATGTGTTGTATCGCTACCTGATGCACCTCGGCTATAAAGTGAGGTATGTCCGCAACATCACAGATGCCGGGCATTTTGAAGAAGAAGGGCGCGAGGCAGTGGACAAAGTGTCTGCAAAGGCCGTCTTAGAGAAGCTGGAGCCTATGGAGCTGGTGCAGAAGTATACCAACCTCTTTCATGGCGCCATGCGGGCCTTCAACAACCTGGAGCCTTCCATCGAGCCGACGGCGACCGGGCATATTATCGAGCAGATCGGAATGATTGAGCGGATTCTGGCAGACGGTTTTGCCTATGTGGCCAACGGGTCGGTGTATTTCGATGTCAGACGTTACCATGAAGTCTTTAGTACCAAGGGGATGCCTTATGGCATCTTGAGTGGGCGCGATCTGGAGGAGCAGCTCGAAACCACCCGTGACTTGGAGTCGCAGGATGAAAAACGCAGCAAGGCCGACTTCGCCCTCTGGAAGCATGCGCCCCCGGGACATATCATGCAGTGGAAGAGCCCCTGGGGCATGGGTTTCCCCGGCTGGCATATCGAATGCTCGGCGATGAGTTCAAAATATCTGGGAGAGCAGTTCGACATCCACGGGGGTGGGATGGACCTCCAGTTCCCGCACCATGAATGTGAGATCGCCCAGAGCGCTGTCTGCCACCATCAGATCCCCGCCCGCTACTGGCTGCATAACAACATGATCACCATCAACGGGCGTAAGATGGGGAAAAGCTATAACAATGTCATCCGGCTGAGTGAGCTCTTCACCGGGAGCCACCCCCAGCTGGGGCAGGCCTATTCGCCCATGACGGTACGTTTCTTCATCCTGCAGACACATTACCGCAGCACCCTCGACTTCAGCAATGAGGCCTTGCAGGCCGCCGATCGCGGTCTCCGTCGCCTATGGGATGCCTTCCAATTCCTGCGGGGTATGCCGTTGGCGTCGGGGAGTAATACGGCTTCTGTCGATGAAGCTCTGGAGGCCCGCTGCCAGTCGCTGCTTGGAGAGCTCGATGGGTTCATGGACGACGACCTGAATACTGCCAAGGTGCTTGCGAACCTCTTCGAACTGGTACCGGTGGTCAACTCATTCAAAGACGGGCATCTGCCGACAGGTGCGCTTACCGCTACGACCCATGGCCTCCTGCAAGAACGGTTTCAGACCTTTCTCATCCAGATCTTTGGGCTGAAGGATGAGGCGGTGGCCGACGACGGCCGACTAGACGGTGTGCTTGGTCTGCTGGCAGAGATCCGTCAGGATGCCCGTTCCCGGAAGGACTTTGTGACGTCGGATAAGATCCGACAGCAGCTGCAATCGATCGGCATTCAGCTGAAAGATGAGAAAGACGGGCGGACGAGCTGGATGGTGCAGTAAAAAAAAGTCCCGCCCTCCTATGGGGAGCGGGGCTCTTGCAAGCAGGGTAGCGCTCAGCGTATGAGTTTCAATTCCCGCACGATATGGGGCGCACCACCTAGCTTATCTATACACCACAATACATATCGCACATCGACGCAGATGGTGCGGTTGAGGTCTTTGTCGAAGGCGATCTTATGGCTGAGGGCCTCATAGTTTCCGTCGAATGCCAGACCGATGAGTTCTCCCTGCGCATTGATGACGGGGGAGCCTGAATTGCCACCTGTGATGTCGTTGGTGGTGATGAAGCTGACGACGAGGTCGTTGCGCAGCTTGTCGGCATAAGGCCCGAAGTCCTGCTGGCTGGCTTTTGCCACGAGGTTCGCGGGGAGGTCGAACTCATAGTCGGCAGGCTTATATTTTTCGAGTACGCCCTTCATCGTACACACGTAGTCATAGCGCACCGCATCTCGTGGCTGGTAGCTTTTCACTTGGCCGTAGCTCACCCGCATGGTGAAGGTAGCATCGGGGTACATGAGTTTCGAGGGGTTCATGGCGCGGATGCCTTTGAGGTAGAGCCTTCCCAGCTCAGCATCGGTGGCAATGAACGACTGACGGTCCTGGTTGTACTTGGTGGTATAGTTTTTTACAAAGGTGCTGGCGGCTGCATAGGCGGCATCCGACTGCAGCTTGACGGCGTCGGGGGCATCGAGGAAGGCCTTCCAACGGTTATCATCGGTGAGGATGGAGGTCCCAAAGACGAAGTCGGAGTACTTGGCATAGGTGGCATCTTCGTCCAGTTTCCCGAACCGGTTTCGAAGGTCTTCATAAAAGCCAGCCGGATGTTGCCCCTTGTCGATCTGGGCGCGGTACATGCGTATGGCGTCGGCGAGGATCTTCCGGTCAGAGGGCAGGTCAGTTTCAGAGAGAAATCCTTTCCTTGACCGGTCAGCGGCGGCCAGGCCTTTTTTTACGTCGGGGTGGTCCACGCCTTTACGGACCATATCTGCCTCCAGGGCCATGAGGGAGGAGGCGAAGGCCAGGAGGGGAGAGCCTAGGATGCCTTCGTTGATATAGATCCGGTGTTTGGCATATGGCTCCCATGCCTGATAGGCTTTGGCCCAGTCGACGAAGAGATTTTCGTAGGAGGGGTTGCCTTTGGCCCATTCGGCAAAGGCTTTTTCATCGGCTTGTTTTTTCTCGTAGATGCGGTATTTGAGGAGTTGTTTGGATTCGCCGTCGAAGAATTTCCAGTAGTTGGCAATTCCTGCATAGGCAGAGGCGAGCTTCAGCTTCACGGCAGGGTCTTTTTTCATTTGCTCGAACATGTGCTTGAGGCGCATGTCTCGTAAGGCTACCGTAGAGGGGTTCTCTATCTCTGTTTTCAGTTTGACACCGTAGGAGGTCTCATATCGGTTGGTGGAACCGGGGTAGCCGTAGATCATGGAGTAGTCGCCGTCTTTAAAGCCTTTGATAGAAACAGGCAGAAAGTGTTTCGGCTGGAGGGGGATGTTGCTGGCGGCGTAGTCGGCGGGCTTACCATCTTTGCCCATGTAGACGCGGAAGACGGAGAAGTCGCCGGTATGCCGGGGCCATTCCCAGTTGTCGGTGTCTCCACCGTATTTGCCGATGCTTTCGGGTGGCGTGCCTACTAGGCGTACATCGCGGTAGCGTTGGTATACGAATACCAGAAACTGGTTGCCTTTAAACAGAGGGCTGATGCGGGCTTCGATACCATTGGCTGCATCTGCATATTGTTTGGCGATGGCCGTGCTCATGTCTGCGATCTTTTTCGCTCGGTCGGCGCCGGAGAGTCCTTGCGTGGCGCTGTCCATCGCACGGGTTACGTCTTCGATGCGGAGCAGAAACTGTGCGCTCAGCCCGGCTGACGGTATCTCGTCTGCGCGGGTGGGTGCATAAAAGCCGTCTCGCAGGTAGTTGTTTTGCATGGAGCTGGCGGCGGCGATGGCGCCATAGCCGCAGTGGTGGTTGGTAAACAGCAGCCCTTGAGCGCTGACGATTTCGCCGGTGCAGCCACCCCCGAAGATGACGATGGCGTCTTTGATGGAGGGCTTATTGACGTGGTAGAGCTGCTCTTTGGTGAGCTTGAGGCCACGTTTGACCATGTCGTTATAGACTTGTTGGCCGAGGAGCATAGGCAGCCACATGCCTTCGTCTGCTATGGCCAGCACGGTGGTGAGTATAAAAGAGCAGGAAAGCAAGAACTTCTTCATGATGCAACCATTTTATACGTCAAACCTACTTTATTCTGGTAAACCACCTGTAGTTTCGCGGGGCAACGGCGTTTGCATCATTCAAAAACCACCTATATGATTGTTACCACGACCAACAACATCGAAGGCAGGGTTGTCAGCCAATACCTGGGCGTCATTAGTTCCGAGGTCATCATTGGCGCCAACATTTTCAAAGATATCCTGGGTGGCCTTCGCGACGTCTTCGGCGGCCGCAGCGGCACCTACGAACGGGTGATGGAGGAGGCCAAGGAGAATGCCATCCGGGAGTTGCAGGATAAGGCCCGTGCCCTGGGGGCAGATGCGATCCTGGGCGTCGACCTTGATTTTGAGACGGTCGGTGGCGGCGGCACAATGCTCATGGTCAGTGCTTCGGGCACAGCGGTGCGGCTGCTCTCCTAGCGGGACACCGAGCCCACTTCTTCCCCAGTATGCCCTTTGACGGTGGGGCTCATCCTCGGACTGGCAGCTTGTTCCTTGTCCGGGGCTGGCAGCATATATCCCTGCCTTGCGCCATCCCGCATGGGGGGAGGCTGCATGGCCATTTCAGGGTGTGCCTCCGGCCAGCATCTGTTTGAAAGCATCGATGCCGGGGTGCTTTTGCAGCTGCTCGTCCATGCGGCGGAGGCTGGCCTCTGAGATGACCCAGTTCATTGGAAACAGCTCTTCTTCGCCTTTTTGGTAGCGGTCGGTGCTGCAGTAGGCGTTGCCTTTGTCGGGCATCGACGGGAGGTATCTGACCAGGTGGAGGTTGTTGACATCTGTTTGAGTGCTATAAGCTCCCAGCAGCGAGGTGACAGGTGCGGCTAGTTCGTTAGCCATAGGATGGCCTTTCCCGGCGGGCTTTTCGTCGATCGTAGAGTTACGGGCATGGATGGCATGAAAGCGCAACTTGCCGAGCCAATGGCTGGTATTTTTTTGCCAGGCTGTCGGTATCGTCAACAATTCAGCGTCTCCCAGAGCAGGTCTTTGAGGCGGGGCAGTCCCTGTCCGTCGAGGGAAGAGAAGAAGGTATGGGGGATCCCCGGGGGGAGCTCTCGGGCAATGGCCTTGCGGAGTTCCTCATCGAGCAGGTCGCTCTTGCTGATGCCGATGATGAATTTTTTATCGAGGAGTGCCTCGTCGTAGCGTTCAAGCTCTCCGTGTAGGATCTCCAACTCTTTGCAATGGTCTTGGCTGTCGGCCGGTATGACGAAGAGGAGGACAGGGTTCCGTTCGATGTGGCGGAGAAAGCGATGTCCGAGGCCTCTGCCTTCGGCGGCCCCTTCGATGATGCCGGGGAGGTCGGCCACGCAGAAGGAGCGACCGTCGCGGTATTCCACCATTCCCAGCTGTGGCGTGAGGGTGGTGAAGGCGTAGTCGGCGATCTTCGGCTTGGCGGCGGTGATGCAGGATAGCAGGGTAGACTTGCCGGCGTTGGGGAAGCCCACAAGCCCTACGTCCGCCAGTACTTTCAGTTCCAGGATCTTCCAGCCTTCGATGCCGGACTCTCCTGGCTGTGCGTAGTCGGGTGCCTGATGCGTGGGGGTCGCGAAGTGGCTGTTGCCGAGTCCTCCCCTCCCACCACGTATCCAGACGACTTCCTGCCCATCTTCTAGGATCTCCCCCTCCTTCTCCCCCGTCTCCTCATCGAGTGCGAGGGTGCCAAGCGGTACTTCCAGGACGATATCCTTGCCATCGCGACCGGTCATGTTGTTCTTGTCGCCGGGGCGTCCGTCTTCGGCATGCACGTTCTTGAAGTACCGCATGTGCAGCAGGGTCCACAGGTTTCGGTTGCCGCGCAGGACGATGTGTCCGCCCCGTCCACCGTCGCCGCCGTCGGGGCCGGCCGTTGGGTTGAACTTGGTACGCATAAAATGGCGGCTGCCGGCGCCGCCATGGCCGCTGCGGCAGAAGATGCGGATCTGGTCGACGAAGTTGGAACGTTCCATTATGCCTGCAAGATAGGCAGGCTGGGGTGCACACCTATCAGCGGACACTCAGCATCCAGCAGGATCTTGATGCAGTCGTACGTTGATGGCCCACATAGCGTAGGGACTGCCTTCCTGTTGGCAGCCCTCGAGCTCGCCAAGCTACCGCCTATTACAACGATGCGGACGCTCCGAGCACGGGCTTTCCCGTGCGAAAGCAGGTACCTTTGAAGAGGGCGATGGTCTCATGCTGCTGATTGGTGAGGGTGACGAGGTAGACGCCGGTGCTGCGTCCATTGTGTATTTCGCAGGCCTCTGCGGTGACGGTGTCGCCCAAGTGCGTCGGCTTTATGAACGACATGTTGGCATCGAGCGCGACGGAGCGGGCGTTCCGGTTGTTGCAGGCATATGCGAAGGCGGTGTCTGCCAGGGAGAACGGCACTCCGCCATGCACCATTCCAAAACTGTTGAGCATCTCTTCCCGTATCGATGCCTGGAGTCGGCAGTAGCCTTCCGAGAGGTCCAGGACCTCTACCCCCAGCCAGCGGCTGAAGTGGTCTTTGGCGATCATGTGGCTGACTACTTGATGGGTCATTGCTGGGCTTTGCGCGTCCATGGCAGAGGTATTGTGGATGGGTGATGCGGGTAGTGCCTTGCGACAAACACTCATCTGCCTGGCCCTTAGCCCTGGCTGTTCCGGATGCCATCGACAATCAGCTCGACCATCGTGGACTCGAGGCTGGCTGCGGAAACGTGCTTCCTGGAGCGATGCCAGAATTCGATGCCGCGGACGGCACTCATGAGGGTGAGCACTACGCCATAGGGCTCCAGCGGGCGGATGCTGCCCTCCTGGATGCCTTGGGAGAGGATGGCCTCGATGCGCCGCATATACATGCGTCTTTCCTGCAGGAAGTGCTCCAGCCAGGGCTCTTCGAGGCTGCGGAATTCGTTGGTGGCTACCAGCACTTCATCGAGCCGTTCTATCCAGAGCCGGACGTGGAAGCGGACGATGGCTTCGAGCTGGCCGAGGCTGTCGAGCCCCGGTGCTGCTTCCAGCTCCCGAAGGTGTGCGTTGCAGGCGTCGGCGATGCGGAAGCAGATGTCTCGCAACAGGGCTGCCTTGGAATCGATGTGGTTGTACAGGCTGGCAGCCTCAATGCCGACCGAGCCGGCGAGGTCGCGCATGCCTGTGCCGGAAAACCCTTTCTCTCGGAAGAGCCTAGCCGCAGCGGAGGCGATCGCTTCACGCCTTCCTCCTTCTCTGGTACGGACTTTCCTGGGCATGATGGGTGTGATGGGTTGAAGGTACTGAAACCGGTGAACGGGGGAGCGTGTAGATATGACAGATGACTTAGTAGCCCCTGACGTTCTTACCTTCCATGAAGTTCAGGTATGCCTTGTTGACCACGCGGTTGCCTCCCGGCGTGGGGTAGTTGCCGGTGAAGTACCAGTCGCCGGTATTGTTGGGGCAGGCGGCATGCAAGTCCTCGATGTTCTGGAAGATGACTTGTACGGGGATGGTGATATCACGGGGGGTAATGAGCCTTGCCACCATGTCGGATATCTGTTCGGTGGTGAAGGGTCGGTAGATGCGTCGGACGAGGTTTTCGGTGTGGAGCTGCCCGTTCCGGTGGCGTTCGCGGCATTCCTGATAGACTTCTTCGGATACCTCCATCATCTGATGCTCCCGTAGCAGTTCCATGGCTGCACGGAATGCGATGAAGTCGCCCAGCTTGCTCATGTCGATGCCATAGCAGTCGGGGTAGCGTATCTGCGGTGCTGAGGAGACGATGATGATCTTCTTTGGGTGCAGCCTCGCCAGCATGCGCACGATGCTTTGTTTGAGGGTGGTACCCCGTACGATGGAGTCATCGATCACGACGATGGTGTCGGTGTCGCGGGAGACAGTGCCATAGGTGATGTCGTACACATGTTGTACCATCTCCGAGCGAGAGGCGTCTTCGGTGATGAAGGTGCGCATCTTGACATCTTTGGTAGTCACTTTTTCCACACGGATCTTGCGGCGGATCATCTCTGAGAGCTTCTCTTCGTCGAAGTCGTTCTTCCAAGAGAGGATGCGGGTCACTTTAATGCTGTTGAGGTAGTCTTCCATCCCTTTGAGCAGTCCATAGAACGCCACCTCTGCTGTGTTGGGGATGAAGGAGAAGATGGTATGACGCAGGTCGTTGTCGATGGCCTGCAGCACGCGGCTGTGGAGGCCGTAGCCGAGGGCGATCCGCTCCCGATAAATCTTTTCATCGCTGCCGCGGGAGAAGTAGATGCGCTCGAAGCTGCAGGCTCTGCGGGGCCTGGCCTCCAGGACAGGTTCTACGTTATAGCTACCGTCGGGCTTTACAATCAGGGCATGCCCTGGCATGAGCTCTAGCACTTCATTCTCACCGACGTTGAAGGTGGTTCGGATGGCGGCCCTTTCGGAGGCTGCCACGATGACTTCGTCGTTGATGTAGTAATAGGAGGGGCGGATGCCGTGGGCGTCTCTGACGACGAACGCGTCTCCGCTGCCCAAGAGGCCTCCGACGTTGAATCCGCCATCGCAGAGGCGGAAGGCACGCTGCAGGATAGAGGGGATGGAGAGGTCCCCGGGGTGTTGCTCGTCTTCTTTCACCAGGAAGTGGTGTACGACTTCCATCATGGCTGCCAGGTCGCTCTGCCGTTGGAACTCTCCGGGGTCTATGTTGACCAAGGCGAAGAGTTCTTCAGTATTGACGAGGTTGAAGTTCCCTGCCAGCGCCAGGTTCCGGGCAGGGATGGTGTCTTTTTTCAGGAAAGGATGGCAGTATTCAACGTTATTGCGTCCTTGCGTACCATAGCGGAGATGGCCCAGCAGGAGTTCGCCGAGGTAGGGCAGGTGTCCTTTCAGCAGCCCGGGGTGCCGGAGGATCTCGGGCTGGTATTTTTCCAGTTCTCGGACTTCCCGGCCGATGGTGGCGAAGAGGTCTGCGATGGGCTGGGTGGTGTTGCTGCGCAGTTGGTGGAGGAATGGGTAGCCGGGCTCGGTGTGTAGCTTGACGGTGGCGATGCCGGCGCCGTCCTGGCCGCGGTTGTGCTGCTTCTCCATGAGGAGGTAGAGCTTGTTGAGCCCGTAGAGGGCAGTGCCCTTCTCCCGCATATAATATGAGAACGGCTTTCTGAGCCGTATGAATGCGAGGCCGCACTCATGCTTGATCTCATCGCTCATAGAGAATCACCGGCTGCGTATGACCTGCGCATGCGCCGGAGCTGACAAGGTACGTCTTTTGGGGGGACTATTTCTTTACAACGTCTCCGAACGACTTACGTATGGCTTCGCAGGTCTCGTAGTCTTTGTCGATCATGATGTAGTAGGTCGACAGCTTGGTAGTGAACCATTTGTCGATGGCCTTATTCTTCTTCTCCTCCAGGGCCCGTTGGGAGATGCGGTTGTAGTCGTCGCGCAGGTTTTCGCGATGGGGTTCCGTACGGCTACGAAGGTTGACGATGCGGACACCCACTTTTTCGCGTTCGTCGGTGAAGGTGAGAGGGGCGCTGTACTCGCCCACTTTCAGGCGTTTAAGGTCGTTCACGAGGTCTTTGTCGAGTTCATCGATGGTCACGAATGAGCCGCCCTGACCGCTGATGAGTCCGGCCGTGAACTTGCTGTTTTCATCTTCGCTGTATTTGTCGACGGCCTCCCCGAAGGAGAGGATCCCTGCGATAAGCTTGGCGCGGATGCTGTCGAGCTTTACGCGAGAGGCCTGTATGTCTTCTTCGGTAATCTGAGGGATACGTAGGATATGCCGGATGACGGCATCATCACCGTTCCGGCTGATCATCTGGATGATATGATAGCCGAATTTGGATTTGATGATGGGTGATATCTGGCCTTCTTTGAGTCGAAAGGCTCCGTTCTTAAAATTGGGGTCTAAGGTTTTGTCGTTCTTGTTGAATTCGTAGCGTCCGCCTGTCTGCCGGCTGCCGGGGTCTTCGGTATAGAGGCGGGCGAGGGTCTCGAAGGATTTCTGTCCCGACTCGACCTGTTTTTTATAGTCCAGCAGTTCGTCGATGGCGAACTTTTCCAGTTCGCGGCCTGCCTTGGGGTAGACGACGATCTGTCCTACGACCAGTTCTGTCTCGTAGAAGCTGAGGCTGTCGCGCGGGATCTTCTCGTAGAACGTACGCACTTCGGTGGGGGTGATCTTGACATTCTCGACGATGCTCTTGCGCATCGCCTGGGCGAGTCTTCCTTCCCGGATCGACTTGCGGAAGTCTTCTTTGACCTGGTAGATGGTGCGGCCCGCGATCTGTTCGAAGGCTTCCTTCCCTCCGTATTGCATGATGAAGTAGCGAATCCGCTGGTCGAGTTCTGCTTCTACTTCTTCGTCGGAGACCGGTAGGGAGTCCTTTTCGGCCTGGAGGATGAGGGCTTTGTCGGCCATCATCTTTTCCAAGAGAACGCATTCTGCGTCCGGGGGTACATCGCCGCCCTGGCGTTTGATGTCTTCAATGTAGTTGAAGATATCTGAGCGCAGGACGATCTTGTCGCCGAGGATTCCGACGATCTTATCTGCTAGCAGCTTGGCGCTCTGGGCGTTCCCCGCGAGGCTTGCGATGGCCATGGCAGCCGTGAGTAGCAGCTTCTTCATCATACGTGAATATCCGGTTGGAGGGGGCCTGTCTGGCCGGCTCCTCAAAATTGTGATAAATTTCTCAGAGCGTTCGTTTGATCTCTTCCATCTCGAAGGCTTCGATGATATCTCCGATGCGGATATCGCTGAAGCTTCGGATGGTAAGGCCGCATTCGAAATGGGCCGCCACCTCTTTGACGTCGTCTTTGAAGCGCTTGAGGCTGCCGAGTTCGGCGCCTTGTCCTTCACCTTTGGGGTATTCGACGATGCCGTCGCGGATGATGCGGATCTTATTGTTGCGGCTGATTTTACCATCTATGACGTAGCAGCCGGCGACGGTTGCCTTGTCGAACTTGTACACTTCGCGTACTTCGACGTTGGCGACAATCTTCTCCTGGATCTTTGGCTCAAGCATGCCTTCGATGGCGCTCTGGACTTCTTCGATGGCATTGTAGATGATCGAGTAGAGTTTGATCTGTACCCCTTCGGATTCTGCCAGTTTGTTTGCCTGCAGGGATGGCCTGACGTTGAAGCCGACGATGATGGCGTCGGAGGCAGTGGCCAGCAGGACGTCGCTCTCGGTGATTTGACCTACTGCCTTGTGTACGACGCGTACGGCCACTTCTTCGGTCGACAGTTTCTGCAGGGAGTCGCTGAGTGCTTCCACGGAGCCGTCCACGTCGCCCTTGATGATGACGTTAAGTTCTTTGAAGTTCCCCAGCGCCAGGCGGCGGCCGATCTCATCGAGTGTAATGTGCTTACGGGTGCGCATGCCTTGTTCGCGCAGGATCTGTGCTCTTCTGTTGGCAATCTCTTTGGCTTCTGCTTCGTCGTCGTAGACGCGGAATTTTTCACCTGCCTGCGGTGCTCCGTTGAGGCCGAGGATGAGTACGGGTGTCGACGGGGGTGCCGTGTCTTCCCGCTTATTGCGCTCGTTGTACATGGCCTTGATGCGGCCGTAGTGCTGTCCGCTCACGACGAGGTCGCCCTGGTTGAGGGTGCCATTCTGTACCAGCACAGTGGCTACGTAGCCCCTGCCTTTGTCTAGCGTAGCTTCTACGACGGTGCCGTTGGCTTCGCGTTCGGCGTTGGCTTTCAGCTCTAGAAGTTCTGCTTCGAGGAGGATCTTTTCGAGGAGTTTGTCGACGTTGAGTCCCGACTTGGCTGAGAGCTCCTGGTTCTGGAATTTGCCACCCCACTCTTCGACCAGGATGTTCATATTCGAAAGCTGTTCGTAGATCTTTTGAGGGTTGGCGCCGTCTTTATCGATCTTGTTGATGGCGAAGATCATGGGTACGCCGGCTGCCTGGGCGTGGCTGATGGCTTCGCGTGTCTGAGGCATGACGGCATCGTCGGCTGCGACAACGATGACGGCGATGTCGGTCACCTTGGCGCCGCGGGCGCGCATGGCGGTGAAGGCTTCGTGCCCGGGCGTGTCGAGGAAGGTGATGGACTTACCCTCGGCCACCTGCACTTGATAGGCGCCGATGTGCTGGGTGATACCGCCTGCCTCACCGGCCACGACATTGGCGCTGCGGATGTAGTCTAGCAGCGAGGTCTTGCCATGGTCGACGTGTCCCATGATGGTGACGATGGGGGAACGCGGGCCCATATCGTCATCTTCATCGACTTCGTCTTGGTCTTCTATCTCCATCTGCTTCTCCATGTCGATGAACTCGACTTCAAAGCCAAATTCGCCTGCTACGAGCTCGATGACTTCTGCATCGAGTCGCTGGTTGATGGACACCATAATGCCGAGGCTAATACATTTGCCGATGACTTCTGCGAACCCTACATCCATGAGGTTTGCCAGCTCGCTGACAGAGATGAATTCGGTGAGCTGAAGGCGGTTGTCGTCTGTGCCTTCGCCCATGGCGTCTGCCATCTCGTCTCGCTTGGCGCGGCGATGCTTGGCTTTGAGGCTTTTGCCGCGTCCGCTGGAGCCAGCCAGCTTGGCCTGTGTTTCGCGGATCTTATTCTGTATCTCTTTCTCGTCGATCTCGCGCGTTTCGCGGGGCTCCCCTCGGCGTGCGGTCGTGCGTCCGCCGCCGGATTTACCGCCGGGTGTACGGCTTGGGCTGCCGGCCGACTTCTGAATGGTTGGCCTAGGTATGTCTTTCTTCTCGACGGGGATGCGCTTGCGCTTGCGGCGCTCTTCAGTGCCTCGGCTACGGACTTCCGGATCGGTCGGCAGCTCTATCTTTCCGATGATCTTGGGCCCTTCCAGTTCGGGCGCTTCAATGCGTACATTCTCCCGTTCCACGAAGGGGTCCGCAACGTCTGCCGGGGCCTCCTCAGGTACGGTCTCTTCAACGGCTGGTGCGGGCGCTGCTGCTCCTTTTTTGGGTGCCTTGGTGGCAGCGGCCTTTTTCGTGCCTTTGCGGGGCCGGGTGCCGGAGTCTATCGTGGAAAGGTCAATCTTATCGAGCACTTTCGGTCCTTCCAGGTCGGGCACTTCCCGCTTGACGACTTCCTCAGGCTTTTGCGTCTCGGGGACGACGACTTTTGGCTCCGACTCCGGCTGGGGCTCGGGCTTCTCCTCGGCAGTGGGTTTCTTCTTGGTTTCTTTGCGGAATAGAATCTCCTCTTCGTCCTTCTTCTTTCTTCCCTCCTGCGGCGTACCCTTGGGTATTTCAATGGAGTCGCTCCTGGCCTTGGCGGCCTTATCGGTTGAGAAGCCCGCCTGCAGGGCACGGTACATCTCATCGGAGAGCTTTGCGTTGGGCGCGAGTTCATCGCGGTTAAAGCCTTTGCCGACAAGGAAGTCCACCAGGGTGTCCCTGCCGATGTTGAACTCGCGGGCCGCCGCCATCAGGCGCGGTGTATTCGATTCTGACATTTATCCTCCTGCAGCCAGCGGCTGCGCTTTGATTTCCAAACTTACTAACTACTCTCCGACACTAGCTTTTGGAGAACTCGTCTTCTAGGACCTTCCGGATCTCCTCTATGGTCTCTTTCTCCAAGTCGGTGCGGCGCTCCAGTTCCTCGGCGCTGAGGGCGAGCACGCTACGGCCCGTGTCGCATCCAATCCGCTTAAGTTCTTCAATGATCCAGGGTTCTATCTCATCGCTGAACTCGTCGAGGTCGATGTCGTACTCGTCCGTCTCGCCCTCATCATCGCGGTAGACATCGATCTCAAAGCCGGTGAGGTCTTCTGCCAGCTTGATGTTGACGCCGCGCTTGCCGATGGCTTTGGAGACCTCATCAGGTGAGACAAACACCTCGGCGGTTTTGTTTTCATGGTCCAGGTTCATACGGCTGATGCGGGCGGGTGTAAGGGAGCGCTGGATGAGCAGCTGGATGTTATTGGTGAAGTTGATGACGTCGATGTTCTCATTCTTGAGTTCTCGGACGATGCCATGGATGCGGCTGCCCTTCATGCCGACGCAGGCGCCGACGGGGTCGATGCGGTCGTCGTAACTCTCGACGGCTACCTTGGCGCGTTCGCCCGGCTCCCGGACGATCTTGCGGATGACGATGAGGCCGTCGAAGATCTCAGGCACTTCAATCTCCAGCAGCTTGGCCAAGAAGGAGGGATGGGTGCGGGAGAGCAGGATGACAGGGTTGTTGTTACGCATCTCGACCTTCTTGACGACCGCCCGGATGGATTCACCTTTCTTGAAGTAATCGCTCGGTATCTGCTCCGACTTCGGCAGCAGGATCTCATTGCCGTCTTCATCGAGCAGCAGCGCTTCCTTCTTCCATACCTGGTAGACTTCTGCGCTGATGATCTCTCCGACGCGGTTCTCGTATTTCTTCACGAGTGCGTTCTTTTTAAGGTCTCCAATGCGACTGGCGAGGGTCTGCTTGGCTGCCAGGATGGCGCGTCGGCCGAACTCCTGGATGTCGACGGCCTCATATAGGTCTTCGCCCACCTCATAGTCGGGTGACTGCCGGATGGCCTCGCTGTACTCCACCTCTGCGAGCGGGTCTTGCGCGGTCCCGTCATCCACGATGGTGCGGTGGCGCATGATCTCCAGGTCGCCTTTCTCGGTATTGACGATCACGTCGAAGTTCTCGTCGGAGCCATATTTCTTGCGCAGGAGGGTCTTGAAGACGTCTTCGAGCACCTTCATGAGGGTCGGTCGGTCAATATTCTCGGCCTCCTTGAACTCCTGAAATGATTCGATTAGGTTGATGCTTGCCATATACTGTATCGGTTTACTGCTGGTTCCCGCCCCTGGAGGGTTTTAGAGGAACCAGAACGTTAAAACATGACTTGTACCGTTGTTCTCCGGATGTCTGTGAAGAGTACGGAGCGGGTGTCGGACACCTGTTTCTTTCCCTTCCCAGTGACGATCTCCACCGCTATCCCTTCTTCGGTCACGTGGACGAGCCGTCCTTTCAGGACTGACCCTTCATTACCGACCACCTCTACCTGCCTGCCGATGTTTTTCACATACTGGCGGTGCAGGCGGAGCGGCTCGTCGACACCCGGGGAGGAGACCTCCAGGGAGAAGGCGCCCTCCGGGTATAGGCCTTCTTCGGTGATCTTGCGATAGAGCTTCCGGTTGAATGCGACGCATTTCTCGATGGACATCCCCTGGTCGGCGTCGAGGTAGACCATGAGGTTGTCCGTCGGTTTGACCTGCACCTGGACTAGGAAACAATCGGGATCACCCTGAAGGAGCTGCTCCACCAGACGGGTCACCGCTTGTATATTTCCCTGTTGGTCCATGATCAGGAAAAAAAGAAGGGAACGACTCCGTTCCCTTCCTCTGCGTCTTTTGCCGGGGTAAAGATAATCCATTCTTGGCTCCCAAAAAATTTTTTTATGAGCCAGATCAGCTGGCCGGCCCTGCAATAGCTGCATCTTGTGCAAGCATGGGGCAATGGAAAGGAGCGAGGGCCTCTCAGACTTTCTCCGAGAGAACAGTCGACAGGCGCGGGAGTATGAGGAGTTGTGCATAGATCTGCTGTGTCTGCAGGCTGTAAGGATCATCTTCCAGGCCTACAGCCATCTGATGGTCTTTCTCCTGGTTCTTTTCCTGCTGTTTTTCTTTTCTTCTGGGGTTGATCGTCGCAGCCTGCGCCTCCCCCTTCGCCGGCAGTCCTGTGCTGGATTACCGCTCGGCGGCGGTCCTATATCTGCTGACCTCGCGGCGGCTGGGCCGCCTCTTTCGTCGGTCCGACGACCGGCCTTCATCGGCCCGGCAGGAGGATTCCGCTGCGGCAACCTGAAGCCGCCCTTTCTGCTACGGAGGCAAAAGTTTAATTTTGTCCGATGAGTCTTCGTTTCATCCTATATCTGCTGTCGCTCTGGTTTCTCGTACGATTTGTTTCCAGCTATCTGCTTCCGTTATTTCGCACGGGCATACGCATGCGGGAAGACCTCTCCCACTCCCGGCACGCGGCGGATGCCCCAGAAGCACGCCGGCAGCCAACCAACCCTGCACCCGACCGGCAAGCGCCCAAGCCTGACGACTATATCGACTTTGAAGAAATCAAATAACATCCTGCCCTGCCAACAGCCAGGCTAGGGCATCTTCTATTATTTCTGTGGACTGAAGATGATGTGTCTGCAGGCCCACCGCCGCGGCACCTGCGATGTTGTCGGCATTGTCATCTACAAATAATGTCGTCTGGGGCTTAAGTCCATTCTCCTGCAAAATATGCTGATATCCTTCGGGATGAGGTTTCCGCATCCCCATCTCATGGGAATAGTAGGCTTTGCGAAAGAGGACGTCGAGGTGGGGGTAGGGGGTCGCCTCACGGATCTCCTGTTGGAAGCGGCGGTAGTGGATGAGGTTCGTGTTGCTGTAGAGGTACACGGGCATGGCAGCCCCCAGCTGTTCCACAAAGCTGAGGCTGCGGAGGCGATACCCGCCCAGTAACGCGTTCCAGGCCTGGAAGAGGGACTCGTCGTCGAAGGACAGCCCCGTCTGGCGGCGGAGGGCGGTGGCGAAGGTGGCTGGGTCGATGGCGCCAATTTCCAGGTCGATGAAGGCGGGTGAGTACCGGTGCAATGAAAACAACGCTTCCACCGAGGTGACGCCCAGGGCTTCAAAGGCAAGTGTCATGGCCGGCAGGTCGAGGTCCAGCAGCACGCCGCCAAAATCGAAAATGACAGCCTTGGGTTGGACGATAGCAGGGGTCATGGCAGGGGATGGAAGGCCTGGCGGCCAGCGCCCAGACTCACTGCAAATTAGCCGTTTCCCCCGTTTTCCCATAATTTCGCGCAATCGTAGGCGGGTGCTGGCAGCAGCTCCGCTGAGGACCCATAGCTCAGTTGGTTAGAGCACCTGACTCATAATCAGGGAGTCCCAGGTTCAAGCCCTGGTGGGTCCACCATCGCTTGGCAGGGGGTTTGTCAATGAGACTGCCGACCTTCCATTCGGAGGCGCTGCACATGCTGACTCCTTCGCCACCGCCCGATCAATTTCTATACATGAAGTCCATTTTGACGTCTTGCCTGCTGACCCTTCTCTGCCTGACCACCCATGCCCAGACGGAGGACCCTTCGAAGTCTGCCGCCAAGTCACCCGTCAAACTCGACCTGAGCAAACGACCCTCTGACCACCTCATGCTGCAAGTGGGCTATTCGGGCTGGTTGTCTAAGCCCGACAGCATCCGCACGACAGGCTTCTCCCGCTCCTTCAACGCAAATTTCCTCTTCGACTTCCCCTTCAAAGCCGACCCCCGTTATTCCGTGGGCATCGGCGTCGGTGTGGGCACCGACAACATCTACCTAGAGAACACCACGGTGGACCTGAAAGGCCGCACACAGGCCTCCTTCCGCCGCGATACGGTGAGCAAATACAAGCGCTACAAACTGACCGGCGTGCATGTCGAGGCACCCCTCGAACTGCGTTATGCCAGCCAGCCAGCCAGCATAAACAAAAGCTTTAAAGCAGCCATCGGCCTGCGCATCGGCATGCCCTGGACGATGTATAGCAAAGCCAAGGTCGACCGAGATGTGAATGGCAATGGCGGCTATGTCCTCAAGGAGAAAGACTCGAAGTTCATGAACAGCATCCGTGCCCTCGCGACGATGCGGGTCGGCTATGGAAATGTCTCCCTCTTCGGGTCTTACTCGCTGACGCCTGTCTTTAAGGAGGGTCTTGGCCCTGCCCTCAACACCTGGACGGCCGGCCTCTGCCTGAGCGGCCTCTGACAGCCACGTACCATGGGCATCTTTCCCCCTGCCTTCATATCCCCTCTGCTTCCTGCCCATCATCCAACCTCCTCCCCATGATTGACCGTACCCGCATCTTCGGAGAAGAAGAGAAGGCTGTGCTGGTAGGTGTTGTCCAGAAAGGCCAGACCGATACCCAGGTGATGGAGTATCTAGAAGAGCTCGCATTCCTGGCAGAGACGGCAGGGGCGCAGCCCGTCAGAACCTTCATGCAACGCATGCCGCACCCTGACAGCAAGACCTATGTGGGCAAGGGTAAGGTCGAAGAGATCCGGGAGTACGTGCAGGGCCGCGACATCCGTGTCGTCATCTTCGACGATGAGCTGAGCGGTGCGCAGATCACCAACCTGGAAAAGGCCCTGCACGTGAAGACAATCGACCGGAGCGACCTCATCCTCGACATCTTCGCGCGTCGGGCCAAGACAGCGCAGGCACGCGCGCAGGTGGAGCTGGCCCAGTACCAATATATTCTACCTCGCCTGCGGGGCATGTGGAAGCACCTCGAGCGCCTGGGGGGCGGCATCGGCACAAGGGGCCCGGGCGAGTCGGAGATCGAGACCGACCGGCGCATCGTACGGGAAAAGATCACGCTGCTGCGTCGCCGGCTGGCCGAGATCGACCGACAGGCACAGACACAACGGCAACAGCGCGGCGAACTCATCCGCGTGGCACTAGTGGGTTATACGAATGTGGGTAAGTCGACCCTTATGAACCTCTTGGCAAAGAGCGAGGTGCTGGCAGAGAACAAGCTTTTCGCGACGCTCGACACCACGACGCGCAAGGTGGTATATGAGCAAACACCCTTCCTGCTGAGCGATACGGTAGGCTTTATCCGGAAGTTGCCTCACCACCTGGTGGAGAGTTTCAAGAGTACCCTAGATGAGGTGAAGGAGTGTGATGTGCTGCTGCATGTCGTCGACATGTCCCATCCTCAGTATGAAGACCAGATGCGGGTGGTACGGCTCACACTGGAGGAGATGGGCTGCTGCGAAAAGCCGGTGATTGTACTGTTCAATAAGATGGACCGCTATGAGGAGCTGACCTTCGATGCATGGCTGGAGCCGACTGTCCGCGGGCAGTTGCTGCGCGACCTCGAGGCCCGATGGATGCTAGAGACACAGGGGCAAACTGTATTCATTTCAGCTACTGAGCGACGCAACATCGACACCCTGCGGCAGACGGTGTTGGAAAAGGTCCGCGACCTCTATCGAGTTCGGTATCCATACAAAAGCGACTTTTACGCATGATAACAGGTGTGCCTGCCTCGTGGTACTTGGTGGCAGACAGCCAAGAGGCTCTGCCCTTTCAGTCCAATGGCATCGCCGTAGTGCAGGCTGGAGAACGAAGCGTCTGCATCGCACGCCTGACGGATGGACGTCTTTATGCCTTTGCTCAGCGCTGCCCCCATGTGGGCGTGCCACTCTCGGAGGGTTGGCTGGATGCGCTGGGGCGTGTCGTATGCCCCGGGCATGCCTATCGCTTCGACGTTTGCAACGGCCGTAATACCAGCGGGGAGGGCTATCAACTCAAGACCTATGCGCTCCGGGTGGATCTTGAAGGTGTGTTTGTCCGGGTCCCCTAAAGAATGACAATTCCATGACGACGAAGAATGCCAACCGTCTCGTGTGGCTGCTCGTGTTGGGTGTGCTGGCCTGTGGGTGGGTGCTCCCGCCACTGATGGATTTCGACGCAGCACAGATCGGAACCATCTCGCAGGCGATGTGGCGCCGCGGCGACTTCTGGACGCTGCTGAACCGCGACTATACGACGGGTCTAGACTACGACTATCTCGACAAGCCCCACCTAGTGTATTGGTCAGCCATGCTGGGCTATGAGATTTTTGGACCGGGCCATATGGGCATGCGTTTCTTTTCGATCGTTGCGACTTTGGCCGCTGCCTTTGCCGTCTACCGCATCGGCCGGCAGTTGTACAGCCAGGAGGCGGGGCGTTGGGCAGCTTTGATCTTTGTGACGGCCCAGGCAATCTTCTTGAGCAGCCATGATGTGCGGACGGATGCCTTGCTGACAGCCTTCACAGTGCTTTCCATCTGGCAGCTTACTTTGTTTGCATCTACGCGTCGATGGCTACCGTTGATGCTGGGGTTCTTATTTCTGGCATTCGGGGTAGGCACGAAGGGGCTGATAGCAGCGTTGGTAGCGGGTGCTGCACTTTTCTTTTTTTTGCTGGGCCGGCGCGACTGGCCCGGTCTTTTTAATTATCGCTGGCCCGCGGGACTGTTATTCTTTTTCTTAGGGCTCTCTCCGTTTTTATATGCCTACTACCTGCAGTTCGATATGCATCCGGAGAAGTTTGCCAATGGCGCCTATGGTAATTCGGGGGTGAAGTTTTTATTATGGTCACATAGCATGGATCGTTTTGCCGGCAACCGCAATCTGGTGGCGAGCCCTGAGTTTGGGTTTTTTTACCATACGATTCTTTGGGCTTTTCTACCATGGAGCATCCTCCTTTTCACGGGTGTGTGGAGTCGTCTGGTGGAGGTCTGGCGTACGCGTGGGCAATCTTTATGTAGCAGGGAGCAATTGAGTTTTTTAGGTGTTTGGGTGATGTTCAATATCATGTCGATGGCCAGCTTCAAGCTGCCGCATTATCTGAATATTTTGTTTCCATTGTTGGCGGTCTTTACGGCCGGCCATCTCTGGCAATGGCAGTCGGCCGGTCAGTTGTTGGCTATGCGTCGGATGCTGCGCGTTCATCTTTGGCAGGCCCTATTATTGTGGGCTTTGCTGCTGGTGCTGGCATTATGGAGTTTTCCGCTGCGCGATGCCTGGATATGGTTGGGCTTGTTGGCCATGGGTGGGCTTGCCTGGTGGCTATATCGGCAGCGTAGCGGCATGGCCTTGGGCGACCGGATGGTGTTGTTCACGGCGGTGGGTGCCTTGTCGGTCAACTTCTTCTTGAATGCACATGTATATCCGAGCCTGTTGCATTACCAGGCGGGCAACCGGATGGTAGAGGAGGTCAGGCAGCGGCGGATAGATCCTAGCGCGGTGGTACAGTTCGGCCGGGTGGTCCGATCGATGGACTTCTACCTGCAGCGTGCGGTGCCGGTGATGGACAGTGCAGGCATTGCAAGAACTGTGGGGATGGGGCGAACCCTATACGTCTTTTCGTCGGCTGCCAAGGGGGACACTTTAGAGCGGATGTTTCCTTCGGCGCGGGTCGTGGTGCGGGTACCGGACCTGCGGGTGACACGGTTGAAGGCCTCTTTCTTCGATCCGGCGGCAAGGGCAGTGGGCTTGCCGGAAGCGGGTTTGTATCGATTAGGTCCAGTTGCCCGTTGACCTTGGCTTGGGTATATGAGGAGAATATCCTAAATTTATCACCCAAAATAATGACAATCCTCAGTAGCTCAGTTGGTTAGAGCATCTGACTGTTAATCAGAGGGTCACTGGTTCAAGTCCAGTCTGAGGAGCCTGATAATCAAGGGGTTACACGCGGTGTGACCCCTTTTCGTTTGAAATGTCACTAACAAATTCACTAACATCGGAAGGCCGATTCCGTCATATAATTCGATTGCAAAGCATTGTATATCAACAGAATAAGTGATCTGCCGTCCGGTCTTTGCAACTGAATCTTCTCCGAATCACAAGAAAAAATCAGAGGGGAATTGCAAAAAGTCCGATTCGGACGCATTGAAATTCAAAGAGATACAAAACAGTGAAATCTTTCAATTTTTACACTGCACCAACAATTGCACCAACTTTCGTCTGGTTTCCAGTTTGAGTGGATGCACGTTGCCCTTTCTTTCCCTCCTGTCAAAGGCCTTCCAGCAGCCTTGATTTCCATCAGTTGCGCCAGCGCTTAGGCGGAGATCTCCACTTCGAGCAGTCTGTTGATTTTGTCATTCGACTACATCGGCCACGCGTTTATTCCAAGGTGGCATAGGGGTTGTTGTGAAGCATGTGTTGCTGGATCATGAGCAAGGTCATGGATCCGAGCAATAGGTTGTTCAATACGAGCTTGGTCTTTCCGTTGATTTGCACTTCCTGAATCACTTTTATAGATCGAAGGCTGACATTTGGCATAATTTCTTGGCCATTCGGATTACTGTATCAATTCGATTCCAGGGATTGAATAGTACCACATCTTATCATAGCGAAGAATGATGAATTTTAGTTAAGTATCATGTGGATGTTGATCAAAATAGGATTCATTCGCATGAAAAGTTTTGTGTAAAGACAGTATCTACTCAAGCTCAAAGTGAATCCCTCACGATGATGTTGAAGGGCACTTCCAGGTGGTACTTGTGGTTTTCAAGCAGGAGGTTCGCCGCCATTTCTCCCATCTTCCTGAAATCGGTTGAGACGGTCGATATCCCCTTGAGGATGATCTTCTTGACGGGTGTCTCGTTGTACGAGATGATGCCGATGTCCTTTCCAACCTTGTGTTTCGTCATGATGAGCCTTTCGATCAGAGTCACCAGGTCCTCCTCCATGACTGTGATGTAGAGGTTCCCCTTTTCAATCTCCTCGGTCTTGATGTCGTAGACTGCCTTGAAGTTGAAGGCGTAATCCTGTGCGAACTGTGAGATCCCCTTCAGGATCTCCTGGGGATAGTATGAGTTCGGAGGGAACACCACCTTGATCGTATCGTACTTCTGAAGGGACTCCACGGCGGATTCCAGCGCCTGGTATATGTCTTTCTCGAAGTTCTCATATACGGCCCCGAAATCGCCGTTCAGTCCCGGCAGCAGCTTGTCGAGAAGGATCAGATTCTCGCCCATCAGGGGTTCCAGTATCTGGGCGGCGTTGTTGTTCCCCTCGATGAAGTGGGGGATGACGACGTAGTGCGAGTATTTCTCCCGGATGTTGAGGATCAGTTTCTTGAAAAGGAGGAAGTCGTTGTTGTAGATGTAGAAGTCCACCAGGGCGTGTTCGCCCAATGCCGCGACAAAGGAGTCATAGATGAACTTCTTGTGTTCGCTCAGCTTGTTGAACAGAAGGAACACCTTGAGTCTCTTGACGATGTCCGTCTTGGCGATGAAATACCCTTTCCCTGCTATGGATTCGACGATCCCGAGCTTCTTCAGGTGTTTGTACGACTTCTCCGCCGTATCCCTCGATATGCTGAACTCATAACTCAGCTCGTTGATCGAAGGCAGGATGTCGTCTTTCTGGATCTTCCCGTTCTCGATCGCCTTCACTATGGAGTTGCTGAGTTGCAGGTATTTGGGCGTCGAGGAGTACTCGTCGATGCTGATGAACTTGTATATATAGTCTGATTTCATCGGGGTGCACGGTTGTGCGCTAAAATTAAGACACCGTCTCCATCAAACAGGATAGAACAGGATTGTTCATAATGGATGCCATTCTATCTTGATCCCTAGTAAGTGTTTTTCCATCACTGTATCTCAAACCTTAAATCAAGCCATATGATCATCGATCGCTTGGGTGGGGCCGGGCTGAAAATCAGAGCATCCGCGTTATCCTGCCTGCTGATTCTTCTCTGTGCCTTTCCTTCCCTTTCACAGACAGGTATGGTAAACGGCGTCGTCAGAAACGCCGAGCAGCAGCCTGTCCCTGGAGCCGTGGTGTCTGTCAAGTCACAGTCCAGGCAGGTGCTCACCGACGCCAATGGAAGATTCGCCATTCAGGTAACAGAGCCATCCGAGCTTCTCATCTCTTCCGTCAGTTATCAGGACCTTTCTATAAGGGTCACGCCCGATAGCAGAGACCTCGACATAGAGCTGGTGTCCAAGACCGCCGCCTTGAACGAGGTTGTCGTCGTCGGTTACGGTACCCAGCGAAGAGGCAGCGTGACGGGTGCGCTGGCTTCGATATCCTCCGACAAGCTTAGGGACATTCCCGTCGCCACCGTCGGTCAGATGCTGCAGGGCAGGCTGGCCGGTGTGCGTGTCACACAGACGTCCGGTAGGCCGGGACAGGGTATCAACGTACAGGTGCGTGGCTCCGTGTCACTGACGGCCGGCTCGGCGCCGCTGTACGTAGTCGACGGTTTCCCGATCAACGGAGACCTCAACTACATCAATCCTGACGAGATAGAGAACATCACCGTGTTGAAGGATCCTGCCGCGGCCTCGCTATATGGTTCCAGGTCGGCGAACGGCGTCGTCCTCGTCACCACGAAAGGGGGCAAGTCGGGCAAGCTCCAGATGGAGTTCAACTCCTACTACGGACTCGAGCGCGTCCCAGAAGGACGCAGGCTGAAGATGATGAATGCGCAGGAGTATGCGCAGTTCCAGAAGGAGATCGCCACCTTCAACAGAAGGCCGGTGAACCCCGCTTTTCAGAATCCCGAGTCATACGGTGCAGGTACCGACTGGTTCAGGGAGGTCACCCGAACTGGCGCCATCCAGAGCTACAATCTCTCTCTTTCCTCGGGCACTGAGAAGTTTCAGTCGGCGGCCACCATCGGATACTTCAACCAGGAGGGTGTGATCGTCGGCACGGGCTTCGAGAGGTTCTCGCTGCGGATGAACATGAGGTACCAGCCCTTCAAGAAGTTGAAGATCGGCCTCAACATCGCACCCACCTACGTGCACAACACGAATTTCAACACCGACGGCTGGCCCTATGTGACCGAGAACGTCGTTTCCTCCGCACTGCTTACAACTCCGTTGGCAAGCCCTTACAACAGCGACGGAACACTCGCGTTGACGGCGAGGGACCCGGCCACCTTCGGGAACCCCAACTGGCTGCGTGTAGCCAAAGAGAAGGTCTTCCACGACAAGGATTTCAGGGTTCTGGCCAACGCCTATGTGGACTATGAGATCGTGAAGGGCCTCGTCGCCAAGTCCACCTTCAATGCCCAGATGGGTAGCCAGAACATCTTCCAGTTCAATCCCTCAACGATCGGGATCCTGTTCATCCCGCCCCCGCGAGTGCCATTCGGCTCCAACAACGACATACGTTCCCGGAACCTGGTCAACGAGAACACGCTGACCTATCAGACTAAGCTCGGCGAGAAGCACAATTTCGATGCGTTGGCGGGCTTCACCGTCCAGCATTTCCGGAGCGAGGGCACGCTTGTCACCGCCTCCAACTACCCCAGTGACAGGATACAGGCTGTCAGCGCCGCCAGGCAGACGCTCGTCACCTCCAACATCCAGGAGTGGGCGCTGGTGTCACTGCTCGGCAGGATAGGCTACAACTACGACAACAAGTACTTCCTGCAGGCTTCCTTGAGGAGGGACGGGTCGTCGAGGTTCGGTCCCAACAACCGTTCGGGCAACTTCCCCGCCATCTCCGCGGGATGGGTGGTTTCCAACGAGGGTTTCTGGAACCTCAAGGCCGTCAACTACTTCAAGCTGCGTGCGAGCTACGGCATCACCGGAAACTTCGAGATCGGCAACTACAGCCATTTCACCACGCTGGGTAACGTCTTCTATCCATTCGACAACGCGGTCAACTCCGGAATCGCACCCAACAACCTGGGCGACCAGAATCTGGGTTGGGAGAACAACAAGCAGTTCAACCTGGGCGCCGACGTGAACATGTTCGGCGACCGCATCAGACTGTCGTACAACTTCTACACACGTCGCACGACGAAACTGCTGTTCAACGTCAACGTGCCCCTTTCCTCGGGATTCTCGAACATCCAATCGAACATCGGGGAGCTCAAATTCTGGGGTCATGAGTTCAACATCGACGCGACGGTCTTCAAGAAGAACGATTTCAGCTGGAACTCCAACTTCAACATCTCGTTCGACCGCAACCGCACGGAGAAGCTTGCCACACAGGGCGGCATACTGCCCAGCGGCATCCAGCTCTATCAGTTCCGCAGCCATATGACGAGGGTGGGTCAGCCCATCGCCCAGTTCTTCGGAGCGATATGGGACGGTGTGTATGTGAATCAGGCTGATTTCGACAAGTCGCCCAAGAACGAGGCGTCCAAGGTGGGTACGATCAAGTTCCGCGACCTCAACGGAGACGGGAAGATCACGTTTCCGGAGGACATGACGCTGATCGGCAACCCCTGGCCCAAGTTCACCTTCGGCATGTCGAACTACCTCAACTACAGGAACTTCGACCTGTCCTTCATCATTGCCGGTTCCTACGGCAACGACATCCTGGCCTTCTACGAGAACTGGACGACCAACCTCGACGGAGTGTTCAACGTGCTGGCCGAGGTCAAGAACAGGTGGAAGTCGGAGGCTGAGCCGGGTGACGGCAAGTACGGAAGCGTAGCGCAGGGCACGACGTTCCTAGAGCGCGACCGGTGGAACAGCCGCTTCATCAAGGACGGAAGCTATCTGGCCCTCAAGAACTTCACCCTGGGGTATCAGTTCATCGACAACAGGAAGTTCACCACAAGGGCGTATCTGAGCGTACAGAACGCCTTCATCCTGACGAGATACGAGGGAGGCAACCCTGAGGTCAACACCCAGGCGAACGGAACGACCGGATCTCCCGCGGTCGGAATCACCCCCGGTGTGGATGAGAACTCGTACCCGATCCCCCGTACCATCACCCTCGGCGTAAGCTTCAGACTGAAATAAAAGAACCATCAACGACAAACTCATGCATATGAAGCGCTACATATTTTATACATCGATCATCCTGACCGCTGCTTTGTCCTCCTGTGAGAAGTTGCTTGACATTCCGCCGGAGACGAGCATCACCCAGCAGACCTACTTCAAGAACCAGCAGGACTTCGAGCAGGCCATCGCAGGCATCTATGCACCCCTGCAGCCCATCTACAACACCGCTTGGGAGTTGTCGGAACTCAGGTCGGACAACGGGTATTTCATCTACAACACGGCCAACCGGGGAGGAAAGGCCACAGAGGACCTCGCCACCTTCACAGTGGAGACCAACAACCTCTCCTTGCAGAACTTCTGGCAGAACAACTACCTGATCATTTCGAGGGCCAACCTTGTTTTGGCCAACATCGACGGGGTCGAGTTCGATCAGACTGCGAAAGGGAGGCTGAAGGGACAGGCCTTGTTCCTCCGTGCACTGGCATATTTCAACCTTGTCAGGCATTTCGGCGGAGTGCCCATCTTCACCCAGCCGGCCGATTCCTATCAGGGCGCCTTCAAGAACAGGTCGACGGCCGATGAGGTCTACAAACTGATCGTTGACGATGTGAAGGCATCCATAGGGCTTCTTCCGAACCGAAGCGTCGAGAAGTCGGTGGGAAGGGTCACATCGGGCGCGGCGCAGACCCTGCTGGCGGATGTCCATATGACATTGAAGCAGTGGGCTGAGGCGGAGGCCGCTTTGAGGCCTGTTCTGCAGATGCAGTACTCCCTGGTGCCATCGTATGCGGATGTCTTTCGGCCTTCCAACAAGGCCAATGCAGAGCTCATTTTCCAGGTGAACTATGTCGAGGCCACTGCTCAGCCTCAGTTCAGCACCTTCCCTTATTCGTTCCTGCCCAACCTGGGCAACATTTCCCTGATCACCGGAGTGACGCCTGCCACCACGGCGGGAGGCGGATTCAACATCCCCACGCCTGAGCTGCTGCAGTCTTACGAGAGCACGACGTTGGATAAAAGATATGCCGCCACCATCGGCACCTATACCGGCGCATCCCCATTGCCTGGAGTCGTCTACAGCAATACGCCGTATGCGAAGAAGTATCTGCATCCGCATCAGGTACCGGGTCAGACAAACGTCAACTGGCCGGTATACAGGTACGGGGAAGTGCTGTTGATGCTGGCCGAGTGCCTCAACGAACAGAACAAGCAGGGAGAGGCCCTGACGCATCTCAACGCGGTACGCCAGAGGGCGGGACTGACTTCCTTCACGGGTTCTTCCCAGGCCGCACTTCGCACGGCCGTATTGAGGGAGCGCCGCGTCGAACTCGCATTCGAAAACAAGAGATGGTGGGACCTGATCAGGTCGGGGCAGGCTGTGAGCGTCATGACCGCCTTCGGAGCCTCTGTGAAGGCGAATCCGGGCAGGTACTACTACGCCCCCGGCGTGGCGCCCCTGCCGAACGCGTTCACCGTGACCAACAATTCGCTGATTTATCCGATTCCGGTCACCGAGATCATCATCAACCCGTCACTGGTTCAGAACCCGGGTTATTGAAACTGAGAACCCGGTTCGATCCGGGTTTGAGTGCTGTTCTCAATTGATTGAAGATGTCGGACATGTTCAGTGAGGGTTGGCAGGGAAAAGTCGGGCATCACCGCCAGGCAGGCGGGATAGAGACGTCGATCCTGGACAACGGTCCGGGAAGGGGCATGCGGATGGCCTGGTTCGACACGGGGTCGGGGCTGCGTTTCAAGGTGCAACCGGACAGGGGGATGAACATCGCCGATGCGTTCTACAATCGATACGGCATCTCCTGGATCAGTTCGACCGGAGACGTGTCCACCGATCATCCGCGGGAAGGTGTCGACTGGCTCGACACCTTCAACGGTGGGTTGTTGTTCACCTGCGGCCTTTCCCATGTGGGTCCTCCCGAGTGGAGCGGCCATGATAGGAAAGGGCTGCACGGTCGCATCGGTTCCTTGAAAGCGGAAGTCGTATCCATCAAGCAGCCGGATATCCGTGGAGGAGACCTCTCGATGAGCATGACGGCCATCGTGCGTGAAGCCACCGTCATGGGGACGAACCTGGAACTGAGACGCACCATCGGTGCCGTACTGGGCGAGCCCGTCATCACCGTAAGCGACCGTGTCACCAACCTGGGTAATCGGCCGGTGCCGCATATGCTCCTTTATCACTGCAACCTGGGATGGCCCATGGTCGACAAAGGGAGTTCCATCTTCTGGAAGGGTGCATGGAGGCCTCGCGATGTCATGCCATCCAACAGGGCGTACTTCGACAGGGAGGGCTATCGGTTGGACCATGACACGCTCGCGGAACACGGCGGCAACGGCGAGACCTGCGTGTTCATAGACGCGGAATCCGACGAAGACGGGTTCTGTCGTTGCGGAATCAGGAACCCGTCCATCGGGCACGGAGTAACGATCCGATACAGGACCGATCAGCTGCCTTGCCTCACCCATTGGCAGCATTGGTCGACCAACGAGTTCGTGACGGGCCTCGAACCGGGCAACTGTTTTCCCATCGGCACTGAGGCCGCTGATCGGGAAGGCAGCCTGGTCAGGCTCGAGCCGGGGGAATACAGGGATTACGAGATCCGCTTCAGCATAGAGGATGTCGCATAAAGAGGGATATTGAGCAAAATGAAAAGCATGGGGACCATTGAAGCTTCCAAACTGGCACTTGAACAAGGCAAGGGCATTCTGAGGCTCGCACCCAACTGGGTGCCGAGGTCGTTCTGCATTCCGGGGCGAAGGATCAAGCTGCATCCGGATGATTACTACGCCCTCGGGGGTGCACGGGGCGGCATAGACGAGCGATGGCTCTCCTCCACCACCGATGCTAAGAACGGGCCGCTGACAGGAACTCACGAAGGCCTGAGCAAGGTCGTTTTCCAGGACGGATCGACGAGGAGGGAGGTCCTATTCGCAGAAGCCGTGCACGGACTGGGAGCCGAAGTCATCGGCAGGCGCCTTTGGGACGAACATGGGAGCTGGCCCATGTATTCGAAATTCTTCGACAACCTCGGTCCGCTGCCTCATCACGTGCATCATCGCGACCATCACGCCAAGCTTACCGGTCAGCTGGGCAAGCCGGAGGCCTACTACTTCCCTCCCCAGCTGAACAACCATCCGGGTGAATTCCCTTACACCTTCTTCGGATTCAATCCATCGACGACCAAGCAGCAGGTCAAGGAGTCGCTCATGAACTTCACCAAGGGCGACAACAAGATCACAAACCTTTCGCAGGCCTTCCGTCTCGAGACCTCCACCGGATGGGATGTGCCGCCCGGTGTCATACATGCGCCCGGCAGCCTATGCACCTATGAGCCGCAAAAGGCGTCGGACGTGTACGCCATGTACCAGTCCCTGGTCGGCAACGCCGTGGTGCCTGAAGAGCTCCTATGGAAGGACACTCCACCCGAAAAGGTCGGAGACTATGATTTCCTGATCGAACTCCTGGATTGGGAACTCAACGTGGACGCCTCATTCAAGGAGAGCCATTTCATGCTGCCGCTGCCCGTGTCCGACGAGAAGGACATGGCCCGGCAGGGGTTTATCGACAAGTGGATCTGTTACAAATCCACCGCCTACAGCGCCAAGGAATTGACGATTCTGCCAGGTGCCACGGTCGTGGTCAGGGACGCCGCCGCATACGGTATGATCATGATGCAAGGGCATGGGAAGATGGGCGTGTGGGACATTGAAACGCCTGCATTGATCCGCTTCGGGCAGGATACGCACGACGAATTCTTCGTGACAGAGGCGGCGGCCCTCGAAGGCGTCACCATAACCAATACATCCAAAACCGACCCGATCGTCATGTTGAAGCATTTCGGACCCGGTAACCCGGATCTGTCGGAAATCGTTTGAAATCATCCATCACAATCAAAACAAAAGACATGAAACTGCTGCGAACCCAGTTGATCCTCCTCCTGATGGTCATGGTGCAACTCCAGGGGATCTCCCAGGAGATCAAAAAGAGCTATCCACCCGAGCCTCAACCGGTAAGGCCGGCCAATTTCAAGCCCTTCAGGTACAAGCACACCATCCAGCAGCTTCAGGAGAAATTCTCAGACACGGTCATGCGCCGGGCTGCCATCGAGGTGCAGAACATCCAGGACGTGAACGCGAAGGGTGAATTCAAGCCTACTTTCGAATCCCTGAAGTCGCACAAGATGCCCGAATGGTTCGAGGACGCCAAGCTCGGCATCTTCCTGGACTGGGGCCCCTGGTCGTCGGCGGGCTATGCGCCCAAGAAGGGAGCGGAAGCCTCTACGGGCGGTTCCTACCCCGATTGGTACGAGTTCCTGATGGACTACAGGTACAAGGCCTACCATGACAGCACGTTCGGAACCGACTTCCGTCGCGACGACCTTCTCCCCCTTCTCACGGGGAAGAACTTCAACGCCCGCGAATACATGGATCTGGCCGTTCAGACGGGTGCCAGGTATTTTGTGCCCTTTGCCAAACACCATGCGGGATGGACCATGTGGGAATCGTTCTACACGAAGCGAAATGCGGTTGAAATGGGCCCGGGCAGGGACATCTACAAGGAGATCAACGATGCCGCGCGTGAGAAGAACATGAAGATGGGCTTTTACTTCTCCGTCTCCGAGTGGGAATATCCGGTCATCGTCGACAGACGTCAGAGCCAGTGGGACCCCATTCCCAACCTCGCAGTATTCCAGGACGAACTCGGACAGATCGCAAGGGCCAAGCCTCTGGCGAGCTACTTCCCGGAAGTGATGGACAGGATGGCTTCCGGCAAGATTCCCGTGAAGAACTACTTCTCCGACTACATGATGCCTTCGTTCAAGGAGGTGGTAGACAAGTTCGACCCGGATCTGATCTGGTACGACGGCGGATGGGGAAGTCCGGTTTCGGTGAGCAGGGTCGGAGAGTTGTCGGCCTACTTTTACAACAAGGCGGCCGGCAGGAAGGACGTGGTCATCAACAACAGGGCGGGAAGCACCCTGAGCGACGCCGACATGAAGCGCGTCTCGGACCTGATGAAGAGCGGTGACGCGAAGAAGGCCATGGAGATCTACACAACGGCCCCTCAGCTCGGTGATTATGGAACCCCCGAATACAGTTTCGGTGAAGCGAAGACCACCCAGAAATGGGAGGTGTGCCGGTCCATCAGCCCCGCCTTCGGATACAATTGGCAGGATGACGACGCCAGCTCACTCTCGAGCAAGGAGCTCGTAAAGCTTTTCATCAAGATCGTGTCCGGCAACGGCAACCTGCTTCTCGTGATCAGTCCCGACGCTTCCGGCAAGCTGCCGGACATCCAGAAGGACCGGATGCTCGATCTCGGAAAATATCTCAAGGTAAACGGAGAGGCCATTTACGGCACCCGGTCCTGGGATAGGACCCATGACGGCGAGAACATGTATTTCACAAGAAGCAAGGACGGGAAGTATCTTTATGTCCATTGCACGGAATGGACCGGAGGCTCTGTCAAGATCAACGGCGTGACTCCTGTGAAAGGTTCCAAAGTGACCATGCTGGGAAGCACAGCCCCGCTGAAGTGGGAGAACGTCGACGGAGGCATGAGGGTGGTTTCGAACTCGAGCTTCGACGCCATTCGCAACAGGACCTCGGACCATGCAGTGGTATTCAAGGTCCAACTCAAGTGAATCGATTGGAAAGAAAGATGGACATTTTGCATGAAACGTCATTCGTGTGGGCGATCTGTTGGAGTTGAGGAACATATCGAAGAGCTTCCCCGGCGTCAGGGCTCTTGAGGGCGTATCCATCAAGGTCGCCAGTGGGTCGGTTCATGCACTGATGGGCGAGAACGGTGCTGGCAAGTCCACCCTTATGAAGATCCTCAACGGGATACACAGGCCCGACGAGGGATCCGTCATCCTCGAGGGACGGGAGAGGGTTTTCTCCGGCGTGAGGGATGCCATGGAGGCGGGCGTTTCCATGATCCATCAGGAATTGATGCCTTTGCCCGAGTTGACGGTCGCCGAGAACATCTTCCTCGGGAAGGAACCTGTATTGGGCAGGACGGGATTTGTCGATTTCCGGAAGTTGAACGCAAGGGCCAGCATCGTCCTTGAAAGGATCGGCCTCGACATCCCGCCTGAACGGAGGATGAAGGAGCTCTCGATCGCCCAGATGCAGATGATCGAGATTGCCAAGGCCATCTCCAACGATGCGAAGGTGATCATCATGGATGAACCCACGTCCGCGATCACGTCCAGGGAGGTTGATGTGCTGTTCGGCATCATCGGTCAACTGAAGGCGGATGGGATCTCCGTCATCTACATCTCCCACAAGATGGACGAGGTGTTTCGGATTGCCGATACGATCACCGTCATGCGCGACGGCAGGGTGGTAGGCACAAGGAGGGCTGAAGAACTCGACAACGACGAGCTGATATCCATGATGGTCGGCCGGAGTCTCAATGCGCTTTTCAAGAAGAGGGTCACGGCCCTTTCGGGTGAACGGTTGTTGAAGGTAGAGGGTCTCGAGGGAGATCATTTCACCGACGTCCACTTCGAACTCTACAAGGGGGAGATCTTGGGATTCGCCGGACTCATGGGTTCGGGTCGCACGGAGATCGCGAACGCGGTCTTCGGCCTTGAAAGGCCCCATGCAGGCAGGATTACCGTTGAAGGGAAGACGTGTGACATGGGTTCGCCCAGACAGGCGATGGACCACGGCATCGCCATGGTGAACGAGGACAGGAAGATGAACGGGTTGGTGCTCACATCAAGCGTCGCCGAGAACATGACCCTGTCCAGCCTCACGGACCTTTCCACGTGGATCTTCGTGGACCATGCGAGGGAGACCGAAGTCGTAAAAAGGGAGATGCTGAGGTATCGGATCTCCGCCCCCGAAGCCGGGTCGAAGGTCGTGAACCTGAGCGGTGGGAACCAGCAGAAGGTCGCGATCGCAAAGGCGCTGCTGACCAAACCGAGAATCCTTATATTGGATGAGCCGACGAGGGGTATCGACATCGGTGCGAAGGCTGAGATATACAGCATGATGCGCGAACTGGCCGACAGCGGCATGGGCATCATCCTCATCTCATCCGAATTGCCGGAGATCATCGGCATCTGCGACCGTGTGATCGTCATGAACAAGGGACGGGTCTCTGCGGAGCTCCCGGGTGAAGGAATCGACGAGGAGACGATACTCAGGCACGCGATGGTCTGAGAACAATCATTTCATTGAATCGTGATGAAAGAAGCCAACATTGGGAAAGAGAGGTTCTACAGGAGATACGGGGTGCTGCTGTCTTTCATCATCATCTTTTCAGTACTCGCACTGACCACCCCCGGTTTCCTTTCGCTGTCGAATCTGACGACTGTCCTTCGACAGATCTCGATCAACGGCATACTCGCAGTGGGTGTGACCTTCGTGATCATCACCGGAGGGATCGACCTGTCACTGGGTTCGACCGTGGCGCTTGCCGGTGTCACGGCGGCACTCTTTGCGAGGCAGGGGGGCGACGCCTTGGCCCTGCCTTTGATCGCGGGCATTACGACGGGCCTCGTCGTCGGATTGGTCAACGGACTGATCGTAACCAGGGGGAAGGTGGCCCCGTTCATTGTCACTCTCGGCATGATGACCATCCTGCGTGGCACAGCGCTTGTGGTGAGCGATGGAAGACCTGTCTCGAACCTTTCCAACGCTTTCAACGCCATCGGCGGAGGCGATCTGATGGGGATTCCGATTCCCATCCTCGTTTTCCTTGCGGTCGTGGTCGTTTCCCATGTCATACTGGACCGCACCGTCATCGGCAGGTATGTGTACGCGACGGGTGGCAACGAGAAGGCCGCATACGCATCAGGGGTGGATACCGACAGGGTCAAGATGTTCGTGTATGTGATATGCGGAGCCTTCGCAGGCCTTGCTGGAATCGTACTCGCTTCAAGGATCAACACCGGTCAGCCCAACGCGGGCGTATCCTTCGAGCTGGATGCGATAGCCGCTGCGGTCATCGGCGGCACCAACCTATCGGGCGGTATCGGGAAGGTGACGGGAACGGTCCTGGGTGTCCTCATCATCGGCATCATCAACAACGGACTCGACCTTTTGAACGTGACGTCCTATTACCAGCAGATCATCAAGGGAGTCATCATCATCGGTGCTGTGCTCATCGACAGAAACAAAAGATAATGAGAAAGTATTTCAACGGACTGCATCCTGCCGCATCCCTTCTCCTTCTATCCCTCGCATTCGCCTTCGGATGCAACACCAAGGCCCGGCAGGCCGGAAAGCCATATAGGATCGGCGTTACGATGCTCAGCCTGCAATCCGAGTTCGTGGTGAACGTGAAGGATGCGATGGAGAAGTACGCTTCAAACGACAGCGTCGAACTGCTCATCGTGGATGCGGAACGGAACGCCGACAAGCAGGTGCAGCAGGTGGAGTCTTTCATCGCCCGCGGCGTCGACGCCATCATCCTGAACCCCTGCGAGGTGGAAGCCAGTTCTCCCGCCGTCGACAGGGCGAGGAAAGCGGGGATACCCGTGGTGAACGTGAATTCCGAGACCAAATCCACGCCTGACGCATTCGTCGGGTCGAACGACGAGGAGTCTGCGGAGATCGCCATCGAGCACATCGCCAAACTGACTGGAGGCAACGGGAATGTGTTGATGATCGAGGGGTACATAGGCCAGGCCGCACAGATCAAAAGGACGTCGGGTGCCGAGAGGACGCTGGCCAAGCATCCCGGACTCAAGGTCCTCGCCAAGCAGAGTGCAGAGTGGGACCGTGCGAAGGCGATGTCGCTCATGGAGAACTGGATACAGGTGCACGGCGACCGCATAGACGCCGTGTTCGCACAGAACGACGAGATGGGTCTGGGCGCATTGCAGGCGTTGGAACAGGCCGGATTGAAGAACAAGGTCAAGGTGGTGAGCATCGACGCCATCCGAGACGCCCTTGGAGCGGTCAAGGAGAAGAGGCTTGACGCCACCGTGTATCAGGATGCGCAAGGTCAGGGACAGGGAGCCGTTCAGGCGGCGCTTGCATTGATCAGGACAGGCAAGGTGGAGAAGACCCAGGTACTGATCCCCTTCCAATTGGTCACATCCGAGAACGTCGACGCATATCTGAATCGTCGATAGACCTGCTGCGATGTTTTCTGCGCGTATTCGTCGACACTCATATCCATTTTTCAAACAGGACAGCACAGGTTGTCGCCTTACGGGAATTGATTGAATTTCATGTCGTGTCCGTTTCACAAGGATGATCGGCCGCATCAATCAATCATCTCCCCTTCCATATGGCCATTCGCCTGTCAGCCTTTTCTCTTGCAACTTGTTTCCTGTTCGTTTTTCTTGGAATGACAGCCACCGGCCAATCTGACGCCAGGAAGCGCATCATGCCTGCTGCAAAGGCGATCAAGATCGACGGAAGCATTGAAGAATGGCCTATTGAAAGCCGGGAATCCGTCTCGTCCTTCCGTCAGTATTTCCCCTTCGACACGGGAACCTCCCTGTCTCAGAGCACGGTATGGATGGCCTACGATTCCAACTATCTGTACATCGCGGCAAGACTCCTGAACCATGAGGAGAGCGACTATGTCGCACAGTCTCTCAAGCGCGATTACAGGGAGGACAACATCGACGATTTCACCGTCGTGATCGATCCGTTCAACGACCGAAACAACGGTTTCTTCTTCAGCGTGAGTCCATTCAACGTTCAAAGGGAAGGCCTGATTTCCAACGGAGGTACGATGCCCGCAGACTTCGACCTTTCATGGGACAACAAATGGTACAGTTCTGCCAGGAAGGAAAGAAAGGGATGGACCTTGGAGATCGCCATCCCCTTCAGGACGCTCCGATTCAGCAAGGCGAACAGGATGTGGGGAATGAACTTCATACGAAACGACACCCGGATCAATGAGAAGTCGGTATGGTCGAGGGTGCCTCGACAGTTCGAGCCTTTCAACCTGGCCTTCACCGGGGAGACGGAATTCGTCGGTCCATTCAACCCGTCCACCAACAAACTCTCCCTGATACCTTACGCCATTGCGAGCTCGCGGTCGGACTTTGAAAATGCATCGGGTACAAGGGCCACAGCCTCCATGGGGGCGGACGTCAAGGTCGCGGTCACCCCGTCCTTGAACCTGGACCTCACCGTGAATCCCGACTTCTCACAAGTCGAAGTCGACAACCAGCAGGCCAACCTCGACCGGTTCGAGCTTTTCTTCCCGGAAAGAAGGCAATTCTTCCTGGAGAACGCCGACCTCTTCTCGAACTACGGCTTTTTGAACAGCAGGCCTTTCTTTTCCAGGCGAATCGGGATCGGATTCGACCGTACCGCAAGACAGTATGTCCTCAACAAGATCATCGGCGGTCTCCGTTTGAGCGGACGTCTGAACAACGACTGGCGGGTGGGACTTCTGAGCATGCAGACCCAGGGCAATGAGGCGACGGACCAGCCCGAGACAAACTTCACCTCCATGGTCCTTCAACGGCGAGTCTTCGCCCGTTCCAATGTCAGCGCCATTTTCGTGAACAAGCAGGTCATAGATGACACCTCCAAATGGAGGGGCGCGTACAACAGGCTCTTCGGCCTCGACTATAACGTGGCCTCGAGCGACGGCAGGCTGAGCGGCAAGGTGTTCTATCACCATAGCCTCACGGACGGAAAGTCAGCGGAAAAGGCATACTCCCACGGCGTATCTCTCCTTTACAGCAAGCTGAGATACTTCGTTTCCTGGACACACCAGACCATCGGAGAGGACTTCGATGCCCAGGTGGGTTTCGTACCCAGAACCGGGTTCAGCAGGGTGAACCCGTCGTTCGGGCTCAACTTCTACCCCTCATCGGGCATCGTCAACCGATATCAGTATGTCCTTTCCAACAACTCGGTCTGGAACAGGAAGTTCGGACTGACAGACAACAATCTGTCGGCCACCTTCAACGTCCTTTTCAGGAGTTCTGCCGTCTTCAACTTCTCCCTGTTGAGCAACTATGTGAAGCTCTTCGCCCCGTTCAATCCCACAGGCGATCCGTCGATGCTCTTCCAGCCCGGGGAGTCGTTCAGGCAGAACGGATTTCTGATGAGCTACCAGACGAATCCGAGGAAGCCTTTTTCCACTCTGCTGCAAGTCATCAGCGGGAGGTTCTACAACGGCACGCTTCGGCAGCTTTCCGGGAGGATGGTTTACAGGCGGGACGAGCACCTGGTTCTCGGCATGATGTACAGCCTGAACCGGATCGATCTGACCCAGGGTTTCAAGGATGCCACACTGGCCGTGATAGGACCTTCCGTGGACGTCACGTTCAGCAACAAGCTCTTTTGGACCTCTTATTTCCAATTCAATACGCAGATAAACAATTTCAATATATACTCCCGGCTGCAATGGAGGTTCAAGCCTGCCTCAGACGCCTTCATCGTGTACTCCGACAACTATTTCATGACCCCTTTCAAAGTCAGGAACAGGTCCATCGTACTCAAGCTGAACTATTGGCTGAACCTTTAAAAATCTTACAAGACAGTACATGACAGCTAAATCGTTATGGGAGGATAAATTCAACCTTGTCAGCTTTCAACGACCAAGGTTGACGGATCCTGTGATGACGATTCCCACGGAATCGGCTCTGGAGGCCGTAAATCACATTCAATCCTTATAACACACGGAATAATCTATGACGACACATCGTTCCGAGTTCAATCATGTAGACAATCTCTGGGATGCCGAAAGAGCGAAGTCTTTCGGGGATGACGAGGTGGGACTTCTCATTTACCGTTCCAACCTGCTTGGCAGTGACCTGCGGCTGACGAACTATGGCGGCGGCAACACATCCTGCAAGGCGGTGGCGAACGACCCTCTGACCGGTGATGCCACCGAGGTGATGTGGATTAAAGGCAGCGGCGGAGACCTGGGGACCCTGTCGAAGAAAGGTCTTTCCGCTCTGTATGTGAATCGACTCCGCAGTCTGACGAATGTCTATCGAGGCCTTGAATTCGAGGACGAGATGGTCGCTCTTTTCAATCATTGCATCTTCAACCAAGGTTCGGTAGCCCCTTCGATAGACACCCCGCTGCATGGGTTCCTTCCATTCAAGCATGTCGATCATCTCCATCCGGATTCTGTCATTGCCATCGCCGCATCGAAGGACGGACGAGACATCTGCCGTGATATTTTCGGAGGTACCATGGGGTGGCTTCCTTGGAAAAGGCCGGGTTTCGACCTCGGATTGGACCTACGCAGGTGCGTGGAGGAAAACCCCGGGATAAGGGGCGTGATTCTGGCCTCACACGGATTGTTCACATGGGGAGAGACCTCGCACCAGGCCTACGTCAACACGCTCGATGCTATCGACAGATGTGCAGATTTCATCGAGACACGCGTCAGGAAGGCCGGGAAGGTCTTCGGGGGATTCGCGCGCGCTTTGCCACCGGAAGCGGTACGGGTATCCAAGGCGGTTGAAATCGCCCCGATGCTCAGAGGCCTGTGCTCATCAGCCAACAGGATGATCGGGCACTTTCGGACCGATGACAGGGTCATGGAATTCGTGAATTCCAACGACATGCGACGACTCGCCGCCATGGGGACGAGTTGTCCGGACCATTTCCTGCGTACCAAGATCTCACCGTTGATCATCGATCTCGAAAGCCTGGAGGCCGACCCCGACCTTCTCAAGGACAGTCTATCCAGGGAGTTCGAGGCCTACCGAGCCATGTACCGGGAATACTATGCGGAATGCCGACATCCCGACAGTCCATCCATCCGGGATCAGAACCCGGTGGTCATCATCATTCCCGACGTGGGGCTGTTCACGTTCGCCAAGGACAAGCAGACCGCGAGGGTCGCTTCCGAGTTCTATGTGAATGCGATCAACGTCATGCGGGGCGCCGAGACCGTTTCGGAGTACGTCTCCCTGACCCGCCAGGAGGCCTTCAACATAGAGTACTGGCTTCTTGAGGAGGCGAAACTTCAGCGCATGCCGAAGCCGAAAGCTCTTGCGGGCAAAATCGCGCTTGTCACCGGAAGCGGTGGCGGTATCGGCAAGGCGATCGTCAGGAGATTCATGGAGGAGGGCGCCTGCGTCGTGATCACCGACAACCACGCCGCCCGTCTGGAGGAGACCCGAAAGGAATTCGAAAAGGATTTCGGTACGGACGGTTTCATCGCATTGCATCTGGACGTCACAGATCGGGATTCAGTCAGAGGTGCGATGGAAAGGGTGGTCCTGGCCTTTGGAGGTCTCGATGTCATCGTCAACAACGCAGGCATCTCGATCTCAAAGCCGCTTGACGAGCACAATGAAGAGGATTGGAGCCTTCTGTTCGACATCATCGTCAAGGGGCAGTTCCTGAATTCCCGCGAGTCGGTTCGAATCATGAGGAAACAGGGTCTTGGGGGCGATATCATCAACATCGTTAGTAAAAACGCATTGGTGAGCGGTCCTAACAATTCCGGATACGGATCCGCAAAGGCAGCCCAGCTGCACATGTCCAGGCTGCTTGCCGCCGAACTCGGTGCAGACAGGATCAGGGTCAATGTGGTGAATCCCGATGCGGTCATCTCGGGCAGCAACATCTGGAACGACGGATGGGCCGAGGGAAGGGCGAAGGCCTATGGGATACCGGTTCAGGACCTGCCAGCCTTCTATGCGAAGCGGACACTGCTCAACGAGGTCATACTGCCCGAGGACATAGCCAACGCCTGTTTCGCCTTCGTGGGTGGTCTGCTCAACAAGTCGACGGGCAACACGATCAATGTCGACGGCGGTGTCTCTGCGGCATTTCTTCGTTGACCATTCTGTTTGTTGATCTGGCGAATGAAGGGTTTTCGTAGAGAGTGATAAAGCTTGCATAAGAAGACTGCGGGGAATTCTTGAAGCGTTCCAATAATCGAACAAAGGATGGCAGGTCTCCCGGTTGTTGCCGTATTCGATGTCGGTAAGACCAACAAGAAGCTGGTTCTTTTCGACAGCCGCTACCGCGTCGTTCATGAGACGTCCACATCGCTGGATGAGATCGAGGATGAGGAAGGTTTTCCATGCGAGTCGGTAGAAGCTCTGAGTCGGTGGGTGTTGGAAGGTTACCGGGACGTGATGTCCGATCCCGCGTATTCCGTCCGGGCGGTGAATTTCTCGGGCTATGGCGCCAGTTTCGTGCTACTTGACGAAGAACTTCGTCCGGCTGCCCCGCTGTACAATTACCTGAAACCCTATCCCCGGGATTTGGAGGAACGTTTCTATGCGCGATACGGCGGCGCAGAGAAGCTCTGTAGGGAAACCGCTTCACCGTCGCTGGGAAGCCTGAATTCAGGGTTGCAACTGTATCGGCTCAGGCATGGGGAACCGGGAAGATACAGGTCAGTACGCCATGCCCTTCATCTTCCGCAATACATCAGTTTCCTTCTCACAAGACGCTTGTGCTCTGAAGCGACGAGCGTCGGCTGCCACACCCATCTCTGGGATTTCATCCGCGGCGACTATCATCGTTGGGTCAAGGAAGAGGAGCTCGAGAAGCTGCTCCCGCCTTTCTCCGACGCCCAAGGGCCGTTCCATCGTAATGCCGAGGGAGTATTCATCGGGACCGGGCTTCATGACAGCTCGGCCGCTCTACTGCCCTATTCCTATGCGTTCAGACAGCCGTTCATGCTCCTTTCGACAGGCACCTGGTCGATCAGCCTAAACCCTTTCAATAAAGAGCCTCTGACTCCATATGAACTGGCCAATGACTGTCTTTGCTTCCTGTCACCATCAGGGACCCAGGTAAAGGCCTCCAGGCTTTTCGCCGGAGCGGAGCATATGAAATGGACAAAGGTCCTTGGCTCGCACTTCTGCATGGATCCTGATGCGTTCAGGGATATTCGATTCGATGCTTCGGTCATGCAACGGCTTCGATCGAAATCCTTCGATATAGACAATCCCATCCCTTCGAACGGAGGCAAACTGGATTTCGGCACATTCGACCTTTCCGGATTCGGTGACTTTGAAGAGGCCTATCATCAGCTGGTTTCCGTACTCGTGGGAGAGCAGGTTTTTTCCACGCGTCTTGTACTCGGGAAAAACGGTGTACGGGATCTTTTCATCGACGGGGGTTTCAGCAGGAACGATGTTTACATGCATCTGCTGTCGGAAGCCTTCCCTGACCAGCGCGTACATGCAGCCGATGTAGCACAGGCTTCAGCCCTAGGCAGCGCCTTCGTCATGCACGACTGCTGGAATGAACAAGACATTCCCATTGAGCTGGTGAAGACAAGACAGATACCCGGGACCTATACGAATATGGATCGAACATGAAATGGAATTTTGACAGGAGATATCCATCGGTAGACTCGCTCCGATCAAAAGCGATGAGGAGGGTTCCGCCTTTCGCGTTCGATTATCTCGATGGTGGATGCAACGAAGACGTCAACCTGTCTCGTAACACCTCCGAACTGCGTGAGGTGGAGTTGCGGCCGAGATATCTCGGCAGGCATGTGGACGTATCCCTCAAGACGGAACTTTTCGGACATGCCTATGACGCACCTTTCGGGATTGCGCCGATAGGCCTGCAGGGCTTGGTTTGGCCGGATGCGCCGAGGATACTGGCCGAGGCCGCGAACAGGCACAATGTGCCTTTCATCCTTAGTACGGTCACGACGGCGACGATCGAGGAGATTGCGGGCTTGACCGAGGGCAGGGCATGGTATCAACTCTATCATCCGGCTGAAAGCTCATTGAGGGACGCCCTCCTCAAAAGGGCAAAAGAAGCCGGCTATGACGTCCTTGTTCTTCTGTGCGATGTTCCCACTTTCGGCTACAGACCTCGTGACATACGGAACGGCCTCTCCCTCCCGCCCCGTATGACTCTCAGGAACATCCTGCAGATCATGACGAGGCCGGAGTGGGCTGTCAAGACGCTGTTGCACGGCAAGCCCGAGTTCAGCAACATGAAACCTTACATGCCCAAGGGGCTGGACATGAAGAAGCTCGGGGATTTCATGAACCGGACCTTTTCTGGTTGGCTTGACGAGGAGAGGATCAAACCCATTCGTGACAGCTGGAAGGGCAAACTGGTGTTGAAGGGTGTGGCAAGCATGGAAGACGCCGACACGGCCTTCCGGCTCGGTTTTGACGGATTGATCGTCTCCAACCACGGAGGACGACAGCTCGATGCAGGTCAGTCGAGCATTCGTGCGATGTCACCGATCGTGGATGCCTACAAGGAGAGAATGAAGATCATGATCGACAGCGGCTTGCGGTCGGGGCCAGATATAGCGCGGGCCATGGCCAAAGGTGCGGACTTCTGCTTCCTTGGCAGAACCTTCATGTACGGCGTGGGGGCGCTCGGTCGCGCCGGCGGCGATCATTCCATCGCCATTCTGAAGACACAATTGCAGCAATTACTTGAGCAATTGAGTTGCGAGACATGCAGTCAGCTGCCTGACCGGTTGGTTTAAAGGCAGAAGCCACGAATAAATAATAGGAGCAAGTCAATGGATTCAATCAAGGCAATCATAAACCCAGATGTGATTCGAAGGGAGGTGGTTGGGCGTTTATAAATGTTGCCAATATTTTGAACCTGGGCACTTACATTTGTGAATTAGGAGGATTCTGTTCAAAGTTCTTTCAAGCCTTTAGGCCGACTTGGTCAAGTCCAACTGACTCTCCAATATGGCATGTCATCTATTGGATTGGGGTAGATCTATATGTGCTACGCAGTTCAAATTCGGGGGCTGATCAAGATCTTTGTGAAAGGCATTCTGAACCCATCTTTCAGTCTGGGATGGTCTGAAGGAACCCGGTTGGAAGACCGGGTAAAGACCCAGGGACATCCCGCCCTGGGAAGAACTCGCTGGTTCGGTAAAGTCTTTGATGGGGGCTATCTATGGGCGTGCAATGGTTCTTTGAGGCCATAGAGAAGGTAAATCCGAATCATGGGGGAGGGATTCGACTCAGAACCCCATTTCCTAGGCTCGAAGAGTAAGAAAACCGACCTACAGCTTTTGGAAATAGTAAAACATTTGCACCAACAAAAAGCAAATGTGGATGGGGTGATAATCAATAACTATGAAGCAAACAATAAGAAAGACATATCTCGAATCATTGATTTTACTGAGTTGAACCTTGATTATACTTTACTTTTGTAGCCTTTACTTGTTTTCTGTTAATCAGAGGGTCACTGGTTCAAGTCCAGTCTGAGGAGCGGATATAAAGATAAAAGGGTTATACTTGTATAGTGTAACCCTTTTTTTATGAAAAAGACTTTCCTTTTTA